>QWCE01001240.1_pt1 | contig 40488 bp, 43 predicted proteins | sample 1972531 | NCBI WGS metagenome assembly QWCE01 (sample SAMN09866716, study PRJNA288562) | Human gut metagenome isolate term4_stool, whole genome shotgun sequencing... | reverse complement strand
TTGCATTGAAATGGATATGCAATCAGCTTATGGAATGGTTGAAAAGACGAATCATATTTCCATCATCTGCGGTTTAGTCGCAGGAGCTGTATTGCTTTTCATTTGTCTATATACCTATTATGTTTACCAGAAAAGCAAAGCAGAAGAGCAAAAACAATTATTAATGAACGCCGCTGAGGAGGCAGATGCTGCCAACAAAGCAAAATCTGCGTTTTTGCTTAGTATGAGCCATGACATCAGAACGCCGATGAATGCCATTATTGGATTTACAAACATTGCGCTTCACCAGAACACGGTTTCAGAGATTCATGATAGCTTGGAGAAAGTTCAAAAAAGTTCGAATCATCTTCTCTCTTTGCTGAATGACGTTCTGGATTTCAGCCGCATTGAAAGCGGAAAAGTTACGATTTCACCCGAGCCAGTGGACATTACTCAATTGGTAGATAACGTCTTGGCGATTATGAATGGACTTCTTTGTAATCGAGATCTTAAGTTTGAAGTACATCGAGAAAGCCCAAAGAACCCCTATGTCCTTGCAGATGTTACGCGTATCCGAGAAGTTTTGATGAATCTTCTTGGCAATGCTGTGAAATTCACAAAGGACGGCGGAAAGATTACTTTGGATATCAGCAGTTACCCAGGAGCGGATGAGAAACATATCATAGCTCGTTATGTTGTTCGAGATAACGGGATTTGCATGAGCGAAGAGTTCCAGAAAAAATTATTCGCTCCGTTTTCACAAGAAGATGATTCCAATGCCAGAACCCAATATAAGGGAACCGGTCTTGGTATGGCCATCACAAAAAAATATGTGGATATGATGGGCGGTTCCATTGCTGTTGAGAGCAAAAAAGGTGTAGGTTCTACATTCACAGTGGAGATCCCACTGGAGTTGACAGAACAGGTGATTCCATCAGAACAAAAACAACATCTACAGAGAGATTTGACGGGGATTCATGTTCTTATGGCGGAGGATAATGATCTGAATGCTGAACTTGCTACGATGATACTGGAAAATGCTGGTATGACCGTAACGCGCGCATCAGACGGAAAAGAAGTTGTGGATTTGTTTAAAAATCATCCGCGAGGCACATACGATTTTATTTTGATGGATATTATGATGCCAAACATGGATGGACACCAAGCAGCAAAAGCCATTCGAGCCTTGGGGATAGAGCGGTCCGATGCAGTTACAATTCCAATTATCGCTTTGTCTGCAAATGCTTTTATCGATGATATTCAGGAATCCCTGGCTTCAGGCATGAATGACCATATTTCCAAGCCGATTAACATGGAGGAATTAATCGATACGATCACGAAATACATGAAACACGATTAGGAAAACAAAGTCGATATGAAACGGAGGGGCTATGGGAGCCAGCAAACGGATCTGTCCGAACTGCGGTCGCAAATGAAACAGCAGTTCATCGGGCTGTTGCCAACCCATATTGATGGCAATGTCCGCATGGCGGGCAAATATAAATTAGAAAGTGAGCCATGTAAATCCAAAATAGGAACAGTAAGTGTCGAGTTTCGTACCCAAAAATTCTTGGGGACGGTTCTGGGTACAAAGAGCCGTTTTAGAGAAAAAAAGACACCCACTCGGGTGTCTTTTTTTATGGCGTCAGGACTGGAGCAATTCTTTTAGCTCCTCCGGGGTGTTCACGTTGCACACCACGGCATCGGGCAGGGATGTCCCCTCCGGGGAGATGGCCTGCCCGCCGACGGACTGGAACAGCCGCCCAACGCGGTGTTCCCCGGCGGCGAGGGCCGCCTGAATGGCCGGGAGGCACTGTTTGGTGTAGACGCCGCAGAGCGGGTGGAGGCGGCCAGCGCGGTCCCGCAGGGCCCAGGCGGGCCAGCCCTGGTCTGCAAAGCTGGCCAGAAACTCAGCTGCGGCCCGGTCAAAACAGGGCATATCACAGGCGGCGACCACAAGGCCGTCGCTCTGGCAGGCGGAAAGCGCTGCTGCCAGCCCGGCCAGCGGGCCCATGCCGGGCCGCGCGTCCGGCACCGGGGCAAAGCCAGTGCCCGCGGCCAGCTCCGGGGTGTTGGTGCTGAGCAGCTTTTCGTCAAAGCCCGCAAAGGCGGCGCGGAGCCCGTCCAGAATGAGGGCCCCGCTGCCATTGGGCAGCAGGGCTTTGGGGCTGCCGCCCATCCGGCGGTTCTGCCCGCCTGCAAGGATCAGCGCCCCCAGTGTGATGTGGCTCATGCCATGACCTCCCAGTGTCGTGTTTTTGTCGTTAGATGGTTTTTGTGGTTGCTTTTTGGAGAAACATGCTATATTATATAATATGTTATGTACCGCAAAAGTGCAAGCCCCTCCGCCCATTTTCCGCGTGCCGCTTCTTGATCTCTTGCAGGCCGCGCGCTGGCGCTCATTCTATGATACTGAATATAACGGGTAAAAAGGAGAATATACCATGATCGGAACCATTGCCAACGCCAGCACGATTCTGGTGGGCAGCATCATCGGCAGCACCCTGCGCAAAGGATTTGACGAAAAATATAAGAACATCATGATGGATTCCATGGGCCTGGCTGCCACGGTGCTGGGCATCAACTCCATCGTGCAGGCCATGCCTGACTCCAAATACCATGTGCTGTTTATCGTCAGTCTGGCGCTGGGCGGCATCATCGGCACGGCCCTCTCGCTGGACACCCTGTTTGACCGGGCGGTGTCCAAAATTTCCAAGGGCTCCAATCTGGCGCAGGGGCTTTCCACGGCCATCCTGCTCTACTGCGCGGGCACCCTGTCCATCCTGGGCCCCATCCAGAGTGCACTGCAGGGGGATAACACCTATCTGTTTACCAATGCGATTCTGGACGGTATCACGTCCATTGTGCTCTCTTCCACATTCGAGATCGGCATTGCGCTGGCGGCCATCATCCTGTTCTGCTGGCAGGGTGCCATCTACCTGCTGGCGGGCCTTATTGCTCCGTTCATCACCGATACGCTGATGACGGAGATCAGTCTGGTGGGCGGCGTGCTGATCTTTGCCTCCGGCCTGGGCATCCTGGGCATCAAGAAGATCAAGACCCTCAACCTGCTGCCGGCTCTGCTCATTCCGCCCGTTGCCGTCACCATCCTGTCTCATTTTGGGATCTGAAAACACCTTATTATAACATCTCTGCGATTACGGGCAGCGCTTTCCAAAAGCGCTGCCCGTTTTTTTGGATTTCCCATGATCCTTGGCTGGATATAACATATCTTGTTCTTGATTGTGCTGTTATGATGTGCCTGGGCAAAAATTGCCTATATGCACAAAATATGAACAAATTGGCCGGATTTACTTTGTACGACTCTCCGATTCCGGCTGCTTTGACACAAAAATGTGAATAAAGTGTTGATATTCGAAAGATGACTTGTTATAATACATGATATGAAAACAAAAAGGCAAAAGCGAGGCAGGACAGGGTGGAGCGCGCCCTGTCTGCCCGCGCTTTTGCAACGGAGGATTTCAGAAGAGAAAGGATCTGTTCACGATGTATGATTTCGACAAAGTGGTAGACCGCCGCGGTACCAGCAGCATTAAGTGGAATTTCCAGAACAGCTTTGGCCAGCAGAGCGGCCTGCTGCCCTACTGGATCGCGGATACCGATTTTGCAACGGCTCCGGAAGTGGTGCAGGCACTCCAGAAGCGCTGCGACCACCCCGTGATCGGCTATTCCAAACCGCTGCCCGGCGTTTACACCGCCATCCAGGGCTGGTGGGACCGCCGCCACGGCTGGAAGCCCGAGACCGACTGGATGCTGCTGAGCTACGGCGTGGTCACCGGCATTTACTTCACGCTGGACACCGTGGTGCCCAAGGGCGAGAAAGTCCTGACCTTTACCCCGGTGTACGACCCGTTCTTTGCAGCCATCAAGAACAGCGGCCACACTCTGGTGGACTGCCCGCTGGACCACAAGGACAACTACTACACCATCAACTGGGAGCTGCTGGAGAAAGAGCTGGCCGACGGCGTCAAGGCTGTGGTCTTCTGCAACCCCCACAACCCCATCGGCCGTGTCTGGACCGAGGAAGAGATGGAAAAGCTGGTGGAGCTGTGCGTCAAGTACAACGTCTACCTGCTGAGCGATGAGATCCACTGTGATTTCGGCTTCACCCGTCCCTGCACCACCGCGGGCAAGTTTACCCAGATCTACGACAAGCTGGTGGTCTACACCGCCATCAGCAAGACGTTCAACATGGCCGGTCTGGGTTCCTCCTGCATGATCATCCCCAATGCAGAGCTCAAGCAGAAGATCAAGGACGCTTACGACAGCCGCTGGATGTTCGGCCCCTCCGACCTGGCGTTCACCGCCATGGAAGCCGCTTACACCTACGGCGACCAGTGGGTGGACGAGCAGTGCGAGTACCTCAAGGGCAGCGCTGAGATCGTCCGCAAGTTTGTGGAAGAAAAGATGCCCGAGGTCAAGGTCACCACCCACGAGGGCACGTTCCTGATGTGGCTGGATATGACCTGCTTTGGCAAGACCAGCGATGAGCTGACCGAGATCTTCGCCAAGGAGTACGGCCTGGCCATTGGCAACGGTGCACACTACGGCAAGCAGGCCGATGGCTATATGCGCCTGAACATCGGCTGCGCCCGCGGCATCCTGCAGAAAGGCCTGGATCAGATGGCCAAGATGTACGCGGATTACATCAACAAGTAAGGTTTTGTTCTTCTAGCCGCGGGCCTGCTCCCCGGGCTTTTTGAAACGGCTGCCCCACACAGCCGCTTGTCCGCCACACACCCATAAAAGGAGGAAAATCTCCTGAGCAACACTCCCGGGGCCAGCCCTGCCGCTTTACGCCGGAACAGCGGGGCCAGCTGATACGCTACGGCCTGGAAGAATCTTTCATTGACCAACTGGAGGCGACAATATGACGGAACTGGAACGCAAGATCAAGGCGAAGATCCCCGGCCCGGACACGGGCATCGAGGTGCGCCATACTATATGCGATATCTGCTCTCCCGGGATGCACTGCGGCATCAATGCCTACATCAAGGATGGCAAGGTTATCAAGATCGAGGGCATCGTCGGCCACCCCTCCAACGACGGCCGCCTGTGCACCAAGGGCCTGTCCAACCGCCAGTACATCTACCGGGAGGATCGCGTCCTCACCCCTCTCAAGCGGGTGGGCAAGCGCGGCGAGGGCAAGTTTGAACCCATCACCTGGGACGAGGCTTACGCCGAGATCGCCAAGGGGCTGAATGCCGCCAAGGCAAAGTACGGCGCGGAGAGCGTGGCGTTCTACTCCGGCTACTCCAAGTGGTACCGCCAGATGCTCCGCCGCCTGGCCTACGCTTTCGGCAGCCCCAACTACGGCTGTGAGTCCAGCGCCTGCTACACCGCTGCCTTTATGGCCTGGAAAGTGGCAGCTGGTGAGCAGGGGAGGCCGGATATGGCCAACAGCGACCTGTTCCTGGGCTGGGCATTCAATCCGTTCTACTCCTCTTACATGAAGGCCCGCCGTGCCATGGCTCTGAAAGAAAAGGGCCTGAAGTTCCTCATCGTGGACACCCGCCGCACCCCCGCCAGCGAGAAGCTGGCCGACCTGTTCCTCCAGCCCCGCACCGGCACCGACGGCGCTCTGGCCCACGCCATTGCCAACGTGCTGATCCAGAACGGCTGGATCGACAAGCCCTACATCGACAAATACGTCTACGGCTTCGACGAGTACGCGGAGTATGTCAGCCAGTTCAACGAGAGCAACATTGAGCAGCTGACCGATGTGCCCTACAGCCAGGTGGTGGAGGCCGCCAAGCTCATCCACGAGAACAAGCGGATCAGTTGCAACGAGTCCTCGGCCCCCCTGTGCCATCACCGCAACGGCCTGCAGAACTACCGCGCCGTTATGGCACTGATCGCCATTACCGGCAACTTTGACCGCGAGGGCGGCCAGCTGCTCAGCCCCCACAGCTATATGCACGTTGGCTGCGGCTGGGAAGCCCATGAGCACCAGTACCTGTACGAGACCCGCCCGAAGAACGTCAAGGATCCCGTGGGCGCTCCCCGCTTCCCGCTGTGGAACTATTTGGAGGGCGAGATGCAGGCCATGGACATGCCCCGCCAGATCCTGGAGGGCACGCCCTACCCGCTCCGCGCTGTCTTTGCGCTGGGCATGAACGCCCGCATGTTCCCCAACTCCGGCCGGATGTTCAAAGCCCTGGAGAGCCTGGACTTCTTTGTGGATACCGACCTGTTCATGACCGATGCCGCCAAGTACGCCGACATCGTGCTGCCCGCCTGCTCCAGCTTTGAGCGCGGCGAGTTCAAACCCTACCCCGGCGGCACGGCCTGGTACACCAGCCCGGTCATCCAGCCCCTGGGCCAGGCCAAGAGCGACACCGACATCGTCACCGAGCTGGCCCGCTATATGGACCTGCCCGATGAGCAGCTGAAAGAGGGCTATGAGTCCTTTGTCCAGAAGTACATTCTGGATGACCTGGGCTTTACCGTGGAGCAGCTCAAGAAAGTGGACCTGCCCATCCCGGTGTGTAAACCCGAGCCCCATGTGGACTATCAGGAGCTGGACAAGGGTTTGAAGACCCCCACCGGCAAGTTTGAGCTCAAGAGCGCCATCATGGAGAACCACCCCGAGTGGGGCCTGGACGCTCTGCCCACCTATAAGGACCCGCTGGACGGTGCTGACCCCGAGAAATATCCGTTCATGTTCACCTCCGGCAGCCGCATCCCCAACGCCATCCACTCCCGCCTGCACGGCGTGCCTGCCAACCGCAGCCTCCGCCCCGTGCCCACCGCGGATATGAACAACGAGGACTGCGAGGCGCTGGGCGTCAAGGACGGCGACCGCGTCACCATTTCCACCCCGCGTGGCAGCGTCACAGTGAACGTGCACCCCACCCACACCGTGCCCGAGGGCCTGGTCAACCTGTACCACGGTTACTCTGAGGCGGATGCCAACAGCCTGCTGGACGAGAACCATCTGGACCCGTACTCGGGCTTCCCGGCTTACCGCTCTACCCGCTGCGCGGTCAAAAAGGAGGGCTGAGCCCCATGAAGAAATATCTGTTTTTTGATTCGGCCAAGTGCTCGGCCTGCGGTGCCTGCGCCCTGGCCTGCATCGACCAGAACGATGTGGATGTGGCCGGCGGCCAGCAGCCGTTCCGCCACACCTTTACCCTGGAGAACAAACAGGGCGACCTGAGCTTCTACTCCGTGTCCTGTATGCACTGCGCCGACGCGCCCTGCGTGACGGGCTGCCCCCGCGGCTGCCTGACTAAGGACGCCGAGACCGGCTTTACCCTGTACGATACCACCAACTGCATCGGCTGCCGCGCCTGCGCCAGGGCCTGCCCTTACGGCGTGCCCAGCTTTGGCCCGGACGGCAAGATGCGCAAGTGCGACGCCTGCATCGAGCGCCAGCGCGCCGGGATGCTGCCTGCCTGCGTCAAGGTCTGCCCCACGGGCGCTCTGGTGCTGCTGACCGAAGACGAGTTCAAGGCCCGTCAGGCAGCGGAGTAACCTTTAAAATCACAGTTTTTGAAAGCGCGGTGCAAAACAAGTTGCACTGCGCTTTTTTCTGTGCTAAACTGAACCTGTGCGGAAATGCGATCGTTGGAAATGGGAAAATAGCTTTTAAAAGCTTAGAATAGGAAAAAGAAAATTTTATGGCCAATCAATATCGAGTCAAAACCGGCGTCAAGCTGTATACGCAGGTGCTGGAGCAGGTCAAAAGCATGATCGCGCAGGGCGTGTACAAAAAAGGGGACCTGCTCCCCAGCGAGAAAGAGCTCATTGAGATGATGGGGGTCAGCCGCATCACGGTGCGCAAGGCCCTGCAGATCCTCAGCGAGGCAGGTGTCATCGAGACCCGCAAGGGCAAGGGCAGCTTTGTGGCAGTGGATGCCAGTGAGCTGGCCCCCGCCAGCATGGACCTGAAAAAGTACTGCGAATCGTTTGTTCAGGCGACCCGGGCCCGGCTGCTGCTGGAACCCGCCATTGCCCGGCAGGCCGCCCAGACCGCCACCCCGGAGGAACTGGAACAGCTGCGCAAGAATGTCCACACGGCCCTGCCGATGGATCGTTTCCACGATGTGTTGGTGGAAATGGTGCATAACCCGCTGGTGGCGGACTGGATCCAGCAGAGCCACCGGCTGGAAACGGACCCCACCCTCTCGGCCCTCATCCCGCCGGCCCGGCAGCGGAGCATGTCCCCGCAGCTGGAGGCACAGCACCAGAAAATTTATGAGGCGATCCGGGACCACAAGAGCGAGCACGCCTATTTCTACATGAAAGAGCACCTCGAATTCGTGTTGGAGAGCTATCAGGAATATTTCGCCATGTTTTATTGAGCAGCGTATCAAAAAGGCAGTGCCGCCCGGCACTGCCTTTTTGCGTGCTTATTTCTGGAACGCGTCGTCGGCCTTGAAATGCTTTTCAAACGCCGCAAACACGGCCTCCCGGGCTTCTTTTTCAAAGGCGAGGTAGCGGTCCAGCAGCTCTTCGCCCTGAGGGGTCAGGGTGCTGCCCGCCCGTTTGGTGCCGCCTTTCTGGGTGTCCAGCAGGGGGATGCCAAGGTCGGCCTCAGCGCTCTTGAGCAGCCGCCACGCCTTGGAGTAGGAGAGCCCCATCTGGGCGCAGGCGGCCCGCAGGGAGCTGCCCTGCCGCACCAGCATCATAATGGAGACGATGCCCTTGCCGAAATGTGGACTTGTATTATAAATTTGCAGCTTCATCATAACATGCTGCGGGCCCCGGGCCGTGCTTCCTGGGCGTTCCTGCGTCATCAAAACAGAGACACTTCCTTTCGATTCTACCTGCATTTTCATCTCTTTTCACAAAGATATTATACCATTATTGTTTCTTTGACACAATGGTTGATTTTTGCGAGGATTTCCATTATACTCTATAAAGAACATAACAAGCGAGGGTTCGCGCGAAAGGGAGCGTGTTTTTATGAAGCTGATGCGTACGGAGGATGCCATTGGGCAGGTGCTCTGCCACGATATCACCCAGATCATCCCGGGGGTCAAGAAAGGCCCGGTCTTCCAAAAAGGCCATATCATTGCCCCGGAGGACGTGCCTGTCCTGCTGAGCGTGGGCAAGGAGCATGTCTACATCTGGGAAAAAGATGACACCCGCTTCCATGAGAACGAGGCCGCGCGGATCCTGTGCGAGATGAGCCGGAACGACTACATGGACGCCAGCGAGCCCAGCGAGGGCAAAATTGAGCTGACGGCACAGGTGGACGGCCTGTTCACGCTGGACCGCCAGCGGCTCTACGCCGTGAACAGCCTGGGCGAAATGATGATCGCCACCCGGCATGCCGGCCCCGTGAAAAAGGGCGACAAGCTGGCCGGAATGCGGGTCATCCCGCTGGTCATTGAGAAAGAGAAGATGGCCGAGGCCCGCGAGACGGCGGGCAATACCCCACTGCTTACCCTGACCCCCTACCGCGCCCTGAAAGTGGGCCTCGTCACCACGGGCAGTGAGGTGTACTATGGCCGCATTCAGGACCAGTTCACCCCGGTCATCAAGGCAAAGCTGGCCGAGTATGGGGCCGAAGTGACCCACCACGTTCTCCTGCCGGATGATCACGCGGCTGTGACCGAGAAGATCAAAGAATTTCTGGCCGACGGCGTGGACATGGTGCTCTGCACCGGCGGCATGAGCGTGGACCCTGACGACAAGACCCCGCTGGCCATCAAAAATGCAGGCGTGAACGTGGTCACTTATGGTGCCCCGGTGCTGCCCGGTGCCATGTTCCTGCTCAGCTATACGGACGATGGCCGCCCGGTCTGCGGCCTGCCCGGCTGTGTGATGTACGCCAAGCGGACGATTTTTGATTTGGTGCTGCCTTACCTGGCAGCCGGTGTGCCGGTGACCAGGGAGCAGATCGCCGCTTATGGCGAGGGCGGCCTCTGCCTGAACTGCAAGGTCTGCACCTGGCCCAACTGCGGTTTCGGAAAAGGAGTTTAAACGGAATGGACAATCATTTTACCCATGTGGACGCTGCGGGCAATGCCCGGATGGTGGATGTGGGCGAAAAAGCCGTCACCCACCGCACGGCAGTGGCCGTGGGCCGCGTCACCATGAGCCCGGAGTGCTTTGCGGCCGTGGCCGAGGGCCGCGCCAAAAAGGGCGATGTGCTGGGCGTGGCGCAGGTGGCTGGCATCATGGCCACCAAGCGCACCAGCGACCTGATCCCCCTCTGCCACACCCTGCTGCTGACCAAGAGCGCCGTGGAATTCACCCTCCACCCGGAGGAGCACAGCATCGAGGCGGAGTGCACCGTCCGGTGCGAGGGCCAGACCGGCGTGGAGATGGAGGCCCTGACCGGCGTTTCGGTGGCCCTGCTGACGGTCTACGATATGTGCAAGGCCATTGACAAGCGGATGACGCTGGGCGAGATCCATCTGGTGGAAAAGCACGGCGGCAAGAGCGGCGATTTTTATTTTGAGGAGCAAGAGCATTGAAGGATCATTTCGGGCGGAACATCAATTACCTGCGCCTGTCCATCACCGACCGCTGCAACCTGCGCTGCAAATACTGTATGCCCCACGGGGTGGAGTTCACGCCCCACGAGCAGATCTTGACCTACGAAGAATTCCTGCGCGTTGCGCGGGCGGCGGTGCATCTGGGCATTCCCCGCTTCAAGATCACGGGCGGGGAGCCGCTGGTGCGCAAGGGGGTCACGGATTTTATCGCGGCCCTCAAGCGGCTGCCCGGCGTGGAGGAAGTGACCCTGACCACCAACGGTGTCCGGCTGGCGGAGCTGGTCCCGGCGCTGAAAGCCGCGGGCGTGGACGGCGTGAACATCAGCCTGGACGCCGCCGACCCGGAAACGTTCCAAGCCATCACGGGCTTTGACCAGCTCGGGAACGTGCTGGCCGGGCTGGACGCCAGTCTGGCGGCGGGGCTCCACACCAAAATCAACTTTGTGCTGCTGGCGGGCTGCGAGGGCCGGGTGCTCCCGGTGGCAAAGCTGGCCCAGAGCCGCCCGGTGGATGTGCGGTTCATCGAGGTCATGCCCATCGGCGCGGGGGCGGAGAGCCGCGGTCTTGCCCCGGCGGAGGCCCGCAAACTGCTGCTGGCCCAGTGGCCCGATCTGCACCCGGTGGACGAGCACCGGGGCAACGGCCCGGCCCACTACGACGCCAGCGCCCGGCTGCTGGGCCGCATCGGCTGGATCGAGGCCGTGAGCCACGCGTTTTGCGCCAGCTGCAACCGGGCGCGGGTGACCAGCACCGGCCTGCTCAAGCCCTGCCTGTGCTACGGCGAGGGCACCGATCTGCGGGCCCTGCTCCGCGGCGGGGCCGGTGACGCGGCTTTGGAACAGGCCATGGCGGCCACCATCTACGAAAAGCCCCGGTCCCACTGCTTTGGCACGGGCCAGATCACGGAGCAGCACGTCATGGCGGCCATTGGCGGCTGAAAATAGGAAAACATCGAGGATTTTATACTTATGGGAATCATCCAAGCAATTTGCATTTCCGAAGTCCGGGGCGTGCAGAAGCACGCCATCCCGGAAGCCGACCTGACCCCGGAGTGGGGCATTGTGGGCGACGCCCACGGCGGCAACTGGCACCGGCAGGTCAGCCTGCTGGGGCTGGAAAAAATCGAAGCGTTCCGCGCCAAGGGAGCCGATGTGGCTTATGGCGCGTTTGGTGAAAATCTGGTGGTGGACGGGTTCGATTTCCGCACCCTGCCCGTGGGCACCCTGCTGGCGGTGGGCGATGTCCTGCTCCAGATGACCCAGATCGGCAAGGAGTGCCACAACCACTGTGCCATCTACAAGGCCGTGGGCGACTGCATCATGCCCCGGGAGGGCGTGTTTGCCAAGGTGCTCCACGGCGGCCACATTAAGGTGGGCGACGAGATGAAGCTCATCCCCCGCGCCGAGCCCCTGCCCTGGCAGGCGGCGGTCATCACCCTGAGCGATAAAGGTGCCCGGGGCGAGCGGGAGGACAAGAGCGGCCCCGCCATCGTCCAGCGGCTGGAAGCCGAGGGCTATGAGGTGGTGGAGCAGATCCTGCTGGCGGACGACGCCGCGGCCCTGAAGACCACCCTGACGCGCCTGGCCGACCAGCGTCAGCTCGATTTGATCCTGACCACCGGCGGCACCGGCTTTGGCCTCCGGGATGTGACCCCCGAGGCCACCATGGCCGTGGCCACCCGCCTGGCCCCCGGCATTGCCGAGGCCATCCGGGCTGCTTCGCTGGCCATCACCCCCCGCGCGATGCTCTCCCGCGCGGTGTCGGTCATCCGGGGGAAGACGCTGATCGTCAACCTGCCCGGCAGCCCGAAAGCAGTATGCGAAAGCATGGATGTGTTTCTGCCGCAGATGCCCCACGCGCTGGGGCTCCTGCGCGGAGAAGTGCGCGACTGCGCGCGCTGATCGATGCCTTTACATTTTCTGGAGGTTTGGAACAACATGAAACGTCGTGCCCTGATCCTGGGCTCTCTGGCCCTGTCCGCTTCCCTGCTGCTGAGTGCCTGCGGCGGCTCCGCTGCTTCCTCTCAGGCCGCTTCCGCCTCTTCCGAGGCCGTGGCTTCCTCTGCCTCTGCTTCTTCCGAGGCTTCCGGCGAGAGCGTCCAGCTGACCGTCTTTGCCGCTGCTTCCCTGACGGAGACCCTGAACGAGATCGCCGAGCAATACAAGACCGTGGCCCCCAACGTGGAGCTGGTCTTCAACTTTGATTCCTCCGGCACCCTGAAGACCCAGATCGAGGAGGGCGCGGACTGCGATCTGTTCCTCTCTGCCGCTCAGAAGCAGATGAACGCCCTGCAGGATGAGGATCTCATCAACACCGACACCCGCGTTGATCTGCTGGAGAACAAGGTCGTTCTGGCGGTTCCCGAGGGAAACCCCGCCGACATCCAGGGCTTTGAGGACATCGGCACCGATCCGTGCAAGCGGATCGCTCTGGGCAACGAGGATGTGCCCGTGGGCAGCTACTCTGTTGAGATCCTGACCAACCTGGGCATCCTGAACGAGCTGGAGAGCGGCAACAAGATCACCTATGGCTCCAACGTCAAGGAAGTCACCACCCAGGTCAAGGAAGCTGCTGCCGACTGCGGCATCGTCTACGCGACCGACGCGTTCTCTGCCGGTCTGGAAACGGTGGACCAGGCTACCGCTGAGGAGTGCGGCCCGGTCATCTACCCCGCTGCGCTGACCGCTTCCACCGAGCACGCCGATGAGGCACAGGCTTTCCTGGACTACCTCACCACCGACGATGCCGCGGCCATCTTTACGAGTGTTGGCTTTGCCATGGTGAAATAATGGACTGGTATCCGCTTTATAACTCGCTGCGCATTGCGGCCATTGCCTGCGTGGCAGTGTTCTTTACGGGCATTTTTGCCGCGTATTATGTAGCCAAACTGCCCCGGCTGGTCAAGGGCCTGCTGGACGTGGTGCTCACCCTGCCCATGGTGCTGCCGCCCACGGTCGTGGGCTACTTCCTGCTGCTGCTTTTCGGTGTCAAACGGCCATTCGGAATTTTCCTTGCCCGGTTTGGCATCAAGGTGCCCATGACCTGGTGGTCGGCGGTGTTTGCAGCGGCGGTGGTGTCGTTCCCGCTGATGTACCGCACGGCCCGCGGCGCGTTTGAAGCCTTTGACGAGGACCTGGCCGACGCTGGCCGGACGCTGGGCCTCTCCAATCCCTACATTTTCTGGCGGGTGCGGATGCCCGTCTGCCGCCAGGGCATTCTGGCCGGTACGGTGCTCGCCTTTGCCCGCGCGCTGGGTGAGTACGGTGCCACCAGCATGATCGCCGGTTACACCCCGGGCAGGACGGCCACCATCTCCACCACGGTCTACCAGCTCTGGCGCACCGACAACGAGGCGCTGGCGTGCCGCTGGGTGCTGGTCAACCTGGCCATCTCGGCGGTGGTGCTGCTGGCCGTGAACATGCTGGAACAGAAGCAGAAAGGGAAAACGCGATGAGTCTTTTGGTGGATATTGAAAAGGACTATGGCGGGTTCCATCTCTGCTCCCGGTTTGAGACCAATGGCGGCATTACCGGCCTGCTGGGCGCTTCCGGCTGCGGCAAAAGCCAGACGCTGCGCTGCATTGCGGGCGTCCAGACACCGGATCAAGGCCGCATCGTGCTGGACGGCGTGACCCTCTACGACAGCGAACGGCACATCAACCTCACCCCGCAGCAGCGGGGCGTGGGGTATCTGTTCCAGAGCTACGCGCTCTTCCCCAACATGACGGTGCGGGCCAACATTTTAACGGGCCTGCGCCGGGAGAAAGACGCCGCCAAAAAGCAGGCCGCCTTTGAGCACGCCATCCATCTGCTCAAGCTGGAGGGGCTGGAAGACCGCCGCCCGGCCCAGCTTTCGGGCGGGCAGGCCCAGCGCGTGGCGCTGGCCCGGATGCTGGTCTCCCGGCCCAAGGCCCTGCTGCTGGACGAGCCGTTCTCGGCCATCGACAGCCACCTGCGGGATCAGCTGCAGGTGGACCTGCTGGCCCTGCTGGCGGATTTCCCCGGCGATATGGTCATCGTGACCCACAGCCGGGACGAAGCCTACCACATGTGCGGGCAGATCGCCGTGATGGACGCCGGGCGGGTGCTGGCCCACGGCCCCACCAAGCAGGTGTTTGCCGACCCCCGCACCGTGCAGGGCGGCCGCCTGACGGGCTGCAAGAACATCTTCCCGGCCCGCAAGGTGGATGACCACACGATCTTTGTGCCGGACTGGGGCGTCGATCTCCACCCGGCCCGGATGGTCGAGGACGGACTGGTAGCCATGGGCGTCCGCGCCCATTATTTCCGCCCGGAAGAGGTGCGGAACCCGCTTGCCGTCCACTGCGTGGGCAAGATGGAAGAGCCCTTTGAGTGGATCATTCGGATGCGCGCCGAGGGTCAGACCGCCGGAAGCCCGGATCTCTGGTGGCGTGTCTCGAAAGAGATCGTCCCCGAAACCATGCCCACCCGGCTGGGCGTGGCCCCGGAACAGGTGCTTTTGTTCTACGAATAAGACGAATTTTCAACAGGATTCCAATTTGTTGTGAGAGGAGCCGTCAATATGCCGCAGAAAAAGCGGGGCCAGACCCCGGTGGAAGAGGCCGTGGCGCGGATTTTGAACGCGCTGGATGTGCCAGAGAAAACCGAGGAGATCCCGTTGCTGCAGGCGTTGGGCCGGGTGGCGGCGGGGGATGTCTGTGCCCGGGTGGCACAGCCCCCTTTTGACCGCTCGGCGCTGGACGGCTATGCCCTGCGGGCGGCGGACATTGCCGCCGCCGGCCCGGAAACGCCCGTTGCCCTGCCCGTCAGCCGGTATCTCTGTGCCGGCAGCGACCCCGGCGGGCCGCTGGCCCCGGGCACGGCTGCCCGCATCATGACGGGGGCCCCGGTCCCTGCCGGAGCAGACTGCGTGCTGCGGCAGGAGGATACCGAGAGCGATGGCCAGACCGTGACGTTCCATGCTCCTGTGGAAGCCCGGGCCAACGTCTGCTTTGCGGGGGAGGACATCGCCCCGGGGAAATGCCTGGTCCCGGCGGGCACCCGGCTGGACGAAGTCTCCCTCGGCCTGCTGGCCGGGCAGGGCGTGCAGACCGTGACCGTTTACGCCAAGCCCCGCGTGGCCCTCATGCCCACGGGAGACGAGCTCTGCAGCCCGGAAACCCCGCTCCGCCCCGGCAAGATCTACGATTCCAACGGCCCCATGCTGGCGGCCCGGATGCTCCGCCTCGGTGCCGAGCCCACCCTGCTGGCGGCAGGTCCGGATGACCCCGCCGCGCTGGCCGGAAAGCTGGCCCGGCTGCTGGCGGAGTACCCGCTGGTCATCACCACGGGCGGCGTGTCCGTCGGCGACCGGGACTATCTGCCCCAGGCCGCCGAAGAGGCCGGTGCAAAGCTGCTGTTTTACGGCATCGACGCAAAGCCCGGAACCCCGGCGCTGGCGGCGGGGAAAGACGGGCATGTCCTGCTCTGCCTCTCCGGCAACCCCTTTGCCAGTTTTGCGACGTTCGAGCTGCTGGCCCGACCTGCATTGGCTAAATTGCAGGGGGCAGACCCCGCCCCCGTGCGGGTGAGAGCCGCCCTTGCCAATGGCTTTGGCAAGCCGTCGCCCCTGCGCCGCTTTGTGCGGGCCACGCTGATGGGCGGTGTGGTCACTCTGCCCAAGGGTGGGCACTTCTCGGGCGGCATCGGGGCGCTGGCGGGCTGCAACTGCCTGGTGGATGTCCCGGCGGGCAGCCGGGCCCTGAATGCCGGAGACGAAGTTGAGGTGATCCTGCTGTGAGCGCGCGAAAGCCCTTTGTAGCTGCCATCAGCGGCATCAAGAACAGCGGCAAGACCACGTTCCTGGAGCATCTGGTGCCCGTTCTGCGGGCGCGGGGGCTGCGGGTGGCCGTCATCAAGCACGACGGGCATGATTTTACCCCGGACGTGCCCGGCACCGACAGCTTCCGGATGCGGCAGGCCGGGGCCGACGGTGTGGCCGTCTACAGCGGCCATCAGTGGATGGTGGTCCGCCCCCAGCCCGGCAGTCTGGAAGCTCTCATCGGGCAGTTTGCGGACTGTGACCTCGTTTTGCTGGAGGGACAGAAAGCGTCGCCCTACCCCAAGATCGAGCTGGTGCGGGGTGCGGTGAGCCATGAGAGCGTCTGTGTCCCGGAGACCCTGCTGGCCCTTGCCACGGATACCCCGGTAAGGGTGGACGGCGTGGAGACCATCGGGCTGGAAGACTACGCCCGGGCGGCGGGGATCCTGCTGCACGCAATGCGGCGGTGACCCATACGGAACAAAAAATCCCCCTTTGCAGCGGTGAAACTGCAAAGGGGGATTTCTGCGTGTGTGTGGGAAATTGCGGTCAGGGCTGCAGCTGCGCGTCCAGCCAGTGGGCAATGTCAGCCATGACCTCCTGCCGGTTGAGCTCCATCAGCAGCTCGTGGCGCGCGCCGGGGTAGAGCTTCTTCTGGATGTTCTGTGCCCCGGCAGCTTTCAGGCTGTCAATGGCGCGCTGGACGCCTTTGCCCTGTTCGCCCACCGGGTCGGCGTCGCCGGCCAGGAAAAGCAGGGGCAGGTCTTTTGGCATCCGTGCCAGAACCGCTGGGTCGTACAGCCGCAGGATGCCGGTGAACATGCTGTAATAGGCATTCAGGGTGAACGTGAACATGCAGCGCTCATCGGCGCGGTACTTGTCCACCTCGGCGGCGTCGCGGTTGAGCCAGTCCTGCGGGGTGCGGCCCTCCAGACCTTTGTTGTACCCGGTGAACGAGAGGCTGGCCACCAGTTTGCTGCGGTGCTGCCAGCCGAAGAAGACGGCCAGCACCCGGCAGATGGTTTTTGCCAGCTGCACCAGGGCTTTGGGCTGGAAACCGGTGCCCATGATGATGGCACCGGAGAGCTCACTGCCCCACTCGCACAGGTACTGCCGGGCGTAGAACGAGCCCATGCTGTGCCCCAGCAGGAAATAGGGCACATCCGGGTAGAGTGTTTTCGTCAGCACGGTCATGGCGTGCAGGTCGTCCAGCACGGCGCGGTTGCCGTCCGGCTGGGCAAAGTAGCCGTAATCGGCTTTGGTGCGGATGGAGCCGCCGTGGCCCAGATGATCGTGCCCCGTGACGAGGATGCCCCGGGCAGCCAGGTATTCGGCCAGCGGCTTGTAGCGGTCAATGAATTCCACCATGCCGTGGGAGAGCTGGACAATGGCCCGCACCTGCCCGTCCGGGACACAGCGGAACGCGTGGAGCGTCCGCCCGGGGACGGTGGAGGGAACGGTAAAATCGATCATCTGGCTCATGGGACGCGGCTCCTTTCCGGGTGTTGCTTACAGGGCGCCGATCTTGCGGCGGCAGGCCGAGCAGATGCAGTAGCCCTCGTACTGCACGGCGTTGGAGTCCACCTCGCCGCAGAAATCGCAGCTGCCGTTGGGGCGGTATTTCTTGAGGATGATCGAATCACCCTCCACAAAGATCTCCAGTTTTGCGTCGCTGTCCAGGCGCATGCTGGTGCGCAGCTCCTTGGGCAGGACGATACGGCCAAGCGCGTCAATACCACGGACGATTCCAGTTGTTTTCATAAGTCCTATTCTCCTTTTACCTTTTACACAGATGAGAGAGTTCCTAACGATGGCGTTCCCTGCCGGACCGGGCCGCAATGCCCGGGGTGACGCGCGTGACACGCGTGATGCAGGAATTGGCAGGAAAATTGTGCCATCTCTCCCTTTCAGTATACAAAATTTTGAATGGTTCGTCAATGTTTGCGTGCACTTTCGACAAAATATTTCTCGTTCTTTTAAAAGGATGCCCGCCGCAGGGCAAAATGATACCCCGGCGGCGCTTTTCCGTTGACAAACCGGCCCCAAAACGTTAAACTAACAATGAGTTTTTGTGCAATTTTGATTGCATCCCGATAGAGATTTTAAAAGGAGCGTTTTTATGCCGACGAATAAGATCCGCACCCGTTTTGCCCCCTCGCCGACGGGTTATATGCATGTGGGCAACCTGCGCACTGCTCTGTACGCCTACCTGATGGCCAAGCACGAGGATGGCACGTTCATCCTCCGCATTGAGGATACCGACCAGGGCCGCTATGTGGAGGGCGCGGTGGACGTCATCTACAACACCATGCGGGAGACCGGCCTGCTGTGGGACGAGGGCCCGGACATCGGCGGCCCGGTGGGCCCCTATGTGCAGAGCGAGCGGATGGGCATGTTCAAGCAGTATGCCGAGCAGCTGGTGGCGGAGGGCAAGGCTTACTACTGCTTCTGCTCGGAGGAGCGGCTGGAGGCCCTGCACGCGGAGCAGCGCGCGAACGGCGAGATGACCCACTACGACGGCTGCTGCCGCGACCTGTCCGCGGAAGAGGTCCGGAAGCATCTGGAAGCAGGCGACCCCTATGTCATCCGCCAGAAGATCCCCCGCACGGGTGTGACCGGCTTTGACGATGTGGTCTACGGCCACATTGAGGTCAACAACAGCGAGATGGACGACCAGATCCTCATCAAGACCGACGGAATGCCCACCTACAACTTTGCAAACGTGGTGGACGACCACCTGATGGGCATTACCCATGTCATCCGTGGCAGCGAGTATCTGTCCTCCACCCCCAAGTACAACCTGCTGTATCAGGCCTTTGGCTGGGAGATCCCCACCTATATCCACTGCCCGCCCGTCATGAAAGACGCCCAGAACAAGCTGTCCAAGCGCAACGGCGACGCCAGCTATCAGGATCTGGTGGCAAAGGGCTACCTGACCGAGGCCATCCTCAACTATATCTGCCTGCTGGGCTGGAGCCCCAAGGGCGAGTATGCCGAGCAGGAGATTTTCTCCCTGCCCGAGCTGGTCAAGGTCTGGTCTCCGGAGGGCATCTCCAAGTCCCCCGCCATCTTTGACCCCCTCAAGCTGCGTGCCATCAACGCCGAGTATATCCGCCGCCTGTCTCCCGAGGAGTTCCTCGCCAAGGCAGAGCCCTGGATCGACCAGGCCGTGCACACCCCCATTGATAAGAAACTGCTCTGCGCCAACCTCCAGCCCCGCTGCGAGGTGCTGGGCGAGATCCCCGAGCAGCTGGATTTCTTCGACGCCATGCCGGAGTACGATGTGAGCCTGTACGCCAACAAGAAGCAGAAGACCACGCCGGAGTCCGCCAAGGAGGCGCTGGAAGCCCTGCTGCCTGTCCTGAGCGACGAGGCACTGGACTTTACCAACCGGGATGCCGTGTTTGACGCCTGCAAGGCCAAGGCCGAGGAGCTGGGCAAGAAGAACGGCTGGCTGCTCTACCCGCTGGGCATTGCCCTCTCCGGCAAGCAGCGCACCCCCGGCGGCGGCACCGACCTGGCCTGCATGATGGGCCGCGAGAAGACCCTGGAGCGGGTCAAGGCCGCCATCGAGAAGCTGAACGGCTGATATTCTGGCTCATTTGGCAAAACGGTGGCATTTCCCTGTTCTGCCCGAAAAAACGCCCCGCGGGCCTGCTACAGTATATGCAGCAGGCGCGGGAGCCAGAACCAAACTACAAAGAGCCAAAAGGTCCCCGCCGGAAAGCGGGGACTTTTTCTATGCAGGAATCCATGCGGGTCATCTCAGGCGGGAATACAGGCAACGCGGCGCGGTTGTGGCATACGCCGCTGCGGACGCGGGCGGCGGTGCGCCCGGCCCTGCGGCAGGGGGCTGCCCTGGCCGTGGGGCTGGCAGGCGGCTGGGCCGTGTTATACGGGGCGCTGCTCCCCTTTGGGCCCGGCTTGGCTTTGGGTCTGGGGGAGGACTGCTTTGCGGCCAGCGCGGCCGGGGCGGCATTGGGGCTGCTGCTCCACGGCTTTGGGGCGCTGAGTTTGCAGAGCATCTGCCTGCTCTGCGGGCTGGGAGCGATCGTGGCGGGCCGCTGGCTCTGGCCGGGGCGCTTTCTCCCGGCGGCAGCGGCAGGCGGGGCCGCGCTGGCGTGCAGTGCGTTCTGCCTCTCCCTTGGGGCGGAGGGCGGCGGCGTGGAACTGCTGCTCTTCTGCGGGGCGGATGCCCTGCTGGCCGGGGCCATCGGCTTTGGGCTGCGGCGCTTCCCGCCCGAAAAGCCCGGCGCGGGCACCCTGCTGCCCGCCATGGCCTGTGCCGCGGCTCTGGGCAGTCTGGCGCTCGGCCCGCTGGTGCTGGGGGTAGCCGCCTGCGCGGCGGCTGAATATCTCCTCTGCTGCCAGGGAAAGGGCCGGGCTGCGCTGGCTCTCTGTGCGGCCACGGGGGCGGCGCTCTGCGCTGTGGACCCGGAACTTGCCCCGGCGGCTGCCGGGCTCTCCTGCGCCACGGGGGCGGCAGCCCTGCTGGCCCCGGGCCGGCGGGTGGAAGCGCTGGCCGCCTATGCGGGCGGCTGCGTGACCGGGGCGCTCTGCGTTCAGCCGCCCGGCAACGCCTTTTCCGCCCTGCTCAGTGCGGGGGCCGGGCTGGGGGTGGTCTGTTTCCTGCCCCGGCAATGGCTGACTCCGGCTGGCCCGGAGGAGCCGCCCGGCGAGACCCCGCAGGAGGAGCGGCCCCGGCTCTCGGTGGCGGCCACCCGGCTGGAAGCCGTGGCCGAGAGTCTTTCCTCGCTGGCTGAGACGGTCAACGAGGTATACGACGCGTTCCCCCGCCGCTGCGAGAACTTCCGCTGGGTCATCGACAACACCCACGACACCCTATGCGCCAACTGCGGGCGGCGCGAATCCTGCTGGAAACAGGAGTATGCCGCCACGTTGGAGGGGATGGAGGCCCTCCGCCCCGTTCTGGAACAGCAGGGCCATCTGGAACCAAACGACCTGCCCGGGCAGCTGTCCCGGTGCATCCACCCGGCGGCGCTCTGCGCCACGGCTGCCCGCTCCTTTGCGCTCTACCGCAGCCGGAAAGAGGCCCATGTCCACGCCGAGGCCCTCCGCACGGCCCTGACCGAGCAGTACAGCGCCGTGGCCGACGCGCTGGGCGTCCTCAGTGAGCAGCTGGGCAGGCCGGGAACCCCGGAACCCTATAAATCCGGGCGGGTGGCGTCGTTTTTTACTTCCCTGGGGGCCCCACCGCTGGAATGCTCCGTCACGTTGGACGATTTGGGCCGGACCCGGGCGGCGGTGACGCTGCCCCGCACCCGGTTTTCGCCTGCCGAGCTGGCGGCACTGGCGCGGGAGGTGAGCGGGCTCTGCCGCCGGGCCTTTGAGCCGCCGCAGGTGCTTTCCTGCAAGGGGATGACCACCCTGCTCTTCTCGGAAAAGCCTGCCCTCCGGGCCGTGTTCGGGGCAGCTGGGGTAGCGGCCCGGGGGACCATCTCGGGCGATGCGGTCCAGCAGTTCTGCAGCCCGGCGGCGGCCCAGATGATCCTCTGTGACGGCATGGGCACCGGACGCCCCGCTGCCGTGGACGGCAACCTGGCCGCCGAGCTGACAGCCCGCCTGCTCAAAGCGGGCTTTACCGCCGAGCTGGCCGCGCGGCTGGTAAATGTGGCACTGGCCCTCAAAAGCGATGAGGAGAGCGGGGCGACGCTGGACCTCATCAGCGTAGACCTCTACACCGGCACAGCCCGGCTCTTCAAGGCCGGGGCGGCCCCGGGGTTCCTCGTCCACGGGGGCCGGGCCCGGGCCGTGGGAGATGTGAGCCTGCCCATGGGCATTCTGGGCGGTGTGAACGGGCAGAGCCGGATGGTGCATCTGGCCGCGGGGGATTACGCGGTGCTGGTCTCAGACGGGCTGCTGGTGGACGGCCCCGGCTGGGTGGCCCAACAGCTGGAACTCTCAGCGGCGGCGGGAGACGCGCCGGAGAAAATTGCCAGAACGTTGGTGGAGACCGCCCGGGCCCGGGCGGAGAAAGCAGGCCGCCCCGATGACATCACGGCGGCGGTGCTGCGGCTGGAACCATGTTGAAATATTCATAGAGTGAGGGTATAATGAGTGCATCATCCATCAGGAGGGCGGAAAGCGTGTTGAAGATCACAGTACAGCGGGATGGCACCGGGGACTTTACCACCATCTCGGAGGCAATGTTGGCGGTGCCCTATGAATGCGAGGCCGAAATTGAGATCGGCCCGGGCATTTACCGGGAAAAGCTGGTCTGCGAAAAACAGAACATCACCCTCCGGGGGACCGGGGCCGACCAGACCCGCGTCGTGTGGGGAGACGGCGGCAAGCTGCCCCACCCGGACGGCAGGCCGACCCATACGTTCCGCAGCTACACCGCGTTTTTTGGCGGCGAAAATCTCACGGTGGAAGACCTGACCATTGAAAACGATGCGGGCCCCGGGGCACAGGTGGGGCAGGCTGTGGCGGCCTATGTGGACAGCGCCCGGGCGGTGTTCCGCCGGGTGAAGCTGCTGGGCAACCAGGATACCCTCTTCTGCGCCCCGCTGCCGGAAAAAGAGCGGGAGAAAGACGGCTTCCTCGGCCCCCGGGGGCTGGCACCCCGCCGGGCCAGTGCCCAGTATTACCACAAATGCGAGATCGCGGGGGACATTGATTTCATCTTTGGCGGGGCGGATGCCCTGTTTGAGCAGTGCACCCTCCGCACGGTGGACAACCACATCCCCCACAGCTATGTCACGGCCCCCTCGGGGAAAGCCGACGGGCTGGGATTTGTCTTTTGGGACTGCGATTTCGTCTCCGACTGCCCGGCGGGCAGCGTCTATCTGGGGCGGCCGTGGCGCCCCGAGGGCAAAACGGCGGTGCTGGACTGCCGTTTGGGAGCCCACATTGCGCCGGAGGGCTTTTCCCCCTGGAACGATCGCGCGGATACGAACCTGGCAGCCTTTGCCGAGGCGGGCAGCAACGGCCCCGGGGCAGTTCCCCGTCCCGGCTGGGTCCATGCCCTGACGGCTTCGCAGGCAGCGGAGCTGCTGGCCCGTGCCCGCTGCCGCTGCCGCCCCTGAAACCCAAAAGCCCAAAAGAATGAGGAAGTAAATGATGAAGAAGCTCCCCAATGCCGTCAAATGGCTCATCATTGTGGCGGTGCTGGCCGTTATGGCTGCCATGACCTTTGCCGTCAACGACCGGGCCTCCCGGGTGGATATGCCCGCCCCGGACAACACGTTCGGCATCTACCACGTCACCAACTAACGAGAAAACCCCTCCCGGTTGCTGTTCGCACAGAAACCGGGAGGGGTTTTTTAATGGTCGGAAGAGTCCGTGTCCGTCATGATGAACCAGAATGTGGTGCCTTTGCCCACGGTGCTCTGGACACCAAAGCGGAAACCGTGCTGCTGGAAGATGGCCTTGGTGATGGAAAGGCCCAGGCCGGTGCCCTGCTTGCCCGCGTCGGAGCGGGAGCGGTAGTAGCGGTCGAAGATATAAGGCAGGTCCTCCGCCGAGATGCCGGGGCCATGGTCTTCCACTTCCACCCGGACGCCCTCGGGGCATTTGAATGCCCGCAGGAAGAAAAGCCCGTCCTCCCCGATGTGGTGCATGGCGTTGCCCAGCAGGTTGTGCAGGGCCCGCTGCATCATGTCGGGGTCGGCGTAAACGGGAAGCTCCTCTTCGGGCAGCTCCAGCTTGAGCTCCCAGCCGTTCTGGGCGCAGACGGCGTCGTAACGCTCGCTGACCTCGTCGCAGAGCTGGCCCATATCAAAATGCACCCGCTCGCACTGGATGGCACCGCTGGTCACCTTGCTCAGTTCCATCACGCTGGAGACGAGGGCTGTCAGCCGGTCGGCTTCGTCCACGATAATATTCATCTGCTCGTTGCGGTGGGCCTTGTCGTCGCCCGTGATGTCCCGCACCGTCTCGGCGTAGCCCTTGATGAGGGTCAGCGGGGTGCGCAGGTCGTGGGAGACATTGGCCAGCAGGTCCCGCTGCATCTGGGAGGCATGTTGGACTTCCTGCGCCATGTGGTTGAAGTCCTGCGCCAGATCGCCCAGTTCGTCGTTCCGCTTGGAGTCCACCTGCACGTTGTAATTGCCCTGGGCCACCTGCCGGGCCGCGCCGGAAAGTTCCCGCAGGGGCTTGGTGAACCACTCGCTGAACAGCCAGGCCGCCGACATGGAGAACGCAAAGATCAGCGCCGCCGCCAGCGGCAGCACGGTGCTCATCACCCGGCCGGCCTCCGCGACATGCATCAGGCTGGTGGTCACCAGCACCGTATAGCTGCCATCGGAGGTCGTTTTGCCCACCATCAGCTGGACAGAGCCGGAGGGAGTGGGCGGGTTGATCTTCCGCACACAGCTGCCCGTCTCCCGGCAGAGCTGCCGCATGGCGCGGGCCGTGCTGTAGGAGAGCATTTCGCCGCCGGTGTCCGTGGGCTTGGTGCGGTGGAGATTGCAGTAGGAAAGGTTTTCGATCTTGAAGATCTGGCGCAGCGTGGTATCCGAGATGTCCACGCAAAAGCTGCTCATGCCGCTGTTCTCGAAGATCTCAGACCCCAGCTCGTTGAAAAACGTGGTGTTGACATAGAGCTGGCTGCCAAAGCCCCAGTAGGAGAGGGTCTCCCCCTCGGCGATGGCCTTGTCCAGCCGCTCCACAATGGCGTCTGCCTGGGCTGTGAGCTGTTTCTGGATATGGGTGGTATAAAGCGGCTCCAGCAGCCGGGTGCTCAGGAACCAGAACAGCAACAGCAGCAGCAGGCAGATGAAGCACAAAAACCACAACAGCTGCCCGCGGATGCCAATGGTGCGCCGTGTTTTGCGTTTGCTCGTATGCCGCATCAGGAGCAACGCCTCCGCTTACCGGGCTGCGTCGGGGTCGAACTTATAGCCGATGCCCCACACAGTTGCAATATAGCCGCGGCACTTGCCCAGGTGGCCCCGCAGCATCTTGACATGGGTGTCCACGGTGCGGTCCTCGCCAAAGTAATCGTAGTTCCACACTTTCTGCAAAATCTTCTCCCGGCTGAGGGCGATGCCCTTGTTGGAGGCCAGGAAGACCAGCAGGTCAAACTCCTTGGGGGTCAGGCTCACTTCCTCACCCGAGACGCGGACGGTGTGGCTGGCGGTATCAATGGTCAGCTCCCCAAAGGTCATGGTGCCGTCCGAGCTTTCGGTGTGGGGCATGGTGCGGTTGAGCACGGCCCGCACCCGGGCTACCAGCTCCCGGGGGGAGAACGGCTTGACCACATAGTCGTCCGCGCCGCCCTCAAGCCCGGCCAGCTTATCGTATTCCTCGCCCCGGGCCGTCAGGATGATGACGGGGGTGTTGATGTGGCGGTTGCGCATCTCCCGCAGGCAGGTCATGCCGTCCATAAAAGGCATCATCAGGTCAAGAATGACCAGGTCATACCCGCCGCCGCTCAAAAGGCTCAGGGCCGCGGAGCCGTCACCGGCTTCCTCGCAGACATAGCCCGCATACTGCAAATGCTCCCGGATGAGCTCCCGGATACGGGGCTCATCATCAACGATCAGAATTTTAGCCATAAAAAGTCGCCCTCCTCAAATGCAAAAGGTGCTTTGTTTGTTTTATAGAATGGTCCCAATAGTCCCGATTTTATCTTAATACGACAATTGGAAATTTTTGTGAAGTTTGCGTGAAGCCTTTGGAAAACTCGTGTAACTCGTGTTTTGCTATAGTATACCACGGAGGAAAAGGCAAAACAATTGCGGCTGCAAAAGGTTTGTGTTATACTAATCTGATAAATCAATTCCCTTTGCAAAGGAAAAAAGCTTATGCGCATCGGACTGGTTGAGTTTTTTTTGATATTGTTCATTGCGTCGGTCACGGTGGGGCCCCAGGTGGCCCTGTTTGTGGATCGCTGGCTTCGCCGCGCCAACCGTGCCAGCGCGCTGGCCGCCCGCCGCAAGGCCGAGGCACAGGCCCAGATGGCCATTGAGCGGGAAGCCCTGCTCCACCGGTTCCGGGCGGCCAGCAACGTGTTTGCGGCGCTGGCGGCCGTGGCGCTGGTGTACGCGCTGGTGTTCCGGCCCATCGACACGCCGCCAAAGACCTATGCCGCCCCGGAGAGAGCGGAGCGCGCCGAGCATGTGCGGAGCGTGGACCCCGCCGACGCGCTGAATTTGAGCGCCTATGAGATCGGCACGGCCATCCGGATGCAGGATGGCTGGCTCTATGCGGCGGCAAAGCTGCCCAAGGCAGGCGTTCTGATGCGGATGCAGCCGGACGGCAGCGGGATGAACGAGGTGCTGGACGTGGCAGGCGGCGAGATCACAGACCTTGCCTTTGCGCCGGACGGCACCCTTTGGATGGCGACGATCGAGGCCGACGGCGGCAAGCTCTGCCGGGTGAGCAACGACCAGTGGGGCGTGACCGTGGAGCCTGTGGTGACCCAGATCGACGGCAAGGCCCTCTCCTGCCCGGCGGCGGTGGCCGTGGGGGCAGACGGGAAAGTCTACTTTACCAATGCGGCGGATGTCTCCGTGAAGTATGGGCTGGAAAGCGCCCTCCGCACCGAGCTGCTGGCCCATACGGCCACGGGCTGGGTCTATGTCTATGACCCGGTGACCCGGGCCGTGGAGCGGGTGCTGGGCAGGGTGGCCGGGGCCTCCGGGCTGGCTCTCTCGGCGGACGGCGGGACGCTGTACGTCTCCGACCTTGGCAGCCGCTGCATCTGGGCAGTCCCGTCCGGTGGCAGGGAGCTGATGGCTGGGGGCAAGGGCTGTGCACAGCTGGCCGCGGGCCTGCCCGGATACCCCGGGGCGCTGGCAGTGGAGGAGGACGGCACGGTCTCGGTGGGCTACCGCTGGGCGCGTTCCGCCTGGCTGGAAGACCACGCCGACGGCACCCTGCTGCGGGGGGCCGCCCTCCGGCTGAGTGAATCCATGGGGGAACGGCTGTTCCAGATGCCGGACGATGGCATCTGCGCCGAGCGCTTTGGCCCGGACGGGGCGCTGCTTGCCTCCTACGGCGGCAAGGCGCTGGGCGGTGTCCTTGCCCTCTGCCCGGCGGAGAACCGGGTGTATCTGGGCGTGGCCGGTGAAACGAAGATCCAGTGGGTAAGAATTTAAAACCGAGGTGTTTTAGAATGACGGAAGCGTTCAAACAACAAATCGAACAGGAAGCCCGGCAGGCGGTCACGGAGCTGCTGGAGCAGGCAAAGCTGAAAAAGGGCGATGTCTTTGTGGTGGGCTGCTCGTCCAGTGAGATCGTGGGCGGGCACATCGGCAAGGATTCCAGCCTGGAAGCGGCGCAGGCCGTGTACGCGGGCATTGCCCCGGTGCTGGCGGCGCAGGGCATCTGGCTGGCGGCCCAGTGCTGTGAGCACCTCAACCGTGCCATTATCATCGAGCGGGAAGCCGCCGAACGATACGGCTGGGAGGAAGTCTGTGTGGTGCCCCGGCCCCACGCGGGCGGCAGCTGGGCCACCACCTGCTGGAAGCAGTTCCATGACCCGATCGCCGTGGAAGAGATCAAGGCCCATGCGGGCATTGACATTGGCGGCACTCTCATCGGGATGCACCTCAAGCGGGTGGCCGTGCCGGTGCGCCTGAGCCTGAATCAGATCGGCGAAGCAAACATTCTCTGTGCCCGCACCCGCCCCAAGCTCATCGGTGGTGAGCGCGCAAAATATACCGAGGAGGATTGACCTATGGCGGAAAAGACACTGGAAGAAATGCGGGAAGCGGTGGAAGAGATCCGCGCCAAGATGGCGGCAGCCGCCCGGGAAGCGGGCCGCGACCCGGCAGCGGTGCAGCTCTGTGCCGCCTGCAAGACCCGCACAGCGGACATTGTTGCCGCCAGTGCAGCCCTGCCCATTGATGTGTTTGGCGAGAACCATGTGCAGGAGCTCTGCGCCAATTTTGACGCCGGGGCCTACTGCGGCAAGCCCAGCCATTTCATCGGCCATTTGCAGACGAACAAGATCAAAAAGGTGCTGGGCCGCGCCAGCCTCATCCAGAGCGTGGACAGCGAGCACCTGCTGGCCGCCATTGAAAAAGAGGCTGCCAAGGCTGGCATCGTGCAGAACGTGCTGCTGGAAGTGAACATCGGCGGCGAGGAGTCCAAGACCGGCGTTTCCCCGGAACGGCTCTGGCCGCTGCTGGATGCCGCTGCCGCCCAGGAGCACATCCGGGTCAAGGGTCTGATGGCCATTCCTCCGGTGAACAACGACGACGCCCAGAACCGCCGCTACCTGGCCCAGGTGTACAAGCTGTTTGTGCAGGCCGGGGAGCGGGGCTATCAGAATGTGGCCATGGAGACCCTTTCCATGGGGATGAGCGGCGATTTTGAGAATGCCATCCGGGAGGGCGCTACCCTCGTCCGCATCGGCACCGCCATCTACGGCGAACGGGATTATAGTAAAAAAGCATAAAAAGAAAGAGGAATTATGCCTAAAACGACCATCCATGACCCCGGTGCACACCATACCAGCAGCGGGGCTCTCATCCGGCGCTTTCTGCCCTATCTGGCCAAGTACAAAAAGGTGCTGTTCATCGACCTGTTCTGTGCAGCCCTGACCACCATGTGCGATATCATCCTGCCCAAGATCATGAGCACCATTACAAACTCCGCCATGGGTGTGGGCATCACGCTGACAGCCCAGATCGTGCTCAAGCTGGCAGCGCTCTACTTCGTGCTCCGTGTCATTGACGGAGCGGCGCAGTATTTTATGTCCGGCATCGGCCATATCATGGGCGTGCATATTGAAACCGATATGCGCAAGGACGCCTTTGACCATCTGCTGCTGCTGGACCACACCTACTACAACAACACCAAGGTGGGCACCATCATGGGCCGCATCACCAACGACCTGTTTGATGTGACCGAGTTTGCCCACCACTGCCCGGAGGAGTTCTTCATTGCGGGCATCAAGATCCTGGCCTCGTTCCTCATCCTGTGCCAGGCCAGTATCCCCTTGACGCTGGCGGTGTTTGCCTGCGTGCCCCTGATGGGTGTGGTGTCGGTCTACCTGAACCAGCGCCTGCGGGCCCGGTTCCGCCAGCAGCGTGTCCAGATCGGTGAGCTGAACGCCACCATCGAGGACAGCCTGCTGGGCCAGGGCGTCGTCAAGGCCTTTGCGGCGGAAGAGCAGGAGCGGGCCAAGTTCGAGCAGGGCAACCGGGATTTTGAGCAGATCAAAACGCTGGGCTATTACGCCATGGCGGCGTTCAATACCTCCACCCGCCTGTTTGACGGCCTGATGTATCTGGTGGTCATTCTGGCGGGAGGTCTCTCGCTGGTGTACGGCAAGATCAGTGCGGGCGATCTGGTGGCCTATGTGCTGTATGTGTCCACCCTGATCGCCACCATCCGCCGCATCGTGGAGTTTGCGGAGCAGTTCCAGCGCGGCATGACGGGCATTGAGCGCTTTGCTGAGATCATGGACACCCCTGTCCCCATCCACGATGCCCCGGACGCCAAGCCTCTCCAGCCCGGCCCCGGTGCGATCCGGTTTGAGGATGTCAGCTTTGAGTACCCGGACGACCACAATAAAGTCCTGCACCACGTCAGTCTGGACATCAAAGCCGGCGAGCGGCTGGCGCTGGTAGGCCCCTCCGGCGGCGGCAAAACGACGCTGTGCAACCTCATCCCCCGCTTTTATGATGTGACCAGCGGCCGCATCCTCATTGACGGGCAGGACATCAGCAAGGTGACCATCAAGAGCCTGCGGGAGGACATCGGCATCGTCCAGCAGGACGTGTACCTGTTCAGCGGCTCGGTGGCGGATAACATCGCTTACGGTAAGCCCGGTGCCACCCGGGAGGAGATCGTCGAAGCGGCCCGTCTGGCGGGTGCGGAGCGCTTTATTCTGGCCCTGAAAGACGGCTTTGACACTTATGTGGGGGAGCGGGGTGTCAAGCTCTCGGGCGGCCAGAAGCAGCGCATTGCCATTGCCCGGGTCTTCCTCAAGAACCCGCCCATCCTCATTCTGGACGAGGCCACCAGCGCGCTGGACAACGAGAGTGAGATCCTCGTAGGCCAGAGCCTCGAAAAGCTGGCCCATGGCCGCACGACCCTGACCATCGCCCACCGGCTGACCACGATCAAGAACTACGACCGCATCCTCGTTCTCGGTGCCGAGGGCATTGAGGAAGCCGGCACCCACGAGGAGCTGCTGGAAAAGCAGGGGGTTTACTACCGCCTGTGGAACCAGCTCCCCGGCGAGGATACGCTGTAACAGGAGGAAAACCAGATGACAGAACGCGAAAAATGGGAAGCGGGCCTGTGGTACGACGCCAATTTTGATGCGGAACTCCGCATCGAACGCGAAAAGGCCGAAGAGCGATACACCGAGTTCAACCAGACCCGCCCCTCCCAGAAAGAAAAGCGGGCCGAGCTGCTGCACAAGCTGCTGCCCGGCATGGCGGAAGATGTGGTGATCCTGCCGCATTTCTACACGGACTACGGCTACAACTGCGTCATTGGCGCAGGCAGTTATCTCAACCACGGGGCCTACCTGATGGACTGCGCCAAGATCACCATTGGACAGCACTGCTTCATCGGCCCCGGCTGCGGCATGTACACGGCCATCCATCCCATCCTGCCGCAGGAGCGCAACAGCGGGATGGAGCTGTGCAAGCCCATCACGCTGGGCGATAACGTCTGGCTGGGTGGCGATGTGACCATTCTGCCCGGAGTCACCATCGGTTCCAATACGGTCATCGGGGCCGGGAGCGTGGTGGTGAAGGACATCCCCTCCGGTGTCGTCGCCGTGGGCAACCCCTGCAAAGTGGTGCGCCCCATTACGGAGGAAGACAGTATCTATTTCCACAAAGATTAAACAAACAAAACAAAAAAGCGGGACCGCTGAATTTTCAACGGTCCCGCTTTTGTTTGTGGAAAACTTTGCGTTATGCGCCCACGATCAGGCGGACAGCGCCATAAATGCCGGCATCATTGCCGAGGCTGGCCTGCTTGATGGGGGTCTCACGGCAGGATTTGAACGCATACTCCTGGAAGTGCTTGTTCAGCGGGGCAAAGAGGACATCCCCGGCGCGGGCAACACCGCCGCCCACCAGGAATGCCTCGGGGTCTACTGTGGAGGCAATATTGGCCAGAGCCATGCCCAGCGTGTCGGACATCTCATCCACCTCGCGGGCGGCGAGAGCGTCGCCATTGCGGGCAGCGTCAAAGACGTCCTTGGCGGCAAACTCGGTGCCGCGGAGCACGCAGGGGGTGTCCGGGTTCTCGTCCAGCAGCTTCTTCATGCAGCGGACCACGCCGGTGGCGCTGGAATACTGCTCCAGACAGCCCCGCTTGCCGCAGCCGCAGACGGCCGTTTCGTGGCGGTTGACCGTGATGTGACCGATCTCGCCGCCCGCGCCGTGCACACCGTCAATGACCTTGCCATTGACGACGACACCGCCGCCCACGCCGGTGCCCAGCGTGACCATGACGGCATTTTTGGCACCCTTGGCAGCGCCCATCCAGATCTCACCCAGGGCGGCGACGTTGGCGTCGTTGCCCACCAGAACTTTCAGGCCGTCCAGCAGGCCGGAGAGCTGGGCGGAAACATTCCGCTCGCCCCAGCCGCCGAGGTTGGCGCAGACGATGGGGACGATGCTGGAGTCCAGCACCGGGCCGGGCACGCCAATGCCCACGCCCTCTACCTGCTCGGGCTGGATGCTCTTCTCTTTCATCTTGCCCAGGACGGCAGCGGCCAGATTTTCCAGGATGTGCTCGCCTGCATTGGAGGTGTCGGTGGCAACTTCCCACTTTTCCAGCAGAGCGCCGGAGGTGGTGAACAGACCGATCTTGGCGGTGGTGCCGCCAAGGTCAATGCCGAATGCGTACTCTTTCATGATTCATTTACCCCTTTACTGCGGCGGACACACCGCCGGATTTTATTGACAACAGTATAACATAGTTCAGGGGATAAAAAAAGGCCCTCCCTTGCGGGAGAGCCGGAAAGCCTTGGGGAAATTATTCGTCGTCCTCGGTGTCGTCGTCTTCGTCCTCGGCATCCGATTTCGGCTTGTAGAAGATGCCGCTCAGGAAGATGCTGATGAAATACAGCAGCACCATGGGGAGCGCCACCATGCACTGGGACACGATATCGGGCGGGGTGACCACAGCTGCAACGAGGAAGATGCAGACAATGGCGACGCCTCGGACTTTCTTGAGCAGCTCCGGGTAGATGATGCCCATTTTGGACAGGATGATCGTGACCAGAGGCATCTCAAACACACAGCCAAAGATCACGAACATCGTCAAACAGAGGTTGACATAGCTCTCGATACTGGTGGTGGTCTGGATGTAATCAGCGCCCTCAATGCCCGTGCTCAGGAAACGGAGCATGAACGGCATCATCAGCTTGTAGGCAAACAGCACGCCCACGCAGAACAGTGCCAGGCCCATCAGGATGACCAGCTTGAGGAAGAACGTCTCGCTCTTTTTCAGGCCGGGCTTTGCAAAGGCGTAGATCTGGTACAGCGCCACGGGCACCGTGATGACGAATGCCGCCAGCAGAGACACGCGGAAATACTGCATCAGCTTTTCCTGCGGGGCAATGGAAACAAAGGTGTAATAACCCTGGCCCATCGCCGTCAGGATATCAATGAGGCGGTCCGCATACATCAGGGTGATGACCACGGAAACCACAAACACCACCGCGCAGATGATCAGCCTGTTCCGCAGCTCTTTCAGATGTCCGGTCAGCGTCATGCTGCCGTCGTCTTCCATGACTTCGGCTTTCTTTTTGCGCTTCACGTTTGTAGCCACAATTACTCCTCGTCGTCTTTCTTCTCGGTCTGGGTCTCAGCCTTGGAGGTGTTCGCTTCCTCCTCGCCCTCTTCCATGCCCTTCTTGAAGTTGTTCATGGTCTTGCCAAACATCTTGCCCAGCTTCGGCAGGTTCTTGGGTCCAAAGATCAGCAGAGCAACGACCAGGATGATAAGCAGCTCGTTCGTACCAATACGCATAATAAAAATCTCCTTTTTACTTTTGCCGCGCCGTGTGGCGGGCGGATTCCAATGTATTCGGCAACCGCAGGCGCGGGTGCATCAAAATAGAGGGATACGGGGCAAAGGCAGCTCAGACCTTTGCTTCTTCAGCCGGGGCAGCTTCCTCCGCGGCCGGGGCGGCGGCAGGCTCTGCAGCTTCGGCAGGAGCGGCTTCGGGAGCAGCCTCCACCGGCTTCTCCTCTGCCTTGGGCTCCTCAGCGGATTTCTCTTCTGCGGTTTCCGTGGCAGGAGCGGCTTCGGTGGGCTTTTCCTCAGGCTTTGCGGCGGGGGCAGTGTCTTCCAGCTCCTCTACCTCTTCCAGCTCGGTCACTTCCTCTGCCTGCTCGGCCTTGGCGGCTTCTTCCTTGCTGGTCTTGCCAATGCCCGTAAAGCTCTTGGTCACGTCCTTGACGCTGTTGTCGATATCCTTTTTGATATCGGTCAGCGGAGCAACGGCTTCCTTGAGGGGGGCCTGGATCTCATTCAGCGGCTCGACCACGTTTTTCTGGATCTCCTCGGAGGCAGCGCCAGTGTATTTCTTCAGCTCACGGAGCATTTTGCCCAGTTTCTGTGCATAAACGGGCAGCTGATCCGGGCCGATGAAGACAAACGCGACCACCACGATGACCACGAGTTCCCAAAAACCAATTTTCATAGCGTTCCAATTCCTTTCCTGTGCCAGCGGGGCCGGCAGGGCTTTTTGTCCAGTATAACAGATTGTGCGGCGGTTTGCCAGAGCAGCGGGCCCGGAATCGGGCCGGATGGTTCATTTTTTGGGCACACCGTGCTATACTGGGCGGGGCAAAGGCGCTCTGCGCGCCGACGTTGCCATACATATACCGGAAGTGCATGAACACTATATGAATTTATTATGAATTATTTATGAACAAGTGGACGCTTCCTGCAAATTTGTCAACATATAAGATATTTTTCAATAAAAATTACAGAAAGGATAACCAAAATATGAAAACACTCTATGCAGCCCGCTTTGCACGGGTGACCGAAAACCTCGCCAGACAGGGCCTGACCCAAATGATCGTCAGCGACCCGCCCACGATCTTTTATCTGACCGGGGTGCGCATCCAGCCCGGCGAGCGGATGCTGGCTCTGCTGCTCCGGGCCGACGGGAACCACCGTTTCTTCGTCAACGCGCTGTTCGGCACGCCGGAGGCAGGCATCCCGGTGGAAAACTACTCGGACGGCGAGGACGCCCCGGCAAAGCTCCTGCCCTGGCTGGAACGGGACAAGCCTCTGGGCATTGATAAGAATTGGCCCGCCCGGTTCCTGCTCCGGCTGATGGAGCTGGACGCGGCACCCGCTTACCGCAATGCTTCCGCCGCCTGCGACGATGCCCGCGCGGTGAAAGACGCTGCCGAGCAGGAGGCCATGCGGGCTTCCTCCAAGGTCAACGATGACTGCATGGCGGAGTTTGAGGCTCTCATCCGCCCCGGCATCACCGAAAAAGAGATGGCCGAAGCCATCCGGGGCATCTATGCGGCCCACGGCTGTTCCGGGGTCAGCTTTCCCCCCATCTGCGGTTTTGGCGCTCATGCGGCAGACCCTCACCACGACAACGACGACACCCCGCTGGAGGCGGGCCAGTGCGTCCTGATCGATGTGGGCGGCGTGTATCAGGATTACTGTTCCGATATGACCCGGACGTTCTTTACCGGGGAGCCCAGCGAGGAGGAGCGTAAGGTCTATGAGCTGGTGCGGCAGGCACAGGCCGCCGCCGAAGCGCTGGTCAAGCCGGGCGTCCGTCTCTGCGATATTGACGCTGCGGCCCGCGACCTTATTACCGAAGCCGGCTATGGCCCCTACTTCAACCACCGCCTGGGCCACTTCATTGGTCTGGAAGACCACGAGGCCGGTGACGTCTCGGCGGTGAACGAGAATGTTGTCACCCCGGGCATGTGCTTCTCCATCGAGCCGGGCATCTACCTCCCCGGCAAGTTCGGCGTCCGGATCGAAGATCTGGTCCTCGTCACCGAGGACGGCTGTGAGGTGCTGAACCATTATCCGCATGAGCTGCGGGTGCATCCGTTCTAAGCGAAAAAGAAAACCCGCCGTCGGCGGGTTTTCTTTTTCGTGTTTATCCGAGCACGGAATGCCGGTAAGCAATGGCGTTCTGGATACGGTCGGCTTCCTCTTTGCCGGCCAGCTGGCGCACCAGCTCCAGCGCAAAGGGGATGGCACCGCCCAGACCGTAGCTGGTGGTGAGGTTGCCGTCCACCACGACCTCTTCATCGTGGACGATGGCACCGGCCAGCTGATCCTGGAACCCGGCGTGGGCCGTGGCGTTTTTGCCCTCCAGCAGGCCCAGCGAGGCCAGAACGCTGGGGGCGGCGCAGATGGCGGCTACCTTTTTGCCCGCGGCGGCAAAGGCCTTGCAGGTCTCGGTGACGGTCTTGTTGGCGGCCAGGTTGGGGGTGCCCGGGATGCCGCCGGGCAGCACGACCAGATCGACATCCGAGTAATCCACGTCCTCGGCCAGTGCATCGGCGGTGAGGTGGATCTTATGGCTGCTCACCAGCTCTTTGCGGCCCATGGCGGACGCAACGGTCACTTCGACTTTCGCGCGGCGGAGCAGGTCGATGACAAGGAGTGCCTCGCACTCTTCGGTGCCGTCGGCAAAAAATACAACTGCTTTGCTCATAATCACTACCTCCTAAGCCTCGGTCTTGTCGGCGGGGGCGGTGCTCTCTTCCAGCAGGCGGCGCAGCACGCTGTCGTCCCGGCTCAGGACGCGGCTCACCCGGCTGATGATGGCACTGGATGCGCCAATGTTGCCCATGATGCTGGTGTAGCTCTGCTTGTTCATCAGCTTTTCAGCGATGTTATAGCGCTGTTCCATGGCGCTGAGCTCGGCGTAACTGCACACATCCTGTAAAAAGCGGTAGCACTCCTCCGGCGTCTTCAGCTCCAGAAGAGCGGAATACAGGCCGGATTTTCCGGTGGGATGATCTTTTGCCATAAAGCTTTCCTCCCCTGATGGCATCTTGCGTCAGGCCCGCAGAAAGGGCACTTCAATACACTACTTTATTGTAGTGCAAGCGCGGCAAAAAAGCAATGGCTATTTTGCAGTTTTTACAGCATCCGCTCAAAAATGAGCTGGCCGGGCAGCCGCGTGGTCTCGTCCTCCTCGGCGGGGCCCAGCAGGCGGTAGCCTTTGGCCTTGAAGAACTGCTGCACGGGCAGGGCCTTGGCGTGGACGGTGCACCACACCCGGCCACGGCCCTCGCCCCGGGCCAGGCGTTCACAGCTGGCCACGATGTCCCGGCCCAGTGCTTTGCCCCGGAACTCCGGCTTGAGGTAGAGGTGGAGCAGGTGGAGAGAGGTATTTTCCATCTTCCAGGCAAAGTAGCCGATGACCTTGCCGCCCAGCAGCACGAGGAAGTAGTTGACATCGTTGTCAATGTCCTCCTCAATGGCGTCGGCGCTCTGCAGGGTGTCCACCAGCGTGTCCAGCTGCTTGGCGGGGTAATAGCGCTTGTACACCTCGTGCCAGAGCTCGCTGGCGAGGTCGGCAGTGGTGTGGATATATTTGGCTTTTGCCACAAGTTTGTAATCGGGTTTCATAGTTCTCCTTTGTTGTCGGTGGGTTCCGGCGGGCCCGTGGGGGCTTTCTGCCCTTTATTGTACCACGGTTTGTGGAAAATTCCAAACAAAAAGGCTGCTGCGCCTTTGCGGGTGCAGCAGCCTTGCATGTCTTTCCGGACATCCTGACGGGGTGTGTTTTACAGCGCAGCCTTATAGTTGTGATGAGTGGAGCTGTAGTTCACAACTGCTTCCATCAGGGTGACAGGCCACAACAGGGCCTTGACCAACATCTCAGCCGGCTTGACACATACCGTCTCCATGCTGCCAATACCGAACAGGACCAGACATGCGATACCGAAACCCAGAATGTAGTAGTACATCATCAAACCTCCTATATTTTTCCTGCCCCGCGGTGGTTCCGCAGAGGCATGTTGCAATGTGATCCGGGAGCGTCTTCCGCTCCTCTGTGACCCTATCATACTCCAGCCATGCGATAAAGTCAATAGCCGAAATCGTGAAAGAAATTAAAGCTCGTTCTGAAATCCGGTAACTGTATTGAAATAAAGCAAACAAAAACGCTTTACTTTATCACGGTAAAGCCCTGAACAAAACTGACCTTGCAGCGGAAACAGTTTGTTCACAAAATCGGGCGAAATCAGGGCGAAAAAGGTGTTTTGTTTTTATATAAAAAACAGTATGAGTTTTTCGGGTGTGCGGCTGTTTTTCGCACAGAGACGGGCGGGTGAGAACGGCGTGCGGAAGAGTGGGTAAAAATGCACAAAGAATCATAAAAAAATTATCAAAAACCATTCTTGTTGCTACGGCGAAAATGCGCTATAATATAGATATTCAATTGGAAAGGAGATCGCAGCTATGGCAAAGGCAGCACAAGTTGTATTATTGGAAAACGAGTATTACCTCATCAAAGCCCCGAATGGAAAGGTGTTGGAAGTCAAAAACTTCAATACGGAAAACGGCGCTGCGATCCGTCTTTGGGATTATGCAGGCCACCCCTGGCAGCAGTGGAAGTTCGTGGACGCCGGGGACGGACGCTGGCGGATCGAAAACCGCTTTACCGGCAAGATGATCGATCTGGCTCTGGGCGGCGTGGTGGAGGGCACCTGGCTGCACCAGTGGAGCCGCACCAGCGGCCTGAGCCAGTGCTGGGCGCTGGAACCCACCCGCGGCGGTCGCACCCGCATCCGCAATGTGCTGGCCGACAAGTACATCGACCTGGTGGGCATGAACACCGCCAACGGTGCCCAGGCCCAGATCTGGAATTATGTCTCCGGCGGCAATCAGGAGTGGAACCTGGTCCGGGTGGACGCGGACGCAAAGCAGACCTTTGCTCGCCCTGAGGAAGCCCGGGACCCGGAGCCTACCCCCTCTCAGCGCAAGCACCAGAACGATCTGGTCCGCAAGCTGAACAACGCAGGCAAGGGCCGTGCGGCACGCAAAGGCTGAGCCGGATCAAAACAGAATTTGAAAAGCAAAAGAGGCGTCCCGCAGGGGCTTTCCTGTGGGACGCCTTTGTGATGAATCAAAAGGAGGACCGCAATGAATCTCGGAAGCTTTATGGACCCGGAATACCCCATTTTCAGCACCACGCTCTGCTATCTGGAGCGGGAGGACGCCTACCTGATGCTCCACCGCGTGAAAAAGCAGGATGACTACAACCACGATAAATGGGTGGGTGTCGGCGGCAAATTTGAGCGGTTCGAGAGCCCGGAGGACTGCCTGCTCCGGGAGGTGCGGGAGGAAACGGGCCTGACCCTGACCCGCTGGCGCTGCCGGGGGCTGCTGACCTTCCTCTGGGGCAATATGACCGAGTTCATCCACCTCTACACGGCGGACCGCTGGGAGGGCAAGATGATAAAGGGCGACGCCTGTAAGGAGGGCGTGCTGGAATGGGTGCCGAAAGAAAAGGTGACAAGCCTGCCCATCTGGGAGGGAGATAAGATCTTCTTTCGGCTTCTGAAAGAAGAACGGCCCTATTTCTCCCTGAAGCTGGTGTATGAGGGGGACACGTTAAAACAGGCGGTGCTGGACGGAAAAGCGCTCTGACGCCTCAATGGGGCTGCTTCGGGTCACAGAGGGATATCCGGCCCGTCGGCCAGTTGGATAAAAGCTTTCATTTCCCGGGTGCAGCACTTATCTTTGTGGTAAAACATCTGGCGGTACATGGTCAGCTGGAAGTCCGAAACTTCCAAAATGCGCAGCTGCCCCTTTGCGGCGGATTCGGCCACCGCAAAGCGGGGCAGCAGGGAGATCCCGGAAGAATGTTCCAGCATCTTGATGATAAATGCGGTATCGCTGATCTCAAGGCTGGGGGTCAGTTCGACCTGATGGGAAGCGAGAAATTTATCGAAAGTGCGGCGGTAGTTTGCGTTGCGCTCGGTCAGGAAGAAGGGTTTGTCCAGCAGTTCGGCCACCCGGTAAGGGCCGGGATGGCCGAGGTCGATGTTCGGCGTTGCCACAAACACCACTTCTTCCGGCACTTCGTTGCACTTGTGCCAGTTATTGGAGTAGCGGGGCTCGTCCAGAATGCAGATAAGATCCACTTCCCCCTGCTCCATTTTTTCAATCAGCTCCTCCGGGGAACCGGTGGTGACCCGCAGGCCGACCCTGGGGTGCTCCAGCCGGAACTGGCGGATCAGCCCGGGCAGGCGGAAAAAGCAGAGAGACTCCAGCGTGCCGATGTGCAGGCTGCCGCCCAGCTCGGCATTTTCGTTCAGTGCCTGGCGGGCGTTTTGGATGGTATCCAGAATACTGTTGGCATATTCCAGAAAACGCTGGCCGTCCACGGTCAGAAGGACCCGCTTGTTCATGCGGTCGAACAGGCGCACGCCCAGCTCTTCTTCCAGTGCCTTGATCTGTACCGTTACAGCGGACTGAGAATAGCCCAGAGACTCTGCCGCCTTGGAAAAACTCTGGAACTGAGCTGCGCGGATCAGGGTATTCAGCTGACGAACTTCCATCGCAGAACTCCTTTTTGCTATAAAAACTTTTAATCCATAAATTTATTTTTATGAATTTGAATCATGTGTATGTCTATGTTAAACTAAAGACGTCAACACGTCAAGTAAAATTTTGGCGTATCATGAAAAAGACTGGCTGTGCAGGCTGAGGTGAAGAGAGCGCCATCAGGTGCTGCACGGGAACCAGGAAAGCAAAAGGAGGAAATTATTTCTATGGAAAAGAAAAAATTCAAGCTTGGGCTGCTGCCGAAGCTGCTCATTGCCATCGTGCTGGGCATCATCGTCGGCCAGTTCTTCCCGGTGTGGTTCTGCCGGGTCATTGTCACGGCATCCAGCATCTTCAGCTCGTTCCTGAAGTTCGTCATCCCGCTGATGATCGTGGCCTACGTCACCATGGGCATTGCGGATCTGAAGAGCGGCGCAGGCAAGCTGCTGCTCATCACGGTGGCTCTGGCCTACGGCTCCACCCTGATCGCAGGCTCGGCATCCTATCTGGTGTCTGCAAACCTGTTCCCCAGCTTCATGAGCGAAGGCGCTCTGGAGCAGATCGCCGCCACGGCTGACAACTCTCTGGCCAGCTACATCTCCATCTCCATCCCGCCCATTCTGGACACCCTCTCTGCCGTGGTGCTGGCCTTTGTGCTGGGCCTGTGCATGTCCACCTTGCGCGGCAAGACCATCGGTGATACCCTTTACAACGGCATGAAGGACTTCTCCGGCATCATCGATCAGGTGCTGCACAGCGTCATCATCCCGCTGCTGCCCCTGTACGTCTGCGGTACCTTCATCGACATGACC
>QWCE01001273.1_pt1 | contig 40541 bp, 36 predicted proteins | sample 1972531 | NCBI WGS metagenome assembly QWCE01 (sample SAMN09866716, study PRJNA288562) | Human gut metagenome isolate term4_stool, whole genome shotgun sequencing... | reverse complement strand
GGCAGGTTACTTACCCTGACAAGCAGGACGGCCGGGCTACCTACCGGCTCTAGTACGTTGTTGGATGTACATTGCGTTTTTATCTTTGCTTTATTTATAATCAAGCCTAAATGGCTAAATTAACAAATTTCGATTTTACATTACTTTTCATATTTTCTGTATTTATCAAGCTGAGCATTTATATCACAACCTCTTGGTCAGTAATCTTGATTGTATAAATCATAGATTGTAATCCTTGCGGATGTCTGCAAAAACCGCACTTGCTTCTCTTGTTTTTTCGGCTTTGATACCCGCATAGCATTTCTCAAGTTATGCATTCAGTTCCACTTCTGATAAAGCAGACATATCTACAGGACGAGAAGATAGAATTTTCACTTAAAAAGAAAGTCCTCTCTGAAGAATTATCTGTTTATAAAACATATTGATGGCATTGGATGCAGGAATACCAAGTGTGGATAAAATGCTTTCTGCCTTTTCTTTTACCTCTGGTTCAATACTAGCATAAAGATTTGCTGATTTTGCTTCTATATAAAACACCACCTTCCCGATATTTTCATAATCTTATTATATCAAATTGTGCGTACAACAGAAATACAAATAACATATCTTTTAAGCAATTTCCGATTCGATATACGGATGGGTGCAGAGCGGTTACAAAATCAATCTATCCGTTTGAAGCTCTTCTATTTTACCTCTTTACATATCATTAGTATACTTAAAATTCATATAAAAAATGATGAAGTAATATGAAATTAAAAGTCGGAAATTTTATTCATAATCTCCTGCATTCTATTTTCAAAAAGCTCTGCCGGTATTAATGCAATCCCTTTCTTTTTTTATTTATTCTTTTTTTATTTATTCTTTTTTTATTTATTCTTTTTTTATTTATTCTTTTTTTATTTATTCTTTTTTTATTTATTCTTTTTTGATTTATATCTTGCTTGACTGTTTAGTATTCTCTTTCTAACTCTAAATGTAGAAGGAGTTACTTCTATAAGTTCGTCATCTTCTATAAACTCTAGCGCTTCTTCAAGGCTCATCTCATGAATGGGACTTAGCTTAATGGCATCATCAGAACCAGAGGCACGGACATTGGATTGTTTTTTTGCCTTTGTTACAGATACTTCTAGTTCAACACCCTTAGGGCTCTCTCCTACTATTTGTCCTTCGTAAACTTCCATTCCTGGAGATACAAATAGAGTTCCTCTTTCTTGAGCATTGTCAAGGCCGTATGAAGTCGCAACTCCTGTGTCAAATGATACTATTGATGCAAATGCACGTCTAGGTATCTCTCCTTTGTATGGTTCGTAAGAATCAAAGATGGAGTTTAAAATTCCTTCACCTTTGGTGTCTGTTAAAAACTCTGATCTATATCCTATAAGTCCCCTTGCAGGAATTTTAAAGATAAGTCTTTGGTAACCGCCCTTTGGCTCTTCCATTACTGAAAGTTCGCCTTTTCTTCTACCGAGTTTTTCGATTACTGAACCTACATAGTTCTGTGAAACGTCCACTGTCACAATTTCCATCGGTTCATATTTCTTTCCTTCTATTTCTCTAAATAGTACTTGTGGTTTAGAAACTTGGAACTCAAATCCTTCACGTCTCATATTTTCAATAAGTACTGATAGGTGAAGCTCTCCTCTACCACTTACTTTAAATGAATCTGTAGAATCTGTCTCTTCAACTCTTAGTGATACGTCGGTTTGTAGTTCTTTAAAAAGTCTTGCTCTTATCTGTCTACTGGTTAAAAATTTACCTTCTCTTCCGGCAAATGGACTGTCATTTACCGAAAAGTTCATAGAAATTGTTGGCTCTGAAATCTTGACAAAGTCAAGTGGTTCTGGCGCGTCTGTAGAAGCAATGGTATCTCCGATATTTATATCTTCAATCCCTGTAATTGCAACTATTGAACCTGAGTGAGCTTCTTCGACTTCAACCCTGTCAAGTCCTTCAAACTCATAGACATTTGAGATCTTAACCTTGATATGTCTATTTTCATCATTGGCATTGACAAGTATTGCAGTATCATTTTCGTTTATAACTCCTCTTTCGATTCTGCCAATTCCAATTCTTCCAACATAGTCAGAGTAGTCAATGGTTGACACAAGCATTTGGAATGGTTCGTCATCTCTGTTTTCAGGAGGTTCTATATAGTCAATTATAGTATTGAAAAGCGGATCCATATTGCTTCCTAAGTTTTCTGGATCTAGTGATGCAAATCCTTGTTTAGCTGATGCAAATACAAATGGACTTTCAAGCACGTCTTCATCTGCTCCAAGCTCTATAAATAGATCTAGGACTTCATCTACAACTTCCTTTGGTCTTGCTTCTGGTCTGTCGACCTTGTTGATGCAGACTATAACAGGAAGATTAAGTTCAAATGATTTTTTAAGTACAAACTTAGTCTGTGGCATTGGACCTTCAAAAGCATCTACAAGAAGTACAACGCCTTGCACCATTTTCAAAACACGTTCAACTTCTCCTCCAAAGTCAGCGTGACCTGGGGTATCGATTATATTTATTTTTACACCATTATGCATAACTGCAGTATTTTTTGAGAGGATGGTGATTCCTCTTTCTCTTTCGATATCATTTGAGTCCATAACACGATCTTTAACTTCTTGATTTTTTCTAAAAATTCCTGATTGTCTAAGAAGCGAATCCACAAGAGTGGTCTTTCCATGATCTACATGGGCAATGATAGCAATATTTCTAATATCTAATCTTTTCATATTCACCTTTTCCTAACTTAACTATTTTACATTTAAAATATTAATTTGTCTACTTTTTAAGCAAACAATTCAATTATTTTACCAGTTTTATAAAAAACTCCATAAAAAAAAACTTCCATTAGGAAGTTTCTTAAAATTGCTAAAAATTATTTATTTTTGTCTAAGTACTTTATAGCGATGACCTCATTGCCATGAAGAATAAATCTATCTGTAAGTTCCTTCACTAGCACTAGTCCTCTTCCAGTACATTTGAGGTCAGCTGAATTATAGCTACTGAAGTCAAAGAATACTCCTTTGCCTTCATCCTTAACTCTTATCTCTACTTCATTGTCTTTTAAAAATACGCTTAAGTGCACATTCTTTAGAAAATTGTTCTTATTGCCATGAAGAATCGAATTAATCATAAGTTCATCAAGGATAAGCCTAATATCAAATAGAGAACTCTCACACTTTATGAAATTTTTAAGATCAAAAAGGGTTTCCTCAACCAATGGTTTTACTTCATTTAAATTTGATTTTATACTACCCTCAAAACAATAAATCGTCTTCATTTTTTCTACCTCTTCTTAAGTTTATTATTACCCTTGATTTTGCTATTTAAACACTAAAAGTCGCCTTTTAATTTCTAGAATTATCATAATAATTGTTTACAAAACATCCGCTATTGGGTATTATTAAATTATAAAGGATATATGAAAGGAGTAAACTTATGAAAAAATATGAATGTCAACTATGCGGATACATTTACGATCCAGCTTTAGGCGATGAAGACTCAGGAGTAGAACCTGGCACAGCTTTTGAAAACCTACCAGAAGATTGGGTTTGCCCACTATGTGGAGCTGAAAAAAGCGATTTTGAACCAGTTGAATAATCAAAAAAATTTAAGTGCAAGAAACTCTTGCACTTATTTTAGTTTTTGAACGCTTAGATTTATTAAAACATTCTTTTAAAAAGACTTTTTTTATTTTTACTTTTAATTATATATTTTGCTGTCTCTTTCAAAGTTAATATTTGCATGATCAGTGAAAGAATTTTAAATAAACCCACACATTTAAAAATAAACCTATGTGACTTTTTCATATACACTCTCCTTAAATTCAAATTCTAAATATTATATTATATTATTTTGAATTTAATATCAAATGCAGCATATTCGATAAATTTATATTCTAAAAATTGACGAAATCTCTCGTCCTTTCGAATTTAGGATTGTCAAATATGTCTACAGGATAACCTTCTTCTAGGATCTTTCCATCATCCATAAATATTACTTTATCAGATACCTTTCTTGCAAAATCCATCTCATGAGTTACGATTATCATCGTAAGACCTAAATCTCTTAAATTTCTAATTGCAGTCAAAACTTCTCCTACCATCTCAGGATCTAGCGCCGAAGTAGGTTCGTCAAAAAGTATTAGATCTGGATCCATAGTTAGAGCTCTGGCAATAGCAACTCTTTGCTTCTGACCACCAGATAACTGACTCGGTCTAGCTTCTAAAAAATCTCCCATTCCTACTAGTTCAAGGTTATGAATTGCTTTTTCTTTTGCAGTTTCGCTATCTATATTTAGAACTTTCATCGGAGCCTTTATACAATTGTCAAGCACGTTCATATTGTTAAAGAGATTGAAGTTTTGGAAAACCATGGCAACATTACCTTTGAAGTCAGAAGTTTTAAAATCATTATTTAAAATATTTTCCCCTTCATAGATAATCTCTCCACCATCAGCTCTTTCCAAAAGATTTAAACATCTTAGAAGAGTTGACTTTCCAGATCCTGAAGGACCTATGATCGTAGTTACTTGTCCCTCATCAAGTTCAAAAGAAATTCCCTTTAAAATTTCATTTTTTCCGAATGATTTTTTTAAATTATTTACTTTTAATATATTCTTTTTCATACTATTCTCCTAATTTGCACTTTTCATTACATCAGTCTTTCCAGTTTTTACATATGAGTTTGGAGCCGCCAGTTTTCTTTCAACAAAATTTAAAAATGATGCTATAGAAAGAGTAAGAGTTAGATATATAATCGAAGTAATCAAATATGTTTCAAAGTACATCAGATTTCCTCCGACTATTGACTTGGTCGTAAAGAAGAGTTCGTTAACAGCTATTACATTTAGAACTGAAGTATCCTTTATATTTACTATAAACTCGTTTCCAATGGCAGGAATAATATTCTTTATAGCCTGTGGAAGAATAACTTGAGTCATAGTTTGATAGTGATTCATACCAAGAGATCTAGCAGCTTCAAACTGTCCCTTGTCAATGGAATTAATTCCACCTCTAACAACTTCTGATAGATACGCTCCAGTGTTTACAGAAACTACCAAGAATGCTGCCTGCATAGGTGATAGATTGATTCCTGCAAACTGAAGTAGACCGAAGTACACTAGTACTGATTGCACAATCATCGGTGTACCCCTAAGCACTTGGACGTAGATATTTGCAAGTACTTTAAATATATTTAGTACAAAGTTTTTACCTTTCTTTAAAGATTCTGGAATAGTTCTAATTATTCCAACGATTAGACCAAGGACAAGACCTAGAACTGTACCAATAAATGAAATTAAAACCGTATATCCAGTTCCTCTAAGAAAATTACTTTTGTTTTCTATAAAAATGGTCTTCATGTTGTTTAGAAATCTGGATAGACCTTCGCCTTCATTCTCTTCTTTGTTTTGAAGAATATTCATCTCATCCATCAGTTCCAATCTTTCATCATTTGAAACGTCCGCTAAAATTTGATTAAGTCTATCTCTAATAGGATTTCCCTTTTTAATTCCAATAGCTATTGAAGTATCCGACTTATCAGTGTCAAATCCAGGATTTAAATCTACCATTTTAAGTCCAACCCCAGCAGTTTCAGCTGCCATTGCTTCAGGTCTTTCAGCTACATAACCATCAGCCTTGCCAGTCTGTACAGCAACTCTCATTATAGAGAAATCTGACATAGGTTCTAGGTGATTTACACCAGGTATTTGATCTATAACAGTATCATGAAAAGTATTTAGTTGAGCTACAATATCTGCTCCAGTAAAATCATCGAGCTTAGACGCATCGGCGTACTTACCTTTTTCACTAACAACCATTACAAGGTCAGACTCATAATAAGCGTCTGAAAAATCTATTTGTTTAGCTCTCTCAGCAGTAGGACTCATCCCCGCCATAATAAGATCGATCCTTCCAGAAGTTAAAGCAGGAACTAAACCGTCCCACTCAATCTTAACAAGAACCAATTTTTTGCCCAAACCTTCAGCAATTTTCTTTGCCATTTGAACATCATATCCATTGGCAAATTCATTTGAGCCTTCGATAGGAACAGCACCATTCTGAGCCGTCTGTTGCGTCCAGTTAAAAGGTGGATAAGCAGCCTCAAGGCCTACTCTAAGAGTATTCTCCTCTGCAAAAGTGCTAATTGGTAAAGTAGTTATACCAATTAACCCTACCAAAAATAATAAAATTACATTCATAAATCTTTTTTTCATCTTGACTCTCCTAAAAAAATAATAAAAAAACTCCATCCCAGTTGTTTAAAACTTGGGACGGAGTATAAAACCGTGTTACCACCCATATTTATTTAAAGTTCACACTTTAAACCTCATTAAGTACTACATACTCTTCTTCTATAACGGGAATACCCGGCAATCCATCATATAAAATCCAAACTGCTGCTCAAAGTCTTTATTCTCAACTATATTTATTATCTTCTTTCACCAAACGAAGACTCTCTTTGAATAAATAATAGAAGATACTCCTCTTCTCAGTGCATCTAATTAAAGCAATACTAACAGAAATTATAACTTAAGTCAAGCGATAATTTGAAAATATATTTAAACAGTTAATTTGACTGTTAAGACGATAAGTTAGAAAAAGAATTGTATGTTAATTTTTTAAATATAATAATCAAAAATTTTATAAATATAATTTAGAAAAATTGAAATATACCCCTGCGTGTGCAGGAAAAATTAAAAATTGCAAAGCAAGTAAGGCTCTCAGTTAAGATCACACCTGCCTGGACAGGAATTTTCTACTTATATTTTTAAGGCATCTTTAATTTTGTTTAAATATTTCTACTTTGATTTACAAACTCTTCTTCATACTCTTTAATTGATTGCTTAAAATCTTCAATTATGCTCTCTTCAGTGTCTCCATATAAACCAATTATAGGCTCTACCCCCAAAACTCTGCCGTGGAACTCTTTATCTTCTTCTACCCATTCATACCATGCTAAATAGTCTCTATATCTTATATATTTTTTCATTTACTACACCCATTTCCTAAATAGCATCTCTTATATTTCCTACATGCCTTTATCTAAGAAAGTTTTACTGTGTGAGCTATACACATTAAAACTAACCTATTACCATTGTACCACTTTTAGGTGTTTTCATTCTATTCTGAAATTACAACCTCAGATGCAATAACATTACATATACCACAATTCTACCTTCTCTATAGTGGGAATCCCTCTGTATTTTAGCGGCGGCTATCCTAATTTTTTATTGATGGACAACCGCTTATAATTTAGAATAGAACCTAATTAAAATGGAAATTATATCCAACAATTATTTAAGATCTTGTTTATTAAAAAACATTAACTTTGAAGACTTCATTAAAAAATGTGCGAGAATTAATAAAAAAGATTGTGTGTAATATCAAGATACTAACAAGGATATAACTGTGATATAATTTAAGTACAAGCAAAAGAGGTGTAAAAAATGAAGGATAAATTCCAACTAACTCAAAAAGAGAATATCTTTTTAGCAAAAAGGAATATCGTTGACTCTATCTGGAAAAGTGCAAATTTAGAGGGTATAAATATAACATTCCCAGAAACTAATGCAATATATGAAAAATTAAAAGTAAAAGAAGTTGATATCTCGGAAGTAAATACTATTCTAAATTTAAAGCACGCATGGAAAGAAATTTTAAGTACAATAGATGAAGAATTAAATTTAGAATACATTTGTAAAATTCATAATGAAGTAGCAAAAGACGAAGCTCTCACATGGGGAAAACTAAGAACAGGGACGGTTGGCATAAGTGGAACTAACTATATACCTAAGATACCAGAAAAAAAAGAAGTTGAGGAGCAACTAGAAAAGATAAAATCTGTAAGTCCAAACACAATGAGATGCATGCAGTTAATGTTGTATTTAATGAAATCTCAATTATTTTGGGATGGTAACAAAAGAACAGCAATGCTTATTGCAAACAAAGAAATGATAAAAAATGGAAATGGGATAATAAGTATACCAATAGAGAATATAACAGAGTTTAACGAACTCTTAAGTCGCTATTACACTTACAATGAAACTGAAAAACTTGTAGACTTTATATACACAAAAGCAATAAGCGGAATAAATTATTAAATACAATTATAAATTAACTAACAAACAAGATTTAATTATGAGGTAGTTTTATTACTACCTCTATTTTTATTCAGAAACCAAAGTCCCAAATAGAGATTAAAATGTAAATTTATAAATTAACTTGTCAATTCAATCACCTAGAGACATTTGCTAGTAAAGCAAAAGCAAAAGTAAAAAAAGATGAAAGTGGATCAACAGAATTAATAATAGATAACATCTAAATTTAAAGGAACTTTCATTATCGCCCAGATAATTCATAATTTTAAAAATAAGGCTGATGAAGCCTTAGGTAAAGAAAATTATCATTTAATTAATTAAAACCTTGATTAGTGGACTGTAATCCTACTTCTTACCTAATTAAATTATAAACATAATCACCCTTGTGTGTGCAGGAACATTACTTAAATTTCCTCTAATTTCTAAGGTTTCTTTTTTAAAAACTCTTGAAATTTTTACACTTTGTCTGAAAGTTCATCTATTAATCTCGAATCTTCCAGTGCTCGATGTGGAACTTTTTTATCGATCCCATATGATTTTAATACCGTCTCTAGTTTATAATTTTCTAAAAAGCTTTTTTCTCTTTTTATAAAATCCATTAGATCCCATGTTTTATTTGTTAGCCTATCTAATCCATTTAATTTTAAATTTCTATTTATAAATTTTATATCAAATTTTATCCCGTATCCTACTAAATCGTTATATCCTATAAACTCTTTTAATTCTTTTAAACTTTCTAGTATTTCTTCTCCTTCTTCTAACTCTTTATCTGTTATTCCTGTTAGTTTAGTTATTTCTTTTGGAAGTTTTGTATCAATTTTTATTATTTTATGGAATTCTTCTTTTGTACTGGCTTTTATCGCTCCTATTTCTATTATTTTATTTGTTCTTTCATCTAATCCGTCTGTTTCTATATCTAGGATTACGTATGTTTTTTCTTGTTCTTTTTTTTGTTGTGCTTGTATATTTTCTAGCTTTATGAAATTTAGATGCTTTGCTATACCCGTGTTTATCATTTTCTTCTTTATGAGTTTCTTCCGATTTTACTATTACGAGTGGTATTCCTTCATAATCTATTACATTTCTATCTGCATTATGTGTCTCAAAGTTATATCCAATTTCATTTCTATTTTCATAAATTTCTGAAGCTTCATAAACATCTTCAGCAATCCATGTATCAGACATCCTCCATTTATTAAATCCATCAACGATTCTCTCGTCAGTATTAATGGCATAATCATCATCTATTGAAAAAAGAGAAAAATAATATTCATTACTGGCAATCCAGTCTGCCATAATTAAAAGTCCCGTCAGTATCATCTGTACTGGAACTGAAACTTTAGGAATATCTTCAACAGAATTATAACCTGATTTTTCTAGCGCCCATGTAAATATTTCACTCTGGGCTTTTTAAATAAATTGTCACTACTATAATTCTCATCTCCAAAGTAGTTTTCATAGTATGAACTAAGTTGTGATTCTATATCTTCAAAAGAATCGACAGATTTTCCATGGTGACTTCCAACAATGGAGGAAACGTCTCTTTTCACGCCAAAATTTTCTAGTATCACTTGTCCTGCTATGGAATGGTGGCTCTTATTTGCATTTGCAAGCTCAAGATTATGAATTCCTACAAAGCCACATCGTTCTAATTTATTTAAAACCTCATTGTCTAAGTCATCAGAGTTAGTGAAGCTTTTTTTAGTTGTGAAGTTGGCAGTTATCTTTCCGATATCGTGAACATATGCCAAGAAGAGTGCAATTTTCTTACCTTCTTCTTCACTCATTAAATTCTCTACGATCATCTTCTTTTGACTTTCATCGAGCCACAGTTCCCAAAGCCTTCCCTTTATTCCTGCTGTGTCCTGTAAATGATCAACTACTGACAACCATTTTAAAGTTCCATCTCTGTCAGATTTTTTGCCCAGAAATTTTTTGCAAGCATATTTTCTCCTCAAATTTAATACATAATAATACGTTTCTAAATTCAATAACAACATCTAAAATTAATTTACAACTGTATATTTAAAAAATATAAATTAATTTTTCGGGCATAAAAAAACCCGCTTATGCGGGCACATGCGAATTGTTTAAATTACAATCCATAGAAATACTGGATCACACCTGCTCTGCAGGAATACAATTCTTTTTTTATTATATCATTTTATAATTTTTTTAAAAAGAAATCTTTCGATAAATTTTTAATTTAGAAATTCTCTACAGATAAATAATAAATAAAATATTTTTACTATTTATTTTTCTTCTCTAGTGAAATAATCATCGATAATGCTTTTTGCGTATTCATAGAGTTTTGTTGAGATACTCTTCATTGGTTCGATTCTCTTATATACTTGCTCTATCTTTATTCCGTGTTCTTCCCATGAGCCACCGCCTCTATAGTAGTTGAGCATAATTGGTTGGAGTCTGTCGATGGTGTTTGCAAAAAGTGATTCATCTGTCTCTAAGTTGTCAAACTCGAAAAATAGATCTTTATATTCTTTTTTCTTTTCTTCGTTAAGTAATCCGAAGATTCTATCGGCAGCCTTTCTCTCTCTATCTTCTTTTGTTTTATAGCCTTCATAGTCATAGGCGTAGGTGTCCCCTGCATCTATTTCTACTATGTCATGAATGAGAAGCATCTTTATTACCTTGGATCTGTCAATCGGTCTATCAGCATAATCTGCTAGTACATCTGCCATAAGCGCCACATGAAAAGAATGAGCTGCGTCAGATTCGAACTTTCCTGTTTCTATTACCTTAGTCTGTCTAAAGACTGATTTCATTTTGTCTATTTCTAATATAAAGTCTATTTGTTTCTGTAATTTTTCCATTATTTCCTCAAGATTATCTTTTGATTTCTTTTTCGATTCCTCTGGTTACTGCAGGTAATAACTGTTTCTTTCTGGACAGTAGTCCCTTTACCTCGAATACTTTTCTTTCATCTTCTGGGTTTAATTCATTCTTTATTCCTTTATAAAAAGATGATTCTATAAATACTTTCGATGACTCGTCCAATATATTTGTAACCATGGTTACGAAGCCGGATATTTCCTTATCTTCTACTTTAGATTTCATTACCTTTGAAATGTCTTCTTTTAATTCGTCTAGGAATTCATCGTCCATTGTAAATACTTGGGATATTAAAAAATCGTAGCCTGAGATATTAAATTTCTTTTGATCTATATTTAATATTTCTTCTACTGTTTTCCCTTTTAGAGAAGTTCCTGCTTTAAACATTTCTTTTGCAAATTCTTTGCTATCTATTCCACTTATCTCTTCTAAAATTCTAAGTATCTTCTTGTCTGTTTCTGTAGTGGTTGGACTCTTGAAAAATAATGTATCGGAAATTATACCTGCCATAAGTATTCCAGCTATTTCCTTAGGCATATCTACAAGTCTTTCTAAGTAAATCTTAGAAACTATGGTCGCAGTGCTTCCTACTGGTTCATTTCTAAAATATATCGGTTCATTAGTTGGTACTGATTGCACTCTATGATGATCGATTATTTCTAGTACATTTGCTGTTTCTATTCCATCTATGGACTGTGTCTTTTCGTTGTGATCTACTAAGATTAGATCATGCCCATTTAAATTTAAAAGATTAAATCTTGAGATGCTTCCTAAGACTTCGTTCTTTCTATTTAAAACTGGATATTGACGAAATCTCGTTGACTTCATAATTTCGCTTATCTCAGATACTTCTTGATCTTCATAGAAAGCAATTATATTATCTTTTTTCATTATCTTTTCTATGCTTGTTGCAAGTGGGATTAGCTTAGCTGCTCCTACTGTATCTAAATCTGTGAGAATATATGAAACATTTTTTTCTTCTGCTAGTTTTTTTAAATCTTCTTCTAAATCTACTCCACCTACGAGGATCATAAGAGATACTTTCATATCTATGGCAGACTTCCTAGCTTTGTATCTATCTCCTACGATTACTACATCCCCTGGACTTATATATTTCTTTGCAAGATCTGTATCCATTGCGTAGGCTGTTAGTTTTGTCTCTTTAGTTATACCTTTAAAATTATTTTTAATAACCTTTCCCCTTAGAACTTTTGCCAGGCTTTCTAAGTTGATTGTGCCTTCTAAGTTGTGTTCGTTAGCAAACTTAAGGTATCGATCCATAATATCATACATGGTTACAAGTCCTATCATTTTCTTGTCTTTATCTACCACATATGCACTTTTATAATTTTTCTTTTGCAATACTTCTATAGTATCAAAGATAGATGAATCTTCGTTAATTTCTATCGCTTCATCCATCTTTATATCCCTTGCCCTTGGATATATATCTTCTTTGAGTTCCGGAACTTCTATGTCGAAGTAGTCTAAAATAAATTTGGTTTCTAAATTTAATTCGCCTAATCTAATGGGCTCAGCTTTATTTCCTTCCATATTTTTTAAATATGAATAGGCAATGCTTGAAACTATTGAGTCCGTATCAGGTTTTTTGTGCCCAGTTATATATATCATTACCAAAGACCCTTTGCTTTTTGAATATATGGATTAAGTCTTAATTCTTTTCCTATCTCTGTGCTTGGTCCGTGACCTGGATGCACTCTGATGTCTTTGTCCATGTTTGCAAGTCTTAAAAGTGACTGCATCATATGTTCTTCGTTTCCACCTGGGAGATCAACTCTTCCCATTGATGCGTAAAAAAGCGTATCTCCTGAGAATAGGTCCTTGTCATTTAAGAGGAAGCAACAACTTCCTTCAGTGTGACCTGGAGTGTGAATAGTTTTGAAATTCATCTCTCCAACGGTAATTTCATCCCCATCTTTCAAAAGTATATCTGGCGTCACATCTTTCATATCCATGCCAAGCATCGGTCCAAAATGAGTCGAATTTGTCTTTAGCATTTCTTCATCTTCAGAGATTAAATAAACTGGCACGTGGTCTTTTTCTACTATGTCATAAAGTGCGCCTACGTGATCAGGATGAGCATGAGTTAAAAGTATTTTTTTTAAGTTTAAATTTAAGTCTTCTAGTTTTTTATTTATTGCATTTGCATTGTATGCTGGATCTATTATCACTGCATTTTTTTCATCATCATAAACTATATAGCAATTGGTTTGAAATGGTCCAAGTGCCATTTTTTCTATATTTATCATCTAAAACACCTTCTCTGAATCTAGTAGTATTGTCACCGGCCCATTGTTAATCAGAGAGACTTTCATATCTGCTCCATAGGATCCAGTTTCCACTTTTATATCTGATTTTTCTATTTCTTTTATCATTTTTTCATATAGAGCTCTTCCTTCTTCAAATCCTGCTGCATTCGAATATGAAGGTCTATTGCCTTTTCTTACATCGCCATACAAGGTAAACTGACTTATCAAGAGTATGCTTCCACCTACATCTAAGATAGATTTGTTCATTACTCCATTTTCATCGTCGAAGATTCTTAAGTTTAATACTTTTCTAAGTATATATTTTAGATCTTCTTCTGTGTCATTATCTTTTACTCCAAGGAGCACAACCATTCCCCAGTCGATTGCTCCAATGGTTTTGTCGTCTACCTTTACACTTGCTTCATAACTTCTCTGTACAACTGCTCTCATTATGCCTCCACTCTATATACATCATAAACATGCTTTATCTTCTTTATTTTTTCAATTAATTTTTCTAACTCTTTTATAGATTTTATCTCAACTGTTAAGTCTACTATTAGTTCGTGATCCTTTCCTTTTCTCGCACTAAGAGAAGAAAACTCAAGCTTTGAGTCGGATATTTTATTTGCTATATCTGAGATAACTGTAGCTCTTTCAAAAGCCAAGACTTCTATCTGTGCAGAATAGTATCCTGATTCAGTTTGGTTCCAAGATACGTCAACCATTCTATTTTCATCTATGTCTTTTAAGTTTGGACAGTCTGCTCTATGGACAGATACTCCACGACCTATGGTTACATAGCCTATGATTTCATCTCCAGGTACAGGGTTGCAACATTTTGCAAATCTTACCTTCACATCATCGATGCCATCTATTACAATTCCACCGCGTTTCTGTCTACTAGCTCTAGTATTTTCAATCGGCTCTGTATGGTCTATTTCTTCCTTGTAAGTTCTTTTGTAAATGTCCGTTAATTTTGCAGTTACTTGATTTAGTGAAACTGTTCCAAATCCTACCGCAGCATACATATCTTCAATGGTTGAGATATTTAATTTGGATCTAACTTCTTCTAGCCATTCGTCTTTTAAGTATTCGTGAGTCTTGTATCCAAGCTTTTTAGCTTCGCTAACCAACATATCCCTTCCACGCTCAATATTTTTATCCCTGTCCTTGACTTTGAAATATTGTTGAATCTTCTTCTTGGCTTGAGGACTTTTAACTATATTTAGCCAATCAAGAGATGGACCTGAGTTAGGGTTTGTAATTACACTTACTATATCTCCACTATTAAGTTTATATGTTAAAGGAACTATCCTACCATTTATTTTTGCACCTACACAGGTATTACCTACCTGAGAGTGAATCCTATAAGCAAAGTCTATAGGAGTAGATCCTTCTGGCAAATTGATAACATCACCGTTTGGTGTAAATACAAACACCTCATCTGCAAAGAAATCTATCTTTAATGTCTCCATGAAGTCATCTGCATCATTTACATCCTTTTGCCATTCGAGAAGCTGTCTTAGCCATGTTAAGTTCTCATCAAATGAAGTCGACTTAGTTGCTCCAGATTTATATTTCCAATGGGCTGCGATACCATATTCAGCAGTTTGGTGCATCTCATAGGTTCTTATTTGTACTTCAAATGTTTCTCCATTATCATCGATTACAGTTGTGTGTAAAGACTGATAATTATTTGATTTAGGCATCGCTATATAGTCTTTAAATCTACCTGGAATTGGCTTGTAAAGATTATGAACTGCTCCGAGCACTCCATAACAATCCTTAACTGTATCAACCAGCACCCTCACCGCTTGAAGGTCATAGATTTCATCAAATGCCTTTTTCTTAATTACCATCTTTTTGTAAATGGAATAGAAGTTTTTTGGTCTACCATGAATATCTGCTTTTATGCCAGCTTTTTCAACTTCTGCCCTAATTTCTTCTATTAGTTTTTTTATCAGGTCTTCTCTCTCATTTCTTCTTTTGTTCACCATATCTACCAACTTATAGTAGTTGTCTGGATCTAAGTATCTAAGAGATAGGTCTTCTAATTCCCATTTAACTTTACTCATCCCAAGTCTATCCGCAATAGGCGCATAGATTTCGATGGTTTCATTTGCCTTTTCTATCTTCTTTTGTGGCGTCATGTACTCGAGAGTTCTCATATTGTGAGTTCTATCTGCAAGCTTAACTATGATTACTCTTATGTCTTTTGCCATTGCAAGGACCATTTTTCTAATGTTCTCTGCTTGGTTTTCTTTTTTTGTTTTATAATTTAATTTTTTAAGTTTTGTAACTCCATCCACTAAATCAGCAATTTCTTGACCGAATTCTTCTTTTATATCCTCATAAGTTACATCTGTGTCCTCAACAACATCGTGTAAGAGACCTGCAACTATAGTAGGTGTATCCATATTCATATCCGCCAAAATTAATGCCACGTTGAATGGATGTATTATATAATCTTCTCCAGAATTACGCTTTTGTCCCCTGTGATGTTTTTCAGCAAGATCATAAGCTTCTTTTATTAAATCTAGATCAGCATTTTCATTATATGATTTTACTTTATCCAATAATACTTCTATCATAATTACTCCTAAGGTCTTACACTCTTGATGCTAAGTTGCAGAGTTGTATTGCCCATATATCTATTGACATCTACAGATGCAACAACATCCATATATAAATCATTTCTATTTTGAAGAATATAGCTTAGCTCTTCATCGCTATATTTAGAACTCATAAGTTTCTTAAAATTTTCAAAAGTTTTAAAATAGATACCTTCAATGTAATTTTCTCCATCGGTAAAGGTAAATTTCAAAACATTTTTATTTTTCCCTAGTACATCAAGCTTCACTACTTTAAGATTTTTCAAACCGAAAAGCGGATCTTCATTCCCCTTTCCATAGGGTTCAAGCCTCTTTATCTCATCGTATAGATCGAAATTTATTTCTTTTAAAGTTAGGCTGTCATCCAAGTATATTGTCTTGACCAAATCTTCTCTAGTGAGATTTGAATTGTTATTTAAATCTTTTACAAAATCCCTTAGATGTTCTCTCGAAATTGAAAGTCCACAAGCCATTTGATGGCCGCCAAAAGCATTTAAATAAGATTTAATCTCTGAAACTTTTGTAAACATATCATAGGCCTCGATGCTTCTTCCAGACCCTTTTAATTCATCCTTGCCACTTAGTACAATTGTAGGTCTATAGTATTTCTCTTTTATTCTTCCTGCTACAATACCTGCAACTGCTGGATGTAAATCTTCATCTAGCACAACAAGTACTGGAAATTTTTTCTGCATCTCATGAGTTTCTATAAAGTCTATTGCTTTTTTAAAACCCTCTTCTGTATAGCTTTGTCTAGTGGCATTTAGTTCTTTTAAATATTCTACAATTTCAGTTCTCTTTGTAATTGAATCAGACATAAATAGCTCTACTCCAATATCTGCTGTCTTTATTCTTCCGGCAGAATTGATCATAGGTCCAATTAAAAATCCTATTGAAGATACGTCCAATTCTTTTTGATATCCAGAAAGTCTAATGATATCTTCAAAGCCAGGGATTGATTCCTCGTTTAAAATATCTAGTCCATATTTTACAAATATTCTATTTTCTCCTACCAAGTCCATCATATCGCAGATTGTCGCTACTGAAACATATGGAAGTAGTGCTTTTTCTTTTTCTTCTTCTATCCCTTGAATTTTATAGAGATAGGAAATGAGTTTAAACGCAACTCCAGCCCCACATAATTCTTTAAATGGATAGTCACAGTCTGATCTCTTTGGATTTAAGACTGCATCAGTTGGTGGAATTCTATCCTTGCCATCTACTTTTGGAACTTCGTGATGATCTGTTACGATTACGTCCATTCCAAGAGATTTTGCATAACTTATAGCATCTGTGGCAGCTATTCCATTGTCACATGTAATGATTAGAGAAATATCTTTTTCATTTAGTTCATCAACAATATTTTCGTTTATTCCATATCCTTCTTCTCTGGATGGAATTCTATAGATAGGATCTATTCCAAGATTTTGAAGTCCTTTTAAAAGAATGACAGTACTCATCACCCCATCCACATCATAGTCGCCTACAATCGCGACCTTTTGATTATTATTTCTTGCGGATAAAACAATATTTCCTGCAATAATCATGTCCCTCATCTTAAGAGGAGTTTCTAAATCATCATAATTTATATTTAAAAAATGCTCTGCTTCTTCATTTGTCACTATTCCTCTCTTGGAAAGTAAATTAGCAGTAGTCTTAGTTATATTTAATTTCTCAATGTCTAAAGAATTTTCTTTATTTCCTTTTAATATCCAACGTTCCATAATTCACCTATAATTAGTTATTTTATCATATTTTAGTATATTTTTCGATAACTGTTCGTAATTAGCAAGATTCAACTTAGTTTTAATTTAATTTCTAGTAAAAATTTTTTAGTTCAATTAATTTTAGTAGTTCAGTAAATTTTTTTTATTTAAATATTTTTGACATAAAAAAACCCCTCCATCCACAAATGAATTTTGGGGTTAAAATAAAACTTTAATTTTTTCTGTATTTATACTTTAAATAAGATTTTAAATTTTCTGTAGCTATTGCTCTATGGGAAATTTTATTTTTTTCTTCATCACCAAGCTCAGCAAATGTTTTGTCATAACCTTTTGGAATAAATACACTGTCGTAACCAAATCCTTCTTCTCCTTTTTCTTCAAAGGCGATGGTGCCGTCAATTCTTCCGCTGAAGAGTTTAACTTCTTTGTTTGGTTCCACAAGTGCTATTGAGGTTTGGAAGTACGCGTTTCTATCTTCTTTATCCTGTAATTTTTCCAAAATCTTTTCGATGTTTTTTTTGTCATCGTGGTCTCCGCAGTATCTTGCTGAGTGAACTCCTGGTTCGCCATCCAATGCGTTTACAAAAAGTCCTGTGTCATCGGAAATAACATTTTTATATCCAACTAACTTAGCAATTTCTTCTGCCTTTTTTCTTGCGTTTCCTTCTAAAGTTTCTTGGTCTTCATCCACTTCTAAATTTTCTAGGCCAACGTCTGACTTAGATTCAATTATTAAATCTACATCCGACAATATGGATTCCATTTCTTTAATCTTGTGGACATTATCTGTTGAAAGTACTAAGTAATTTTCAGAAGGCACTGTGTCTTCGACTATCTTCATAATTTCATCAATAGTTTCTTCAGCAAGTTTTACAAGTTCATCTAGTTCTTTTATTTTTAAAGGAGTTTTCTCAGAAGTTCCTTGTATCTCAATTATATTATGATCTTCATCCATGACTATGTTAATATCTACATCGGCCTTTGAATCGTCGTTAAAATCAAGATCCACAAGTAGTCTTCCATATACTTTTCCCAGCGATATTGCTGCAACTCTTCTTTTAATTGGGTTTGCAAACAATAATTTTTCTTTTAAATATTTATTTATTGCAAGTTTTAAAGCTACAAATCCACCTGTTACTGAGAGAGTTCTAGTGCCTCCATCAGCAGAAATTACATCACAGTCTATCCATATTGTTCTTTCTCCAATTAATGATAAATCTATTGCTGATCTAAGTGATCTTCCAATAAGTCTTTGTATTTCTTGGCTTCTTCCGTCGATTTTGCCTCTTGATATATCTCTTGGCTTTCTTCTCTGAGTTGAGCCTGGTATCATGGAATATTCTGCACTAAGCCATCCTACTCCCTGTCCTTTTAAGAAAAAAGGAACTTTATCCTCAATCATTGCAGTTACAATAATCTTTGTGTTACCCATTTCTACAAGACATGATCCATCTGGACCGCTTAGGTAGTTAGGAGTTATTTTTAAATCTCTAATCTTATTAAAATCTCTATCTCTCATCGATGTCCATCCTATAGTTCATCACATAATTTTCTACACCTCTTACTATTGCATCCGCCATAGTATCTAGGTATGAACTGTTAGTTATATTTTCCATATCTTCCCTATTAGTCAAAAATCCAAGTTCACATAGAGCAGCAACATTTTTAGTCTTGTTTAAAACTATTAGATCTGCCCTGTTTTTAACTCCTCTGTTTGTTGAGCCAGTGCTTTCAATAAGTTCTTTTTGAATTGCCTTAGCAAGATGAACCTGTTCTACACTTTTTATTATTACGTTCTTCTCAGAAGCGTATAGAACTTCTATACCTTTAGATGTGCTGTTAGTAGTTGAGTTAAAGTGAATGGATAAAAATATATCTGCATCACTTGTATTTGAAATTCTTGCTCTATCTAATAATTTTATATATTCATCTTCTGATCTAGTTAGAATTACATCATAGCCAAGCATCAAAAATCTTTCGTTTAGTCTTTCTATCATATCTAGGTTAAGCGCTTTCTCTGTCACCGTTTTATCGATGGTACTTATAGCTCCAGAATCTGTACCTCCATGACCTGCATCGAGTACAATCTTTATTCTTTCACCTTTTTGTACAAATCCTTTAGACACCTTCCTAGACTTTGGATCTATCTTGTATTCATCTTCAGTAAGTCCAGCCTTTTCAAAAATTTTGCTTTTATTATTCTTTTGGGCATTTTTAGTTTCTTTTTTTTCATTTGAAGATTGGAACTCAACAGATGAGTTTTTATTTTTCTTATCTTCTTCTTTTAAATCATCGTCGCTTATTATAGTTGCTGTTTTAACAACTTCTGAGCTAATATTCTCACCTGTTGCAATTAAAACAGTAGAAGTCTTTTCATCCCAAGATACATTGTATCCTAAAGTTTCAGATACAAATCTAAGTGGTATCATGGTTTTAGTTTCAACTCTTGGTGAGCTGTATAAAGCTAGCTTAGGTACTTGGTCTTCCTCTACTATCTTTTTCTTGCCATCGACATAAGTAACATCAGAATTTATTTTTAATAAGATGGTCTTTTCACCAAATTTAATTTCAACAGTCATATTTTCTCCGTCCCAATTAACTTCAGCACCTAGACCTTCAGTTAGTTCTCTAACTGGCACAAATGTCCTTCCTTTAGTAACATAAGGAGTAAAATCAGACTGTATCGGACTTCCATTTACTAGTACATTTGCATCCAACACTTTTACATCTTTTTTATCTATCTTTACACTATTTAAAGCGTAAGTCGGCACTATTAAAATCATTAATAAAACCAAAAAAAATATTTTTTTCATAATTCCTCCCAATTCATTATACCACTTTATATAGTTCATCAGGAGAAGGTTCTGCTATTTCTATCTTTTCGCCGTTTTTTTCCATTACTATTCCTTTATCTACAAGTTCGCCTATATCTGTAAATAAAAGCCCTGATAATTTTGCTTCTTCGATTAATTTTTCACTGTCGTTTTTGTCTACAATTATCATCATAGAACCTGAAGAAATAAATCTCAAAGGATCTAAGTTAAAACCTTTTGTAAGTTTTTTAGTAACATCTGTTACTGGTATATCTTCATATTTTATTTTTGCCCCAAGTCCTAGGTTTGTTGCCATTTCCCAAACTGCTCCCCAGACTCCACCTTCAGTTATATCATGAAGAGCTCTCACGTTAAATTTTCTAGATATAAGTGATTCTTCCTTCACGGATAAAAGTTTAGAATAGGACTTAGCTTCTTTTATTTCTTCATCATTTAAAAATTTTGAAGTTTCAGCTTCAAAGTCACTTGCAACAATCGAAGTACCTTCTAGCCCTACATGTTTAGAAACTAAAATTCTATCTCCTACCTTTACAAGTTTTCTATTTGGGAGAAGTCTATCGTTGGTCTTAGCTAGCACTGTAGTTGTTATAACTACTGTATTCACAACATCTGTAACTTCTGTGTGCCCACCGATTATATTTACACCTATCTTGTCGCAGGCAGCTTGAGCATCTTTCATGATTTCTTCAATCTCAGCTTTTGTGGTCTTCTCTGGTAATAGAGCTGACATCAAAAGTCCCACAGGCTCCGCTAGATTACAATAAGCATCATTACAAGCAACATTTACTGCAAGTGAACCTATATTTTTGCTAGCTCCAGTTATTGGGTCTACAGAAGTGACAAGAAGTTCACCGCCTAGGTCCACCACAGCACAGTCACTTCCAATTTCTGAAGCTTCTAATACTTCTTTTCTATCTAAGGTAAGATTATTAAAAATTAATTTTTTTAAGTCGTTATTTGAGATTTTTCCTATTTTCATTTTTCCTCCAAGGTGATTGTAAAGTAATAAGCGTCTTTTTTCTCATAATCTATTTTAGGATTATAATCTTTCAGATAATCTTCAATAATTTTTATTGTAGGTTCATCTTTTACTAAGCCTGAAATAACTATTTTAAGTTCGTCAGCTTTTATAGACGTGACTAATACATCTTCGTCACTTAAATTTTTGATTTTTTCTAGTATATTTTCAAATTTCTCTGAGAAATCTACTTTTTCATTTTCTATTTCGACATCTTTAGTATCTTCATCATTATCAAGATCTTCTATATCCATAGAATCTAATTCTTTTTCTAAATTTACTATCTTTTTTTCATTTACTTTTAGTTTTTCAGATTTTGATTTATAAAGTATAGAATTTGCAATAATTATACATACGCATAAAAGTATAATTGCCAATTTTTTAAAATTAAAGTCTCTTCCAAAATCTTTTTTGGAGCTTGTCTTTACTTTGGATAGATCTATACTTTCAAAATTTAAATTTCCAAATTGTGTAGCTAAAATTTCTTTATCGAAATCCAAATAATCATTAATAAATATATTTTCTATAGAATTTTTAGTTGCAATAGTTTTTATGTCATTTAGAAGTTCACTTGCGATGAAGTCATAGCCCATGAAAAAATCCTGCAGATCTACAGACTCTCTATAAAATGAAGGACTTTTAATTTCGTGAAAGTACTTTTCATCAATAGAGTAATCTTTCTTCAAAATGTCTAAACTTTTTAAATCTATATTTATTATTTTTTCAATTAAACCTTTTTTTATAAAGACGTCAGCACTTCTTCTGCCGACAAATACATAGGCCCCGTCAACGTTGGACTCTACATAACTTGTAATTGGATATACATTTTTTAAGTTTAAATTTAGTTTTTCAAATATTTTTCGCAGTTTCTCGAATTCATCTAAGTAAATTGCAGAGACGGAATATTTTCCCCCTCTATTTTTTTCAACTATAGAAATGATTTTTTCATCGGTTTCAAAGTATTCTTTGCTTTCTATTTGAAGCATCGATTCCATATCAGATTCACTTAAATTTGGAAGACTTAAAACTTTATGAATGTATGCTTTCATAAAGTAGACATATGTATCTGTTCCACTTTTAATATCCCTATTTTCTATTTCTTTTTTTAGAACATAGAGTAAATAACTTTCATCTGTTATTCTTCCGTTAAAAAGCACAGTTTCATCTACTATTATCCTAGATGTTTCTCCATCATAATTTAAATATATTAAATTGTCATCTAAAAAAATATTTAATATTTCCAAATTAAAACTCCTAATATGGTTATGGTTATAAATGGTCCAAATGGTATGTAGTCTTTTTTATTTTTAATTTTAAATGCTAAAAGCATTATAGAAACTGCTGCTCCAATGGTAAATGTATATGTGATGTTGTAAATTGAGTCGATTATACCTCTTGAAGCTGCTCCAAGGGATAAAGACAAGAGTACATCTCCCGATCCCATTGCACCACTTATTTTATAAATTAAATAAAAAACTATTACGACAAATAAAATGGATTTTATGGTTTCAATAGAAAAACTTTGGTCTACAAATCTAAATAATATTAGTAGTATAGCTAAAAGTATTGAGTCTATATCATAAATATCCATAAACATAATATCAGTTATAGTTATTAGTACTAGAACCATAAAAATCAATAAAAAAAGCAAAAACTTCATAGAAATTCCAAATTTTATAGATCCAATTACAAATCCAATTCCAGATATAAATTCAAAAATTGGATAGATTGGATTTATTTTTTTATTACAACAAGAAGATCTCCCTTTTAATAAAATATAAGAAATGATTGGAATATTATCTACTGCTCTAATCCTTTTTTTACAATGGTCGCAGTAGCTTCTACCTATTATAAAATTTTCGTTTTTATTTCGTCTTATGGATAGTAATGTTAAAAATGATCCTATTGACGCTCCTATAGCAAATAAAAGAAAATATATCATTCTGGAATTATTTTTCCGTCTTCAAATTTAACTGGTCCAGGTGTCACAACTATATTTTTGTTCGCATCTACAGTAACTGAGAAGTCTGATCCGTCATAAGCTTTTGGAATTTTAGAATCTAATTCTAAGTCATCTATAGTTACTGTTGTTGCTTCAGGATGTTCTATTAAATATGTCGCAGCTGCTTGTCTTATAACTTCCACGTTTGTATTATGGGCTGCAGCTTTTGCCTTTTCTTGGGTGTGCATATATTTTGGGATTGCTATTGATGCAAGAAGTGCAAGTATCGCAATTACTACTATAAGTTCAATTAATGTAAAACCTTTTTTCTTTTTCATTTTATCCTCCTAAATGAAATTAACAATATCAAACATTGGCAACGCCACTGAAACTACTACTACACCTACTATAGCTGCAAGAATTAGTATTACTATTGGTTCAAAATATGTAACCATCTTCTTTAGTTTAAATCTCAAATTTTCTCTATAATAGATTGATAGTTCACCAACTACTAAATCTAACGATGATGACATTTCAGATACTTCAATTATTTCTAAAAATAATTTATCAAAGTATTTTTCCATTTTTAAAGAAGTGGAAATACTCATTCCTGAACTTAGGTTTATAAGCACATTTTCAAAAACTAAAATGAGATACTCGTTTGAAAAGGAATCCTTTACCATTACTAAGGCCCTTTGAGGTTTCACACCTGAAGATAAAAGTGCATCTAGTGAAGAAACGAATCTTTCTGTATAGTAAGCCCTTCCTATTTTGGTTCTCGCGATAAATCTATCATATTTAATTCTTTTTTTAATGCCAAAATAATAATATAAAAAAATACAAATTAATATAAATAAAGTCATTATATAAAAGAAGTTATCTCTAAAGAAGTTTGAGGTATTCACTACAAATCTCGTGATTGCTGGCAATTCCATATCTCTACTTGCATAAAGTCCTACAAATGTAGGAACTACAAAAAGTGTCAAGAAATTTATAACCAATATGGTTGTAACGATCAAAATAATTGGATAGATAAGGGATTTTTTAACTTCTTGTTTTATATTTTCAAGTTCTTGTAGATACTCCGCCATATTCGTAAATGCTTCTTCAAGATTCTCTGATTCTTCAGCTATCCTTATACTTGAAACTATAAATTTTGAAAATATCTTTGAATCTTCGAAGATTTGTCCCAAGCTCTCTCCAAACTTCAATCTTCTTTCTACATTAGAAAAAAATTCATGTTTTTTGCCATCACTACTATTCTTAAGTAGAACAAATGCTCCGTATAAATCAATTCCTGACCTAAGCATTATTGAGATTTCTTTAAAGATAAGAGGTATTTCTCCATCTTTAAAAGCTCCCTTAAAGTTTTGTTCTTCTAAAACTTCTTCAATTTTAATAATTTTATATCCTCGGGATTTTAACTTTTGGATGGCAATTTCTTCATTTGAATCATTTAAAACTCCATTTATTATCTTGCCCGAAGGATCTAGGACTTTGTATTTTATTTTCATTGTTAATGGAATATATTTTTCTTTACTTCTTCAACCGAAGTTGTATAATCTTCAACTAACTTAAATAAACTGTCTTTTAACGTTACTAAACCTTTTTTTCTTGCTGCTTCTTTGATTTTATTTATATCATCGCCTCTGTAAAACATAGCTTTTAATTCATCATCATAATCGAGTATCTCAAAGGCTGATGTTCTATTTAAATATCCGTCCTTGCACATTGGACATCCGACTGGAATAGCGTGGTCCATTTCTCTTTCAAATACATCCACGTACTCATGGACTATTTTTTTACAATGAGGGCATAGAACTCTCACTAACCTTTGTGAAACTACTCCGATAAGTCCAGCATTCACTTCATAAATAGGAACGCCCATCTCAACCAACCTTGTGACTGCGCCTATTGCATCTCTTGTATGTAGTGTTGATAGTACCAAATGACCTGTTATTGCAGATCTAAGTGCAACTTTTGCCGTTTCTAAGGATCTAATCTCTCCAACCATTATTTTATCAGGGTCTTGTCTTAAGATTGCTTTAAGCCCAGTTTCAAAATTAAGTCCAGATACTTCATTTACTTGGACTTGGTTTATTCCTTCCACTTTATACTCTACTGGGTCTTCAACTGTAATTATATTTAGCTGAGGATTTTTAATATATTCTAATATTGTATAAAGGGTTGAGGTCTTTCCAGATCCTGTTGGTCCGACTAATAGTATTAGTCCGGATGGTTGACCGATTAATTTGATCAATTTTCCCCTATCGCTTCCATCTATTCCTATGCCATCAAATGTAAAATCCACTTTTAACTTATCAAGTATTCTTAAAACTATTTTTTCTCCATAGACTGTTGGTATTGTAGATACTCTTATGTCAGTTGAAAATTTATTATTTTTATAGGTAAATCTTCCGTCTTGTGGCAAAGATTTCTTAGCAATATCTAGGTTAGATAGCACTTTTATTCTCATTATTACTTGATTATATAAATCCTTTTGGATGCTTGCTATATCAGATAGAATCGAGTCCATTCTAACTCTTATAATCGCAGTGTTTTCTCTTGGATCGAAATGAATATCCGATGCTTTTTTAGTAATTGAGTATGTAATTATTTTATCTAAAAGCTGAGAAACAGGACTTTCTACATTTTCAAAGTAATATATATCGTCTTCAGATTTGATTTCAATACTTTTTACAAATTCTTCTATCTCTAATGCCTCATCATAGAATTTATTTCTGAGCTCTGTAAGTTCTGCTTCATTTACATTTATAAATTTGGATTTTAATCCGAAACTGGATTCCAAAATCTTTTCATTAAAGTTTGAATTTTCTAAAATATAGAATGTCGCCTCGTCCCCAATAATATCTTTGGGAACAAGGCTGTATTTCTCTGAATAATCTCTATTAATTATCTTTTTTAATCTATCTAGGTCCATATTAAATCTCTTTTTGATAGTTGCAGTCCTTGTTAGGACATTTTAATATTTCACCGTTTCTTGTTCTAACCTTTGTCAAATGGCCTCCACATTTAGGACAATTTTCCTTTGTCGGCTCGTCCCAAGATACGAAGTCGCAATCAGGATATCTTGAACATCCATAGAATTTACGACCTTTCTTGGATCTTTTAACTACTATGTCGCCTTTATTACATTTTGGACATTTAACTCCTATTTTTTCTAAAAGTGGCTTTGTGTTTTTACATTCTGGCCATCCTGGACATGCTAAAAATTTTCCATATCTTCCCATTTTGATGACCATGTTTCTTCCACATTTTTCGCAAACTTCATCGGTCTCTTGATCTCTTATATCTATCTTTTCAAGATCTTTGTCTGCGACTTTTAAATCATCTTCTATATCACTGTAGAATTCTCTAACTATTTCTTTCCAGAAAATATCTCCTTCAGCTATCTTATCTAGGTCTGTTTCTAGTTTTGCAGTGAAATTTTCATCTACCAAGTCCTTGAAATATTTTTTCATTACATTATTTACAGTCTCTCCAAGCTCTGTAGGTACAAATTTCTTATCTTCAATAACTACATAGTACCTAGATAAAATCGTTGATATTGTAGGTGCATAGGTAGATGGTCTTCCAATTCCTAGATCTTCAAGAAGTTTTATAAGAGTTGCTTCTGAATATCTAGCTGGTGGTTGAGTGTAGTGTTTTTCTTCTTTGCAAGATGTTGTCTTTATAATTTCATTTTTATCTAACTGTGGAAGTATTGTATCTTTTTCTATTCCATAGGTATATACTTTTAAAAATCCATCGAATATTATCCTTGAACCTTTTGCTTTAAATAAATTGTCATTTGAAGCTATGTCTATATTTTGATTCTCATAGACTGCTGAACTCATAAATGATGCAACGAATCTCTTCCAAATTAAACTGTAAAGTCTATATTCATCACGAGATAGAGAGTCCTTTATGCTTTCAGGAGTTCTTGTAACATCTGTAGGTCTTATACATTCGTGGGCATCTTGTACATTTTCTTTTGCTTTTACATTTCTATGTCCCTTTAGATACTTGCTTCCGTATTCTGAATTTATAAATAGAAAAGCACTATCCTCTGCTTCTTTTGAAACTCTTGTGGAGTCAGTTCTCATATAGGTAATTAGCCCCACTTCTCCAACTTTTGGAATGGATATACCTTCATATAGTTTTTGAGCTAAACTCATAGTCTTCTTAGTTGAAAAATTAAGTCTCGTTGATGCTTGTTGCTGCATAGTAGAAGTTGTAAATGGAGGTTGAGATGCTCTAGTTCTATCTGATGTAGCAATATCCATAACTTTGAAATTATTTAAATCTACGGATTTTAGAATTTCTTTAGCCTGTTTTTCCGATGTTATCTTATCTTTTTTTGCTTTCCCGTTTACAATTTTTCCGTAGTATTCTGAATTAAAAGTCTTTCTATTTTTTAAATGGGAAGCTTCTATTGTGAAGTAAAATTCTGGAACGAACTCTCTTATCTCATCTTCTCTATCACAGATAAGTTTTAAAACTACTGATTGAACACGTCCTGCTGAAAGTCCACTCTTGATCTTTTTCCAAAGAAATGGAGAGATATTATAACCTGCAAGTCTATCCAAAACTCTTCGTGCTTGTTGTGCATCGACAAGGTTCATATCAATAGGCTTTGGGTCTTTTATAGCTCCTTTAACCTTATCCTTGGTAATTTCGTTAAACGTTACCCTTACCTTATCATTTGGATCTAGGTCCAATATATTAGTTAAATGCCAGGATATTGCTTCTCCCTCTCTATCAGGGTCAGTTGCCAAGTATATTTTAGAAGCGTCCTTCGCATCTTTTTTCAATTCTTTTATTAAAGGACCTTTTCCCCTTATATTTATATATTGTGGTTCGAAGTCATCTTCAATGTCAATTCCCATTTTAGATTTTGGTAGGTCTCTAATATGACCCACTGAGGCTACAACTTTATAATTAGAACCCAACATTTTTTTAATTGTTTTTGCCTTTGTAGGCGATTCTACTATTACTAAATTTTTTGCCATAATTCTCCTTAAATAATCATTAATCTTCCCATAGATTCTTCTCTAATTACACCTTTTATTTCCAGTACTGTTAATATTCCATTTACTTGAGAAACACTGAAATTAGTATTCGCTACGATGCTATCTACATCGTTCTTGCCTGCAACTATTAGGTCGTAGACTACTAATTCATCTTCCCCAAGTTCTCTTTTCATATGTTTATTATTTCTTTCTATACAGAGTTCTTTTAATTTATATACATTATCTATTATGTCTTCTACTTCCAGAGCTATAATAGCTCCATCTCTTATTAATTTATTAGTTCCTTCCGAATATATTGAATTGATATTTCCAGGAACTGCAAAAACTTCCTTGCCTTGTTCAGCTCCAACTCTTGCTGTGATTAAAGAACCACTTCTGTCTTTTGCTTCAACGACAATTACTCCATCGGACAGACCAGAAATAATTCTATTTCTAAGCGGAAATCTATATGGTAGCGGTCCGGAAGTAGGTGGAAATTCACTTAATATAAGTCCTTTTTCTCTTACTTCTTCATAAATTTTTCTATTCTTTGCAGGATAACAAATGTCAACTCCTGTTCCCAGGACACAAGTCGTTCTTGCGCCAAATTTAAGAGCTGACATGTGAGCAATTCCATCGATTCCGTATGCCATTCCACTAACTATTTCAACTCCAAGCTGACTAAGTTCTGAAGCAAATTTTTCTGTTACATAGGCGCCATACTCAGTGTGATTTCGTGCTCCAACTATTGCAATCTTTATAGTTTCTTCGTTGAAGCTTCCCATGTAGTATAAAACTGTCGGGGAGTTTTCAATTAATTTTAAACTTACAGGATATATTTCATCATTAAATGTAATTACTTTTATCCCATGTTTGTCATTATATTCAAATAATTTTTCTAAGAGATCTTCATCGTAAGCTTTTAACTTTTGAAATGTACCTTTTTGAACTAAATTTTTAAGTTCTATATTATTAGTTATATCTTTTAGATCATCTGCTGTCAAATCATTGTCAGTAAAAAATTCATCAATTACTAAAATTTCACTGTTGGAAATTCCTTTTGCATTTAAATAAATGAGCATTTCATTATAATTCATTACTTACTCCAATATTTTCCGTCAATGGTTCTATATCTAATAGCTTCTAGTAGATGTATCTCTTTAATATTTTCTGATGAATCAAGGTCTGCTATGGTCCTTGCTATTTTCAAAATCTTATTGTAAGTTCTCGCTGAGAAACCATATTTTTTGAAGCTAAGAGCCATTAATTTTTCGCAGGTTAAGTCTAGTTTACAGTATTTTCTAATTTTATTATCAGGCATGTCGCCATTTAATTTGAACTTTTCCTTTGCATATCTTTCCTCTTGTATCTGTCTTGCACGAAGTACAGAATTTCTCAAAGTTTCAGAGTCAAGTCCTGATGCTTCGTCGGAGATATCTTCGTATTTAACTTCTGATACCTCGATATGCATATCGATTCTATCTAGGAGAGGATGTGAAACCTTTGAAAGATATCTATCTATCTGTGGTCTAGTACAATTACATTCATGAAGCTTTGAACCATGATAGCCACAAGGACATGGATTAAGTGCAGCAATTAAAATAAAATCTGCAGGATAAGTAAGGGTCGCAGTTGCACGACTAATGTGTATGGTTTTTGATTCGAGCGGTTCCCGGAGCACTTCCAGCACATTTTTTTGAAATTCTGGCAGTTCATCTAAAAATAGAACTCCTCTATGGGCTAGCGATATCTCTCCTGGTTTTGGTATGGATCCGCCTCCGATTAAGCTCACTGCAGATGCTGTATGATGAGGGGATCTAAATGGTGGTGTAGTTATTAGTGCACCTTCTTTTAATAGTCCTGATACTGAGTAAATTTTAGATACTTCTATTGATTCCTCAAATGAAAGTTTAGGTAGTATGGTTGGAAATCTTTTGGCAGCCATTGTTTTACCTGAGCCTGGCGTGCCTACCATAAGCACGTTGGTTCTTGATGCTGCGGATATTTCGAAGAGTCTTTTAACTTTTTCTTGACCTTTTAAATCCTTGAAATCAAGATCATAGGTCACCTCTTCTTCAGATTTGTTTCCGACCATTCTCTTTAATGTTCCTGTTCCCTTTACAAACTCAACCACTTCTGTCAGAGTTTTTGCTGGATATATTTCTATATCTGAAACCACTGAACACTCATTTCTATTTGCATATGGAACTACAAATTTTGTAAATCCTTCTTCCCTCATGGAAATTACCATAGGAAGCACTCCTTTTACAGAATTTATACTTCCGTCTAGTGCAAGCTCTCCTATAAATATGATATCTTTTGGATCTTCATCTACTTCATCGTTTGCACATAGAAGTGACATTGCTATTGCCAGGTCGAGTGCCGATCCGTCTTTTTTAATCGCTGCTGGTGCTAGGTTAACAGTTACTCTTTCGTTTGGAAATGAGTAACCAGAGTTTGTTATAGCAGATCTTACCCTTTCTCCAGATTCTTTTACCGCCGTGTCTGCAAGACCAACTATGGTAAGCTTTGGAATATTTCTTACTATATCCGCCTCTACATTTACAAGAGTTCCCTCTAGACCTAAAAGTGTTACAGTCTTTACTTTTGCATACATATTCTACCTCAACTTAAAATAAATGCATCTTTGTTTTGTACTATCTTCTTCTCATCTAAATATACTTCTACTACATCGAATCTAACTTTTGCATTGTGGAGCTTCTTGTCGTAGACATACTTCATCGCTCCTCTTATTATTCTATCCTGTTTATTCTTATTTACAGCTTCTGATGGTCTTCCGTAGCTTGCATTTTTTCTCGTCTTAACTTCTACAAAAACGATTTCAGTACTAGTCCTACAAATTATATCTATTTCAAAACCAATGCCTCTGTAATTTCTTTCAAGGATTTTATATCCGTTCTCCATTAGATATTTTGCAGCTATATCTTCTCCAATATCTCCAAATATCTTTGTGTTCATTTCCAATTCTCCATATTTTTTAGAAAAGATTTTCTATGATGTGGCGTAGGACCTTTCTCTACCAATAGTTTTCTATGTTCTTTCGTGCCGTATCCTTTGTGCTTTTCAATGTTATAACCAGGATACTCCTTGCCCCATTTCTCACAAAGTCTATCTCTATACACTTTTGCAACTATTGAAGCACAGGCAATTGAGTAGACTTTTTCATCTCCTTTAACGATAGATTCCTGTGGTATGTCTGTCTCTAAACGTTCAGCATCTATTAATAATATATCTGGATCTACCTTTTTCCCATCATGTGTTCTTAGGTTTTGGACCGCTAGTAGCATTGCAAGATGGGTAGCCATCTTAATATTTATCTTATCAATAGTTACAGAATCCATAACTCCGATTCCATAAGCTACACAGGATTTTAAAATCTTATCATAGAGCTCAGCTCTTCTTAACTCAGTTAATTTTTTTGAATCATTTACGCCTTGGATTCTCGCCTTTGGCATTATGACAGCGGCAGCAACCACATCTCCAAATAAGCATCCTCTTCCCACTTCATCTATTCCGCAAACTAGATCAAGACCTTTGTCATAGTAATTTTTTTCTATTTCAATCATTTTTTTCCAATGTAATTCTGCCGAGAATTCCCTTTCTAAATTCATCAAGTATTATAGAAGACACTTTGTTGTAGTCAACTTCAGCTCCTCTTAGTATGGCGCCTCTCTTTCTTGCTATATCTTCCATCACTTCTAGTGGATCATCTGTAGCCTCTATCTTGTATCTATTTTCTAAAATTGTTTTATCAATCTTTAGAATGTATTTTATAAATTCAAATGCCAATGTTTCAATGTCCATGATTTCGTCTTTGATTGCTCCAGTCCACGCGAGATGAATCTGAGCCTCTTTGTCGAGTTTGTGCCACAAAACTCCTGGTGTATCAAGAAGATGTAGGTCGTCGTTTATTCTGATCCATTGATTGGTCTTTGTAACTCCAGGACGATTTCCAACCTTGGTTGCACGTCTCCTGCTGACATTATTTATAAAGGTACTCTTACCAGAATTTGGAATTCCTACAATCATCGCCCTTAAAGCTCCTGTAGAGATTCCTTTTTCCTTTTGTCTTTCAATAAAATCCTTCATTAAGATCTTAGATTCTTTTACAATTACATTAGGATTTCCATTGTTTGAATTGTATAGAATTGCTCTATTTTCAGTCTTATCAATAGCTTCTACCCAAGCTTTATTATCTGTTGGAGAAGCCAAATCTTCCTTATTCAAAATAATAAGCCTAGGCTTTTTTATTATTTCATCGAAAAGTGGATTTCTGCTTGAACGAGGAATTCTTGCATCTACAACTTCTATTACAAAATCCACAAGCTTCTGTTTATTTTCTATCTCTTCGATAGTTTTCTTCATATGCCCAGGAAACCAGTTTATATTCATATTAACCCCCAACTCTCAATAGTTCTAACTACGCCACGGTTGTCGTTATCGAACTCAGTAACATTAAATCCTCTCTTTAGCGAATCTCTCGCATTTTTCATAATATATCCATGGCCCACACTTCTTAGCATTTCAATGTCGTTTTCTTCATCTCCAAAAGCCATCACTTCTTCCGGCGAAATACTATACTTCTTAAAGATTCTTTCAAGGGCCGAGAACTTAGAAATATTTGCATGTACAATCTCTAACATATAGACATCGACAGTAGTTGCTGGCATGATATAGAATTTAAGATCTGAGATATCATTTTTTATTTTATTCATAATTTCAGTTACATATTCCAAACTTCCGACGAAAATAACGCTAAAATACTCTTCATCTTGTGAGAGTTCTTCTTTGAAATTTACTGGGAAATGGTATCTTGAAATATATTTCTTTAGAGTTTCACACTCAGGTCTTCTGAGCATGATCGTGTTATATCCATCTTTGTATCCATTTACATGTGTGATAAAGTTGTCGATACCATAAGTTGAAAGCTTCTTAACAGTTTCATAACTCAAATGGTTTGAATATATTTCATTGCCAAAGCTGTCAAAAATTGCATTGCCACTTAGAGTGTTATATAGGATTCTATCTTCTTTATCGAAAAATTCTCTAGCGGAGAAAAAATCTCTGCCTGTTGAAACTACTACCTTTATTCCATTATCTATTAACTTTGAAAGATACTCTTTATCTTCATCAAAAATTTTTTTATCCGAAGTCAAAAGAGTTCCATCAAGATCTATTGCAATTAATTTAATCATCTATTCACCTTTTTTTAAAATTTATGTTTAATTTTTTAATTTATATTTATTCTTTCTATTATATCTATCTTAATATTAACATTATAACATAAAATTATTTTACAATAACGCAAAGCTCACAATACATTGAAGTAAAGTGTTTTTTAAATTTTTTGTCTTAACAATATTTATTTCAAAAAAATAAGGCTCCAGATTTCTAGAGTCTTGTAAGGTTATTATTTAATAAAAGTAAAATTTATTTAATTTGATAGCATCTCAAGCATTTTTGCTGCTGGATCTAGAATTTCAACCTTTGAAATCTTTTCGAGTTCTTCTTGTATATATGGAAAATGGGTGCAGCCTAAAATTATAAGATCTAGCTCTTCTCTTTTTACTTTGTTGAAATAATCTACAAGTTTATCAAGGGCGAGAATTTTTATTATTTCTTTTGGATCCAGTCCATCTTCTATCGCTTCAACCAAGGTTAAATTTCCAATTGCAATCGTATTTCTAAATTCATTTTCGCAAATTGTTCTATCGATTATAAATGCAGACTTGGAATTAGCCGCAAGGATCGCCACATTATTGTACTTTTTATCTAGATTTTTATACACGTCAAGAGGAGTTATGATCGAAATCTTGGTAGTTTCTCTTAGATATTCTAAATTCAAAGATGCTGATAGTGAGTTACAGTAGATAAATATCTTTTCTGCTCCTTTTTCTTTTGCGTCCTCTATCTTTTCCTTCACAATATTTGTAAGCTCTTCCACTGAATAAAATTGAAGCTTAGATTGTTCCTTAGGATTTTTCGAAATTGGATATAGAATTGTTTCATACTTATTTTTTATGAGTAAATCTGAACCCATCTTCGTGTCTGTCATTGTTCCTGCGAATACTGCTACTTTCATTTTACACCTCGTGTTTTTATTTTAATAGTTTAGTTCTGTGTTTGATAATATTATAACATCTTTAATTATTTTATTCATATTTATAATAAATTTAAAATAATTTATTCTTATGATATAATTAATTGGTAAAGTGAGGAGATATTTATGAAATTAGGAATAGTTGGACTTCCAAACGTAGGCAAGTCTACACTTTTTAATGCACTTACCAAAGCTGGTGCAGAGGCTGCAAACTATCCCTTTGCAACTATCGAACCAAATATCGGCGTGGTGGCAGTGCCAGATGAAAGATTAGAAGTTTTATCTAAAATTAATAATTCAGAGAGAATTCTACCGGCAACCATAGAATTTTTTGATATAGCAGGTTTAGTAAAAGGCGCAAGCAAAGGAGAAGGTCTAGGCAACCAATTTCTTGCAAATATTCGCGAAGTTGATTCAATAGTCCAAGTTGTAAGATGTTTCGAAGATAGCAATATCATCCATGTAGACGGTTCAATCGATCCTCTTCGTGACATTGAAAATATAAATCTTGAACTTATCTTTTCCGATTTAGACCTAGTTGAAAAGAGACTTTCAAGAGTTGAAAAGCAAGCTAAGGCTGACAAATCTTTGGCTCTTGAAGTTGAAGTTCTAAAAAAGGTCAAAGAAGTTCTTGAAAAGGGACAAGCTGCTAGATCTCTAGATTTATCTGAAGAAGAAAACAAAATTCTAAGATCTTATCAACTTCTATCATCTAAACCAATCATATACGTTGCCAATGTTTCAGAAGATGACATTGGAGATGACGGAGCAAGTAATAAAATGGTGTCTGATGTTAGAGAATATGCTGCAAAAGAAGGATCTGATGTGGTTGTTATATCTTGTGAAATTGAATCGCAAATTCAATCCTTAGACGATGATGAAAAGGAACTTTTCTTAGAAGAGCTAGGACTTAAATCATCTGGTCTTGATAAGCTTATAAGAGCTTCCTACAGTCTACTCGGTCTTATTTCTTATCTAACTTCTGGACCAATGGAAACCAGAGCTTGGACAATCAAAAAGGGAACCAAAGCTCCACAAGCTGCAGGTAAAATCCACACCGACTTTGAAAGAGGATTTATTAGAGCAGAAACTGTTAGCTATGACGATTTAGTTAAGTCAGGATCTATGGCACAAGCTCGTGAACACGGCCTTGTTCGCAGTGAAGGCAAGGACTATGTCGTTCAAGATGGAGACGTAATTCTATTTAGATTTAATGTATAAATTTTTTATTAATTAACTTAGTAAAACTAGTTGACAATATATTAAAACGATGTTAAAATTTTATATGTTGTCATATGGTGGGTATGGCCTAGTTGGTTAGGGCGCAAGATTGTGGCTCTTGAGGTCGTGGGTTCGAATCCCACTATCCACCCCAACATAACCGTTGAATTTTTTTCAACGGTTTTTCTATATTTTTTGATATTTTCTTTGCTGGTTTACTATATTTGTCTTTTTAATTAAAATTATATTGGTTATAATTATTATAGGCAATTTGATAACATTTAATAGTTTTCATTTAGGAGGTCCTATGCTAGAAAGAAAATTTGTCCAGTTTATTAAATCTATGAAAAGAAATTTTACAAATATAATAAGTAAGGATATATTTCTAAGATTATTTTTTAACTTTATCGTCCTCGTAGTAACTATCTGGATATACAAAAGATTCAATCTGGAAGATTATTTAGATATAACCGTATTTACTGCTGCAATTTTTATCCTGTTAATAGACTTTTTTATTGTCTCTACGATTAATTTTCTCTCTACAAAAATGGAAGACTCACGAAAGACAACCGATGATTACAACAAACTTATTTCAAAGTACCCCTTAGATGAGAAATACGGATACCTATATGAATTTAATAATACAAAATTAAATAAAATCCCCCATTACATAAGAAGAAAGTTTTATAAAGACGATGGCAATTTTAATTTCTATGATAAGGAAGTCTTCCCTATTAGGAAGCTTTGCTCTTGCAAAGGTAAAGATATTGTTTTAGAAGACAGGAATGAGATCTATCGAATGGATGATGATCTTCTTGAAAATTTAAACATTATTAAAGATGTCCATAAAAATTCGAATATCTATAATAATAAATCCATTAGACTCGATGGTGTAACAGAACAAAATGGTAAAATAACACTTAAAACTTCTAGGACTACCTATTTTGACTTTTGTGCATCCAATAGAATGATTGACTATGTAAAGAAAAATAAACGCACCATAAGGGACGACCACCTATTTGGTCCACTCTTTCCTACCCTTGAAGAGTCTGGACTGTCAAATTTATTGGGTTTTAACTGCATGGTAGTTTCAAGTGATGGATACCTAGTCTTTATTAAGAGAGGCAGGAATGTGTCCATTGAAAAAGGAAAACTTGGAGTCGGCATCCAAGCCTCTATTAAATATATGTACACCCATATTGATGAGAACAAAAAAATTATAGATATAAATGATATATATAGATCTATCTACCTCGAGTTGCAGGATGAAATCGGAGTAACTTTAAATAATCCAGAATCTATAGGTAATTGCTTCTTAGATGTTTATTACGATTATGTGGAAGCTAAACCTCAACTATATTTTGAATTTTACCTAAACAGCGATGATAAGGGTTCAAGGCTTAAAGATATCGAGGCCTATGTTTCTAAAAAAGATAAATCTATGCTTAAGGATGGAAACTCTGTGGTATCAATTCCTTTTAACAAGTGTGAAGATATCTATATCTCAAATTTTGCTTTAGCCTATAAAGGTGATTACTATTCTATGGTTCCATCGGCATCCTACTGTGTGGCAAGATTCTTAGAAAATCAAAGGTAATAAAATGTCCCTAACGTAAGAGACAGCTTATGTTGGGGATACTTTATATTATGAATACAATTATTAAACTATCCTACTGAATTTTAAATTTACTTCAAGGATATATCGATATAAAATTATAATTTAAAATATTACATCTATATTAAAGATTTTCTAATTTAGTTTTGGCAGAAATCTACTGTGCTATAATATCTGTGGAGGTTGAAATGAAAAAACGATTAACTATTTTATTATTATTTATAATTTTAATTCCCTACTCTACTTATGCAAATTTAAATTTAATTAGTAGGGAAAATATATCTGGTGGTGTGGTTAAAAACCACTACACTTATCAAGGTGCGAAGGGTAAAACTAGGGTCTATATTCTAGAGTGTAATCTTTCCGATCCAAATTTAGATATTGACATAATCACTGGAAAAGGAAAATATACTCAAAGGGCTACCGTTTCTGAAATGGCGAACGTAAGGAATGCTCTTGCCACTGTAAACGGCGATTTCTTCAACATGGCTCTTCAAGGTACTCCTGAAGGTCCATCTATGAGGGATGGAGTGCTACTTTCCAGTCCATCCGTTATCAAGGACGTGTACTCAATCGGTATTACAAAAGACATGACTGCAGATATTTTAAGGGTTTGGTCTCAAGGTGGTGTTACCGCTCCAAACGGCAAAAAATATCCAATCAGTGGTCTAAATAGAAGTTACTATTGGTACGATACGACAAACGAATATTCCCATGAAAATAAGATAAATCTCTACGACAGCATGTGGGCATCTAAATCGAGAGGCGATAAGAAAAATGCTGAAGTTCTACTAGATTCAAACTATGTAGTTGAACAAATATCAGACAAGAACTTCCCATTTGCAGTCCCAGATGGAAAGTATATTCTTCAACTTGACGGATTAGCTAAACAGTTTTTCGATGATAATATTAAGATTGGAGACCAACTTAAGATTGACTACACAATCTATCCTAGAAATGATTACAAGATGCTTATAGGCGGTCACGGACTACTTGTTGAAAATGGTCAAGCTAAGAAGTATACAAAGGATGTCAATGTGCTAGGAGGATTTAGAGCGAGAACTGCAGTTGGTGTTTCAAAAGACGGCAAGACTCTATACATTCTTTCTGCTGAAGGTAGAACCAAAAGATCTTATGGACTTAGTCTAAATGATATGTCCAAGATATTCGTTGAGCTACAAGCATTTAAAGCTGTAAACCTTGACGGTGGTGGTTCAACTGCAATGGTTGCTAAGGAACTTGGAAGCTCTGAGAGAACTAGATATGTAAATCCAGAGAGAAACGGCCCTGAAAGAAGGGTTGTAAATGGAATCGGTCTATTTAACAAAGCTGAACCTACAGGTATCATCGCTGGAGTTAAAGTTTCTGGTCCATCCACAGTATTCGTTGGAGAAAATGCACAGTACGGTTTAAAATCTGCATGGGATACAGCTTACCAACCTATGGATAAATCAAAAATACAATACTCTGTCTACGATTTAAGTGGTCAGGAACAATTTTGGAACAACGACGTCTTCTCCCCTATGAATCCAGGCAAGGTTGATATAGGTGTTACCACTTCTGAAGGCGCAGCAGGAGTATTATCTGTAGATGTTCTCGGCTTAGACAAATTAAAATCTTTAAATATTATAAGAGATAAAGTTAAAGTTGCTCCAGGAGAAGAAATAAACGTGAAGTTCGAAGGCGTAAAACCTGACGGTTCTAAATTTAATATAAACCCTAGTATGTTTATTGCTAAATCTGATTCAGCCGTTATAAATAATCTAGGCGGTGGCAAATTCTCATTAGATTCAATGACCAAAAATATTTCAAAAGTTGAGTTTTCTGCACCAGGCAAAACTGGAAGCATCATACTTTTAAATAAAGACGCTGAATTTTTAAGAATGGTTGTAGGATCCAAAGATTGGGAAATGAACGGGATTAAAAATAAGATGGATGTAAGTCCATTTATTAAAAATAATAGAACCTTGGTTCCTCTAAGATTCGTAGTGGAAGCGCTAAACGGCGAAGTTAATTGGAACGAAGAAACAAAGACCGTTTCTATTAAAATTAGAAATCAAAACATAGATATTCCGATTAACTCTAAGAAAGTCATGGTCGATGGAGTAGAAAAAACTATAGATCAAGCAGCTATAATCACTAAAAATAGGACATTCGTCCCTATAAGATTTATATCTGAAACAGTTGGCATGGAAGTCATCTACCTAGGCGAATCCAAGGAAATCTATATTGTTGATTCAACAGGTGCTTCATTTGACAATAATGCAGAAAATACAAACGAAGATCCTGTAGAAGAAAATAAAGATAACGAAGATGCAACAAATAATCCAAATAACAATAATAAAAACAACGATAACAGTAATAATTCTACAAATACAAAATAAGCAAAAATGAATATTCAAAATCCTAAATAAAATAGACGAGGAAAAATAAAAATCCTCGTCTTTTTTTATACTATTTTTGAAATATAAATTGAAAGTTATATTGTTCGAATTAAATCTATAGTAGGTCTGTCTAAAATTCTCTTTAAAGAAAAATGATAGATGATTAAATTAATACCATATACGACTAATGAAAATCCTAGGAAGCTTTTGTAGTCATAATATTTTATTAAAGTACTCATTCTTAAATCAGAAGCGATTATCGATATTATAAACATAACTCCTAAGCTAACCATAATAGAAATTATAAAGGATTTTACCTGTTCTTCAATAAATTCCTTTTGATAGATGTTCTTTAACTCATCTACATCCATCCCGCAAGAGTAAAGACTCCCGATTTCTTTTTTTCTGCTAATGAGACTTAAATTAATGGACGAGTAACCGTTGGTGATATTTAGTACAAAGATGATTGATGCAATTCCTATTACAATTTTTATTAGACTTTTCAAATCATTATATTCATTTTTTGCGGTTTCCTCACCTGTTGTGATATTAAAGCGATCTTCTGGTGAGATTTTACTTCTAATCATGGATTCTACATATTCTTTTACATCTTTGGTATCAGAATCTTTTACCCTCATATTTAAAGTATAGGCATAGTTTGTGTGTTTTTCATCGCCTGCTTCTTCCATAAGTTTAAAATAAGTGTCAAAATCTGTATAAACTTTTACATCAAAAGGCATTGTTCTCGACTTATATTTTCCCAAATCTGTTATCGTCTTTGAAATTTTAATAGTCTTATTATAATCATTTGCAAAGTTAATATCTAAAGTCTGT
>QWCE01001237.1_pt1 | contig 40556 bp, 42 predicted proteins | sample 1972531 | NCBI WGS metagenome assembly QWCE01 (sample SAMN09866716, study PRJNA288562) | Human gut metagenome isolate term4_stool, whole genome shotgun sequencing... | reverse complement strand
GAAATAAAAAATAATTACAACTAAAATATTCGATACAGAACTATTTGATATTCTTGATTCGAAAGAAAGCATGAAAAGAATGATATAATAGAAAAAATACAGTGTTATACAACATATACTGTTATATATCTGTCTCAATTACAATATCTGGTATATTTGACCTACTTTTAACCCCGATAAGCAAGAAGATAGTAGCATGGTAGTAGCATATATTTCAGACAGAGCATATGTTATTTATTAGGTTGCTGGCTGCTTTGTCTGTTTCTGGTATGAAGTGTGCATATGTATCAAGAGTAATTACTACTGATGAATGACCCAAACGCTTTGATACAGTTTTTATGTCTACACCCCTTGTTATGAGAATCGTAGCGTTGGTATGTCTTAAATCATGGAATCTGAACGTCGTAGCTATTTTAGGTGCAACACCTGATGCTATCAATGTCTTAGTTAATATCCTATTAGCTGTCATAGGTGATAGGGGTGTCTTTTCCTGTCCAATTCTGTGGAAGATATAGCTATCTGGTTCAGAGTGTTCGATGTCCAGTAGTAGCTTAATTAAATCTTTTCCTACAGATACAGTCCTTATAGAGTTTTTACTTTTAGGAGTAGTAGGTACGGTGTATGACCCCTTAACACTTGATATGGTTCTTGATATGGATATAGTCCCTTTGTCTTCATTCAAATCAGAGAAGCGAAGCCCACGTAATTCTCCTTTTCTTGCACCTGTTTCTATTGCTGTTCTTATTAATTCATAGGTATAAGGATAGATAGAACTGTCTTTTAACTCATGCAGATACTTTAGATACTGTTTGACCTGTTCGATGCTTAAAGGCTGTATTGCTTCTGTCTTAAACTCACTGTCTTTCTTTATCTTTATTGTGTCTTGACATGGATTGACTACGATTAGCTTCTCCTTTCTGGCACAATTAAAGAAGTCACTGATAATTACTTTGGCTATATGTACTGTGCTGTTTTTATATTTAGACAACAGTGTGATAAACAAATCATTTAACATAGTGGGTGTGATGTCTTTGATGGCTTTGTCTCCATATGCTTTACATAGCGTTTTTTCTAATCTACACTTTTCTGCAATAAGTGTGCTTTCTTTAATTTGTGCCCCTTTTATTCTTTCCCAACGAGAGAGGAATTGTGAGACAGTGATGGAGGGGGACAGAGGATTGATTACTCCGATGTTTGATTTGTACTGAAACTCTTGTAACTTATGCAGCACCTCTTGCCTTGTCTTCCCTGTAAATGTTTTGGTAAGGCGTTTCTTTTTACCTGTTACTGCATTCAATTCATAACCCGTTGTAATAATGGCTTTAAATCGTCCTTTACTGTATTCTCTTATGCTTCCAGTACCTTTTGTTGCCCGTGTGTTTACCATGCTGTTATACCTCCTTTAAAATCAAAAATACACAAAAAATTTTATGAAGTCCCATTTAAATATATTTCATTTAATTTTTTCCCCCGTGCCCCCGTGAAAATCGAACGAAAAAAGACCGATATATGATAAAGCAAAAATAAAAAACAGAGAAAATGATTATAAGGTACAAGGCACAATATGTAATATATTATATTATTAGTCATTATAGCACGGTAAAATCAGATAAAAAGAAAAGACATGCTACCATATGTAGTAGCATATCCGCTTGATTAATAAATATTTAATGCAATTCTAATACTTCATCTGTGATTTATGGTACACACGGGGACGTGTAAACCGTATCGAGGATTATCATATGAGTTATTGTAATAGTAATAATGAGTTTAATGCATAACTAAATTAATATTATAAAAATTCATCTGTAATTACTTAAAAACTAACAATATAAAATCTATCTATGATTAAATGTAATACTATCAGTATTTAACATCATTATCTTCTTTTATTGTTTCGAGTGTAGAATATAACATTAAGTCTTCTACCGTTGTCTCATGCTCAAGGGCGTACAGATTGATACGGGCATGTGCAACCTTGTCCATTGGAATATTGACCATTACTTCATTATTATTAATATCATTATCATTAACATACTGTTTTAATAGTGCGGTGATAACTTGAGACATAGAACTATTATTATAATCACAAATAGCCTGTATTCTATCCTTTAATACCTTATCTATTCTAAATGCAATCCTATCTGTTTTACCTGTTTTTTCAGTGTTCATCGACTTTCCTCACTTATAAAAAAAGACTATACAGCCCTATAAAATTTATTTGGATTGTAACATGTTGTAACACGTGATAAGATGTGTACAGGTAAGAAATGAGAACAACGAATAACAAAAACTTACCTATTGTTCTTTGAAAATTACATAACCAATTTTACAGGGCGTGATATAGTCATACCGCAAATATATTATAGCACGAATTGTAAATAGTCGTAAAGGTATTATTAATAAGGTGACAGCTTAAAAATAATCTTATGGCAACAGTCAGTCCAGGGGCTTCAGACGTGGAATAAGTACAGGAATGATTTATACCTGTATCGAATTATATCGATTAAAAATATAATAGAGTAGTCACTAACGACTTAAAACAAGCAAGTCATTATCAAGTTATCAAGTATTAAATCAAGTTATCAAGTTAATTATTAATCAAGTTATCAAGTGAATATCAAATATATCAAGCTCCCTTGTCTTATCATCAAGTAAGGGGGCTATTATTATTAACAAGTATCGGGAGGTTTAACATGAATAAAGATATTAAAACAGCATTACACATAGTAATGCATAACCAAGTTAGTCGCATAGATGCAGACGCCTACCGTAAATTAAAATATTGTCCATACGGGGCTTGTGAAGTGCTTCATGCAGGTAGCATTGCCTATTTAAAAAGCTATCATACATTGGTAGCTTTTTATAATGAAGATACCAAGCAATTCTATATTGATGAATTGCATAGCATGACTACTCGCAAGCATATTACTTATTTTTTAAGAGAATATGTAGGCAAAACGAGTTTTGTCCCGTATAAAAAATACGTGGGCAAGGCATTAGTACATTGTTATAAAAACGAAATTGAAAATATCGAGGGGGTAGATTAATCATGATAATAGACTATGTAGGGGAAAAAAGAGTAATGCTCCCATCAAGAAAAGACGTTATACAAACGACTTTTGATAAAATAGACTTTTACTATAAAGCCTTAGCAGATAAAAGCCTTAACTTATCAGAAGTAACGGGAATCAGTATTTACCTTAAAAATATAACTATGGGAATGAATGGTAGCTTATCATTTACAAGCCCTTTTATAGATATAGAAAAGGTACTACAATGCTACAGCAACCAAGGAGAAAAAGAAAAAAGAGAAGTACAAGAAATTAAAAATAAAAGAGAAATTTATAATGCCGTGAAACTTTATTATGAATTTACCATAACAAGAGACACCGCCTATCATACGGATAAATACTCCGTCTCTTGTGAATATACGGATAGAACGTTTAAAACAGCAGGAAACGTAGATATTGAAAGAACAGCGGAAAAAGTAAGTAGAGTAATCAACCGCATGAAAAACATTCTCTGTGATAATTTGGCTCTTGAAGTACGGCTTATACAGCTAACCACATGGGAAAAGACAGGACTGAAAACATACTTAACATTAACAACGTCCGCTTATCATCTAAGAGACCGTTTTGACGGTATAGGGGAATGGGTGGCAACTGCTATAGATACAGCAGGTAATATATATAAAATTACATGGTTTACAAGCGAGGAAGAAGAAGAAACCGCTTGTGACTGGTACAATCCCTACAGTATAAAATTAATTGAACGAGTAACAAGTAAATAGCCTAAAATTAAAGTAACAAGGGCAAGTCTCATATATCAGCAGGCTTGTCCCTTTACTTTATTAGTAGAAATAGATAAAAAATGGTAAAATAACATCAAATATTAAATATCAAATTATTAGAAAGAAGAAAGGGAAAAAACATGTTTAATCTAAAATTAAATTTAAAAACAATAGAACAAGCAGACTGCGATAGAGTAAGAATAGACGGCAGGTCTGAATACACCGCAACAGCCGTAGACGAAAAAGGAAACGTCTATATAATTACATGGTTATCCTATGAAAATTGGGATACTAAAATAGACAACGGGGAAGAAGACGATGTTTGTGATTGGAATACACCGTACAGCATACAATTAATTGAAAAAGCAGAAGAAGAATAAAACATAAACAATCAAATATTAATAGTAAAGGGCAAGTCTAAATATCTAAAATTAGACTTGCCCTATTTTATTAGAAAAAGTGGAGGTAATTTATCATGAGAACAGAAGACTATGAACAAAAGGCAATAGATTTTATGAAAAAGACAGGCACTAAAATCTACTTTAAAAGTGTGAAATATGACTACCATTTCTATGATGATACAAAAAAGAGAGACATTTATAAAATAGTCATCAAACGAAACGGAAAGCAAATGACTATACACTTTGGTCAAAGCTACATAAATACAGAGTTAGGCAATCCGCCAGCATACTACGATATACTGGCTTGTCTTACCAAAGAAGACCCTGGCACTTTTGATGATTTTTGTGACTGCTACGGATATGACAGAGATGAAAAGCACACAAAAAAGACTTACAAACTATGTGAACGTGAATGGCAGAAAGTAAACAATTTATTCTTTGATGTTATTGATGAATTAAGAGAAATTAGATAAACGGGAGGAAAAAGAAATGGAAAAAGAATGGAAACAACTACTTAAAATTACTGATGAATGGGAAGCTATGACAGGAATTACAGGTGTAGCAGGCTCTATAATCTACAGCCCTAAAACAGGTGTAGCTTTTATGACAGACTTGTTCCCTGGCACTAAAATACTTGACTACTATGAAATGCAAGGTAGAAAACAGTATGAAAAAGTACAGAAAATCAAGAAATTAAGATACCACAAAACAGTATTAAGAGAAGTAGATTTTAGCATATCCTATGACATTGCAGACAAAGAAATAATACCCAATGTAGACAAGATGTTGGTACATTACTATACCAGCCACACAAGTAAAACAGCAAGAAGTGAAAAACATCAGCAGATAGTAGAAGAAATGAAAGAAATGATACGGTATGCAGCACGACAAATCTCATTAGATATCTACGGCTTTTTATTAAACTTAAACATCAAGCCAGAAAAAGACAATTACTTAGTAGACTTATTTAACTATAAATAAAGTAGCAATACAGACGGTATAAGAATAACAAAACTTATACCGTCTTTTTTTATTTATCAAACAAATGGAGGAAATCATCATGACTACAATTAACTATGTTTTATATCAGATTATCAATGAAAAAGGAAGAACAAGAAACAAACAAACAGCAAGTGTCAAGAGTAGACAAGACACACCCGACCTTGTCAACTTGTATCGAAGAACCGCAAAGAAATTAAAGAACAGACCGAAGAAAGGTACATATTACATCATCGAATCAGGCGGTTGCTTGTATTTAGAAGACAGGAAGACAGGGCAGCTACTGTATACCTTGTGTCCAGTATGGTGGTAGTGATAAGATATTTATTAATATTAATATAGTTATTATTTAACAACGGGAGGAAACAAAATCATGATTGAAACAGACGGAAGACAATATGTAGTGCAGTTATCGAACGGTACTTTTGCAAACGCTTTTACACCAATGATGGCACGGACTCTTGATAGTTTAAAACCTGATGAAGCCTATACATACGGGGCATTTTTAGACATAGCACGTGGCGTAGATGAAAAGTCACTACTCTATAAAGTAATACCAGCAATTCTTAACGGCGAACTCAAACTCAATATGCTCTTTAGTGGGTGGGAATCATATTTAAAAGCAAAATGGAAAAAGAAGTTAGGGAAAAAGAAATATGAAACACTTGTCTATTTTATAAACTGGAAAAAGATGGCAGAAGAAGCAGAAAAGCACTCTTGCTTGATACCTGAAGCAGAGACCGTTTTTAAAACAGACTACGGTATGTTAGAAGTACCAGCAAGACTGAAACACCTACTATAAACACTAAAGAAACGAGCAGATAAAACTAAACCCTTTGTCTGCTCTTTTTTTTGCTCCGGTTGATTAGAAAACAATTAGTAAAAGTTTAGGAGGAAATTAGTATGACAGACCTAATGATGGAACAAGAACTAAAATTAGAGCAAGAGTTAAAGCAAGAAGCACGGGATAAGTGCTTAGCCGTCATGGAAGAAGCAAGACGGGAGGGGAAGACAACAAGCACAAGGATAGGACAGAAGCTGGTGAACTATGGTTTTGATTTATTCTTCTCTACCGTAGATGAATTTGTTACAAAAGAATTAGCACCGAAAAGAGGTGTACAACCTAAATATCGTCCTATGTTGCAAAGGTTAGAAAGAGAAGTCTATGCAGATAAGAAAGATTTAGTATCCCTGCTGTGTCTATCTACCATTAGTGTTTGTATAAATGTAGTCTTTTCCGATAGAAAAATACAATTAAATACAATGAGTGGGATATTAGGCACGACAGTAGAAAGAGAATCACAGGCTCAATGGTTTTTTAATCAAGAGCCAAGTAATGCAAAATCAGCAGAAACAGGGCTAAGACAAAGGGTAGGGGAGTATTACAAGGAATATTATCTGTTTAATAAGGCAATGAAAGAAGCAAGCACGGAACTTTTAGGTCAGATGCCTGCTTTTTCTTTACCTGAAAAAGTATTGTTAGGTGGAAAGTTGATTGAATTATTAATACAGACAACAGGTTTATTTGAATGTTTTTCCATCAAACAGGAACGAACAAAACACGAAATAACCCGTGTCATACCTACTCAAAGGCTTGTCGATATATGGAATAAGAACGAAAATATCCTGCTTAACAATGTTTTCCGTTCAGCACCGATGATAGTTAAACCCGAAGACTGGACTTCTTATTATGACGGCGGATACTACGGCGAATTAAGACCACACCACAAGTTATTAAGATTAAAAGATTTACCGAGCACATTTCATTCCAGCTACATGGCAAAGTTAAACGAAGCAGACTTAACAGAAGTGTTGTCTGCGGTCAATGCGGTTCAATCTACACCGTGGAAAATTAACACAAAGGTTTTAGAAGTCGTAGATACAATATTTGAAAGAGGGCTACAAATTGCTGGAATACCTGATATAAACCCATTACCTGAAATTCCGAAGTTAGAGGGTGAATATACGAAAGATGAACTGAAAACTCATAAGCTTAAAATGATTTTAAGATTGAAGAAAGAACAACGCCGTAAATCACACTACCTGCGAGCATTGGCAATAGTAAGAACAGCACGGAAATACAAGAAATATGAACGTATTTATTTCCCTTGCAACATGGACTTTAGGGGCAGAATATATCCTATCCCTGTCTTCTCTTTTCAAGGTGATGACCTCACAAAAGGATTGATTTTAATGCAAGACACACCGCCAGCAACGAACGAAAAAGCAGAATATTGGTTTAAAATAGCTGGTTGTGAGTTTTATGGCAACGATAAAATAAGCTTTGCAGACCAGATACAATGGGTAAAAGACAACGAAGACAAGATACTCTCCGTTGCGAAGTGTCCATTGGGAGTAGACATGGAATTTTGGACAGAGTGTGATTGTCCGTTCCAGTTTTTGGGGTGGTGCTTTGCCTATGATGAATTAATAAAATACAAAGCTATGCATAATAATTCAAGCATTGGCTGGGTATGCGGTATTCCCGTAGCTTTTGATGGGACGTGTAGCGGTTTACAACACTTCTCCGCTGCGTTGCTTGACGAAATTGGTGGTAAAGCAGTCAACCTTACACCAGCCGATAAGCCACAAGATGTCTACGGTGTCGTAGCTTCTAAAGTAAATGAATACCTTAACTACGATTCTATCAATGGAGACAGTGATAGTTACCAGCCACGAAAAGACGGGAAAGGACAGTACCTTAAATACGGTACGAAGTCAATGGCAAGACAATGGTTAGCATACGGCGTAGATAGAAAAGTAACAAAACGCTCCGTCATGACCTTAGCGTATGGAAGTAAACAGTACGGCTTTAGGGAGCAAATACTTAGTGATATACTTCACCCTGCTATCGAAGACGGGAAAGGTGAAATGTTTACAGCTTCTCAAATTGCCTTAGCTTCGTATATGGCTAAACTGATATGGCAAGGTGTGTCTGATGTAGTTGTAAAGGCGGTAGAAGCAATGAAGTATTTACAAGAAATAGCTACGATTGTCGGTAATAGCGGTTCTCCTGTAACATGGACAACGCCTATGGGTCTACCAGTACAGCAGACCTATTTGGAGATGGACATGGACATATTCAGAATGCGGTTCATGAATACAGAAAAACGCTGGTACATTCCACACCTCACTGGGAATGTAGACAAGAGAAGACAGACACAAGGGATAGCACCTAACTTCATTCATTCTATGGACGCTTCACATTTACAGTGGACGATTAATAGATGTAAGAGACAAGGGATACATCACTTCTCTATGATTCATGACAGTTATGCAACAAGCCCGTCACAAGCAGACAAATTGTTTCATACAGTACGGGAGACCTTTGTAGAAATGTATACGAAACATGATGTCTTAACAGACTTTAGAGATGATGTTTGCCAGGTGTTAGTGGGGGAAGAAGCAAGAAAAAATACACCTAAACCGCCTGCTAAAGGAAAGTTAAATCTCACTGAAGTATTAGACAGTCTGTACATATTCCATTAGTCTTATTAATATTAAGTATAGAGTAGGTAGGTAGTTGACCTTTGTCTTCTATCTACCTATTCTTTTTTTGTTGTCTGATTTGTGGTCTAAAAATGGTACATAAATTAATTGAGACACACAAGCGAGAGAAAGGGAGATAAAAGAATATTATTAGAACTATAGAAGTCTTATAGAAGTAGCATTATATTATGTATTCTTTATTGTTCTTTCTAAAAGTAATAAATAGTATAGAATCTTATAGTTATTAATTTATATATCATATCCTTTGTCTTAATGTACTATGTCTGGGCTGTCTTCCTTAGGCTGAAATTTAATTGAGACACACAAGCGAGAGAAAGAAAGAGGGGAGTGTTTAAAATTGTTTGAAGATAAAGAAACATTTAACGTATACCACGAACATCTACTAAATAAAGATGTTACAAAAGTTTGTTTAGAATGTGGTGCTGTCTTTCACCCGTTTAAAGAGTGGGAGACTACTTCTAATTTTTGTTGTTTTGATTGTTCTATTTCTTTTTATGATAGAGAAGCAGAACAAGACACAATTACTTGTATGGTATGCCACAAGCCTATGAAAAATAAATACGAAAGGAGATGGAGATGGAACAAGATTAAGGCTTATGGCTCATATAAATTAGAGGGAAGCAGAGTATGTAAAGAATGTACATTAAAACTTAGAAAAGAAAACGGAGGTAAAAGAAACAAAAAATGAGTGGATATGCGACAGATGCAGAACATTATAAAAAAGCAAGTAAACAGCCTATAGAACTGATGCATGAGTTATTGACACACGAGCAGTTTATAGGCTTTTTACATGGAAACATTATTAAATACGCTCTACGAATGGGATATAAAGACGATAGAGTGAAAGAAGCAGAGAAAATCGAACAATACGCAAGCTGGCTTGTCTCTACTTTAAGAGAAGACAAATTAGAAATTGAATAAATAGAAAGGAGGTGTAAAACAATATGGTAGCAGTAAAGGCAACTAAAACAGTCGAAGAAGCAATTAAGACACGGAGAAAGACAAAGAAGACAGTTGAACCATTAACCTTATTAATGAAACGTGGCAAAGCAAAAGTTGATTCAACGAAAAACTTGACATTCAGCTTGTATGGCACGACAACGGTTGATGGCTGGGGTGTTTTAGATTTTGGTACAGTAGACATACCGCCTGGAAAAGCCCTGTACTTAGAAGCAGATTTAGCTGGCACGAATAGAGGAGTATTGATTGTACCAAAACTTTTTAACGCTGGTAATGATGTGCAATTAATCGTTCCTGTAGTTAATTTATCCAGAGAATTTAAAACTCTGTACGGTGGGGAAGCACTGGTTAAAGGTATTCTCGTGACCGTAGCAGAAATAGCAGTAGGTGTATGATTTAACAATTAGTTTATTAATATTAATAAGAAAAGGAGACCATGATTATGGCAAACACGAAAAAAGATAGACAGTTTATTAATGGAGTAACCCCGAAAGGAGAATGTTACTATGCATTTCTCCGCAAGCCCGAAATGTATGAGGGAAACGAAGTAGGCTATTCTATTCAAATTAAAATGAGTGAAAAAGATTCAAAAGCTTTTGAAGACAAATTACTTACAGCGTTGGAAGATGCGAAAGACAGTTTTGATTTGAGAGCAGGTAAAAAGTGGAGCAAAGAACCATCATACGGAAAGCATGTTATGAAAGATGGCAGTGTTGTCTTTAAATTCAAGGCTAAGACAGAAATGAAATCAAAGACAGGGGAGATTAAGAAGCGTACTATCCTTGTTGTAGATGCTCATAATAACCCGATTAAAGCAGAAGATTTAGGGAATGGGTCAATTATTAAGGTAGCATATGCTGCTGCACCATACTGGATGAATAACAATGTAAACGGAATGGCACTGTATCTTAGAGGGGTACAGGTATTAAAGTATGTTCCGTTTGGTGGTAACACAGCGGAGGGCTTAGGCTTTGAAGTTGATGAAACAGGTTATAACAGTAAAGAAGATACCCGATTAAAGGAAGACAATGACGATGATGATGATATGCTTGAATTTATCGAGGGAGATGAAGACAGCGACGAGGAATTTTAACTATGGGGCGTTGGTATCATAGACGTGGTGGCTGGAGTAAACCAATAAACAAAGAATACAGGTCAGGGCTGGAAGAAGAAATAACTAAAGAGTTAGAGGCAGCAGGGATTGAGTATAGTTATGAAAAGCACTATGTAGACTATACTCTACCAGCTACGAAGCATCGTTATCTTCCAGACTTTGTACTTGGTAACGGAATTATCATTGAAGCAAAAGGTGTCTTTGATGTTGAAGACCGTAAAAAACATCTGGCAATAAAAGAACAGCACCCAGACCTTGATATACGGTTTGTCTTCACCAGGGCAGGAGCAAAGATAAGTAAGACAAGCAAGACAACTTATGCTATGTGGTGCGAGCAAAATGGCTTTAAATACGCTACAAAACTCATACCAGATTCATGGCTACGGGAACGAAAGCAGGCAAAGAAAAAGCTGAAAGCGAAAGATATTTATCTACGAGAAAGGAAGTGAGATATGCGTGCCGAAAGTACAATTTAAAAAAAGAAAAGAAACTTTGTTCTTTTCCGTTATCAATAGGAATGAGAACGATAAAAGTTTTGAGGATATGTTTTGTGAAGCGAGACGGGAGGGTGAATTTGATGTAGAATTTCATTACCTTATTCACCGTGACGGAAAAATAGATAAAGGCAGAGAAGAAGACACTATTGGTGGTAGAAGATTGCCGTCCAATGAAGTGTCTATTTTTATTGTTGTAGACGTAGACAAAGCCCACGAGCGTACCGATGCACAGAAAGTAGCGGTAGTCCGTTTGCTGGATAAATTGAGAAAGAAATATCCGAAAGCAGCAGGTGTATTGACCTACGATATTTACTAATTAATCAAAGAAGAAAGGAGGAGAAGAAAGAATAAATGCAACAAGAAGAAGAAAGTAAACTGGAAAAAGAACATTTACCTTGTCCCGATTGCGGTTCGTCTGATGCAATGTCTCTTTATAGCGATGGACATACCTACTGCTTTTCTTGCAAACAATATAGAGCAGAGGGCAGAGAAACGATGTTTACAGCTAAAGATGAAGACAAACCACAGCCGAAAAACACAATTAAAGAAAGCGACATGTTTATAGAAAGCCTTAAAGCCCGTGGAATTAAGCAAGAGACGTGCAGAAAGTATGGCTATTTTAAGACACGGGTAAGAGGGGAACTGGTACAGGTTGCTTCTTATTATGACGATGATAAACAGTTGATAGGACAAAAGATAAGGCAGAAAAATAAGGAATTTTATACACTTGGCAATTCTTTCTCTAACCGCTTCTTTGGACAACACCTATGGGCTAATGGACATAGAAAGATGCTCATTATTACAGAGGGTGAAATTGATTGTTTGACTGTCTCACAAATCAATGGAAATAAGTATCCAGTTGTGTCTGTCCCAAACGGTGTTACATCAGCAAGAAAAGTATTTAAAGCACAGGCAGAGTGGCTTGATTCCTTTGATAAGGTTGTTGTCTTCTTTGATATGGACGAAGCAGGCAGACAAGGGATTAAAGACATTGAGGGCTTATTGAAACCACACAAACTCTTTATAGGTAATTTACCGCTCAAAGACCCGAATGAATGTTTGTTGGCTGGAAAGGCTGATGCGGTCATTGATGCTATCTGGAATGCGAAAGAGTATACACCAGATGGAATTGTCAACGGTAAAGATTTATGGGAGCGTGTGTCGGAAGAAGAAATAGAAACAGGATACGATTTGCCCTGGTCTGATATTCCTATAAACAACATGATACACGGTTTTAGAAAAGGTGAATTGGTTGTCTTAACCGCTGGTACTGGTGTTGGCAAATCTACCTTTATACGTCAAATAGCCTATGATTTTGGTGTAAAGAAAAAGCTGAAAATAGGTATGCTCATGCTGGAAGAAAACGTAAAACGGACAGCACGGGGCTTGATGTCTGTACATGTAGGGAAACGTTTATATATGGACAGACACGCAATAGATGAAAAAGCCTATCAGAAAGCGTTTGATGAGACATTGGGTACAGGACGCTATGTGATGTACGAACACTTTGGCTCATTAGATGGCGATAATCTCATGAATAAAATACGGTACATGGCAATAGCAGAGGAATGTGATTTTATCATACTTGACCATATATCCATTGCAATATCTGGATTGTCTGGTGATAACGAGCGTAAGATGATTGATATGCTCATGACACAACTTCGCTCATTGGCTGAAGAAACTGGCGTAGGCTTGCTGATTATTTCACATCTTAGACGGGCAACGGGTAGAGAAAGCACACCGTTTGAGGAGGGTGGAACAACATCACTGTCCCAGCTTCGTGGTTCTGGTGCTATTGGACAGTTGGCTGATACTGTTATTGGCTTAGAAAGGAATCAACAAGCAGAGGGAAAAGCAAAGAACCTTGTCAAACTCCGTGTCCTTAAATGCAGATGGACAGGGGAGACAGGAATTGCAGGACACCTATTCTACGATAAAGACAAAGATAATTTAATAGGAGCACCGAAACTAAAAGACATTATTGGAGATGAAGAAGACATGGAGGAGGGAGAGTACATTGCTGATTTTTGATATAGAAACAGATGGATTGTTTGATACGATGTCTACCCTCCATTGTCTTTCTATTTATGATGGGGAGAAAATGATAGGCTATAAACAGGCTGAATGTATTGATGGTGTAAAACGGTTACAGCATGCCCTTGATACAGGGGAAGAAATAATTGGACATAACATCATATCGTTTGACCTTAAAGCCTTGTCTATCCTTTATCCTTGGTTTAAGGTATCACGGGAGCAAAGACACCTGGTAATTGATACACTTGTTATGTCCCGTCTTTTGTGTCCAGATTTAAAAGCATCTGATTTTGGTTTGTTTAAAAAAGGTGAATTACCTGGTGAATGTATTGGCTCACATACTCTTGAAGCATGGGGATACAGACTTGGTGAAAGAAAAGGTACATATGCTAAAGAGACAGAACATGCATGGGATAAGTACAATGACGATATGCTCACTTATAATAAGCAGGACGTCAAGGTAACCACTCTACTGTATCAACACCTACTGTCTTTAAATCATAGTCAAACCGCAATGACCTTAGAGCATGAGATACAATGGTTGATGGTAAAGCAAGAAGACAATGGCTTCCCGTTCGATGTAGACAAAGCCAGTGAATTAGAGCGAGAACTACGAAAAAGAGAAGCTGTATTATCCAGTCAACTCATGAAGATTGCACCGCCGATTCCAGATAAAGTGTTTGTACCTAAAAGGGATAATAAGCGTCTTGGATACAAAAAAGGCGTACCAATTCAAAGGTATAAAGACTTCAACCCTGGCTCACGACAACAGATACTATGGCTATTGACTAACTATTACCACTACACACCAGAGGTCACGGGTGAAGACGGGAAGATAAAAGTAGACGAGGAGACATTCCAATTCATTTCTACCGACCCGAAAGCACCAGAAGAAGTACAGAAACTTGCATTGACCCTAACTGAATATCTGATGATTATAAAGCGTTTAGGACAATTAGCAGATGGCAAACAGGCGTGGTTAAAAGCAGTGCAGGCTGATGGTAAAATTCATGGACGTGTCAATCCTTGTGGTGCTGTAAGTGGTAGAGCGACACATTCCAGTCCTAATATTGCACAAGTCCCACACAACGGAGCACCTTATGGCAAAGATTGTCGTAGTTTATTCCATGTACCAGATGGTTGGTGGCAGGCTGGTATTGATGCTTGTGGTCTGGAACTCCGTTGTCTTGCTCATTACCTTGCCCCGTATGATGATGGACACTATGCAGATGTAGTCGTAAATGGTGATATACATACCTTGAATCAAAAGGCAGCTGGTCTCAATAAACGAGATGAAGCAAAGACATTTATTTATGCATTCCTTTAACAACATAGAGGAATTAAAAGTCATTGAAAACGGTGAAACTCCTAAAGATAGGACAATACCGTGCTAAGTTAAATAGGAGAATACATGACAAAAGACGAATACAGAGACAAAGTAATTAGGAGCGTAAACAAACCTAAAAGCCAACAAACGGCTAAAGCAACTAAATATCCACAACAGCATTTCAACGAAAAGGAATGTAAGTTGTGTAAGAAGTTGTTTGTTCCTAAAGCACCGTCTGAACTATATTGTAGTGATTATTGTAAAGACTACGGTGTAACAAACGCTTATTATGTACGGGTATATGGTATAACGATAGAAGAATATCTAACACTGGCAGAACAACAGGGCTTTAAATGTGCTATATGTAAAAAAGAAAACTTTGCTATGGCAGAACATCATTCTGGTTGCCTTGTTGTAGACCATGACCATAGAACAGGACAGATACGTGGCTTACTTTGTCATAATTGTAATCGTGCTATTGGGCTGTTAAAAGATAAAGAACAATTTATTTTATCAGCGTATGCCTATTTAAAAAGTGTAACGACTATTCCGAAAGGAAGTACACCTAAGCAGGTGGAAGCGGTGACTGCTGGTTTAAAACACCAGTAATGAGATAGTCTATTCTATGCAGTAATGTATAGCAGTTCATAAGAGAACGGGCAAAGGAGTAGCGAACTTTGTCGAATACAAAGTATGGGGCTGGAGACAAAAAGATAGGGGATATTGTAGGCGGAGATGAAGCAGAGGGAAAGCAGATAAAGAAAAAGTTTTTGAAGAAGACACCAGCTATCCAGTCTCTACGGCGTGCTATCCATAGAGTATTGGTGGCTAAAGAACGATATGGCAAAGTAATTAAGTGGAGAAGAAAATATCTGAAAGGCTTAGACGGCAGACACCTTGCTGTACGGGCTGAACACTCCGCTCTTAATTTACTATTGCAGGCTGCTGGTGCTATTGTATGTAAGAAGTGGCTTGTCTTAACAGAGGAGCGGTTAATCAAACGTGGGCTAAGACATGGGTGGGACGGTGACTTTGCACTTATGGCTTGGGTACACGATGAACAACAGATAGCATGCAGAACAAAAGAAATAGCAGACATAGTAGTAGAAGAAGCACAGCAGGCAATGCGAGACACAGCTTCTTTTTTTAATTTCCGATGCCAATTAGATACAGAGGGTATCGTTGGTAAAAATTGGTGTGATTGTCATTAATATTAAGTAGATGAAAAGGAGAAGATACAAATGAGTGATTTTAAAGTAGGAGACCGTGTAGAAGTTATTGGTGCAAAAGGGAACGAAGATTTAATTGAGAACTCATACATAAAAGAGGGAATGCTTGGCACTATTGTTGTTATAGATGGCGGTGAACCTAATATAGGTGTTCAGTTTGATGATTATATATATGGAAATAATGCAGGGGGAAAGGGAAAGAAAGGTTTTTGTTGGTTTATGTTTGAGAATCATATAAAAAAGTTTGAGAAAAAAGTAGAAGTAGAACAGCTTTGTCTTACTATCGAAAAGGCAATGAACCGACTTTATGAAATTGCTGATTCTTATACCATGAAACAAGCAGCGAATGGAATTATTAACATCTTACAAAGAAAGTCCGTAGACAGATTAGAGTTAAATAGATTTAAGAAAGCATTGGAGGATAACCATAATGAAGACATGTAAAGAAATGTTACTTGATGAAGACAAAAGCTATGAAGACAGAAAAGAATTACATACCGATTTAGCTACTATTGAAAGATATTCCAGTTGGTTATTTAGTTGTGCTGATACCGCAGAAGAAACTAAAGTATTGTTTGATACCGTGCTCAATTTAATATCTGCTCAAAGATTGAAAAGAGATGCAGAGATTAAAGAACAAAAGGAACGAGACATAGCAGGAATGGTAGAGTTTGAAAAGGTTATTGAACAGCATGAAGAAGCGATTATCTCTACTTATAAAGATTTAGCGACTGTATCTTCTACTCCAGTTTTAGCGGAGAGGTAAAAACTATGGTGGAGCAGACAACGAAGAAACAACCGCTGCTTCTTATCATTGATGGCGATATTCTTGTCTACAAATCATGTGCCAGCGTTGAAGTCCCTATCAACTGGTATGGTGATTTGTGGACACTACACGCCGATGCAGCTGAAGCAATTATCTCTTTTGAGGACAGAATGTATGATATTGTGAGTGATGTACTCTTGAAGTTAGAATATGTCGGAGAGTATAAAATTAAAGTATGCTTTTCCCACGATATAAACTTTAGAAAGCAGATACTCTATACATACAAGCAAAACAGAGAGGGGAAAAGAAAGCCAATATGTTACACCGCAGTCAAAGAATGGGTAACAGAACACTATGATACGGTGTGTCTACCCCGTTTAGAAGCTGATGATGTATGTAGCATATTAGCAACAACCCCAGAGAATGAGGGACATAGTGTAGTTATTTCTGGTGATAAAGACTTCCGTTCTATTCCTGGTATGTTTTATAACTTTTTAACCCGTACCATATCAAATACAACAGAAGCTGAAGCGGACATGTTCCACTTGATGCAAACATTGATGGGAGACAGAGCAGACAATTATTCTGGTTGCCCTGGTATAGGTGAAAAGAAAGCAAAGCAAATGTTAGAAGACAGTGCGACATGGGAGACCGTAGTCAAAGCATTTAAGAAGCAGGGGCTGTCTGAACTTGATGCTTTACAACAGGCACGAGTAGCATATATACTTAGAGCAAAAGACATAGGTGATGTTGATTGTCTGGCAGAAAAGGGGATAAAGTTATGGACACCAGAAACGACAGGGAATACAGCGAAAAATCAGAAAACTTTCTTGTGACGTATATCTTCCAGCCAATAGCTACGGTGTTTTTAGCAGTCGTAATGATTGCATTTCATATAACTATGTTCATCGAAAGTATACTTCTTAGTCTATTACCTATTATTGGTATAATCTGTTTAATTATTTATTTGTTCTTTTAATTGAGACAGATATATAACAAAAGCTAATTGAGACACACAAGCGAAAGTAAGAGTAATAAAAGATATATTAGAGTATTCTATTAGCCTTTAAAGGAGGTAGGACAAAATACAAACATGACATTACAACTGAATACTATCTTAGGAATTGACAACGAAGATAGAGACCCAGACATACCGTATGTAAGCTACGAACTTATTGCATATCTACGTAAACAGTTTGGTCTTACCTATCTTCTTTCAAAGGAAATGAATTGTAGTGAACCAATGCGTCTTGGATACATAAAAGGTGTCCAGGACGTTTTTGATTGTTTGGATAACTGTATAGCCAGACAAGAGCGTGGAAAGGAGGAAGAACCCTAAAAATGTGCTGGTTTAAAATGCCGAAAATAGAGGGCTTAGCTGGAAAACTTAGAGCGACAGACATGCAAAGAACAGCAGCACAAGAAGCCCAGAAACCAGATGCACCCGTCTTTGGTGGTACAAGAAGTTGGGAAGTAGCATCAAAGAAAAGAGGGGTGTCTGCACTCCGAATTAATACAGACAGAACAACACCCACTGAAAAGTCTCTCAGTTCACTGAAAAAAGACAAAGCAACAGGGGTGAACCGCTATTATAACAGCGGTCTTTTTTAAAATTTAATTAAATAGAATAGGAGACAAATACAATATGAGTTGGTTAAGTAAAGTATGGCACAAAGTTACCCGTCCAGTGACTGGGCTTTTAAAAATTGTAGTAGGGGGCTTGTTAGGGGGAGGAGCATCGAGAGCCCCAGAAATTAAAGTAACAAACCCTGCACCTGCACCTGCAATTTCACCTGCACCTGCTGTAGCTGCACCAGAGCCAATAGTAGGACAAGAATCTACAGACCTTGTGTCTAAGAAAAAGAGAGTAGGAACAAAAGGCAAACGTTCACTCATGATAGACACAGGTGGTAGTTCATCGTCTGGTGGTTCTACAGGTACAGGATTGAATTTATGATAACGAGGTGGAATAAACAGAGTGAATGACATAGACATTACTAAAAATAGGGAAGAAACAGCAAAGAGTGCCTATGAACGAATGACAGCCGAACGAAACCCTTATATAACAAGAGCCGAAGACTGTGCTGTCTATACCATACCGTCACTCTTTCCACGAAGCGGTTCTAATGCTTCTTCTACATTCAGTACACCGTATCAGAGTTTTGGTGCGAGGGCAGTAAATAATCTAACATCTAAATTATCATTAGCTATCATGCCCCCTAATGCACCGTTCTTTATGCTTAATGCTGGTAAAGATGTAAAGAAAGAGTTAGAAAACAGACCCGAAGATGCAGCAGAAATACAGCAGAACTTAATGCGTATCGAAAACATTATCATGAAATATGTAGAGACACACCAGATACGTGTTACCATTTCTGAAGCTATTAAACTGTTAATTGTGTCTGGTAATGACTGTCTTTACCTACCGCCAGTTGAGGGGGGAATCAAACTATACAGACTGAATAACTATGTAGTTAAGCGAGATGCTTTAGGAAATTGGATACGGCTTATTACCGTAGACAGAATCTCATGGGCTGCTTTACCCGAAGATGTTAAGACAATGGTAGCTAAGGCTGGTAATGAAGAACACAAAGCCGAAGATGAAATTGAAATCTATACCGATGTGCAGCTGGTTAATGGAGAATATCAATCATACCAGGAATGCGAGGGTGAAATTATACAGGGAACGGAAGCACATTATCCGAAAGACCGTTCTCCGTGGATACCGCTTCGTATGGTAAAAATGGACGGTGAATCGTATGGTCGTTCTTTTGTTGAAGAATACTTAGGTGATATACGTTCACTGGAAAACTTATCAAAAGCTATTGTAGAACTAAGTGCTATTTGTGCTTCTGTCTATTTCCTTGTCAATCCTAATGGAATAACGAGAGTAGCAAAACTATCAAAAGCAGCTAACGGTTCTTTTGTGTCTGGTAGAAAAGAAGACATAACCGTCTTGCAACTTGATAAATATAATGATTTGTCCGTTGCCAGGTCTACAGCACAAGACATAGAAACCCGTTTATCTTATGCATTCTTATTAAACAGTGCAGTACAAAGAAACGGAGAACGAGTAACAGCTGAAGAAATACGTTATGTTGCTGGTGAATTAGAAGACACACTTGGCGGTATTTATTCTATTTTAGCCCAGGAATTACAGTTACCATTAGTAAAGAGACTATTAGCACAGCTTGAAAGTACAGGTGAAATTCCTCCGCTTCCAGAAGAATTAGTAGAGCCAGAAGTCACAACAGGCGTAGAAGCGTTAGGACGTGGACATGACTTAAATAAGCTGACACAATTCTTAGCATTACAACAGCAGAACCCCGAAGCAGCTGGTGTTATTAAATGGCGTAATGTCTGTCTTATGGAAGCTACGGCACTTGGAATTGATACGGAAGAATTAATTAAATCTGATGAAGAATTACAAGCCGAACAGCAACAACAGACAATGATGGCAATGGCTAATAGAGCAGCACCACAACTGGCTAAAGGAATGGTAGACAACCCACAAGCCGTAGGTGAAGCAATGGAAGAAGCACAGTAATATAGAGAAAGAAATGAGGAAAAGAACAAATGGACGAAAACATTACCAATAATCAGACACCAGGTACTGAATCTCCTTATGGGGAAAATGCTGTAACTGGTAGTGCTGAAGATGTCTTAAAAGATAGAGACGTGTCTATTACTACCACAGACACCCAGAAAGTTACAATTCCAACTGAAGAAGATGTAGACGATAAGGGTGAAAGTGATAAAGATGATAAAGACACGGAAGACAAACAGACTGAAGACAAAGCTGATAAGAAAGACGAAGACACAGCTGAAAGTGAAGATTCTGAATTACAGACAGAGGTAAATAAAGTTACTGATGCTGCTAATGACCTTAGAAAAGACCTTACTACAAAGGGACTTGACTTTGATGCAATGGCAGAGGAATTTAGCAACAACGGAGACTTTACACCAGAAACCAGAGCAGCATTAGAAAAGGCAGGCTATCCGCAAACAGTGGTAGATGCTTTCTTATCTGGTTTACAAGCTACAGCAGAGAAGATAGTAAACACTGTCTATTCTTATTGTGGTGGGGAAGATGAATACAATAAGATGGCACAGTTTATTAAAGCCCAGGGTGAAGACACAGTAGCACAGTTTAATCGTGTTATTGAATCTGGTGACTTAGGGCAAATGAAGCTTGCTATTGATGGTTTTAAAGCCAGAATGGGAGCAAGAACAGGTGTAGCAGGTCGTTCTGTCTTAGGTGGGAATGGTACAGGTGGGAATGCACAGGCAGGTTTTTCCAGTAAAAGTGATATGGTAAAAGCTATGTCTGACCCACGTTATGGCAGAGACCCGTCTTATACGAAAGACATACAGAGGAAGACAATGAATAGTAGCTTCTTTTAATAACTAACAAAATAAAAGGGGATAACCACAACAAAGAATAACAACAGCTTATCATACCTATGCTGGCTCTTTTTCAAAACTTGTTCATATTAAATAAATTCGATATATAGAAAGGAAGTGAATTTCTCCTACACTTTATAATGATATGCAACATATTGTGCCGACAAAAGAGAGAAAGATTGGTATGGGCTGTCTATACACAACGTATCCATTATATTTTGTTTGTTTATTATACTTAATATTAATATTATATTTCTTAACGAAAGGTAGATGATTTATTTAGAATGGCTGATGTAACTATTGCAAACATTGGTTTAAACGAGGGCGGTTCTGACAGTCTTGCCCGTTTTCTGAAAGTATTTGCAGGTGAGACTATTACCGCTTTTGAACGTGCTTCTGTCACAAATGGCAGACACATTGTACGTACCATTGAATCTGGTAAATCTGCTCAATTCCCGACTTTTGGACGGGCAACAGCAGCATACCTTAAATCTGGTAAGTCGTTAGATGATTTGAGACAGAACATTCCTGGTGGAGAGAAAATCATTCAGATTGACGGACTGCTTACAACGTCCCAGCTTATTTCTGATATTGATGAAGCACTGTCTCATTTTGATGTGCGTGGCGAATATTCCCGACAGATGGGTGAAGCATTAGCACAGGCAGCAGACGGAGCAGTATTAGCTGAAGCTGCTAAGATGGTTGTAGCTGGAAAAGAAAATCTGGCTGGTTTAGGAAAAGGCGAAATCATTAAGAAGACGCTGACCCGTGGTATTACTGAAGAAATGGGTAAAGCTATTGTTCAGATGTTGCTTGAAATCAAAGCTAAAATGTCCCAGAACTATGTACCGAACGCTGACCGTTATGTATATATGCTTCCAGAGGGTGTAGCAGCTTTGACCATGTCTTTAATTGCTATCAATAAAGAATATGGTGCTGTAGCGACTATTACTGAAGCTAATGTACTTCGTGTAGCTGGCTTTGACATTGTTGAATGTCCGCACCTTACAGCAGGTGGAGCAGCTAAGAATGAGGGTGTGCTTCAGGGTGATGGACACGTATTCCCAGCTTCGTTGGCTAAGGACTGCATGTTTATTGCTATGCACCGTTCTGCTGTAGGTACTGTTAAACTGAAAGACCTTGCCCTTGAAAGAGCAAGACGAGCAGAATACCAGGCAGATATGCTTGTTGCTTCCTATGCAATGGGTCATGGTGGTTTGAGACCCGAAGCATGCTATATCGGTTCTGTTTCTGGTTCATAACCTAATTAAAGAGAAAGAGGAGAAGTGCCGTGTCTTCTCCTCTTTTTTTTTATAGGGGCACTTGTTGTAATTGAAGCATACCAACGTATCATACCTCCATATCATACCTCCCGTGCGTTGGTGGTATAGGTGCAATTCCTATAGTGTCCACAACAATTAAAAATACACACATAAACATATACATAAATAGACATAGGAAAGGAGCAAACAATAAATGACTATCACACCAATGACAGAATTAGAAGCTGTCAATATTATTCTGGCAAGTATAGGTGAATCTCCCGTAAATAGTATTGAAAACCCGACAAACGTAGATGTTATAAATGCTATCCGTATTCTTAGAAACACTAACCGAAGAATACAGAGTAAAGGCTGGACATTCAATACTATCGAATCGTACACCATGATACCAGATAAAAACAACCATAAAATATATTGGTCTCCACATCTTCTTTATATCGAAGCAAAAGACGGTACAAAGTATACAAAGAGTGGTGAGTACCTTTATAACTTTACAGAACAGACATTTTACTTTACACACCCCGTTGAAGTAGCAGCTATTTTCTTTGTTGATTTTGATGATATGCCAGACCCGATGAGAAATTATATTTGTTCTAAATCAGCTAAGACATTTCAATCCCGTTATTTAGGTGATGCTTCGTTGGCTGAAGAATTAGAACGAGACGAACAGGAAGCATGGGTAGCATTACAAGAATATGAATTAGACAGAAATGATTTTAGTCTGCTTAACTTCCCAGCCGTGTCTACTATCACAATGAGGGGGAATTAATACATATGGCACATTTATACAGCCAGGTCATAAAGAACATTGTATCTGGTATAAGCCAACAACCAGACATTCTACGGTTACCAGAACAATTAGAAGAACAGGTAAATGGGGTGTCTACCGAAGTAGGTGGTTTACAGAAAAGACCACCTACTCTACATATAGCTAATTTATTCAATGTTAGTCAATCTGACAGTTATAAACCTCTTGTCCATGTAGTTAAAAGAGATGAAGAAGAAAAATACATCATGATATTTGATGGCAATGGTAGTCTTCATATCTTTGATGAAGATGGTAAAGAGCACCGTGTAAATAAAGACTACCCATCTACAGAGTATATAAGTGGAATTGATGCACGAAAGTATTTAAAAGTTATTACTATTGCTGACTATACTTTCATTGTTAATACGAAAAAGACAGTACGAATGAAAAGTAGTACATGGGATAGTGGAAGATGGAACGGGTGGCAGGGTGCATTGTTCAATGTTAAAAGTGGACAGTATGGACGTAAATACGCTTGCATTATTAATGATGTAACAGTCGCTACATATGAAACACCATCAGGCGAGAAACCCGAAGACAGTAAGAAAATAGACGTAAACAACATAGCACAGGAATTAGCTAACAGTGCTACGGCTAATGGCTGGAGAGCAGAGACAGGGGACAGCTGGGTATATTTAACAAAGCCAGACACACCCGTAAGAAAAGTAGCTATCAGAGACGGTTTTAATGGACTGGCTATGATAGGTATTTATAAATCAGTACAAAACTTTAATAACTTACCACGCACCGCACCCCATAATTTTACTGTCCAGGTGAAAGGTGCGTCTGAAGTGGCTGATGATTATTATGTCCGCTACGATGGTACAGAACAGCTTTGGAAAGAAAGTGCAAGACCAGGCACTCCTACAGAAATAGATGAATCGACAATGCCACATGCACTGGTAAGAGAGCATGATTATTCCTTTACTTTAAAGCCTTTAGACTGGAGTGACAGGAGTGTAGGTGATGTTGATTCTAACCCAGACCCCTCTTTTGTAGGAGCAACCATCAATGATATATTTTTTTATCGAAACAGATTAGGGCTTATATCTGGTGAAAACGTTATCTTATCGAGGAGTGCTGACTTCTTTAATTTCTGGTTTGCTTCCGCAGTAGACATGCAAGATACAGACCCGATTGATGTAGCTGTGTCTCATAATGCTGTGTCTATCTTGCGACATGCTGTACCGTTTGATGAAGAATTATTACTGTTTAGCAATGATACACAATTTGTATTAAAAGCTGATGGTATCTTATCTCCTAAAAACTGTACAATAGCCGAAAGTACTGAATTTACTTGCAACCCGTATGTAAGACCAGTAGGAGCAGGACGGCGTGTATACTTCCCGACAGAAAGAGCAGAGTATACAACCATTAAGGAATACTACACAATGGAAGATACATTAGGTTTGAAAGATGCACAGGATATCACGTCACATGTACCGTCATACATAAACAACGGTGTATATACCATTGTCTCCTCAAATACAGAGAATGTATTGCTTTTCTTTACATCAGGGAGAGAAGACACACTCTTTGTCTATAAATACTTGTTTATTGATAATAGCCGTCTTCAGTCTTCATGGTCTCACTGGCAATTTAAAGAAGCAAAGGTTTTAGGTGGTGGCTTTATTAATTCTATGCTGTACCTGGTAATGAATAGACAGGGACAAATAACACTTGAAACTATGTCTTTTACCTACAATACAAAAGACTTTGAAGCCTATGAACCATACCGTGTATATCTGGATAGAAAGGTGCTTTTACCAGCTATACCTAATTATGCTTATGATAAAGATAAAGACAGAACAAAGATAGACATGCAAGCAGTTTATGGTACAGCACTCAATCCACATATCCAATATGGACTTGTAGACCACAAAGGCTTTTTCCGTTACTACAATGTATCAGAAATGGAGCAGGGCAGGTTTGTCTATATCCAGGGTAACTTAGTGGGAGAAAGGCTTGTAGTAGGTGAATTATACGAATTTAAAGCTACATTCTCCAATATCATTATCCGTAAGGCAGATGAAAAAGGAGTAACAGCTTATCCAGAGGGAAGATTGCAACTTCGTAATTTCTGGTTGAATTTTGAAAAATCAGGTTATTTTAAAGTAAGAGTTAGTAGCAAAGACAAAGAAAGCTATGAGTATGAGATGACAGCCCGTTTGTTAGGTAGTGTTAAAAATAAGATAGGTGAAATGGCACTGGAAACAGGACAATTTAAATTCCCAGTACAGTCACTTAATACTAACTGTCAAATTCAGGTTGTCACTAAAATGCCGATGCCTATAGCTTTAATTGGTGCTGGTTGGGAGGGTGTTTATTATAGACGGTCTGCACGAATTTAAATATAAAGAGTGGCACTTTGAACAGGCTACATCAGAAAGATTATTACAATTAGAAGACCAGATACGGGATAAAGACAAAGAGGAAGCAATGGCACTTACAGGATATAAGACATTCCATGAGTGCATGCTGGCTCTTATTAATACGAGTGACACCGTACCTATTTATCTTCTTAAACGTGGTAAAGATGTGATGGGGATAGGGGGTGTCTGTGGTAATGGTGTTGTCTGGTTAGTATTAACTAAGCAAGAGAAACACCATACCTTAGGCTTTCTTCAATTCTCAAAACGCTTTTTACCTAAATTGATTGAAGCGTACGGACATGTCACTAACATTGTCTGGACTAAGAATACAAAACACGTGAAATACCTGGACTGGTTGGGTGCGGAATGGGAAGACATAAGTCCAGGTTTTTCTATTTTTTATATACGAAGAAAGGAAAGATAATATATGTGCTGGCAAGTCTATGCTGCTGTAGGTATGAAAGCACTTGGCTTATGGCAAGAAAATAAAGCCAGAGCACAGGTAGCAAAATCACAAGCCGAAGATGCAACATTATCCATGAACTATCAACTCATGAATTATGAACAGGCAAGAGCCGATGCCTATGATGAAGTTGTTGGTGAAATTATCAAAACAAGACAAAACTCAATGCAACTTAATTCACAGGTAAATGCTGCTGTAGCTGAAGAAATGGCAGGCGGTGGACGTACAGCAGACCAGATACGAAGAAGTGCAGCAGGTGATACAGCCCGTACTGTCTTCTCCATACAAGATAATTACCGAAGAAAGAGCAATGAAATAGACCTAAATAAATATGCACTTTATAAGCAGACAGAGCGAGAGATTGAGGGCTTGAAACAGAAAGGTAAGCCGAATAAGCTGGCAGACATACTTGCTTTAGCCCACACTGGTGTTAATACCTATCAAGCTGCAAAGTCAATCAGAGTGAATAGAAAAACAGGAGGAGGGGACAGAAAATAATATGCCAAATCAAGTATCAAATGCGTTAGGAACAGAAAGGCAGTTTACCAAAGCCCCCGAACGTTCCTACTCTAAACAACTTATATCTCCGAAAATGAGTAGAGGTATTAACTACGAAGATACAGGTAGTGCAAAGTTAGCCCGTATACTCAATGAATGGGCTGATGATATACCGAACATAATGAAGCGGAGAGAGCAGAGGGTAGAAGCAGACGAATCGTTTAAAGGCTATGAAGTCGCTACACACCCAGATAACATAGGAAAAGAGGGACTAACAGCACAGGCTATGTTTGCAAATGCAGGTATGCCAGAGCTATTAGACAGCCCCTATGCTATGGCGGTAGTAGAAAAGTACCGTGGTGAAAATGCTATCCGTGATATACGAAACCGCTATTTTGAAGAAGTTGTACTCAAAGAGGGTAGATGTCCAACTCGTAAAGAAGAAATGGACAGATGGCTTAACTTTGCGAATGAAAAGAGACATGAATACGGTGTAGAAGATATACCATATTCTGAACATTCTAAAAGCTACAACCGATTCTTTAACATTGGTTTTTACAAAGACATACAAGACTATACACAACATGAGATAGCAGCCCAGTCTAAAGAAGCAGCTGAAAATAGAGCAGCGATTATGGCTGGTACAACTCAATCTAAGTTTGATGCAATAACAAATGCAGATTATGTAGCTACTCATACACCAGAAGAAATAGCAGCAGGCTTTACTGAACTGACACATAACTCTATACAAGGCGGTATGAGTATTACAGAATACTTACCGCTTCTAAAGGGTGGTGTGGAGAACTTAATAGCAAATGGTTTTCCTCCAGATAAATTGGCTGTTTTAGGTGAAGCAGAGTGTTACATTAACCCAGACACCACACCAATACGTATTAAAGATATACTCCCTATGTCTACCTACCATGAGAGTGCTGTACAAATGGGACTTCTTCGTAGAGAGAAAGAACAATTAGATTCTTATAAGCTTTTAAAAGACAGTAAAACACTTGATGAGTTTGATTCCAATGCAGAGACACTAAAGAAAGAGAAACCAGAAATATACAGTCTCTTTGCTAAGAAAGGTATGTTATCCAGTCTTCGTGATAAAAAAGAAGAAGATATTAAATGGGAACAAAGACGGTCAATGCGTAGTGGTGGTGATTCACGGATTGGACAGGCTTTAAGCGATACAGAAAAACAGATACTTATTAATAAGGGTCGGATATGGTTTAGTACAAAGCTTAGTAATGGTGTTGATTTAGACGGAATACCTATTGATTCATTCTTCCAGACACAGGGTATTAAGCCAGCACAGCGAATAATGATAGGAAATGCAATTCTTTCTGACATTATGAATCAGGTAGCAAAAGACGGTGATGTAAAAGGTGCTTCCATTAAAATAGCACGCTTAATAAATTCATCTGAAATGGAAGCGTTTAAAACGAGTTATAGGTCTACTGTAGCTGGAATCTTGACCCACTTAGATACAAAGGACATTGCTTCTATGCAAAACGATGACCCTACACTCCGTACCATACAGTTAGCTTGCAATATGTACAATGCAAACCCAGCTGATGCAATGGAAGCTTTAGGGGAAAAGAACTATAACCGTATAGAGCGTATTGTCACGTTAGCCGATACGAATGAAAAGCTGTGGAATGAAAAGGGTGATGGGCTAAGACAAGCATTACAGATAGAGCGAAATGTATCTACTGTACTGTCTGACCCAGATGAAAGGGCAGCGGTAGAAAATAAATACAATACAGCTGCAAGTAAAGAAGATGCAACGGCTGTAGATTGTGCCAGCTTAGGTGGTGGATATAATGATGGTGTCTATTACCTTTATGACCCATATTTAAATAAACGTATCAGCATAGTAGCTACGGCGTTCATTGCAAGTGGTATGAACCCAGACGATGCTTTATATGCAGCAAAGACAAGGATAGCAGGTGAAGTGTATAGGTATGACGGAATAACCATACCTAAAGCAGCAATACTTGGGATAGAAGCTGATAACCAACAAGATGCGTGTGTCACATTTATAAACAATGAAATAGCAGAAATGGGAGAGGGTACAGTGTGGAATTATAACTATAGCACTAACTCTTTTACATTTATCAATTCATCTACAGGTGAAACAAGAAAATATACACATGATAAGTTTGTAAAGAGAGCAGGCGGATTGTATGCTGCTTATCAGGAACAGGCGAAAAAAGATGCTTCTGAAGTCACAGCAACTGAAGAAGAAGACAAACCGTGGTATCAAGATTGGTTAAACCCTAAACGCTACGGAATATAAAAATCTAAATGAAAGGATAGAACACATGGCAGACGATAGACTATATTTTGACTTGGCTGTACAGTGTGCACAACAGATAAACGAAAGACTTGGTGCAACTATTGACCCAGAGTGGATATATGCTCAGTGGAGACATGAATCAGGTAACTTTACTTCCCAGCTTACCATTGAAAATAATAACTTTGGTGGACTGACACAGGTAGAACCGAATGGGGAGGAAAACAAACAGCCAGATGGTAGTAACTATTACATGATGTTTGATAGCCCCGAAGACTATGCAAATTATTATGCTAACTACCTTTGCTACTATGAGGAGAACGGACTATCCAGTGCACAAACCATAGCCGACTTTGCTCATGTCTTAAAGCAGGGTGGCTATTATGGGGATAGTGAAGAAAACTACGTCAATTCCTTATCTAACTTGGCAAACATGTACAGCCCTCTAACAGCTTTGGGTGCGTTTTCTGCTACAAGTTTTTTCTATGATAGAAATAATTTATCTACAGTAGGAAGAAATGAACCAAACGAAGAAAGAGGAGCATGGGACAGATTTTCCGATGCCTTTGTTGATGCGAACCTTGATTCAGGGGATACAGCAGCTGTACGGTATCTTTGGTCTTGGCTCAATCCTAAAGTAAGAGAAACAATAGACATGGGTGAATTTATTAACCCTGGCTATGAAAAGACATACATACCAACAGACGAAGAAAAAGCCTATGTCTCTGATTTGTTAAAAGGTGATGAGACAGCCCAGGACTTTATTTTAAGTAATGCTCATTCTAAAGAACATTTATTCATGTTGGCTGCTATGAAGAAAGAGGACTATGACCGACAGATACGTTTGCTGAAAGACAGTATGAATGAGAATACCAATATATCAGGTGTCGTGGGTGGTTTAGCAGGTGGTTTAGCTACACCATTCACTCTTGCTACACTTCTTATATCAAGGGGTGCAGGGGCTACGAGAGCAAAAGCAATAGGTAAATTAGGTACGGCTGTTTTCAAATTATCAAAGTATGCACCGATGCGGTCAATGAAGTTTGCAGCTAAAGCCAGTGCAGGTGCTGGTATCATGGGAATGGACAGATACTTAGCCAGTGTATATGGTGGCTTTACTCCTAACTATGCAATGAATATGGCAATGGGTGGTGTTCTTGGTTCAGCGTTCGATGCGTTCCGTCTGATTAAAAGTAAGATAGGCAGACAGAAAGAAGCTACTGAACTATATAAGATGATAAACCGTGTGGAGAGTAATACATTAGCACTTACTTATGACACGTTACCAGAATCTCACTTTAAGCCAAAGTTACAAGCAGACCTTAAACCGCTACAGAAATTAAAAGCTATTGATGCCGTTGTACCTAAACGAATGAAGAAAGAATTTATAGCTGGTGAAAAATTATTCATACTGGCAGATAAAGACTTAAAATCTATCGTAAAGAAGTACAACATCAAAGCACCAGAAAATGCAAAGTATATCACTATTCCTGGTACAGATATTCGTGTCTTCAATGCTGATAAGATAGGCAGCAATAAAACGACAGAACGTCTTATAGCACAAGATGAAATGGTTGCCAACTTAGAAGATAGAGTAGACAAGGCTATAGGGGATAAGTGGAAAAAGAATGCACCCGAAGATGCAACATTATTAGACGTATTAGCTGATTTGAAAAGCAATAACCCTTTGTCTTCTACCATTATTAAAGCATTAAGAGAACAATGGCAGAAAGAGGGTATTGATGTAAAAGGCTTGTCTAATAAAAATATCCTTGAAATGGTAAATCTGAAAGCAGATAACATCAGACAAGGGGATAAAGTCTATCACACAACACCAGACGGTACATTCTACTATGGCGGTGTACCGATTGAGAAATATAACCCGATGAACCCGATAACCGAAGTGGAATGGTTAGAAGATGCAACAAAAGTAGAGAAGCGTATGCAGGGCTTCTTACCTAAGTTTATGGGGACATTTAACTTATCGAAACGCTTAGAAACAGGCACAATATTCTCTACACCGTATGGCTCACTGTCTAATTCCCGTATTGCTTCCGTATCCCGTTTAGCACATGCCTTATTCCACGATGACCGTATGCGTGGTGTGCTGTATGATACGAAGTGGACGAACACCGTATCTGCTGAACGAATAAAGAAACAACAGGCTTATCCGCTTTATGGTATGCTTGATAGTTATTTTGACCTTAGAAACGCCTGGATAAAACAAAACAATTACAGTAAGTGGCGTGGACAGGGCAGGGCTTTCTTTGATAAGCAGGTTATGGACTATTACAACTGGAGATATGCAGACAATAAAGCAGGGCATGTTACTAAAAGGGCTTTGTCTGATTGGGACGATGAAGTTGTAAAAGCAGGGGACACAATCAAAAAGATAAGAGATGAAGTTATATCTAAAGCAAAAGAAGATGCAGAATTTCATGGTGGTTCAAGAGGTGTAGGAAGCTTCATAGATAAAGACTGGGAAGCACCGACAGCCAATGAAATGATAAGACACGTTGATGATGATGCTTTAGCAAGATGGATAGCAAAACAATTTAACAATAATCATGAACAGGCTATTGCTTACCTGGAACGATATGCACATATAGCAGGGAAGAAAGACATGCTGGCAGAACGTATGCAGAAACAGCTGGATAAAGACAACCCTGGTGTAAAACTCACAAGCAAAGAAATACAGGAACAGTTTGATAAAGAATGTCATGATTGGGCTACAGGTATCATAGACAAAAACAATTCACGTATTACATTCAATGGGGGAAACCATACATATGGAGATAACCCTATATCGTTTATGAAAAGCCGATTCCCTATGGACACATCGAAGAAATTAGATGATGGTTTTAGCTTTGACGATGTGCTTAGAGATAATGACGTTGAATCGTTGATGCGGTCGTACATAGATAGAATGTCTGGTGAAATTGCCCTCCATGATGTATTAGGAGACTGGAGAAACAACGGTGTACTGGATAAGTTAAGCCAGGACTGGGAAAGAGCAAGAGGACAGATAAATGGCTTGTCTGAATCTAAAGTAGCTGAAGAACGCTATGCTTTAGAGGAGGGGCTGTCTCGTATCTTAGGTATGCGAAACGCTAACACACCCCGTACATTCTTTAATGCTTTTTCTAATCTGATACGTACCCAGACTTATGCTGATGTAGGCGGACAAATGTTTGCAGCACAGCTTGGTGAATATGGCGGTGCTTTTGGTTATGCTGGTTCAAGAGTATTACTACGAAACTTACCTATTGTTAGAAACCTAAGAAAAGCAATGCTGTCTGCTGAAACAAAAGACATAGAACAAGTAGGTGAAGAAGCCGTTAATTACTTGTATGGTAAAGAATTAAGCAGACGTATATGGGATAGCAATTCTTCTTATATATTTAGGTCGTTTAGAGATGTTTCTGCTCGTGGTAGTAAATTAGCACAGATGGCAGATAATTTTGGTGCTTTCTCTAAAATCTGTTCTAACATAACGTCTACATTGAACCAATTACCACGTCTTACTGATGAGATGATTAACCAGGGAAGAATAGCAGGTATTATTGATTCTATAGAGTGGGGATTGGGTAAACAGTTTGATAAAAAGGTTCGTAACCCATTTAGCAGCTATTACCTTAATGCCGTTGGTGTGAAGACAGAAAAGGAAATAGCTAACTTAAGAGGTGCTATTGGTAAGTATTTAGGTAAAAAGCCAACTGGTGAAGAACTGGCTAAAGCACTGGAGACATGGCGTAAGACTGATTCTACAACCTATTTTCAATGGCGTAACCTTATGGACAACTACAGTAATAAAGTCATACAGCAGATGTCTATAGGCGGTACACCACTTGGAAAAGAGAAAAGTGCGTTTAGGCAGTTATTATTCCAATTCAAAGATTATACGTTCCGTGCTGTCAATTCCCAGATGATGAGAGCCTTATCGTCAAGACAGAAAGATGATTGTCTTGCTGCTTTATATTCAATGGGTACAAACACCGTAAGTTATATGGGGCTTGTCTATCTCCGTGCAGGTGCAAAGTATCCTACTGACCCCGAAGCCAGACAGCAGTACATAGAGCGTCAACTGACCCCGACACGTCTTGCATGGGCTGCTGTATCAAGAGGTGCATTGACTGGTTCGATTCCATCATTCTTTTCTGATGTGTTGGAAGTAGTAACAGGCGAATCTATGATGCGTACTACCGTCAATAACTCCTACAAAAATAGGGGTATGGTGAGTGCTGATGCGGAAGATATAGCAGGGCGTGTGATAAGCCAAATGCCAGCAATGCATACAATAGTTGCACCGTTAATATCAGCAGGTAAAGTAGGTAGCAGATTGGTACATAGGGAACAAATGACAACAGAAGACCTACGTGAATTAAGTAGCTGTTTACCGTTCAATGGCTGGGTAGGTACAACTCTATTAGCAAGCGGACTGAATGAATTAGTAGATGCACCGACACGAAAAGAACAAAAGGAAAGACAGAAACAAAGTGCTAAGGTACTGAAACCAACAAAGAACAGTAAGAAACTAAATACACTTAAACCGCCGAAAGTAGCACTGAAACCAAACATGTCTCATAAACCAGAGGATAAGAAGACAACAGCTAATAAGAGTGCTGGTATGTCTTTAATTCTTGGTGATAGTAAATAAATTTATATAAACAAAGGAGCAAACCAATAATGAGTGATAATGGTAGAAAAGCTTCCGTAGTCTATGAGGGAAATGGGTCTCAAACCATTTTCCTCTTTCCATTTGACTACCTCCGTAAAGCTTTTATCTATGCACAAGATATAAAGAGCGATAACGTAAAAGACCTGGTACAAGGTGTTGACTTTGAAATGGATAACAACAGACATATTCATCTCAATACAGCATTAAAGGCAGGACACCTACTCCGTATATTTAGAAAGACAACGACACAACCGCTCGTAGACTGGCAAGATGCTTCCGTTCTCCGTTCAGCAGATTTAACACTACAAGAAGTACAGTTACTTCACTTAGCTGAAGAAACATCAGATAAGGTAGTAGATTCAGCTGGTTTGTCTGTAGACCCGATGAACAATGCGATATGGAATGCAAACTTTAAGAGAATAGGAAATGTACTTGACCCTATTGAACCACAAGATGTAATGACCTTAAATTATATTTTGTCTAAGCAGGATAATATTCTAAACCAGATTAAATGGACAGGACAAAATGAAATCAATGAATTGACTACGACCTACAAGGCACATAAAAGCACCCTGGAACGGACAGGAAACACAGAACGACAGGATATAGAGCGTAAGGGCACAGAACAGGTAAACAAAGTCACGGCTACAGCCAATGAGGAATTAAATGCTATTAAGACAAAGGGTGATGAATATGTAAGAACTCAAACCACCTTAAAAGAAGATACACGCTCCTATGCAGACCAGACCTTACAGAATAAAAATCTAAGTGCTGGATATAAAGAACAGGCTCAAAAGTGGGCGGAAAGTACAGAATCTCCCAATAATGCAACAGATGATGTATCTGATACAGGAAGAACAAAATCAAGCCGTTCGTGGGCTATGATAACAAAAACACTCTATACACAAGTAAAAAGCAAAATGGAACAGTTATCTACCATGTTACAGCAGACTTTGTCTTCTCTTAATGAAGTTAAGACACAGCAGAGCCAGATAAAAACAGATATGGTTGATGTTAAAGCTGCTAAAACCGAAGCTACTACACAGGCAAATAAAAGTAAAGAGTATGCGACTGAAGCACTTAATTCAGCCAATGCAGCTAAACAAAGTGCAAAAAATGCAGCAAAGTTTGACCCCTCCAGCTATGACACACGGGAAGTAAATGATACAAGATATGTACAAAAAATAACAGCAGATAATACTTATTTATCTAAAACAACGGCAGCAAATACATACCTTACACAAACCGAAGCAGAAAACACCTATTCGAAAACAAATGACGTGAAAGAATCTTTAGTACAACTGAACAGCAATATAGAGAATAACTATCTCACAAAAATATCTGCTGATAGTACATATCTGACACAAAGTAAAGCAGCATATACCTATGTAACGAAATCAGAAAGTGATAGAAAATATCTCACAAAATCAGAAAAAGCCCAGTCAGCTAAAGTAGCAGACGCACTTACTGGAAACGAATCACTTTATAACTATTTACACAGACATAACAACACGGCAATTCCAAAAACGAACTACGAAATAAACAAATTAGGTATTTTTGTTAGATATTTTGCAGGTTGGGGTCAAATAGATAATCAGCCGACAGAATGGGGACAATTAATTAATTTGCCTGTAGGGATTGATGGTAACGAAAGTTGCCAGTTATGGTTGCAACAAGCTAGTGGCAGTCTGTGGCACAGAGGGGGAAATACTGGAATACCAGTGAACAATCAGCCGTTCGTTAAGTTTTTAGATACTGAAGATATGTATGACGGAAATATGCTTAAATTACCTAATGGTGCAAGAATAGGGGTGGAATAAATGAAGAAATTTATTTGTTGGTTGTTTAATATTAAACCTGAAATAAAATATAAATATACAGAGAAATTAGTTATTAAGGAAAAAGAATTACCAAAGGGAAGTATTTTAATTGAAGCAGAGAATATAAAAATTGGTGATATAGAAATGGGGATAGAATAACATGGCAAGAATTGTAATTACCAGACCAAATGGAGAAACAGAGTATGCTGAACTCACTACAAATAAAGACCTGGCAGGGAATGACCACTTGACTGTAAATAAAGACTGGACTACTTACTATGCAAAGTTAGATAATGGCGTAAGTACACATATGTACGTAATTAAACCCGATGGAAGAAAGCTGTATGTACAGAAAGAAGTCAAATTTGTGTGGAAGTATACGTTTGATGGTACAGATGAAAATATCTCTAAAATGGTTATTCCACGAACAGGCAACTATAGACTGTATTTTCACAAATCTGGCGAGATGGGAGTAGAAGGGAATGAGATAGTTGATGAGTATTATCACATAGATGATGTTTTTTCCGCAGGTACTGTGTTTAAAGATTTGGTAATTAATGCAACTTCTGGAAAAAGCTATAAGGCGAGAACCTCATACTCTTATGGTCTCCCAGACGAAGAAGACTATGTAGACACAAAAACTATATTGAAATCTATCGAATACATTGGGAAAGCATAAGAAAGGGAGAGATGCCTATGGAAATAACTATCTTCTGGTTTGGTCTTATCTCCTCTTTATTAGCATGGATAGTCAAAACGTTTATCTTTAACCCACTACAAGCCCAGATGTACCGTAACGAAATTAGCATACGTGAACTGTCTTCCTCTATACGGGAAATGACACGGCTGCTAACAGACTTACAAGTATCAGTGGCTACACTTGAAACATCACTGAATGCTACTAAACAAAGAGTAGACAAACTGGAACATACCCTTGAACATGCCCTTGAACAAAATAAACGGGAGCATACCCACAATGATACTCACAGCATTTAAAAAGTGTATTAAATCTATTACAAAGACAATAACAACCCCCATTATGAAGTGGATAGCATGGTATATCGGAGTTATACTGCTATCCACTTTTTTATATATGGTGGGTTGGTGTGTCCTATGGTTTATACATGGTAAGCCAGACATTATTGAACTACGAGCATTTTTACATGAAATAGTATCTGCACCGTGGATAGCTATGGTAGGTGCGGTGGCTCAATACTTTGTAGATAAAGACAATAACCACATACCAGATGTCTTAGAGAAAAAGACAAACACTGAAGAAAGGACAAAGACAACACATGACACCCGATGAATTTATTGATATGCTTGCCCCTACCGTACACGAAGTCTGTCATAACTACAATTTACCAGCTTCTGTCTGTATTGCTCAAGCTATATTAGAATCTGGCTGGGGTAGGTACGTGATAGGAAATTACAACTACTTTGGCAGAAAATATAACGGCTGGGGAGACTATGAAGAAGTAACGACACAAGAATATTGGGACGGAGAATACCATACCATTGTTGATAAATTCCAGAGTTATACATCACTGGAAGAAGCGATTATTGACTGGTGTGTCTTAATGCGAGAAGAACCCGTATATGCTGATGCCCTCAATACATGGGAAACAACATGGAGTGTAGAGGACTTTGTGTATGCTATGTCTCCTATTTATGCAACAGACCCAAAATACGGTAATAAAATCATGGCAACCATTAATGCTAATAATCTTATGCAATACGATGGTTAAAAACGCGTCTAAAATCGTTTTTAAGACCCCTCCCGTTCTTTTCATGAGTAATTTATCAAAAGAGAATAAGAATGGCTAAAAATACCCTTTATTTCAATTTAAGACAAAGGAGAGTGACCGATGTTTAAAATAGACGAAAAACTACTTGACGAATTAGCACAAGAAGAAGTGAAAGCGTTAGTTGAGGGTATGCAAGACCCAGAACTTAGACATAACCCACGCTTCTTAGAAAAGGTACGTAAATATTTAAAAGACAATGAATTACTTGTCACACCCGAAACACCTGGCGTATCTAAATTACAAAAAGAAATAGAAAAAGAACCAATACCAGAATTTAATGATTTAGGTGAGGGCTTAGATATTGATAGACCAAACTGATTTTATACAAGACAACCCGTGGACAAAGGCACAAATAAAAAAGGCAAAGGCAGATTTCCGTGTCTTTGTCTTTATTTTATGGCGGACATTAGGACTACCAGAACCAACACCAATACAATATGACATAGCTAAAACTCTCATGAACCCGATGTCTGACCGCTTTATTATTCAAGGCTTCCGTGGTGTAGCTAAATCGTATCTGACATGTGCATATGCAGTCTGGCAGCTATGGAAGAACCCACAAATAAAAGTGCTTGTTGTGTCTGCTTCTAAAGATAGAGCCGATGCCAATGCTGTCTTTATCAAACGAATTATTACACTATTACCGTTTTTAAAAGAACTATTACCAACAGATAAACAACGTAATACACAGAACGTATTTGATGTAGGGCTGGCTGTACCAGACATATCTCCGTCTGTTAAGTCTGTAGGTATTACAGGACAGATAACAGGCTCACGTGCTGACTTATTGATTGCTGATGACGTAGAAATACCAAACAATTCAGCAACACAGGTACAACGGGATAAGCTGAATGAAAGTGTAAAAGAATTTGATTCTATACTGAAACCAGGTGGACAGATTCTATACTTAGGCACACCACAGAGCGAGATGTCTCTTTATAATGAATTACAAAAAAGAGGGTACACAGCACGGGTATGGACAGTAGAATATCCATCAACACAAAAAGAACGAGATGAATACGGAGACACACTTGCACCCTACATTGCTAAAGATTGGGAAGATAAAAAAGGTAAGCCAACAGACCCGATGAGATTTGATGAATTAGAAATAGCAAAGAGAAGACTGTCATATGGTAAAGCTGGCTTCTCACTCCAATTCATGCTCAATACAAATCTGTCCGATATAGAACGTTATCCACTCAAAATACAAGACTTAATAGTAACAGACCTGGATATGAAAGAAGCTTCACTAAAATGGAATTGGTGTGCTGATGCAGGAAAAAGACATGCAGACCTGGCTTCCGTAGCGTTGAAAGGTGACTACTTCTATGCACCCTTATCAAGGAGTGAAGAAACAGAAGCATACACAGGTACAGTTATGGCTATTGACCCGTCTGGACGAGGGAAAGATGAAACAGCCTATGCGATTATAAAGTATTTGAATGGCTATTTGTTTGTCATGGAAGTAGGAGGGTATCAGACAGGGTATAGTGAAACAACACTCACTAACTTAGCAAATCAAGCTAAATTCTGGGGTGTGAATACTGTCTTATATGAATCTAACTTTGGTGATGGTATGTTCGGACAGCTACTTAAACCAGTCTTTAACCGTATACACCCGTGTGCTGTAGAAGAAGTAAGAAGCCTGGCACAAAAGGAAAAGAGAATCGTAGAGACATTAGAGCCAGTGATGATGAGACATAAGCTGATTGTAAATAAAACAGTTATCAAAGAAGATTACAAAGTGTATGAAAACAACCAGCATTATTCACTCATTTATCAAATGACACGATTGACTACAGACAGAGGAGCATTGGCACATGATGATAGATTAGATGCTTTGTCTATGGCTATATCGTACTGGAAAGATGTCATGGATAGGGACGAACAACAAGGGATAGACGAACAGCTTGATGAGATGCTTGAAAATATGTTTGACCCTGAACGTGGATTGACCTATATACCAGAACTACATGATGAAGACAAACAACCAGTAGGGAAAAAGAACTATAAGAATGTCAAATTAGAAATGATAAAAGATTTAAATACGAGTGAGAAAATAAAGTACAAGTAAAAAGCTAATTGAGACACATATATACAAAACGGAAATTGAGACACACAAGCGAAAGAGACGCAGGGGGGATATGAACTCTATAAGATATGTATTATAAGATTACATAAATATACTCTAAGAGAAGATACATATATATCTAAAAGATGATATATATACTCTTAGAACAATTTACTTCTCCTTATGCTACTTGTTATGTTAAGCCCCTATACCTCCAGACTTTTCATAACAAGTAGCATTCTTCTTTCTATTTGTGTGAATCACCGTAAGGCTAAAACATAAAGAGGTAATACAAAGAAAGGAGAAGAGAGTAACTAAATGATGATAATTCATAATTTAATCAACAAAAAACTACTTAAATATACGTTATTAATATTAAGTAGTATTGCAGTCATATTAACATCGTACATAGTAGGTTATAAAGACGGTAGGAATAAGAATCGACCGACAGTCAATAATTATCAGACCCATGACCAATTACCGACCATAAAGACAAAGCTAAGTATCAAAGAAAAAGATAAACCAACCGATGCTGACTTACAGATGGAGCAGACATACGTAGCCACAATAAACCAGCACACATATCGACTACCAGTCAAAAATGTTACTAAAGACAATATGACAGCTACGATAGACCAGACCATAGACCTGACACCGCTGCTAAAAGATACCTTAGAGAAAAAGAGACCGTGGGAGATAGGTGTGGGAGTGGGGGTACAAGACAACAAATTCTATGTCCCTGTGTCTGTACAACGTAACTATAACAATAAACATGCCCTTGAACTCCAACTAAACATAGGTCATAATAATTCCATAATCACTGGAGGACAATTACTTTATAAACGTAGACTGTGATAGTAGCATGATAGTAGCATAACACAATGAAAAGTACGATAGCTACGGTGTCCAGGCAATAGAAAAAATATAAATTTGAGGACAGGAAATGATTACGGAAAAAGCATTTGCCAAAATTAATTTGACTCTTTCCGTCGGGGAAAAACGGAAAGACGGCTATCATGATATAGACAGTGTCATGCACAGTATTTCTCTGCATGACAAAATTACATTAGAAAAAAGCGGAGAAATCTCCCTTTCCGTCACAAAAGGAAGCGCCCCGTCAGGACAAGAAAACCTCATGTGGAAAGCTGCGGAACTGTTTTTTGCAGAAACCGGGATTTCCGGCGGCGTCCGCATGGAACTGGGAAAGCATATCCCCGCACAGGCAGGACTCGGCGGCGGCTCCTCCGATGCGGCGGCAGTACTGCGCGGACTGAACCGCCTGATGAAAACGGGACTTTCCGCAGAAGAACTTTTGGATATGGGGAAACAAATCGGCGCAGACGTTCCTTTCTGTATCACCGGCGGCTGCTGCCGTTGCCGGGGTATCGGAGAACAACTGACGAAAGTACCGGGCTGGAATGG
>QWCE01001225.1_pt1 | contig 40852 bp, 31 predicted proteins | sample 1972531 | NCBI WGS metagenome assembly QWCE01 (sample SAMN09866716, study PRJNA288562) | Human gut metagenome isolate term4_stool, whole genome shotgun sequencing... | reverse complement strand
TTCTGGTTTTGTTGTATCTCCTGGTTTTGTTGTATCTTCTGGTTTTGTTGTATCTCCTGGTTTTGTTGTATCTCCTGGTTTTGTTGTATCTTCTGGTTTTGTTGTATCTCCTGGTTTTGTTGTATCTCCTGGTTTTGTTGTATCTCCTGGTTTTGTTGTATCTCCTGGTTTTGTTGTATCTTCTGGTTTTGTTGTATCTCCTGGTTTTGTTGTTTCTTTTGGGTCTGTATCTACTGGGTCTTCAGCATAAACATTTGTAAATCCTATACTAAATGCTACTGCTAATACTAGTAATAATACTAATACTTTTGAATATTTTTTCTTCATATTCTATCCTCCAATGTAAATTTTTTCTAGAAAGTTTTTTAAACTATCTATTAATTTTAATTCTATGATAGAAATTTTATAAAAGCAATTTTTTATATCATTGTTAAATTAATTTTAAATGTTTTTAACAATTAAATTATTCATCAATAATACTACCGATTATTCCAGCATCATTATTATGTTTTGCCGCTATAATCTCTGGCTTTTTACAATTTGTAAAAAGCTTTGCTCTATTAACTCTTTTTATTACTTCATTAAATATATATGTTCCTTCAAGTTTTGAAAAACTACCACCTAAACATATTGCTTCTGGTTTAAATAATTCTATTAAATTAACTAATGAAATAACTACATATGATATATATTCTTCTGTTATTTCTTTTAATTTTTTAATATCTTTTTCTTCTTCTATTTTAACTATTTCTTCTGGCTTCAAATCATATTCGTAATTATCTCTTAAAATACTTTTTAGATTCTTCATTGATATATATTGTTCTAAGCAGCCCTTCTTACCACACTTACAATTCTTTCCATTTAGTTCAATTATACTATGTCCATAATCTAAAAAATATTTTCCTCTAGGCTTTATAATATTCTTTTCATTAAAGACAATTAATCCAACACCAGTTCCTATTCCTAAAAAAATACAATTATCATATTTTTCTAATTTACCACTTTCCTTTTCAGCAAGTGCTGCGCAAACTGTGTCATTTCTAACAATTATATTTTTAGTATATTTTTTTAGTAACTTTTCCATTTCTAGTTCTTGTATACCTAAATTTACAGCATTATACACTATTCCATCAATAACTTCACCTGGCATTCCTACACCTATTTTTTCAATTTTTCCTTCTTTTTGGATTTGTATTGCCTTAATTGCTTTAGGTAAAAATTCTTCAATATATTTTTGCTTATCATTTAAAGAAATATCACCAATATATTGTGATATTTTTTCATTAATTATATATTCATTATTTTTTTTAACTATAACACCTATTGCTATATGACTTCCACCTATATCTATTCCTATTATCATAATACATCCTTTTTTTACTAATTTAATTTCAAATTATAATTTTCAGAAAATGCTTTTAAATATTTTTGTCTATCTTTTTCTTCTAGACCATCTACAATTTTTTTCCATAATATTGCATTCAATCTTTCAATTTCTTCTTTATCTCTTATTTTCTTACCTTCTTTTAATTCTTTTTTAAAATATATTGGCTTACCTATAACTATTTTGTTTTTAGAAAACATTTTCATCTTTCCAGATATACTAACTGGAATTATAGGAACGTTCTTTTTAATTGAAATTACGATTGGACCTTCTTTAAGAGGGACCCCTTTTATAATTCCATTTCTTGTTCCTTCTGGGAATATACCAAGTTTTTTATTTTCATCTAATGTCTTATATGCTTCTTTTAATGCAGATACATCTGCCTTTGATCTCTCAACTAATATAATATCAAATATTTTAGCAGCCATTTTACTATGCCATTTATTTTCAAGTTCTTTTTTCCCCATAAATCTAATCTCATCACCCATTAAGCCGGTAAGAGCAATTGCATCATAACTTGATACATGATTTCCTGATATAATGCATGGTTTATCTTTTGGTATATTATAGCTTCCTTCAAATTCAATAAGTAATGGTGGCAATATTATCCCTCTAATTATATTTTCTAAAACTTTTTTAATAATTTTTTTAAAACTCATATTGTTATACTTTATCTCCTAGCTATTATTTAATTTTATATTTATATTTTATTTTTGCTTTATTTTTTAATTTTCATTTTTACTACTTACTATATTATTTGTACTATTATTATTTGTCATATTGTTTTCTGCTATTATTAGTTGTACATCTTGTATAATTACTTCTTTTTGACCATCTGCTGTTCTATTATTGCCTTCTAAATGATCTTTTAATATCTTTTCTGCTACATCCATACCTTCATATATTTGTCCAAAAATTATACTTTTAAGATATGTGTTTTCTAATCTTCCACCTCTATTTTTAAGCTCTTTTTTAATTGTATAATTTAGTGCCATTTTTCTTGTTATTTCTACGTTATTATCAAACATATTATCCATTATTACTGAAAATGATCTTCCTGCACCTTGTTTTTCATAATCTAAAACTTTTTGAACTAATGCACCTTTGTATGGTACTAAAGAATAATTAATTTCATCTTCATTTCCTGTTTTGAAAATACCATCACCGCTTTCATCTCTTGCAGGTACAATTAAATCAGCAAATGTTTCAATTGCTATTGGTTTATTTAAAAAATATCCTTTTTCTACAGCATCTTCAAATTCTTTTACAGTATTTGGTGCTAATACATTAAATAATTTAACTTTGATTTTGCCATCATAGTCTTTAATTTTAAATATAGCAACATCTTCTTGCTTATTAGGTTTTGCAAATTGTAATTTTGCATATCTACTATAATTTATATCTTCTAATTTTGGTAAATTATCTAATCCTCTATTTTCAATTGATTCATTTCTTGCATACCTATCTGCTCTTTCTTCTTTTTCTTCTTCTGTTTTACTTATATTTGATTCAACTGCATAGCTAGGATCTTTTTTATCTATAGGTTCTCCTATCTTTTTTAGCCTTGAGACAAATATTATTATAACAATTATTAAAGCAACTAATGCAATTAATGCATATAGAATTATTTTTTTATCCACTTTTATATTTTTATCTTTTTCCATATTAAACCTTTCTTATTAAAAATATTCCTCTTAGAATTCTAATAAAAATAGCAAGTATTGGATTTGAAAATTCTAAGTCAGACATTAGATTAGCCAAAAAAGGAATATTAAATATCAAAAAATTAATAACAATTAATGCAATAATCAATATAACTATTCTTTTTGCTTTCTTCCATGAAAATGGTTCTTTAATTGTATATCCCATACTTCTTAACTGATTATAATATTGCTGACGCATATTTTCTCTTATAGCGTCTCCTTGCATTTCAATTAATCTTCTTTGTCTTTCTATTTCTTCTTCTGCCTGATTATTCTGTATATTTACCATACTTTGATTTACATTTTGTCCTGAGTTTCTATTTATATTTGAGTTATTTTTTTTAGAATTTCTGCTATTAGTATTATATCCACTATATACATTACTGGAATTTTGCATATTTTTTCTTTGCTCTTCTAATTCCAACTTTTTATCATATTTTGCTTTTTTATCTTTGTCAGAAAGTACTTCATATGCTTCATTAACTTTAACCATTTCTTCTGCCGCTTTTTTTCTAGATTCACTATCTTTTTGAACGTCAGGATGATATCTTTTTACTAATACTTTATGTGCTCTATTAATAACTTCATCTGTTGCATATCTGCTTACTTCCAGTATATCATAATATGTTTTTTTGTTATCATTCATAATTTCTTCCATATCTATAATTATAATTATTATTCTAGTTTTACTTTTTCTTTTGATTTTTGCTTTTTTCTTCTTTTTGCTTTACTTTTTTTATTTTTTCTTATTTTTTTCTTATTTGTTATTTAATAATAATTTTACAGAATATTTTTCATCAAAATTTTCATTTTCAAAATCATAATCTTTACTAAATCTAACTTCTGTAAATTCTATGTCTGTTGCTTTTCTATCAGGGTCAAATAATCTAGGAAATACAATTTTATATTCTTTTGTAGCAAATGGTTCTATTATAATCGAATCATTATTTTCTATTTTTCTTACATCTTCTCCTATATGCAAATATATTTGTCCATTTCTATTTTTTCCTGAATCGTTTAATATTAAAGTTTTATCACTTCTATTTGTAACTTTTATTGTATAGCTTTCATTCATAAATCCAAAATGCCTTTTTAGAGCTTCTATTTTTAAATTATTGTTTTCATACATTCCATTTGCATTTTCAGTTTTAACATATCCCCTAATATTTAATTTCAATCCTTCTTTAGAATCTACTATTGTTATTTTTTCATCATCATATTCATATCTAGCCTTTGTTAATCCAGTTTTCAAGAAATCATCAAAAATCTTAACTTGGTATATATAATAATTTTGCCTTTTCATATATGCCTGTATTTCATATTTTCTATTATATGGAAAAATTCGTATCATATATCCAATTGCTTCTTCCTTATTTTTAAACTCATTATTTTTGCAATCATCAGATATCATTTCATATGCTTTATCATATTCCTTTTTATTGCAATATTCTAAAAATTCTTCTATTTTCTTTTTTCCTTCTTCTGTTATTTTAGTAGGAAATATTTCTTCGCCTTCAAGTATCGCAGTATTATTTGAACCTATAGTTATAGGTTTTGTATTTACATTTAAATTTTTAAATAATTGATTAAAATTTAGTAAGAAAAATATGATTACTGCATATACTAAAATATACCCACCATTTTCTTTAAAAAGGTTATTTAATTTCATTCTTAAATTTGTAAAAATGTTCATATTTTTCTCCTATTATTTATTTAAATTTCATTTTGTTTTTTCTTCTGTTGTTTTTTCTTTTTTTCTTTTTTAATTTGTATTTTTTACTTTTTTCTTTTTTTAATATATTATTATTTTTCATGTTCTATTGCTTGTATTTGTATATCTTCATCTAATGTTATAGTTGAAAATGAAAATACATAATCATCAAAATCATATTCTTTAAATACAAAATACATATCTTTTCTATTTTTTTCATCATCTGGTGTTTCTGAATTTATTATATCAACAACTGCAATATAGTAATCACCTAATTTGTCAAAATTTTTATACCTATATGTTATATTTTTAGGAAAATAGCTTTTACAATAATTTTCAAATGACTTTTCTGTTTTAAAATTATTTTCCTTAAATTCAGAATACAATCTACTATATGCATAATTATAGTCACCTTCAGATATTTTGGTAATTATTTTTCCTAAATACACTTTCATTCTCTTATATGCATCTTCATCTCTTACTTTTTTAACTACTTCTTTATCTTGCTTATTTCCTGTATAATATGAAACTTTTTCTTCATTTAAATCATGAGTTTTTGTTAAATTATATATCATCATCGCTATTGAAGATAACAATAATATTATTGCAATGATAGAAATTGTAATATATATCTTACTGCTTTTTTCATTTTGTTTTGACTTATTATTTCTCTTTTCTATTGCTTCATTTATTCTATTATTTATATCATTTATATTATTTCCCATATTATTACCTTATTTATAATATTAATTTTTACTATTACCATTATTTAATATATTATTTTCTTTAATATTCATAAATTCATCTGCTGATAATGGACCACCATTTGAATTAGTGTTTGCATTTGTCTTATTAAAGTTTTCAGCATACTTTTTATCATAATTTCCTGTAGTTAATCCTTTTGATTTTTGATTATTATATGCATTATCAAATTGTTTAGTATCGATTATATTTTCATTTTTATTTAATCTATTGTAGTTTTTAATATCTACATCTGTTACACCATTTAGTTTTTCTATCTCTTTTTTATATTCTTCTAATTGTTTTTCAAGTTCTATTTCCATTTTTGCCTTTATATCTAGCAATTCTTTTGCATCTTTACCAGTAGTTTTAGTGAATTCTTCTATAGTCTTCTTAGCCTTTTCTTCATTTCCAAATAATTCATTATACATTTTCTTAGTATTTTCCGCTTTATCTTTATTTGATTTAATTATATCTTCGTTCCTAGATTGTTCTATTGCCTTATTGATATGTTCTACAGCTTCTTTACTTTCTTTTGTATACTCTTTTTTTGCTTCATCTTTTAGCTTCTTATCAAACACTTCATCTTTTACTATATTTTTGAAGCTATTGTCTACTCTTGCTTCATTATATCCCTCAAGTGCAGTATATGCTTTTGTTTCATTTAATTCTACTTTTTCTTCACCAGGCTCTAAATTAGCATTATAATTTTCATTTAGTTTTTCATTTAATCTATTTAATGATTCATTATATCCATTTAGCTTTTCATCATGTTCTTTAATAACATCTTCTAAACTATATCCATCTTTATATCTTTCTTTTATAGTTCTTTCAATATTTTCTTTAGATCCAAATTCATTAATATATTGTTCTATTTTTGATTTTGCATCCTGTTCTAATTTTTCTAATTCTTGTTTTTTGTCATCTGTTAAATTATCTATCTTTTTTCTAAACTTACTTACTATTTCCTTTTCTCTTCTAGATAGGTTTGATGCACTATTTGCTCCAGCGCCTAATGCTCTTACTTGAGCAATTGATCTATATCTATTAAATATTTCTCTATAATCTGGATCACCACTTACTTCAAATACTCTATCTGTAACATCTCCATAATCACCTTCAATTAGTGCAAATTCTTTTTCAAATGCTTCTTTTTGTTCCATTGCATCTTTTAACACAGAACTTGCAGCTACTGCTTTTTGTTTGTCGTCTAAAGTATTTAAATTTACAGTTCCACTATGTAATCCTGATAATAATTGTTGTGCAGCTGTATTTGCTTCAAGCAATGTATAGTTCTTATCATCCATTAAGTGTTTCTTATAATCTGCAATCGACTTTTCAAAATCCTGTAATATGTTTTCTTTACTATCTGCTTGGTTTAATGTATTAAAGAATGCTCTTAATGCTGCCTTTCCTTCTTTTGTTTCAGGATCCATATTTTGTCCTGTAATTGCAGAATATGTAGAAGCAAGATTTGCTGCTTTTTCTGCTCCCTTATCTACTCCAGAATTATATGTACGTAACTGTTCTTTTCTAGTCTTTTTAAAATCTGATCTTGTATTTGTATATTTATCTATAGAAGAACCTACTCCATATCCAGTTAATGCACCTGATGCTCCACCCATAATTCCATAACCTGCTATCATACTACCAAATGCCCACTTATTTCTATATGCTGATCTAAATAGGTTTGCATATGCACCTGTAGCTTTTTTAAGTGCTCTACTTGCTTTATTTTCTTTAGATAATTTTGGTGGTTCAATATCCTTAATTGATTCTGGATTAGTTGCTCCTTCACCCTCTCCACCATTGTTTTCACCATTTTCAATAATTGCTGTTTTATCTTCTGGATTTACTGTATCAACACCTTCTAAGTTCATATCATCTGCTGACACTTCAGAATTTTCTTCAGAATTTTTTTGTGATTGAGCATCACTATTTCTAGCAGCTTCTTCATCTGAATTATCTTCTAATATAGCAGATGGAGTTTCATCTCTTTTTAATCTACCGTATTTAATATGATCCCCTACATAGCTTTCAGCTTTTTTACCTACTTTTTTACCTACATAGCTTACTACTTGTGATCCTAAAATTGCTTTAGCTATTGTTGATCCGTCTTTTATACTAGTACCTTTTCCTAAGTCAAACATTCCCATTAATAATTTTTCTATATCTTTAATAAAATCTAGTGATATTATTGCAACTATCAAATGTAATAGACTAAATCCTATATCTCCAAATATTTCTGCAGCAAGCCCATTTGAGGCTCCTGGATTTGCTATACTACTTACAATTGACATTGTTACATAAAATAGTATTGCATGTACGGGTTGTATAAAAATTTTACCCATAAACTCTTTATTCCATGTAGAAAATGCTTGTGCTTTTTTATCTCCTAATTTATCTACTGAATATGTTACTGTAATAAGTGGTGCTATTATAATTAAAAATGCAATATTTAGTATTCTTTTGATATATGCAAATAGGAATTCAACTGTAAGCATTAATAATTTTCCTAAAAGTATTATACTTGTTACCTGCAATATAGGAGAAAAGAATACTATTGTATTTAAGAACAACTCTCCAATAATTTTGTCAAAATTTACTATTTCTCCTAATGAATTTGAAAGTGCAGAAATTATTGAATCATTTAAATATATTGCACCTACAATTACTATTGCAAGTACCATAAGTATAACAACACTCATTCCCCAATTTTTAAGCATCTCTTTTATATCTGAAATTGTAGATGCATTATTAGACAACATAGCTCTTATTGATAAATATATTAGTATTAAAAATAATATTGCAACAGTTATTAACATCATTATTCTAAACCATTCTGACACATTTAATGCAAATTCTGATAATCCAGCTTCACTTGCTTTTTCTGGTGATACAAAAAGCATTGGATTTGTTAATGGTATTTTATTAAAAAATAGTGATGCTGGTGTTAATATTTGGAAATCAGATATTCCTGTAGAAAATACACTGACTAGCATAAATCCCGCTGTTACTACAATTGTAGCCACAATTATAATTGGCGAAACTAATATACCAATAAGCCCACCTAACACACCTAATATTCCCTTTTCTACTAAATTAAAAGTAGAACTTCCTGTATTTTGTTCTGTCTCCGCAAAAGCTACATTATTACTAATTATAATTGTTGCTACTATTAAAAGTACTGAAATTATTAATTTTAGTATTTTCTTTTTTTGTTTCTTCTTCACTTTTCTATCCTTTTCTTCTTTTTTTATTATACAACAAGATAATTGTTATTACTTTATTTATTTTATTTTTTTGTTTTTTTATTTTGCTTTTTTATTTTTTTCTTTATCTTTTTCTTATGTTTTAACTAATTAAATTATTATTTATTTTTTTCATCTTTATTTTCTTCATCTTCTTCATCTAAGTAATCATAATATGTATAATTATATCTTGGATTGTCTCTTAATTTTTTCGGCATTACTTCTTTGTATTCATTATCCATCTCTGTTCTCAAATCAATATTGTCTTTTGTATTTAAATTTGATTCATTATTTTCACCAAATTCTTCCAATTTTCCAGATACTTCTTCTTTTGCTTCTCCTAACAATGTTATCATATCTTCAACTGCTCCTAAATCAGTTCCTTCAACATCTGTTAACACATTTTCTTGCATTTGAACATTCTTATTATCTTCTAATGGCTTTGTATATTGCATAAAGGCTTGCATATCCATTGCAATTTGTTGATCGTTAATAGCTTTTACAAAGTTTCTTTCTTTTTCATTTAATTCTTTAATTATTAACTTCTTATCACTTAATATATAGTCTATCAATTGATCTGCAGCTTTTGCTGCTTCTTCTGCTGAAATTTTTCTTTCTCTTGCTACATTTTTAACATATTCAGTATATGCTTTTTTATATTCCATATCTAATTTGCTTAATCCTGTTTTACTATCTATAGTATTTTGTTTTTTAATTATTTCTTTATAGTATTCTCTAGCATTTCTAGTTCCTTCTTCTGTTCTAGTATCAGTATTGAAACTTTTTAGTTTTCCATTCTTATCATATGTTCCTATTTGTCCTGCTCTGTCAACATTTTTAACTTGTTGTCTTGCAGTAGCTCTTAAGCTATTTCTATAATTTTCATTTTTTTCTTTTGCACTAAGTCCTCTATACTTTGAAGTAGATTCTATAGCCTTCTTAGTAGCAGTATATCCTGAAATTGCTCCTACTGTTGCTCCTACAAACATTTCTTGGTTTGCTGCCTGTCCTATTATTGCACCAGTATATGCTCCTCCAACTTTTAGTCCGAACTTACCTATAGATATTGCTGCACCTTTAAGCCTCTTTTTAATTCCTTTTTTATCTTTCTTATTTCTAATATTTTTAGTTCCTGATAATTTTTTAGATTTTTTTGCACTACTTCTTTTTGCTGCAATTTTAATTTTATCAAATGTAGATAGCTTAACTCCTGCATCTTCTAAATCATCAATATTTATCTCTTCATCTGGTGAATCAATTGCACTTGAATTAACTTCTGGCGCATTATCTATTTCATTATTATTGTTATTTTCACTATCAATATTTTCATTTGTATTTGTATTTAAATTATCACTTGTTTCTACATCTGTACTTTCATTTGTATTTACACTTGTCTCTTTTTCTTTATCATCATCATCTGCTTTTTTATTATCTTCATCATTATCTTTTAATTTAATATTTCCAGTTCTGTTTTTATCTATTTCTTCTTTTCCTTTTTTAGCTACTCCATAAGTTTTTTGTGCTAAATCTTTTACAGCTAATGCTGAAGCTAAAGAAGCCTTACTATCTTCAGCTTTTGATATATGTTCTGAGAACAATTTTTTAATTAATTTTTCAGCATTATATATGAATCCTAATCCAAAAAAGACTAACAATAATGTTGGAACAAATTTTATTATATTTGTTTCTTTTTCTATTTGCCCAAGTGACGACATAGGTAATATCAAAGATACATATATTAATATATGAAATAATTGTATAAATATATTAGATGAGTATTCTTTTATCCATTTTCCATATGCATTTGATTTACCATTTAATCCACCTGTTACATATGTAAGTGAAACAATTGGTGCTATCATTATCAAATAACCTACTTTTACTGCTCTTCTTACATAATAGAAAAACATTATACTTGTTATAACCATACTTGCTATCGCAAACATAAATGCAATATTTGCATCTAATCCGATACCTTTTATACTTCTTGCAGCTAAATCTAATATGAAATTTCCTGATAATCCTTTTACATTTTGAAGTGCTGTATCTAATGCCTTACAAATATAATCATTTACATATAACATAGTAAATGCTATAAATATTACAGAAAATAACATTACCATGCCTTTTAGCCATGATGTTAATAATTCCTTGTTTTGTGCTTTCTTATCTGCAGTCTGCATTTCAAGCATTGATCGTATTGATCCAACAATAAGTAATAAAAAATGTATACCAATTACTAAATAAAATATCATCCAATACACTCTTGATATAGTATCAGCATATGTAACATTCATTTTTCCACCTTGACCTTTTAATAGGAAGTCTAGATTTAAAAATGAAATCTTACCAAAAAATATTTGATCTACACTCACAAATTCACCTGCAAATGTTATTGAAATTAAGTCATATATAGTTATTGCAAGTATCAAAAATATAAATCTTATTACATATAATATAAGTTGTATTGCTTTTGAAGCTATGTTAAATGCAGATACTTTCTTTAAATCCATTACATCTGTTGATGCTAAACTATTATTTAAAAATAATAGGCAAGAAGCCACTATGATAGAAACTATCATAATAGTTTTTATAGTTTTTATATTCTTGATGTTTATTATATTTTTAAGTTTTTTCTCTTTTAAACTATCTTTTTTCTCCTTACCAAATATTTTCATTTTATCTCCTATTTTACTTATTCTTCATCTTCGTCTTTATCTAATCCTAAAGATTTTTTAAATGCTTTGTCTTTTTCTTCTTTTTTTGCATCTTTATGTTTCTTTGTCTCAGCTTCTAATAATAGTAATATATCTGCCATTTCGTCATCTGTCATTGTATTGCTTTCAGTTGTACTTAGTGGGTTTTTACGACTTTTTTCTCCTCTTTCAGAGTAGTTATATCTTAATTTATTTTGTTTTATAATTTCTTCTAATGTATTTAATGCACTTTCATCTGTTTCAATATTATAATATTTTTCTATATCTTTTTGCTCTACAAATTCACTGTCTATCATTCTATTAACAATATATTCTACCTTTTCTTTATCATTATCAAATGCTGCTAATATATTCTTTTCAGTTTCTTTAGTTTCTGCATCTTTAAGCTCTTTATTTATAATTTTTGCATACTCAATTTCATTTTCATATGCACTTCCTATATCTCCATGTGTTGCAGAAGTTCCTTGCATTGCCTTTATTCCTTCTAAGCTTTCTCCATTGTAGTATTTGTTTGCAAATTCTATTTGTTCTTCAGTTTGTGCAATTTGTTGTGCTTCAATATTATTCATTAAGTTTTCCATATATTTATCTGCTTCAATATAACTTAATAATCTATCTTGTTTTAAATCTATTGCATCACCTAAAGTTAAATCTCCTATATCTGTTTTTCTTAATTTATCCATTTTTGCAAGTTCATCATCTGATACATTTATCGCTTTATATACTAATTTTTGATTTCTATCTATACTTGAATCAACTTTATTATATGAAACTTGATCTTTAGTGTTATTTATATATTTTGCGCTTGTATCATTTGGATCTGTCATTATATCTGAAACTTTTGCATTTCTTGCGGCTGCTTCCATTTCCACTGTATGTCTTACAGTTTCAGCTGTATAATTTTTAACATCTTCAACATCATAAACTGTTAAGGATAAATTATTTTCTCTTATAACTTTTTCAACTTCATTAGTTACCACATCATCACTTAGTTCTGATAATGACTTATTTTTCAATCTATTAATTGTTGCAGTCTTTATCATTTCTTGCATTTTTCTTGTTATGAAGTCTCTATTTGCAACATCATCTAAATTAAACTTTTGATCTCCATGTATAACTTCTGCATTATATATTTTGTTATATTCAATCATATCTGTTGTAGTATAATTTTTGTTGAATTTTTCTTGTATTGTATTTTTTACACCTTCAATGCTCATATCCTGCAATTTTTCAAAGTCAGTTGTATTTTTTCCATAACTTTGCATTGAATCTATATATCCTTCTTTTATGAACAATTCTCTTACCTTATCTTGTTCAAGTGTTGCATCTATCTTAACTAATTCTCTATGTGCAGCATTCATACTTCTAGCTCTTTTATATAATTGTCCATTTCCATATACAGATCTAAATGTTTTAATTTTAAACTTATTGCTAATTCCTGTTTTCTTTTCTAAAAATTCATAATTCATATCTAAACGAATTTTTCCCATATCTTTTACAGTTTTAGATTTTGCCATTTTAAGCAACTCATCTGTTGCCATAGTTACTTTACTTTGCATTTGACTATATATTATTCCATTTTGCTTATATGTTGTAGTTCTTGCAGGTATAATTACTCCATTTATCTTTTTATCTGGAATTATTTTTCCACTTAATCCTTTTTGATCCATTTTCATATGTGCAAGTTTTAAATCTACGGCTAACATTAACTTATTAATGGTATTAAAATAACCATTTTCTTTCCTGTTTTTTACACCTTTTCTTACTATATCTTGAAGATTTTTTGTTTGTTGTAAGAAAAATACAGCTTTTGCTCCAATAAATCCGTTTGTCATAATTATTGGTACATATACCAATCCACCAATCATACTTGCTGCAAGCATTCCAGAGCTTTTAAGTACTCTTTTAAATTCTTCTATATCATTTTTAGATGCAATAAATGAGTGTGTGAAATTTGTAATTGTATCCTTTGTTATATTATTTCTAACTCTTTTAACTTTACCTGTTCTTGGATCATATACTTTTGTATACATTGAAAGTCTTTTCTTTCCTGGTGCAATTTCGTCAACTTTTTGTCCTTGCATAAATTGTTGCCAATTACCTTGTAGTTTTTCCTTCATACCTTTTTTAGTAGTATTAAGATATAATCTTCCACTATTATCTTCAGATAACAATCCTTCTTGTTTTAATTTAGCTATCTCAATTGGAGTAAGTTCCATAGAATCAATATAATCTACAACTCCACTTTCACCTAAATTTTGACTTAATTGATCAGCCATCTGAGCATTTATTGCTATATTTTCTAATTCGTTTTCATTAATGTTTCCATTTTCATTTTCTAATTCTGCATTATTTGGTTTATTTTCAGTAAGTGACCTATATTCTTTTAAGAACTCTCTTATTCTTCTTGAACTATTATATCCTAATGTTACAGCAACATCAGATCCAAATAATCCCATTTTAACTAATTGATTGCTTTCTAAAAGTCCATTATTTTTTCTGCCTTTTCTAAATTGCTTATATAATATTCCACCAGTTACTCCTGTTGCAAGCTCTGCCGGATCACTATAATCTAATGTATTTCCTAATATACTTCTTCCAGGTGTACTAATATTAAATATTCCTCTTAATACTCCTGAGAATTTTAACATATAATTCATGATAATTATTGCAAGAATTAGTCCTGTTAATGTATCTCCTACATTAAATGCAATTGACATAAATATCAAATATAATAATGCATGTATTGTTTGTATAAATACTAGATATGTTAGCTCTTTTACCCAGTTAACTCTTAAATCTTGCTTACCTTTTAATACTTCTTGAAGTACAGAGTATGCTGGTAATATAACTCCTGCAAGTGATATAACAAGTATTTGTACAAGCCTTTTTGTATATATAAAAGCAAATCTGATTGAAAACCAAATCAAAACTCCATACATTACAAGTGCTGTAAGACCAACTACAGGTCTTATATCATATGCTCTTGTTCTAACCATTGTATAGATATTTCCTATTCCTGTTCCGTCCTTATATGCGTTTTCTAATACTGATACAAAGTATGCATTTAGTTTTAATATAAATAGTGTAAAAACTGCTGTAAGCATAGTAAGCGCTATACCTCTTATCCATACAAAAAGCATTTCTTTATAATTTGCTTTTTCTCCTGGTAATGTTGAAAGTATTGCCTTTATTAATACTGCAAGTCCTACTATAAATAGAAGAGCTACTGCAAATAGCATTGTTATATAATAAGCTGTAGCGTAAGATGCTCTAATAATTCCTACTGGTGACTCATTATATTTTTTCTCATCAAATGTTTCATCTTCTGATTTATCATCATCTCCTGATTTATCATTATTTTCTTTTTTATTATCCTTATCTTTATTTTTTAAGTCTTCTTTTTTATAACCAGTTCCTGTTCTTCCTTGTATATTTTTTATTGCATCTGATGGTTTTATAAAAAAGTCTGCATTTAGTGCTTCAATTCTTCCGAATATGATATTATCTATTGTTAAGGCACTATCCGAATTTACACTTGCAGTAAATCCTTCATCTTTGTTTTCATTTGAATTAGTTCCAAGCAATGATTCAAAAATATTTGTTATCCCTATTTCTACTAATGTTACTAATCCTATAAATGGTAATCTAATTCCAAGTAAAATTAAATTTAATATCCTACCTAAAAATTCCATAAATTTATGTAGAATTAATCCTAATCCTCCACCTGATGCTTTTATCTCAGATTTAGGAACTCCATCATAATAGAACTTAGATTTAGTATTTACTGCTCCATAGTTTATCTCGTCTACTGGATTCTTTTTTATACTTGAACTATTTCCTTTGAAATTTGGTGATCCTTTTATCCTATATACTTTTTCCCAAGTTTGACCACTACTATATCCTGAATTTACACCAGGCATATGCGCTCCAAAAGAATATCCTCCACCTGCATAAAATTCCATATGTCCTGATTTCCAAAGTATATCCCAAGGTTGAAGATCATTTACTGGTACTTCTTCAAATCTATCATCTGATGCTGTAGTACGTGTAGACATACCATTTGGTTCTGTTCCTAAATATTTTGCAGTCATTCTATCTACAAATGAAGAACAATCATAATGTGTTGTCATTCTTAAAGTTGCATCCTGACTATATGGTTTTCCAGCTTCACCTAAAACATAGTCTACCCATTCTTGAGGCATAGATCCTGCTCCACCTTTTTCACCAGGTCCATTTTCTACAGTAAATGCAAAAGCAGGTACACTTAAATTAGAAAGAATTATTGTAATTAATATTATAATTACTATAGTTTTTTTACTTGTTTGCTTAATATTTTCATAAATCTTATCCACAATAATTCCTCCTTTTGTGTATTATATCTTTTCTTTTTTTGCAATTACTTTTGATTTTTTCTAATTTTCATTTTTTTGTTTTTTAACTTTTACATTTAAAGCCAAAATTTTATTTCTTTTATTTATTAATAATTTATTATTTGTCCATTATTATATACAATTTCACCTTTAATAACATTTTCTATGCTACTAATATTTCCTTTTATTTTTGTAAGTAATGTTCTTTCTTTTGTTTTTGGATCCAATTTATATATTCCATTATTTGAAATACCATAATATATATAGTGATCATTTAAGTATATTGCATCAGCTGATGCAGAGTCATTTAAATTATATGGTTCTATACTTTTATCTTCTAATGGTAAAACTACACAATTTGTATATTTTACAGATTGCCCTCCTACTTCGCTAGCTGATACAGTAAAATATTTATCATCTTGGTTTAATGGTGTGTCATATAATATATTTTTCTTAGAAAATATATTTCTAGCTTCTTTTCTTACCAAATTATCATCAATAATATTTATTATATTATTGTTATTTGTTTTATCTATTAAATTATAATATTCATTTTTACTTTCATTATTATTATATATATTTATTCCTTTTTTGCCTGGATAATCACCACCTGCAACTAATATTTCAAATCCTAAAGTTGGATAACTTAAATTTAAAAAATCAGAATTATAATCATATGTACTATATGACTTATATTTATCTGTTATCATTGGAACATATTTTGCAAAATTCCTTGTAATTGAAAGTTCTTTTACTATTTCGATTAGATTTTTTTGATCTTTAACTATTTTAGGAAATAGTATGGCCTCTTTTTGAGCATATCCAAATGTTATATAATAATTTTCTGTTTCAACAGTAATAGCTTCTCCTCCATTTTTTTCTATATTGCTTTTTTCAAGTTTCATTATTATATCGTTATAGCTATCTGTAGTTTTTATTCCATTTATTATTTCATCTTGATAATTTTGTGTAAAAACTAAATATACAATATTTCCAAAAGATTTTTTAAATCTTATTCCTTTTCCTTGATATACTTCTTCATCTAAGAATTTTGCATTAGGTTCCCCTAAAATATTTGTTATATCATAACCTGGATCTTTTCCAATATTTTTAACTATTATACTATTTTCGACTATATTATTTTCTTTAATTATTTTACCTAAATAATATTTTTTATCTTCTCTTATTTCATTATTTCCTGTTGATGATGGAGGTGTAGAGTATTCTGGAGTTGCTTTCTCAGCTTCTTTTTTACTTTTTAAAAGGTATGGACTTAAAAATATAATTATTAATAGAACAATTGCTATGATTAATATTATTGTATTTCTTTGTTTTTCTTCTATTTTGTTTCTTCTATTATTTTTCATTTTTTATCCTCCTTTTAAATTTCTACATTAAATTATCTATGAAACCTATATTTGTTTCTGTACTTGATCTTACAGTAGTTAAGTCTCTTACTCCAAATATTGCTTTTACTGTTTTTTCAATACGTCCATATAGCATTAATATGATAAGTCCTGTTATTGGCTGTAAGTTTACAATTGAAGATAATAGTACCATAAATACTATGTACATCATTGCATAAATTACACCTAATAGTAGTAATGACGTAAATTCCTTAATATATGAATTTAATATCTGGCTTTCATTGTCACCGACTTTGTCTAATGCATATGTTGTTGCTATTACTGGTGAAATTAAAACCAAAAATCCTAATGTATAAAACCTATTTATATATATAAATAAAAATCTAATTTGTACTAACACCAACCAGTAGTATGAAATTATACATAATACATATTTTATTCCATATCTTCCAACAGAATTAGAAGGTGAAAATGCGTTTATATATATTTTATTTTCAAAATTCATCGATCCATTTTTAACAAGAGCAATCCTTATATTGCTTAATATGCCTATAAAAAGATCAGAAATATACATTGCTGCAGCTAATGCAAATGGTAATAATAACATTATGATTATACTTTTTACTAAATTAGTCATAAGTTGTTTTGATTTATCTAAACTTTTTGAGCCCATTTCTGTAACAGATTGATATATTAGATATATTGTAGCCATTATAAATAGTATAAGCGAAATAGAAAGTGCAAACATTCTTATTACTGCATACCACTTTGCTACTCCTTTTTTATAAGCATCATTTGTTTTTACAGTTGCATCATCTGTATTGTTATTTGATGTCCTAAAAACATTTGTATCTAGTATTTTTATATCATTAAAAAACAATTTATCTACTGTAAATAAGTTATATACGGGTAGATTAATTTTATCTAAAAAAGTTTCATTTTCTTTTTGAATCTTAGATGGCATTTTTGCTTTTCCAGTTTCATATGCTTCTTGAAGTTCCTTATTTGGTTCAACTAAGTAAAGAGAACTCATAATTGCAGTTCCTGCTAAAAATATTGGTGCAGATTTCAAAAGATACCCAGATAAAAATATTCCTGCTGTTTTACTTAAAAATCCTGGATCTTCTCCTCTAACCTCTTTAGATGCTTCTTCAAATCTTGAATCACCATTGCCTGTAATATCATTTACTTGTTCTCTATTTGGTAATGTATTATCATCCGGCTTATAAAGAGGATTATCTCTATTATCTACTTGTGCTTTTTCATCTTGATTTTTTCTTATTTTTTCATAATCTTCTTTATTCTTTAATTCTTTTTGCTCTGAATTAGTAGTTTCTTCAGGATCTACAGTAGCCAATTTAATTTCTCTTACTTTAGCATAGCTATAGCCAGAAAATATTAAATTAAACATCATTATAATCAATAATATACTAGCTACTTTTTTTGCTATGCTTTTTTTCATAATTCCTTCCTATTTTAGTTTTATTTTGGTATTGTTTTCATTTAATTATATCTATTCTTTTTTAGTTTAATTTTAATTTATCTTATTTATCTATTTCCATTAAACTTTTTTGCATTTAATCTTTGTACTTGTGTATTTAAGTTTGTATCAACGAATTCAAATTCTTTTGATGTTGGTCTAATCTCTATTATTGCAGTATCCTCTGCTATTTTTAAAAGTCCTTGACCTACTGTTGCTATTGTTAAAAATGATGCCTCACCTTGGCTTAGTTTAAATGTATCTTTTATATATTCTATTTCAGATGCGTCTTGTCCTAAAAATAGTTTTGTATCAGCAGATGTTATAACTGCTTGAACTGCAGACATTTCATAGAAATCTTGAAATCTCTGTGAAATTAGTGCAAGTGAAACATTTCTTTTTCTTGCTCTTCTTGCCATTGTATTTAAGAAGTCTACAGCTTCTGGATATGGAAGTAACATCCACGCCTCATCGACTATAACTCTCTTCTTTTTTGCTTTTCTCTTATCCTCACTATTTCTTTTAACATATTTTTCCCAAACCCAAGAAAGTAGTATCTGCTGTGCAAGTGGTCTTGCAAATCTTTCTTCTAGTTGTGAGATATCTAAGTTAATAAATGGTACATCATCATATAAATCAAATGTAGATTGTCCATCAAAGTATGCAAGCTGTCCTCCAAACTCTCTTATATATTGTTTCATAACCTTAAGTAAATAATTATAATTATCTTTAAAGTCTCTATTTTCAGACATTTGTGCATGCTCTTGAAGAGCCCTATACCAACTTCCTATTGTTGGCATTTTTTTCTTTTTATGTGTAATTATATCTTCATATATACTAGATGGATTTGTTGTTATTCCCACTCTTTCATATTCTGAAGCAACTACTTCTGATATAATCTGTTTTGTTACCTCGTCTACATTTTTATTTCTTGTACTTCCTCTTGCCATAGTAAGTAGTGACTGTGTAACGTCTTCAACTTTACTTTGTACATTTAAAACAAGTTTTTCTTTTCCTGTTATTTCATCTTGTGTTATTTCTGGTTCTACGTCGAATATATTTATTATAGTTTTTGATGTAGGACTTATTACAACATTTACTCCACCTAATGTTTCAGCTATTCCTCCATATTCTCCTTCAACATCTAATGCAAGTGATTCAATTCCTTGAAGCACATATGATCTTGCAGTTATAACCTTAACTGTAACACCTTTACCAGCTCCAGACTTACCAAAAATAACCATATTATAATTTGTAAGTTCTCTACTAAAATTATCATAAAGTATTGGTAATCCTGATTGTGCATTGAAACCTAAAGGTATTCCTGAATCATGTCCTATTTCAGAAGTTACAAATGGAAAAACAGTTCCCATAGAATTTCTATCAAATGTGAACTCCTTTTTTATCTTGTTTTCATTATATGGCATATTAGAAATGAAGCCTTCATCTTGAAGAGCCCATGCTGGTCTAACACCTAAAAGTGTTCTACCCATTTCTGATCCTAATTTTTCAGTATCTCTATCCAATTCCTCTAATGTATAATTAAACAATGTTGTAATTATAGATGCTTGGAAAACACTATTATACCCCGCTTCAATTTCGTCTCTTAGTTGTTCCATTTCTGCTTTTTTATTTGTAAGGGTTCTTGCTCTATTTACATTTCCTCTATTTGTTTCAACTATTATTTCTGACTGTATTTCATTTATTTCCCTATTTAAATCTGTTTGTGATTTACCAACAGGTATTGATCTTATGAATACTGAAGTATTTGCATCTCCAAAATCATACATGTCTCTCAATAGCTCAGGAAAAATTGCAGTTCTTGGAAGAGTATTTGCAATCATAGTTCTTGCATATTTTGTTTTATTTGAAATTATTTCTATATGATTTGTATATGAAGCATCTATACCTGAAGGTGCAATCAAATCTTTTATTGTTGTTGCATTTTTTCCAAATACAGTTTGCTCTTTTTCTTCTACTGTTTCTTCTATCACTTGTTCTTTTTTATTTTTTAATAATTTTTCAAACATACTTTTTCCTTTATCATATTTTAATATTTTAATTATCTTCTATATCTTTTAATTCTTGTGAAAATTCTTGTTCCATAAATGTTTCACTTTGAAGTTTGTGTTTTTCTTCTTCAGATATTTCTAAATCATCTCTTATTCCATTATTATTTTTATCATTTTTTGCTTTCTCATTTTCTAATTTCTGCTTTTCTACTTCTCTACTATCTTCTAATTGTTTTTGTAATTCTGGATCTTTTTCTAGTGCTTTTTTTACTTCTTCATCTTGTTTAATAGTTGCATTTTCTACTATTTTTTTAGCCTTTTCATATGTTTCTGGTATTAACACATCTTTTTTATCATCAATTAATTTATTTGCTTTTTGTTTTATTTGATCTGGCTTTTTAAGTTTCATATTAAGTATTTCTTTCTTTCTTTCTCTATCTGCCCTTATAATACTTGAAGTTGCAAGTTCTAATGCTTCTTTACTTATATTCTTCTTAATTAATTTCTTTTGTTTTTCAATATAATCTTCAGACTTAGTATATAATATTTCTTCATAATCAGTATTAAAGAATGCTTTTAAATTAATATTCTCCATCTCATCTCTATTAAATGCATTAAATAATAATTCAATTAGTTCTTCAGAATTTAATAATTTTGATGAAACTCTTGAAGCTTGAAGTGCACTGCTTAAGTTATTACATCTTGTAACAAGTTCTGTAAACACAAGTTGTTCTTTTTCCTCTTGTGTATAGTCATTTACTTTTTGTCCTAGCTCATCTATTAAATATGATACAACAACATAAGTTTTTTGTTGTAAAACATTCTTCTTTTGACTTAATTGTTCTGTATATTGAATAGAATCTACTGCATAATCATATAAGTTTTCTCTTCTGCTTTTTTCATATCTTAGCATTTCTGCTCTTTTTCTATCACCTAATTTTTCTGCTTTTACTATTTCTTCTTCAGCTTTTTCTATATCATTACCGAAATCTTTTATTCTTTGATGATAATTTTCTAATACATCTTCAAAATTTACTCTTCTTGTTTGAACATATAATTGAACTGGAAATCTTAATGCATTTAAAAATTGTAAAAATCCTTCTTCAATTCCTAGCTTTTCATTTTCAGATCTCAAATCAAAATTTACTCCACTACACTCTAAAACCATTACATATTCTTTTGCATTATTTCTAATTATCATTCCATCCCTAACTGTATCAAATCCTAAAAAGTCTATTATACTTTCTCTTTTTAATACACCATGAAATCTACCATAGTCTTTTCTATTATTTGCCTCTTCTTTTTCCTTAGTAATATCATCTAACTTAGCAAAATCGTCTTCGACTTCTTTTTTACTTAGTATAAACTTTTTATAAGAATAAAGTGCAATTTGTATTAATATAAGTATTACAATAAATAATATTATAATTTGTATTGCTGCATCCATTTATACTCCTTCGTCGATCACCTTTAGTGATCTTCTTGATTTATATTTTATATATGTAACTATTACTTGATGTAGGTATAGCCCTTGTACGTCTTTTGTAGCCGGTATAAAGTTTATTGGTCTTATTGGTACTGTACCCATTAAAAAGCCAAATGCACCTATAAGTCCTATTATTATATACATTAAAGTTTTTGATGGTATAATAATTTTTACTATAATTCCAATAATAAAACCAAGTACTAAAAATACTAATGTATATAATAATGATCTAATTGAAAAGATAGAAAAAAGTCTAGTTTCACTTTTCTTTTCTCTTGGTATTTCATGTTTTGTCATTTTATCCTCCTACTTATTGCTGTAATTTTTCAAGCACTGATACAACCATTGCCCAAATTGGATATGCTAATGCAAATATTCCAACTGCTACTGCAAATGCAGTAAGTGATTCTTTAAGCTCTGCCGTTTTCTTAGTATCACCTGTTGCTCCTGCAGATGCAAATTTAATACCTAAATATATTGCTCCTCCTACTGCAACTGCCATACCAATTGAGATAAGAACATCCCCTAATGGTTTTATTTGCCTTGCAAATGATTCTCCTATTTTCCCAGGATCTACTCCATCACTTCCTTGTTTTCCTCTATTTAAAAATTCAGATGCACCATTAAATACATTTGAAATACTAAAATTTTCATTTTCAGCATACACATTGTTACTTAATATTACTGAATTTATAAATAAAAATATTAAAATCAATAAAATTATTTTTTTTATTATTTTCTTTCTTTTTATTTTTATCATCTTTTTCATATATCTTTCCTATTTAGTTTTTAATCATAATAATAATTAATATTTATAGAATATTGATCAAATTCTATAAAATTTACATTTATATATTATATATTATATGATTCTATAAAAATTAATTCAATTTTGTGACAATATCTTTAAAATAAAATATATAATTAATAACATTTTATAAATTTATAACTGTGATCATACTTTTTCTATTTCATTTATATTTTATTTTATTTATATTTATATTTGTATTTTTTTCTTCTTGTTTTTACCGCTTTTTTCTTCATTTTATTTTAAAGAGTAATATATAATAATAACATATTTTTAATATATTACAATATCTATAATTGCATTTTTTTAAATTTTATTGTTACATTTATAATTATTTAAATATGCATATTTGACTAAATTACTTTTTATAAATATAATATTTGTATGTAGGAAACTACACAATATATATTGTGTAATCTATAAGATTAACACAGAATTGAAATTTCAAGGAGGAATCATGAAAAAAACTACAAAAAAATCATTAGCTAAAATAGCTATGATCTTAGTAACATTAGCAATGGTATTTGGTATAAGATCATTTGCAGGTGATTTAACTTTCACACCAAAAGCACCTAGTGATCCTAGAGCTAAAAACATAGCAAATACTATAATAGGATTAATCCAATTTATAGGTGTTGCAATCGCTTTAGGTATGTTAATAATAATTGGTATTAAATATATTACTGCAGAACCATCAGAAAAAGCTAATATAAAAGATCAATCACTAGTATACTTATTTGGTGCAATACTAATTTTTGCAGCAACTGGAATATTAGAAGCAGTAAAAGGTTTAGTAAAAAATCTAGAGACTGCACAATAATTAATATTATTTTAATTTTTAAAAAATTATTTAATATTATAAAAAAGATATATGAAAGCATATATCTTTTTTTATGTAGATTATATTACTATATTGCTTTTTACTCTATTTGCATGTTATAATATATATATGATATATGACATAGTATAATAATATGGAGGATACAATGAATAAAAAGAAAAGAAAATTAATTATAGCAACTTTATTAGTTTTAGCCTTGACATTTGCTTTTGCAATTTTTACAAATTCATATGCAACTACTGAAGCACCAAATACTGCAACTGCAATTGATGTTAACTCATTACAACCTAGCTTTAATAAAAATTCATCATCAAGTAAAACAATAATTAATGTAACAAGAAAAGTTTTAGAAATTTTACAAGTTTTAGGTATAGCTATAGGATTAATTATGTTAGTAATTATAGGTATTAAATATATAACAAGTGCAGGAAATAAAGATGAAGGACCTGAGATTAAAGATGTAATAAAAAAATATATATTTGGAGCATTCTTAATATTTGGAGCAACTGGTATTCTAACTGTAATACAACAAATAGTTGCACAATTTGATACAGCCATAAATTAATATAACAGGAGATTATTATGAACTTAACAAAAGAAAAAAAGAAATTAATTCTTAAATATATAATAATTGTATTAATTGTAGCATTTTTTATTAATACATTTTCAAAATCATATGCATTTAACGGAATTATAGATACAATGAAACCAACACCATCTAATGACCAAAAAATTACTACAATAGGTAATGAAATACTTGGAATTATACAATTTATTGGTGTTGCAGTATTATTAGGTTCATTAATAACATTAGGTATAATTTCTATAACTAATATAAATAGTAAAAAATTAGCAGATTTAAAAGATGGATTAGTTTTAATAATAGTAGGAGCAGCATTAATATTAGCTCCGGTTACTATCGTTAATGTAATATATTCTTCTGCAAAATCTGGAGTCAATTAATAAAGATTAAAATAAATAGAAGATATACTATAGATAATAATAATATAATAATATAATAAAAAACGAGTAATTAATTTCAACTCGTTTTTTTTATGCTATTTTTGAATTAATATATCAAATTATAATTCTTCATATAATTTTTTGAAAAATTTTCCTCTTTGTTCATATCCTTTAAATTCATCAAAGCTTGCACATCCTGGTGATAATAATATTATATCTCCTTTTTTTGCATCAGAAACCGCCTTATTAAATGCATCTTGCATATCAGTAGCTTCAACTATCTTCGCATTATATTTTTTTAAAGAGTTAATAATATCTTTTTTACATTCACCATATACTATTGATTCTTTTACACTGCTTTCTAATATAGTTTTTGCTAAAATATCAAATGATACTTTCTTATCACTACCTCCTAAAAGTACAATTGTTGGCCTATCCATTGCTTTTACACCAATTACTGCTGCATCTGGATTTGTAGCTTTTGAATCATTGTAATATTTAACTCCATTTTTTTCGCCAACATATTCTATCCTATGTTCTACACCATAAAAGCTTGATACTGAATCTTCAATAACATCTATTTTCATTCCATAATAATATGAAGCAACAGAAGCAACCATAATATTTTCAACATTGTGCTTTCCTGGTACATTTATATTTTCTTTGCTTACAAGTTTAATATCATTTAAATTAAGTTCATCATCAAAAAGTAATATATTACCATCACTTTCATAAGTATACCTTTTTATCATATATCTGCTTGCATAATTATTCTTAAATTCTTTTATTGCCTTTTCATCAGAAAAATCAGTATGGCTTAAAATGTAATCATACATTTTTTTAGATATTTCTTCTATCTTAGCTTCAACTTCTTCTTTATTTAATTTAGCACTAAACCAAATAATTCTTAAATCAGGAGATATATAATTATTAGTTACATAATCTATTATGTATTCATCAGCTGCATTAAGTATTATGTAATCCCCTTCTGACTGGTTTTTGCAAATATTAAATTTTGCATTAACATAATTTTTCATAGTTTTATGCCTATTTAAATGATCTTCAGTTATATTAAGCACCGCAGATATTTTAGGCCTAAAATCTTTTATTGTTTCCAATTGAAAGCTACTTAATTCAAGTGCTACTATATCTTCATTTTCTAATTTATCAGCAACTGCTGTAAATGGTTCTCCAATATTTCCTAATGTATACTCTTTACCTTTTTCATTATGTTTACATATATCTCCTAAAATTTGTGTTGTAGTTGTTTTACCATTAGTTCCTGTTATACCAAGTATTGTACCTTTAGAGTATCTATATGCAAATTCTATTTCGCCTATAACTTCAACACCTTTTTCTTTAGCTTTTAATACAATATCTGCATCTAATGGTACTCCAGGACTTAATACAACTACATTAATTTCAGACCATAATATTTCATCTGGATTACTATATGTTTTATCTACATAATTCTTATCAACTATAACATCTTTATTATTATCAAATATATATGTTGTTCCACTTTGTCTTTTTACTAGCTCTGATATTTTCTTACCACTTATTCCATAACCTACAGCAAGAACTATCTTGTCTTTAAGGTATCCGTATTGGCTCAAATTAGAATTTTTTTCGTTTTTTTTACTTTGATTACTTTTATTGTTCATTTCTAATCCTTTCTAATCAAATATATCGTTTCCCCATTTATCTATATAATATTTTATATTTTTAATTTTTTCTGGCATATATTGCTGTTCTACTTTTCCATCTTTATAATCATGTGGATACTTATATCCTTTTCCATATCCTATTTGTTTTGTACCAGATGTTGTTGCATTTCTTAAATGATATGGTACTTCACCTGTATCTATATTTTTTATATCACTTATGGCGTTATTTATTGCTATATATGCAGTATTTGATTTCTTGCTTAAAGCTAAATATATTATTACTTCAGCAAGTATTATCCTTGCTTCTGGCATTCCAACCATTTTGACTGCATTCATTCCACTTACTGCCATTCCTAGTGCATTTGGATTTGCAAGTCCTATATCTTCACTTGCTGATATAATCAATCTTCGTGCAATAAAAGATACATCTTCACCACCTTCTAATAATTTTGCTAAATAATGTATTGCAGCATCTGGATTACTTCCTCTTATGCTTTTAATCATAGCTGATGCAACATCATAATGTTCATCTGCTTTCTTATCAAAAAATTGTTTTCTTTCAGGAAATATTTCACTTACATTTTTCTTGTTTACATAAATATATCCATCATTTGATATGTCCGATGATTCAATTGTTATCTCTAGACTATTTAATGCACTTCTTATATCACCATTAGCTAATATTGCAATTTTTTCTAAAACGCCATCTTCTATTTTCAAATCATAACTCTTATAACCTTTTTCACTTTCAATTGATCTTTTAAGTACTTTTATTATGTCATCTGCATTTAAAGGATTTAATTTAAATACCATTGATCTTGATATAAGTGCTTTGTTTATTTCAAAGTATGGATTTTCTGTTGTTGAGCCAATTAAAATTATGTCACCTTTTTCAACAGATGGTAATAATACATCTTGTTGTGCCTTATTAAATCTATGTATCTCATCTATGAAAACAATACTAACCCCTTTTGGATTTAATAAGATGTTTTCATTATCTTCTATAACTCTTTTTACATCAGCGATTCCTGATGTTACTGCATTTAATTTAATAAATCTGTAATCAGTAGTTTTTGCTATAACTTCTGCTATTGTTGTTTTGCCACAGCCAGGTGGCCCCCATAAAATTATTGATGTTATTTTATCAGATTTAATAAGTCTATATAATGGTTTGTCTTTGCCAATTATATGATCTTGTCCAACAATATCTTCAATTTTTTCTGGTCTCATCCTATATGCTAATGGTTCTTTTCTCATTTCGTATTCCTATAATTTTTAATTAATTTGCTTTTTTAACTTCTATACTTTCTATTATAACATCTTCTAAAGGTTTATCATTTGATTGATCTGTTTTAACTTTTGCTATTTTATCTACAACATCCATTCCTTCATACACTTGCCCAAATACAGTATATTGCATAAATAGTGATTGTACACCACCAAATTTTGAATATGCTTCAACCAATGATTTTGATACGTTTTTTACTTTCATTTCACTTACAACATTTTGATTTGGATTTGCTTGTGTAATAAAAAATTGTGATCCAAGGCTCTTTTTTACTCCAGCTACGCTAGCCATAGCTAAAGTTCCTCTAAAAGGAAATCTTTTAATATTTACCTCTGGTTCAAAAGGTTCATTCCAAATGCTTTTTCCACCTGTTCCATTTCCAGTTGGGTCACCACCTTGTATCATAAATTCTTCAATAACTCTGTGGAATGTTAATCCATTATAATATCCATTTTTAGCATGTGTTAAGAAATTTTCTACAGCTTTAGGTGCTTCATCTTTAAAAAATTTTATTTTAATATCTCCAAAGTTTTTAACATGCATTATTGCTATATCTTCACCTTGAGCTGGTTGGTCTAATTGTTTTTTAGCAATTTCCATATAATCTATATCTTCTATAGTTTCTTTATTTTTATCTTTTTCTTTTGATACAGGCTCACTAACTTGATTTTCATTCTTCTTTTCTTCTTCGATTAATGCTTTCTGTTTTTTATCTGTGGTTTTATATTGTGCATACATTATAGCAACTATAATTATTATAATTACAATAGTTACACATATACCAACTATTTTATTTTCTTTATTATCTTTCATTTTTCCTCCACTAATCTGACAAATATAATCTATTTTTATTAAATCCAAAAAAGCTTTTTATTTTTGTAAAAACACGCTTAAAGAAACCTTCTTTTTTTCTAACTTTCAAACTTTGTATTTCATTATTAATATACTCTGTCTGCTTTCTTCTATCTTCCATGAATGTTTCTTCTTGAACTCTATATGTTTTTTTAAGTCTTTTTATTGTTTTCTTATCACACCAAGATGTTTTTAATATAATTGATAAAATAACTATTGACTCATACATTAGTTTTTGCTCTTGAAGAGGCTTGTTTAAATCAACCTGAAAATAATGTGTTTCATCTTTAAAATTATTCATAAACCAAATAAAATTTTTAGGTACTTTAGTCACAAGTATAGGATCAGTATATTCAAGTACAACAGAAACTTCCTGAAGTGCTTTGTATAACTCTTGCTGATTTTCCATAGCTCCCCTTTCTTAGTTAATAATTTTTAATGCATCTTTTATTAGTTCTTCTGTACTTTTTGATGTATCTAATTCTTCTACTATTTTTGATATATCATAATTTGTATATCCTAAAACTAGTAATGCCTCTGTTACATCATTTATCTTTAACTTTTCTTCCATATTAGTTTTAACTTGTATACCAGTATTTTCTAAACTAATTATTTCTTTTGTATCTATCTTATCTTTTATTTCTAAAATTATCCTTTGTGCAGTCTTCTTACCTATACCTGGTAATTTTGACAATTCTTTTGCATCTTCTGTAACAACTGCTGTTGCAAGTTCTTGTGCTGTTGTATTTGAAAGTATACCTATTGCAGTTTTTGCTCCTATTTTACTTACTGATATTAATTTTTCAAACATTTTTTTATCTTGTGTATTTGAAAATCCAAATAATGATATGTTATCCTCACTTACATTATAATATGTGTATATTTTTGATTTTTTGCCAATCTCTAAATCAACTATATTGCTGTATGGCATAAATATTTGATACCCAATATCATTATTTTCTATGATTATATTATTATCATTTTTTTCTATTATATTCCCTATTATATATGCATACATTTCTAATTCCTTTTTCTTTATTATATAGTTTATTTTTTAACTTTTCAACATAAAAAAACTAAAACAGCAAATACATTATTTATAAATATTTAAACTATTTTAGTTTTTTATTTCGATTTTTTTAATTATTCATTTTTATATATTTTAACTTTTCTTTTCTTCATCTTCTATTTTTATAGTAAAAGTTTCTTTTTCTGCTTTTATGCCTTCATTTATTTCTATTTTTTCTGATTCTTTTTCAACTTCATTTAATTTTTTTTCATTTTCTTTTTTATTTTCAGAGCTATTTTGTGTTATTATCTCATCATTTATTTTTTCTAATTCTTCATTATCCTTAATATCATCTTCAGATCTTTCATTTAACACTTCTTCATAATAATTAGAAAATACATTTAATATGTCTATATATAATTTGTCTGCTTTTTTATTCCATGTTCTAACCATTTTTTTAGCTGATTCTTCAGAATTTATTGAAAGTTCTAATTTTATTAAATTCTTATCATCTTCTCTAGCTGTAAATATTGCTACATTACTTTTTGGTAAATATTCTGAAGATACTGAATAAGCATCCCTTATTGACTTGTAATATCTTGAGAAATCAGCATCAATTTTAAGTTTCTTAATACCTGGTAACATAGTAATTGTAAGATCAAGAGCTTCCTTTCCCTTTGCTGTCAATCTATACATTATTATTGTTTCATCTTTTTTAAAATCATTCATTTTAGGTATTTTACTTAATGTAGTAGTAATTCCTTCTGTATATATCTTTTTTATATTTTCATCATTTTCATAAAGTTTTGCTTTTTCTTTTTTTTCTATCAAGTTTTCAGATATTAAACTTTCTAAAAGTTGATGAAAATCAAAATAATTAATATCTGTAAGAGATGTTACTAATTCTAAATATACTTTGTATGAAATATACTTATTAGCTTTATCTAATATATACATCATAAGTATTTTAGTTTCAGCAATTTCCATCATATTCGAATTATTTGAGGTTTTATTCATATTTTTTACCCCCTTATAATATATATAAATATATCAAAAAAACTTTAAAAAATCAATTATAATTCCCATTAGTAACTACTTTTAGACATTTAAAAAATATTTACTTAATTATTTTTTTGTCTATCTATTATTTATTTTGTAAATTTTTTTATATTGTTTCTGATTAATTTTTAATATTTAATTACCCTATTTAATTCATACAATATTATTGAAACTGATGTAGCCAAGTTCAAACTCTCCGTAGTATTTTCCATAGGAATAGTAATTGCTTTTTCAACATTTTCTTTAATTAAATTTGTCACACCATTTGCTTCATTTCCAAAAATAATTAATATATTCTTAACTCCATTTTTCTTATTTTTTTCTTGCTTAATTTTTTCAGAAAACTGATAAAGATTTTCTCCAAACATATCTGTATATACAATTTCATAATTTTTTTCATCATCACTTTTATATATTTTTTTGAAATTATTTATTATTTCGTATATATCACTTTCAATGATACCCACTTTAAAAAATCCACCCATACTAGATCTTAAAACTTTAGGAGAATATATATCCACATTTTGATCACCAATTGTGATTATTTCTTTTATCCCTAGACTTGATACGACCCTTAGTATTGCGCCTAAATTATTTGGATTAGATATATTTTCAAACACAGGTATACACCTTATTTTGTCTTTTTTATTGTCATTTTCTGTTTTAATATCTTCTAATTTCTTTTCTTCATATTTTTTTAATATAATTATAATTCCTTCTGGATTTTTCTGTTTAGATATTTTTTCTATTATTTCTTCAGTAGCAATTATTATCTTTGCATTCCTATTTTTGTCTTTTAAATTTTCTATTAGTTTTTTAATATTTTCTTCTTCTATTAATTTTTCTAGGATATATACTTCTAATATATTTTCTGAATTATATAATATAGCTTCTTCTAAAAGCTTCTTACCTTCCGCAATATATTTTCCATATTCTTCTCTATATTTCTTTTCATTTAACTTAAACGCTTCTACCACACCATTATTGTTCTTACTTGTTATTCTTAAATATTCATTATTATTAATATTGTTATTTTTGTTATTATTATTTCCCATAACTACCTTTTTATCTCATATATTATTATCTTATTATTCTTTTATTCTTATTTTACTTCTTCTCTTTTTCTTCTTTCTCTTCTTTTTCTTCTGCTTCTTTTAAACTGTAATTCTTTTTATCCTTTAATATTTTTAAAAACCCATATGTAGCTTTTACTATATCTGTATCTTCCTTAACATTAAACACAATTTTACCTACAGAATTTTCTTCTTTAGTTTCTCTAAATGATATGTTTGTTCCAAACTTTTTAATTAGTATTTGCATATTTTCCCTATCAAAGCTGTCATCAAAGAAAATATGAATTTGTCTTGTTATATTTTCAGAACTTAACTCTAGTATTTTAGACACTCCTTTTTCATATGCTAAATTTCTAATTATTATTGTTTTAACAAAGTTCCTAACCTCTTTTGGCATCTTACCATATATGTCTTCTATTTCTTTTGTTACTTCAATTACTTCATTATTGTCTTTAGTTCCAACTAATTTTTGGTATATATCCATACTGTATTGTTGTTCATTTACATAACTATTTGGTATATATGAATCAACATTTAAATCAATATTTACATCATATTTTTGATTTAACTTTTTCATAATTTCATTTAATTCTTTTTTTCCTGCTTCTTTTGCTTGTATCTCTTCTACCGCTTCTTTTAACAGCTTATTGTACATATCATATCCAACTTGTTCCATATGTCCATGTTGTACTTCGCCAAATAGGTTTCCTGCTCCCCTTATTTGCATGTCTCTCATTGCAATCCTATAACCTGATCCAAGTTCTGTAAATTCTCTTATTGCTTTTAATCGTTTTTCTGCAATTTCTGTAAGTCTTTTTTGCTTTTTAAACATTATATATGCATATGCTTCTTTATCGCTTCTTCCAACTCTACCTCTTATCTGGTATAGCTGAGCAAGTCCCATCTTATCCGCATCTTCGATTATTACTGTATTTACATTTGGTATATCTATCCCTGATTCTACAATTGTTGTAGAAACTAATACGTCTATTTCACCACTTATAAACTTCTGCATTTGTTTTTCTAAAGTTTTAGATGTCATTTGTCCATTTGCATAATCAAACTCTGCTTCTGGCACTAACTTTTTTAATTTTTCTGTTTTAGATTCAATATCTCTTACCTTGTTATGTAAAAATATTACTTGCCCATTTCTTTTAATCTCATTTAGTATAACTGATCTAATAATATCATCATCTTCTTCTACAATGTATGTTTTAACTGGCTTTCTATTCATAGGTGGATCATATATTACTGACATATCCCTTATACCAGAAAGTGACATATGCATTGTTCTAGGTATTGGTGTTGCACTCATAGTTAATACATCAATTTCATGTTTCATTGTTTTTATTTTTTCTTTTGCCTTTACTCCAAATCTATGCTCTTCGTCTATAATTAATAATCCCAAGTTTTTAAATTGCACATCATTACTCAATAATCTATGAGTTCCTATTATTATGTCTATTTGTCCTTTTTTTATTTTTTCTATAGCAACTTTTTGTTCACTTGGTGTTTTAAACCTACTCATTTCGTCAATTACTATTGGATAGTCTTTAAATCTTTCACTAAATGATTCAAATTGTTGGTGAACAAGTACTGTAGTTGGTGCAATATATACAACTTGTTTTCCATCCATTACTGCTTTAAATGTCGCTCTCATTGCAACTTCTGTTTTACCAAATCCAACATCGCCACAAAGCAATCTATCCATTGGTTTTTCACTTTCCATATCTTTTTTGATTTCATTTGTACATCTTATCTGGTCTTCTGTTTCAATAAATGGAAAGCTATCTTCAAATTCTTGTTGCCAACTTGTATCTTTTGAAAATTTAAATCCTTGTATTTTTTCTCTTTCTGCATATAATTTAACTAACTCTTCGGCAACTTCTTTTAATGATTTTTTAACTCTTTCTTTTGTCTTTTCCCAATCTTTTGTTCCTAGTTTACTTAATTTTGGAGTTGTGATATCACTTCCTATATATTTTTTAACATTAGATAGGTCATCTACCGGTATATATAGCAAATCATTATCTCGATACTCTAGTTTTATGTAATCCTTTTTAGTTCCATAAGCTTCTACCTGAGTTATTTCAATAAACTTACCTATACCATTTATATTATGCACAACATAGTCGCCTGGTTTTAAATCAGTAAATATAAGTTCTTCTGCCTTTTTCTTCTTATTTACACTTACATTTTCTTTTCTTACTATTATATTTTCAATGTATAATACTTTGAAATTTAAATCCGGCATTTCAAATCCTTCTGTAATTCTTCCTTCTTTCATGTATACACCAGGTTCTAGTGTATTTTTTCCATTACTATTATTATTTACAAACTCTTTTCTAATACTAGTTTTGATATTATTAGCTTTCATTTTTGCAGTTAGATAATTATATGTTTCTTCTAGTATTTCACCACATAATAATATAATCCTTTGCTTGTTATTAGTATTATTTCCTAGCTCTTCAATTTCCTTAAGTAAATTATCCAACTCAAAGCGAAAAAAGTTAACCTCCCTATAGCTAAAGCTATATTCGTTTCTTTTTGCATGCATACTATGTTTGTCTATAAAAGACCTGTTTATTTCGTCTATATATATAACATTGTTTTCTTTTTCAATTATTTTGTTGATTATTTCTTCATATTTCATTAAATGATTAAAACTATCTACAGGTATTTTCCCTTTATTAAATAGTAACTGTTCATTTTGCAGGTTTAATGTTTTTATTTTTCCATTGCTTGTATCATTTAATTTAGACTTATTATCTAATATTATTAGATCATCTTTTCCTATTAGATCTAATATTGTTGAAGGATTCTTATAGAAGTATGACCAATATTTTTCCACATAATTTGTATAATTACCTTCTAATATGTCTTCTACTTCTCTTTTTACTATCTCCATTGCTTCATTACTTACTTGTATTTCATTTAGTATATCATCTGTTATCTCTTTTAAGTTTCTCTGTAGGAAATATTCTGATGCCGGGTATATTTGTACTTCTTTAAGTTCTTCAATACTTTTTTGTGTTCTCAAGTCATATTTTCTGATTGATGTAATATCATCTCCCCAAAACTCAATTCTAAATCCATATTTTTCTGATTCAGCAACATCTACTATTCCACCTCTTATTGAAAAAGAGCTTTCAATGTCTGCTACATCTACTCTCATATAACCAAGTTTAGTTAACTTTTCTAATAGCTCATTCATGTCAACTTGCATTCCAACTTCTAGTGTAATATTAGATTTTTTAAGTAATTCAATTGGTGTAATTTCTTGCATCATTGCTTCTATAGTTGTAATAATAACTTTTGGATTTTTTCCATGAAGAATCTTTTCCAAAGTGTTCATTCTCTGGAAATAATTTTCCATATCTTGTGATATTGTATCTACATTTGCAATTTCTTTTTCGGGTAGAATATATATATTATCTCCAAAATACTTAAAATCACTGTATATTTCTTCCATAATTTTTCTGCTAGGTACAATATAGTATATATTTGTATTTAATTCTTTTAATGTAGCATATGATATTTGTGCTTTACCAAACTTACTAAGTCCTGTAAGTTGTATTGGTTTTCTGCTATCTTCTCTTTCTTCTTTTAATTTTTCTATATAATTTAAATAAGTATTACTTTCTTTCATTATATTTAGTAATGGATCCATATTTACCTTCTTTTAACATATCTATTATACTATAATTTCCTATTTTCTTCAATTTAAAAACACCCATACATCAACCTGCATTAATTTGTATAAGTGCTTTTACCTAATATCTAGTTTTCCTTTTATAACTTTATTCGTATTTTTTGTTTTGGCTTTGCTTTTTTATGTCTTTCCTACTTTTTATCTTTCTTCTATTATTTAATATTTAATATCTAACTATCTAATATTATATACTCTTTTAGAGTTTTCAAATACTTTTTCAGAAAATTCTTTCAAGTCTTCTCCTCTAATTTCTGATACTTTTCTTAAGGTATAATATGTATAACCTGGCATATTTTGTTTTCCTCTATTTGGCTCTGGAGTTAAATATGGCGCATCTGTTTCTACTAATATCTTATCATCTGGTACTAGTTTAACTGATTCATTTGGATTTGCATTTTTAAATGTAACTACTCCACTAAAAGATATATAATATCCTAATTTTAATGTTTCTTTTATTAAATGTTCATTTAATGGTGCACAATGTATTATACCCGTATGTTTTGCTGGATTTTCTTTTAGTATTTCTATAGTATCTAATGTAGCTTCTCTTGTATGAATTACAATTGGTAAATTTAATTCATTTGCAATTTCTATTTGTTTTTTAAAAAGCTCTTTTTGTTTTTTATGATTTTTTTCTTCTTTGTGCCAATAATAATCTAGTCCAATCTCACCTATAGCAACAACTTTATCATTTTCTTTTGCTAGTTTTTTTATATTAGCTATTTCTTCTTCAGTATAATTTTCCGCATCATCTGGATGTATTCCAACTATTGCATATATATTTTCGTATTTGTTTGCAATTTCTACTGCTTTTATTGAACTTTTAAGATCATAGCCTGGAACAGCTATATGCCCTACATTATATGAATTTGCTTCTTTTATTACTTCTTCTACTTTGCTTTCAAATTGTTCATCATTTAAATGAGAATGTGTATCAAATATTTTTATTCCTTTTATGATTGGTATATTTTCTCTTATTTTTTTTCTCATATTTTTCCTATCTTATTATTTTTTATCTTATTTTTTTACAATTAATTATTTAAAACAGCTACTGCTGTTGCCATTGTATTGTTATGTGAAATACTAATTTTTATTTTTCCATTTAGTTTTTTATAATTTTCATTATGTATTATAACTTTTGGTTTATTATTTTTTTCTTCTTTTATAATCTCAATATCTTTAAATGACAATATATTTTCAGAATTATTTATGCATTTATATATTGCTTCTTTTGCCGCAAATCTTCCTGCAAATGATTCATACATATTTTTCTTTTTATTTTTACAATATGCAATTTCATTTTCTGTGTATATCCTACTTAAAAATTTATCTCCATATGTAATTATATTATTCTTTACCCTTTCAATTTCAATTATGTCAATTCCTAAATCTTCTATCATTTCATTTCCTATTATATATTTTTTTAAATTTAATATATTAATACCAATATTTCATAATAATTAGTATTATGTTAATAATTATAGATATAATTAACAATATAGTAAGTTTAATATTCTTGCTATAGCTTTTTTCTAGTTCATTATATCTATATATTATATTATATTTGCTTGATACCTCATTATACAATTCATTAGTTTCAAGCACCTCTTTTAAACTATTATAGTAATTTGTTCCTTTTTCAGACAATGTTATTTCTTGATACCAAAACTTATTATTAAATTCTTTAAACTTTTTATGCCTATCACTCATAGCTATTTCTGTATTTAGCTTTTCTAAATATTTCTTTTGATAAAGTGCAATTATATATGTATATAGCATTTGTGTTTCATATCTTCTAGGCAATATTGTAAAATTATATGGATCCACTCCTGAAGATATTAATACACTGCTTACCTTAGATACAGCAATTTTAGTGTATTTTAATTCATCTAAAATTTTAGTTATCATATTTTCACTAATCAATGCATCTGTATCATATGTCGAAGTAAATACTCTCATATACTTATATAGTATTTTTGAAATTTCTTTTTCATCTGTTGTTTCATTCCAAACCATATTATCCACACATAAATATGAAAAAGTGTAAAAGTTATTTATACTTTTTTTATCATTTTTTGCATTTTCTAATATGAAGTTTTTAAGTAAGTTTTTAAATTTTATTATACTATATCCTTCATTCATATTTAGCTGTATATTGTCCAACTTTTTAATAACACTTTCATCAGAAATCAATGTTTTAAATCTACAATTAAAATCTAAAACATCTCCTAAATCTTTTGTATCTGTTATAACTGTTTTTAATACAATTATTGCTATTCCTGTTTTAAATACAAATAATTCAGCTCCTTCATAATTAAAATTGATGCCATTTATTTCTGAATCTTCATTTTTTACTTTTACTTCGTCTTTAAAAAAGTCATAGCTAAATATAGCTACATCTTTTTTAGTTAAAAATGTTATTTTTTCTTGATCTGTTTTACTTGCCCATTCATTTTTATCTATTGTATAGAAAATATTTTTTAATATTTCTTCTTTAAAAAACGAATATATCTCTAAATCTTTAACTTGTTCAAATATTCGAGTTTTCACTTTTTTACTTTTAACAAGTTTTTCTATATATTTTTCATATTCCATATTATACACAAATGGCAATATAAAATATGAATATTGATATTTATATTTTTCTTTCACTCTTCCCTCTTTTGTATATTAATACTAACTAACTAATAATTATTATATTTATTATTAAATTACTATTCTTTATACTCTTTTGTATATGTTTCTAGTTCTACATTTTTGTCTCTAAAATATTCTCCGATAAAATCTACAAGTAAGTAATCTTTAAAATCATATTTTGGTTCAATTATGACGTCTCCATTATAATTTAGTACGCCCCACTTACCACTTCTACTTACTGCAATATATCCATATTCATTTTGCATTTTAGCATCATCATAAATTGGTGCAACTATAATTCTTCCTTCTCTATCAGAGTATCCATATTTTCCATTTTCTTTTATTCTAATCAAGTTATTATTTGAATATGCATCTTTTTCATTTACTTCTTCAAATTTGAAATTATAAATTTTATCATCTTTTCCATCATTTATAATCATATAATTTTCTGTACTCTTTTTATAAATTACATCTGATAATTTTTTATTTAATTCATTATCATATATATCTTCCTTATTTGCATTTGTTGCAATATATATTTTAGCCTCTTTGTCATATGTTATATTTTCATAACTTTTTTCTAATAATCTTTTTTTATTTTCTTCTACAGTACTATTTCCTTCTTTATCTGTTTTTACAACATTATATCCATTATCATCTTGTACTATATAATTATTATCTCCTGCAGGAACTATCTTTTTAAATTCTGCTGGTAATATTTCTTTAGAATTACCATTTATTAATCCTACTTTTTCACCATTTTTATATATCATCATTTTTTCTTCTGTAATTTCTATTACATCTTTTGATATAATTCCTTGTTCAGTTCCATCTACATTGTATAATTTAGAAGTTTGTCCTTTTTTTGCTATAACAAAATTATCTGATTTTACTTTTTTTATCTCATCATATTCTGTTTTAAGTATTTCTTTTCCTAATTGTGATCTGACACCTTGTCTATTTTCATTTTTTACTATATATGGTGTTTCTTCTCCTTGATACATAGGTTCTACATTATCATAAATTGCTGGTGCAACATAATTATTTGTTTCTGTATTTATAACACCACATTTATTACCTTGTTTAATTTTAACTTTGTTTTTAATTCCTTTCATAGAAACTATTTCATCAAATTCAGGTTTGAATTTTTCTTGACCAGTAAGATCTATTAATCCATATTTATCACCTTTTTTTGCTATAAGTAAATTTTTATCATAATTTAAATCAGAAGTAGTATATTCTATTGGTTTTATTTGATCATAATTTTCTGCCATATTTGTTTTGTTTTCATTTAATAGCTCAGATTTAAATTCATTATTTAAATAATTTACATCTTTATTAATTATGAACGCATCCTTTTTATGATCAGGAATAACTATCATTTCATCATATGTTGGTTCTATTATCTTATTTCCAGTTGAATTAATTACTCCCCATTTTCCATTTTCATAAATAGTATAATATCCTTTTACCCCTGTTCTTTTTACATTATATTTAACAACACTAGTTTTTGCATATTTAATTCCTAATATGATCAAAGCAATTATAATAGGTATAATTATAACTAAGAATACCTTTTTCATATTTAGTTTTCTTTCTTCTTTTTTAAATCTTCTACCACTCATATTATATCCTCTTATATATTTCTTTTATATTTTCTTTATTATAGTGTTTATTATTTTTGTCATATTTTCTTATTCTTGCAATAACTAATTCTTCTTCAGCCAAGTTCAATATTTGTTCTCTATTTTTTTCAATATATTCTAATCCTAATTCATTTAAAATATTATATACCAAATTATTTTCTTTTTCATTATTTGTAGCTTTTTCTTCATCTATTATAATAATATTATTATTTTCTAGTATCTCTTTTATATCTTTATATTCTAATTTATTATAATCATTTTTAATTATATTTAAATAAACTTCTTTTAATATATTGTCATAAAATATTATTTCATCATATATATCTAGCTTTTTTGCAATATCATTTTCTATAAAATATTTTTTAAATCCATTTATATTTTCTTGTGATGAATATAATTCATTTTCTCTTATTTTAATTTTCTCTTTTTGTATTTTAACTTTTCTTATTTCTTCTTGTTCTTCTTCTTTTATTTTTTCTTTTTTATTTTTTTCATTTTTATTTTCTTTATTATCTTTTTCATTATTTGCTTTTTCTGTTTCTAATTCTTCTTGCTCTTTATTACTAAATACATAAACATCTAATATTCTTCCAAGCTCATTTCTATATATCTTAGCATATTTAAGTTTTGCTTCAGTACTAATCAAATTGTCATCGTCATCAAAGTTATCAATCAAGTCATCTTTATTTTCTTCTAGGCTTATGTTTTCATCATTTTCTTTTTTTTGATTATTCATTACTTCATTTAAGTTATATGTAAGTCTTCTTTCACCTTCATTTCCTAAAGTTAATTCTGTTCCTAATAGATCAAATACATTATTCTTTTTATACCTTAATAATACAATTAAACTCGATACTGCAAATATCAAATATGTAGAAATTTCATCATTGTATATTACAAGCATAAAAATATTTAAAAGTGCAAGTATTACAACTACGGATCTTTTTTCAAATATTCCAAGTAGTGAAAATAATACTGGTATTGTTATCATTAAATAAACATTTAATTCTGCATTTGGTATGAAAATAGAAAGCCCATATATTATAAGTGAAATTGTAAGTGACTCTAATAA
>QWCE01001218.1_pt1 | contig 41006 bp, 33 predicted proteins | sample 1972531 | NCBI WGS metagenome assembly QWCE01 (sample SAMN09866716, study PRJNA288562) | Human gut metagenome isolate term4_stool, whole genome shotgun sequencing... | reverse complement strand
CTGCCGAAGCGTTTGTTTAATACGAGGGTGATTGCTGCCGTAAGGGTGGTCTTGCCGTGGTCGACGTGGCCGATGGTGCCGACGTTGACGTGGGGTTTGGTTCTTTCAAATTTTCCTTTTGCCATAATTGTCCTCCTATTTTTCGCACAATATATAAGCCTATGTTACCCCAATTTTTGTAAAATTGCAAGGTTTTACAGGGCGACGACGATGCCGCCGCGTTCGGCGTAGACGCTTGAGAGTCCTTTGGTCTGAACGATGCGGATGCGGGCGTTTTGAAATTCGTCTTGGATGTAGTCTTTAAAGAGTTTTGCCTTTTCTTCCGCTTGGGAATGGCTGATGGTGATGAGGTGCACGCCTTTTTCCGCGTTGATTTTGATGACTTCTTTCGCCAGTTTCGCCAGGCTTTTTTTGAAGCCCCGGTTGATTTGAAAGAGGCCGACGGCGCCGTCTTCGCCTCGCATAATGGGTTTCATGTTCAGGACGTTGACGGCTTTTCCCGCGAGTTTCGGGATGCGGCCGTTTTTAATGAGGTTGTCCATGGATTCCAGGATGAAGAAGGTGGACTGTTTGTCGGCGTAGGCTTCGATGTCTTTTTTGACGGTGTCGAAGTCTTTTCCTTCTTCCGCCCATGTGGAGATCATTTCCACCACGTTGGCGCTGCCGGCGGCGGCGGATTTGGAATCGATGAGGGCGATTTTTTTCTCTGGATGTTCCCGCAGGACTTCCGCCACGGCGCTTTGGGCGGCGTTGTGGCTGCCGGAGAGTTTCGACGAGATGGTGACGACGAAGACTTCGTCGGAGCCTGTTTTTAAGATGGCTTCTTTGTAGCTGAAGGGCGATGGGCAGCCGGTGCGGGTGGGCTCGGGGCTCTTCTCCATGTCGGCGTAAAGGGCGTTTAGGTCCAGATCGTCGTCGTCGATGTAGGTGTTATCTCCCGCGTCGATGGTAAAGGGGACGTAGGTGATGCCCATGGCTTTTTCTTCTTCTTTGGTGAAGTCGGCGGCCGTGTCGCTGACGATTTTTATTTTGTTCATTGAAGCACCTCTTCTATATAGTGAGCCAGTTTTTCCGCCTCTTCTTGGAGCACGGCCCGGTCTTTGCCTTCGATCATGACGCGGACCAGGGGCTCGGTGCCGGAGGGGCGGATGACGACGCGGCCTTCGTCTTGGAATTTTTCTTCCAGGGCGCGGATTTTTTCCTGTATGCCGTCGTGATCCGCGTAGGCTTGTTTTTTCTCTTTCGCCACTTTGGCGTTGACGAGGACTTGGGGATAGGATGTCATAAGGGCGTTGAGCTCGCTCATGGGCTTGTCCGTTTCCGCCATGACTTCCAAGAGGTGGAGGCCGGTGGCCAGTCCGTCGCCGGTGGTGTTGTAGCGGCTGAAGATGATGTGGCCCGATTGTTCGCCGCCGAGGACGTAGGTTTTTTCGATCATTTCTTCCAGCACGTAGCGGTCGCCGACTTTGGTCTTGACCAAGGCGATGCCTTCTTGTTTCAGGAAGCGGTCCAGGCCGATATTGGTCATAATGGTGCCGACGACGGTGTCGCCCGTCAGCTCGCCTTTGGCTTTCAGGCTTTTGGCGCAGATGGCGAGGATGTGGTCGCCGTCGATGATGTCGCCTTTTTCGTCTACGGCGATGATGCGGTCGGCGTCGCCGTCGAAGGAGAAGCCGACGCGGGCTGCGGTTTCTTTCACCAGGGCCTGGATTTTTTCGGGGGCGGTGGAGCCGCATTGGGCGTTGATGTTGGCGCCGTCGGGGGCGGTGTTTATGGCGGTGACTTCGGCACCGAGGCGCACGAGGACTTTTTCCGCCAGTTCGCTCAACGCGCCGTTGCCCGTATCTATGGCGATTTTTGTGCCGGCGAGGTCTCGGTCCACGAGGCTCACCAGGTAGTCTTCGTAGTCGGCGATGCCGGCAAAATCGCTGCGCTCGATGCCCAGGTCTTTACCCGTGAGGGGCGCCGGGGTGTAGTGGGGATCGAGGAGTTTTTCTTCGATTTCTTCTTCCACGGCGTCGGGGAGCTTTAAGCCCTTATGGGAAAAGATTTTGATGCCGTTATATTCGAAGGGGTTGTGGGATGCGGAGATGACGATGCCCATGGCGGCGCCGTATTTTCTCGTAAGGTAGGCGACGCCCGGGGTGGGGATGACGTGAAGTTCCACGCAGTCGACGCCTCCCGCCATGAGTCCCGAGGAGATGGCCATGGCCAGCATGGCGCCGGATCGTCTCGTGTCTCTGCCGATGAGGACGAAGGGTTTTTCCGCGCCCGCCTCTCTGATGCGCTCGGCCAGGACTCGGCCCAGTTTCATGGCCAGTTCCGGTGTTAGGTCTGTGTTTGCGACGCCGCGAATGCCGTCGGTTCCGAATAATTTCATGGTGTCTCCTCCGGGGATGGTTCTCGTTTTCTATGCTTCATGCGCTCTTTGGCGTAGGCCAAGAGGGTTTCTTTCTCGTTTAGTGTGGGATCGTCGACGGTTTTGTCTTCGATTTCTTTCAACAGCGCGCCCATGGCGGGGCCGGGTGTCATGCCTAAGGCCATGAGGTCGTTGCCGTCGATGGCCAAGGTTTTGCGGCTGACGATGCCTTCTTCCATAAGGGCGCGGATGCGCTCTTTTCTTTCCAGTATAAAGGATATGTCTCGCGCGCCCCAGGTGCATGCCATGTCCGCCGCCATAAGGTCGTATAGGTCCAGGATGTAGTCCTCCCCTACCCGTCTGATCTGGCGGCGCAGGGCTTTGTCGGTCATGGTGTCGTGGACTTTCATGTGTTCTTTAATGAGCACGTCCACTTCCCGAATCAGGGCCTTTTGGCTCTTTAATCGTGCGAGGATTTCTTTCGCCGTCTCGGCGCCCATGGTGTCGTGGCCGAAGAAATGGCCCTTGCCCCTATCGTCTATGGTCAAGGTGTCGGGCTTGTTGACGTCGTGAAAGAGGGCGGCGTAGCGCAGGGGCAGTTTTTTCGGCGTGTGATCCACGACGCAGAGGATGTGATCGAAGAGGGTTTTGTCGTGATGGGGATTGCGCTGATCGTAGCCCACGGTGGGGGTGAGCTCGGGAAAGAGCTTATCGAGGACGCCGGCCTCTTCCATGGCGTAGAGGACGCGGGAGGGCCTGTCTTGAAGAAGGATCTTGCCCATCTCCTCCGCCACACGCTCGGCGGAGAGGCTTTGGATGCGGTAGGCTTCTTTTTTTGCCGCGGCCAGGAGCGCGGGCTCGAGGCTCATGTTCAGCTGGCCCATAAAGCGAAAGGCCCGCAGGATCCTAAGGGCGTCTTCCGAAAAGCGCCGGGCGGGATCGCCGACGGCGCGGAGTGTTTTATTTTGCAGATCTTCCCTGCCGCCGAAGGGATCCACGACACCCGTCTCTTCGCTGTAGGCCATGGCGTTGACGGTGAAGTCCCGGCGGGCAAGGTCTTCCTTTAAATCCGCCGTAAAGGTGACGACATCGGGCTTGCGATTGTCGCTATAGGTGCCGTCGATGCGAAAGGTGGTGATCTCCACGGGGCCCGTGACGGTCATGACGCCGATGGTGCCGAATTTTTCCCCTTCGCGGAAGGTCTTCTCCCCTTCCATGAGGGCGAGGATCTCTTCGGGCTTCGCCGGGGTGGTGAGATCGTAGTCGTGGGGTTCGATGCCCATGAGGCTGTCGCGCACGGCGCCGCCGACGACGTAGATGGGTATGTCTTTTTCGCGAAAGCGGCGAAAAATTCCTTGGATGCTTGCAGGTAATTTCATAGGCTTATTATAACACTTCCTGCGGTTTTTTTCTTTTCCGTAGGCGTTTTCTCCCCTACGTGGTATAATCGTAAAAAAGACGGAATGTGTTGGGAGGTATTGTATGAAACGGAATTACACGGCTCTCGCTTTGGCCCTTTGCTTATTTCTCGCCGGCTGCGGCAAGAAGTCGGAGGCCCCGAAGAAGGATGAGAAGCCCGCCAAGGCTGCCGCTACGACGAAGGACGAAGCTTACGAGCCGGAAAAGGACAAGGCCGCCGCTGAAAAGGCCCTTTTTGAAAGCGACAACGAGGACAAGCGCAACGCCGCCTTGGAAGATGCCAGCGACTACATCGCCCTGGTGGAACTTTCCACCAACGCCAACGGCCAAATGGAGTTGGAGTTTATTAAGAATTACAAGGGCATGTTGAGCACGGTGGAACTTCCCGTTCCCAAGGGCATGACGCCGAATCAGGAATACATTATCTTCTATCGCGACGGCGCCGACGGCGTGGTGGGCCCGGTGCATCCCACTTACGGCTTTTACGCCGTGGACGGAAGCGACGACCCGCTCCTGCGCCACATGGAACGGACTTACGGCGACTTGGACGAGGACGAGGAAGATACGTCTTCGGTAAAATCGAAGAAGGACGCCGATGCCTATGACGAGGGCGACAGCTATGGCTCGTCAAAGGATTCGTCTTCCGAAAAATCGTCCTCTTCTTCGAAAAAGTCTTCTTCGAAAACATCCTCTTCTTCGAAGGAATCGACGAAGAGCTCCTCCGATACGAAAAAATCTTCGAGCCAATCGAAGAGCTCGTCCGATTCGAAAAAATCGTCGAAGAAATCTTCTTCCGACGAATAACAGAAAAAGCAAACAGCCTCACGACGAGGCTGTTTTTTTGCGGGGATTTTTACTTTTCCTTCGGCGGAGCGAATGCCTTTATTTTTTCTTTCAGTACCTCGAGCCCTTCCTGTAATGTGTCCAAACTCATATTGCCGTAGCCCACGATGAGGCGGGGGTAGTCGCCTGTGGCCTTGACGGAGTAATCCGACAGGCCTTTGATGTGGATGCGCGAGCGGCGCAGGTGATCCAAAAGCTCTTTCTCCTTCACGGGAATTTTGCAGGTCAAAAGGAAGTGCATGCCCGCCCGCTTGTCGTCCACCTCAAAGAGTTCGTCGCCTAAAAAGGCCTCCACGGCGATTTTTCTGCGCCGGTCGTAGGTCTTGCGCCGGCGATTGAGCCTGCGCTCGAAGTGGCCCCGGCGCATGTACCGGGCGAGGGCCAGCTGCACCAGATTGGGAATGGGGCAGTTCATGACGGGACGCAGGCGGCGGTAGCGCTCCATCAGGGGGCGGGGCAGCACCATAAAGGAGACCCGCAGGGTGGGCGACAGGGATTTGGAAAAGTTGGACAGGTAGATGACCCGGTCCACGGCGTCCAAGCTTTTTAAGGCGGGAATGGGCCTGCCGTAGTATTTAAATTCGCTGTCGTAATCGTCTTCGATGATGTAGCTGTCCGTGGCCTTCACGTGATTTAAAAGCTTGGTGCGCCGATCCACCCGCAGAATGCTTCCCGTGGGAAATTGATGGGAGGGGGTCACGAGATAGATGCTCTTGTCCCGTGGCAAGGTGTCGGGATCCACGCCGGCATCGTCCACGTCCATAAAGGCGTAGGGCCGCCGGTGCTGCTCGAAGATTTTTTTCATGCCGATGTAGCCCGGATTTTCCAGGCGATAGGTGGCGTCTTTCGGCAAGATGGCGAAGAGGATGAGAAGCAGATACTCCATGCCGGCGCTGAGGATAATGTCCTCCGCCTGCACGTCCACGCCCCGGGAGGCGCGGAGGTAATCGGCCACGGCGCTCCTAAGCTCGGCCAGGCCTTCGTTCTCACGGCGATTCAATGGCTCTTCCTCCTCCGCCGCCCACTGCAGACATTTTTTAAAGTGGTTGTCGGGGAAGCGGTAGTCGGCGTTTTTATTTAAGTCGAAATCGTAATCGAATGCCGGAGCTTCCTTGGTCGGTGCCGTCGCCTGAGGGGCGATTTTTTTGTGAAGATTTTCGATTTCCGCCACGAAAAAGCCCACACGCTCCTTGGCGATGAGGTAGCCTTCGTCGGCGAGCTGGTCGTAGGCGGCGGTGACGGTGTTCACGGAAAGGCCCAGGTGATTGGCGAGATCCCGCTTCGAGGGCAGCTTCTCCCCTTCCTTCATGGCGCCCGTGACCACGGCGTCTTTAATGTAATCGTAGAGGGCTTCGTAAAGGGGGGTACCCTCTTTGAAATGGATGGTAAACAAACTGGTTCCTCCAAATTTTATTTTTTTGATCCTTTTGATGATACCAAATCCGTCCTACAATGTCACTGTAAAGCTTACATAAATCACAAGGAGGAAGAAATGAACGAAGCATTTGTTAAACTGACCGATTCCCTGAAAGGCGGCGTCATTATGGACGTCACCAGCCCCGAGCAGGCAAAGATTGCCGAGGAAGCCGGCGCCGTGGCCGTGATGGCATTGGAGCGGATTCCCGCGGACATTCGCGCCGCCGGCGGCGTGAGCCGCATGAGCGATCCGAAGATGATTAAGGAAATCCAAAAGACGGTGAAGATCCCCGTCATGGCCAAGGTGCGCATCGGCCACATTGTGGAAGCCTCGGTCCTCGAAGCCATCGGAATCGACTACATCGACGAATCGGAAGTCCTGACCCCGGCGGACAATAGCCACCACATCGAAAAGAAAAAATACAACACCCCCTTCGTCTGCGGCGCGCGGAATCTTTCCGAAGCACTTCGCCGAATCGAAGAAGGGGCGGCCATGATCCGCACCAAGGGCGAAGCCGGCACCGGCGACGTGTCCCAAGCCGTGGATCACATGCGCACCATTATGGGCGAAATCGCCTACGTCAAAAGCGCCAATGCCGACGAGCTCTACACCCTGGCAAAGGACATGGGCGTGAGCTACGATCTGCTCCTCTACGTTCACGAAAACGGCAAGCTCCCCGTGGCCAATTTCTCCGCCGGCGGCGTGGCCACTCCCGCCGATGCCGCCCTTATGCGCCGCCTCGGTGCCGAAGGCGTCTTTGTGGGCAGCGGGATCTTTAAATCCAACAATCCCGAAAAGCGGGCCAAGGCCATCGTAAGAGCCGTGGAAAACTACACGGACGACAGCGTCATCGCCGAAGTAAGCGAAGACATCGGAGACGCCATGGTAGGCATCAATCCCGACGAAATCGAAACCATTATGGCGGAACGGTAAGACGAAAATCTCCTCTCGAAAAAATGCAAAAAGAAAAGGCTGTGAGCGTTAAGCTCACGGCCTTTTTTGGATCATGTTCGCTTTTTATTTCGCCTTTTCAAAATGGGTTACATCTTTAAAAAAGTTTTCCGACGGATAGCCTCCGATGCCCGTCACGAGGACCTGTTCCGGCGACGTGGGATTCAGCACGGTGACGGCGTAGGCGATACCCGTTTTTTGGTAAACATTACCGGAAAGGCTCAAGGCGAAGTTTAAATCCTTCACGATCATGGTTCCCTGTTCTCTTTTCGTAAATCTGGGATAGGTTTTAAAGAGCTCCCTGTACATTTCCACTCTTTCTCCTGCGGGAGTGACGAATATCTGCATGGTCTTTGCATCGTAGGTGGCGCTGAAGTATTGCCCGGCGTCCTTGTTGATGGAGGCGGCCAGTTGTGCGCCGACATTGTTCACGACTTCTTCCGTAATAGGCCCCTTCATGTAATCGGTAGCTAAAATCACCACGCGGCGATCCGCATCCCAGCTGATGGGCTCGGCTTCCAGTTCGCTTAAGATGCGAATGGGCACGAAGGTGCGGCCGTCCTTAATGCGCGCCGGCACGTCGGAGTGAATCGTATTGGTTTGACCGGCGGTGGTAACGCGAACGGCGGTAGAGTTGATGGTATAGACCATGCGCGTATCGCCGACACTGATCGTGACCGTGCGTTTTTTTCCGTTCCACTTCACACCGTAACCTAAGCTGTCGGAGACGAAGCGCAGGGGCACGAGGGTTCTTCCGTTTTCGATATAGGGATTCACATCGCTTACGACGAAGCGATCTTTTACCCAAAGGCGAATGGGGGTGGCGGCTTCCGCGAGACCCGGCAGGACCAGCAAGATGACGAGGGCCAGTGCCACGGGCAATGATTTCTTTTTCATAATTCCTCCTTTAGGATTCCAAATATTCACTTAAGTCGATTATAGAATAGAAAAATTTTTCCCGCAAGTATGCGCCCCACGAAAAAAGCGGATCTCCTCTTTCGGAAATCCGCTTTTCTTTTATCCCTTAATTGTCCGCAGCGCGTTTGTGTTCTTTTGCCATGTCGTGATTGACGAATTTATTCTTCTCCGCCTGTGCCATCATGAGCTTGATGCGGTTGGTTTGGTTCACCGCCGAGGCGGAGGCGTCGTAGTCGATGGGAATGATATTGGCCGTGGGGTAGGCTTCTCGCACGGATTTGATCACACCTTTGCCCGTGATGTGATTGGGCAGGCAGCCGAAGGGCTGGACGCAGACGATGTTGCCGGCGCCGGAGCGGATGAGTTCCACCATTTCCGCCGTAAGCAGCCAGCCTTCCCCGTATTGATTCCCCAGGTCCACGAATTCCTCGGCGTAGGCCATAAGGGTTTGGACGGTTTCCGGGGCGTCGAAGGGGGAATCTTTCAGGGCGTCTCGAATGACGCGGCGATAGCTTTCCACGTAGCGGATCATGATTTCCGCGAGGAAGCTGCCTTTTTTCGACGTGCCGTAGCGACTTGCCTTGATGCCGGCGTTTTTAAAGGAGTAGATCATAAAGTCCGTAAGGTCGGGCACCACCACTTCCGCCCCTTCCGCTTCCAGTTGGCGTTGGACGTGGTTGTTGGCTTCGGGGAGATACTTCACGAGGATTTCGCCGACGATGCCCACCTTCGGCCGCACCTCGTCCCGTTTTTTGACGGCGGTATAATCGGCGATCATGGAGCGGACATTTTCCCTGAATTCTTTCCGGGAGTAGCGGCGATCCTTTGCGTTTAATTTTTCAAGCCACTGATCCGCCAGGGCTTTCGCCGCGCCGGATTGAACCTCGTAGGGCCTTGTCGCATTTGAAAGGCGCATAATGAGGTCGCCGTAGAGCATATTCTGCACGGCTTTTTTCCCGATGCGGGCTATTTGCGTCCGGGTCAGATCGATGCCCGGGTGTAGCTCGATGCCCTGTAGGGAAAGGCCCAGGACGGGGATGTGGCCGTAGCCCGCATCCTTCAGCGCCTTACGGATAAAGCCCACGTAGTTGCTGGCCCGGCAGGCGCCGCCGGTTTGGGTCATGAGCAGGGTGAGGTGGTCGGTGTCGTAGCGACCGCTTTTCACCGCTTCCATAAATTGGCCCACGACGAAGATGGAGGGGTAGCAGGCGTCGTTGTTGACGTACTGCAGGCCCTTATCCACCACGTGGGTGGACAGATCGGGGAGCACTTCCACATTGAAGCCTTCGCCTCTGAGCATGGGCTCGAGGAGGCGGAAGTGGATGGGCGCCATTTGCGGAATGAGGATGGTGTGGGTCTTGCGCATCTCTTCCGTAAAGAGGACGGGGTCTTTGTACATGGACTCGGCCTCTTTGTCCAAGGTGCGGTTTTGCACGGCTTGGATCAAAGAGCGCAGGCGGATTTTCGCCGCCCCTAAATTGTTGACCTCGTCGATTTTTAAGACGGTATAGATTTTGTGGTAGGCCTCTAAGATTTCGTTGACCTGATCCGTGGTGACGGCGTCCAGGCCGCAGCCGAAGGAGTTGAGCTGCACCATTTCCAGATGCTCGCTTTCCCCGACGATTTTCGCCGCCCGGTAGAGGCGGGAGTGGTAGTTCCACTGGTCCAGTACCCGAAGCTTGCCGTCGATATTTTCTTCGTCGACGATGCTGTCTTCCGATAAGACGGGAAGGCCCAAGCCCGTAATCATTTCCGCCATGCCGTGGTTGATCTCGGGATCCACGTGGTAAGGCCGTCCGGCGAGGACGATGCCCACGCTGTCCGTCTCTTCCAAAAAGGCCAGGGCGCGCTTGCCGGCGGCGCGAACGTCGTCGCGGTAGCGGGCCTCTTCGTCGTAGGCGGCGGCCACGGCGTCTTTCACGGCCTTTTTGTCGTGCTCGGGAAAAACTTCGGCGAGGCGCTCGGCCAGTTTTTGTCTGTTATCGAAGGAGAGGAAGGGATTTAAGTAGCGAATGCCGCTTTTTTCCATGCTCTCCACATTGTTTTTAATGACTTCGCTGTAGCCCGCCACCACGGGGCAGTTCAGTGTGTTGTCCGCCCGGTCCATTTTCTTTTCTTCGTAGAAGATGGCCGGGTAAAAGATGGTGTCCACGCCTTTTTCCACGAGGTTTTCCACGTGGCCGTGGGCTATTTTCGCCGGATAGCAGGCAGTTTCCGATGTGATGGACTCCAGCCCCTTTTCGTAGAGGGCGCGGGTAGACATATCGGACAGGACGACGCGGTAACCCAGCTTCGTAAGGAAGGTGTGCCAGAAGGGATAGTTTTCGTAGATGTTCAGCACCCGGGGAATGCCTATGGTGGGCGCCCCTTCCGGGAGGCTTTCGTAATCGAAGACGCGCTTTAATTTATAGGCGTAGAGATTGGGAAGCACGTCGTCTTCTCCGCGGACGATGCCCGCTCCCCGCTCGCAGCGGTTGCCGGTAATGTAGCGGCTGCCGTCTTTAAAGATATGGACGGAGAGGGCGCAGTTGTTGGCGCATTGGCCGCAGCGGGCGTGTTTCGTGGTGTAGGTAAATTCGTCCAGCTCTTCCCGGGTGAGGAGGCTGCTCTCTTTGCCTCCTTCTTCCATGGCCAGAAGGGCCATGCCGATGGCGCCCATGGTGCCGCTCATTTTCGGGCGCACCACTTCCCTGCCCGTGATCTTTTCGAAGGCGCGGAGCACGGCATCGCTGTAGAAGGTGCCGCCTTGAACCACGATGTGCTCGCCTAATTTTTTCGGGTCGCGAATCTTAATGACCTTTTGAATGGCGTTTCGTATGACGGAATAGGCGAGGCCCGCGGAAATATCCGCCACGCTCGCCCCTTCTTTTTGGGCCTGCTTCACCTTGGAATTCATAAAGACGGTGCAGCGGCTGCCCAGATCCACCGGGGCGTCGCTTTCCAGGGCCACGGCGGCAAATTCCTGCACGCTTAAGTCCACGCCGCCGGCAAAGGTTTGAAGGAAGGAGCCGCAGCCCGAGGAGCAGGCTTCGTTTAAGAGGATGGACTCGATGACATCGCCCTTGACCTTCATGGCCTTCATGTCCTGGCCGCCGATATCTAAAATAAAATCAACCTCGGGCTCGAAGTAGCGGGCGGCGCGGAAGTGGGCGATGGTTTCCACTTCCCCCCGATCCACCTTCAGAGCCGCCTTAATAAAGTCTTCGCCGTAGCCGGTGACCCCCGATGAGGCCACGTAGGCGTCGGCGCCCATGCGGTCGTAAAGATCCATAAGGTAAGACCTCGCCCGGTCCAGGGGCGAGCCGTTATTGGGGCCGTAGGCCTCGTAAAGCACCTCGCCCTTGTCGGAGAGAGCCACCATTTTCGTCGTAGTGCTGCCGGCATCGATGCCCACGTAGAGGGGGCCGGCGTAGGAATCCAAATCCCGGCGGGGCAAATCGCAGCCGGCGTGGCGGGCGCGAAAGGCCTCGAGCTCCGCCTCGTCTTTGAAGAGGGGCTCCAAGAGGGCGTCGGCATCCACGTGGACGTCTTCCGTGGTACTCAGGCGGTCGTACAGGGCTTTCACCTTCACCGGCACCTGCTCCACGGTCTTTAATGCCGCCCCCAAGGCCACGAAGATCTGGCCGTTTTCCGGCGCCAAAATTTCGTCGTCTGCGAGATTCAAGGTTTCGATAAAGCGCTTTTTCAATTCATCTAAAAAGGTAAGGGGACCGCCTAAAAAAGCGACCTTGCCTCGAATGGGACGGCCGCAGGCCAGATTGGAAATGGTCTGATTCACCACGGATTGAAAGACGGACACGGCGATGTCCGCTTTCGTCGCCCCTTGGTTTAAGAGGGCCTGCACGTCGGTCTTGGCAAAGACGCCGCAACGGGATGCGATGGGATAGATCTTCGTGTGCTCCTTGGCCAAGGCGTTTAAGCCGGCGGCGTCGGTCTTTAAGAGGGAGGCCATTTGATCGATAAAGGCCCCGGTGCCCCCGGCGCAGATGCTGTTCATGCGCTGTTCCAAACTGCCGCGAAGGTAGGTGATCTTGGAATCCTCTCCGCCCAGTTCGATGGCCACATCCGTTTCGGGGAGGTAGGCTTCGATGGCGGCGGTACCCGCCACCACTTCCTGGATAAAAGGCACGCGCAAAAATTCCGCCACGGCGATCCCTCCGGATCCGGTGACGTTGATGGTGGTTTCATCATCTGAAAATTTATGGTAGACCGTCGTCAAAATGTCCGCGACGGTTTTTTTCATATCGGAAAAATGTCGTCGATAAGTGGAGTACAAGATCTCCTTCTTATCGTTGAGCGCCACAAGTTTTACCGTGGTAGAACCCACGTCCAAGCCCATGTGCAGCAACATTTCACTACCTTCTTTCTTATATATATGTTGTTTTCTCTTACTGTTGCCATAGATTATAACATTTTTCTTATGAAAAGGCAGTAATCAATTTGACCTCGGTCCACTTTCTTTTTCGCCCTACCATTACGCTTTTCCTTCAACGGTGATGCCGATGCCGTAGGCCCCCGCTCCCGTGTGAGCGCCGACGCTGGCGGGAAGAGGGTCGTAGCGCACATCCGCCAGGGGAAAGGCGTTGGCCGCCAGTTCGAGCCAGCGCTCTTTTTCCCCTTCGTCGATGCCGAAGCCCGCCACGCCGATGCGAATGCGCCCGGGATCCACCTTAGAATACCGGCGGTCCACGTCTTTGTGCAGAGCGTCGATCATTTTCAGTTGGGCCCGGTACATGCTCCCCCGCACCTTCTCGTAGGCATCAAACTTTTCACCGCGGAAGGTGAGCACGGGCTTAATGCTTAATACCGTGGCAATGGCCGCCGCCGACGAACTGATCCGTCCGCCTTTTTTTAGCTGCTCCAGCGAAGAGACGGAAAGATAAATCGTGCTGTTGGCGCTGTCTTCTTCCAAGATGCGGGCAATTTTCTTTCCCCCGACTTTTTTCTGTGCCAGGCGAAGGGCGTCCATGACGGAATCCTTTTGGGTGACGGAAATGCGGCGATTGTCCGCCACGTGCACCTTCCCACCGTATTCCTTCGCCACCATTTGCGCCGTGTGGCAAGAGCTGCTCAAGCTGGAAGACATGGGTATATAGACCACCTCTTCAAAGCCATCCGCCAAAATGGTGTCGAGCTTGTCCATCAATAGGCCGATGGGCGGCTGAGAGGTGGTGACTTTTTCACCCTGCTCCATAAATTGACAGAGTTCCTTTTCGCTTAAATTCTCCCCTTCGTAATAAGTGCTGTCGCCGATAACGATGGGCATGGGAAGCACGAAAAGGCTGGCATTTTCATCGGGGGTAAAAATGCCGCTGTTGGTGTCGGTTAAAATGGCAACTTTCATCTTTCGCTCCTTCTATCTTTCTGTTCGCCGTTCTGATTTTCTTTTTTGTTCAAACGATAGGCCACGCCAAAGGCCGCCGCGGAGACGGCGATTTTAATGGCGATCATAATGGCAAATTGCGGCGAGAGGGGATTTAAAATCACATCGCCTAAAAGGGTGTTGGTAATGACGCCGATGGATGAGCCCAAGAGGGATGCCCCGAGGTAAACGGGATAGGGCGTGGCCGTGGCGCCGAAGTAGAAACTTAGTATATCACAGGGGAACCAGCCGATGATTCGCACGATAAAATTAGAGAAAAATTCGTTTTTCTTCTGCATGGCGATGACCTTTTCCATTTTCGGGTAGCGGTCCATGACGTAGTCGATGCCCGCCCCGCCTGCCCAGCGCCCAAGGGTGTAGGGGATGCTCAGGGTAATGGCCAGGCCCAGGTAGCTGACGGCCACGGCTTTTACGGGATGATAGAGCAGGCCGCTGGCAAGGTAGAGGGAGGGCAGGGGGATGACGATGGAAAGGCTTTTGATACCGAAGAGGAGAAGGAGCATGAAGATGGCTCTCGGGGTATCCGCCCCCACGCCGGACAATATGCTCTCAACGGTCATATGCTCTTTCGTCATCAGATAAATGGCGATAAGGGCGATGCCGAAAGACAGAAGGGCGATGATTTGAATCCGCTTGAGCTGTTTTTGCAGCGTCTGCTTGTTTTTGTCACGCTCCTTCATTCCGTCTCCTCCTCTCTGTTTCTACCCCGCCACCCTCGTCTTGCCCTCCTTGTAGGGTTGAATGGATTTTCTCAACAGGTCGGAAATTTTTTGATTTTCCAACTGTTCCGGAAGGCGGGCGGTCAGCCGGTTTTGAATGTCTTCAAATTCCATCGTATCACCTGTTTCTCTTTTACAAACAATAAGCAATAAGGCCGCACCTTATTGCTTATCGCTTCGTTTTTCAGCATTATCTTACGCCGTACCACGCTTCGTCGGCGCAGGGTTTCCAGCTTGCGGCATAGGGTTTGCACTTGCCGCAAAGGTGTTCCACCGCCTCCGGCGATTGCAGGTCGGTGGAATGGACGCCGGTTTCGTGGACGATGCGTTGGAGAATTTCCGGATTTTCCAACATGGGGCAGGGCCGCAAGTGGTTTTCGTTAAAGGGTTGATTGTCGTGATAAGCCATAAAGAGGGGCCGCTTCAAAATTTCCAACAGGGAGTGGTCTCTGATATTGGAGTCGGAGTAGTGGATAAAGACGCAGGGTTCCGCATCGCCGTTGGCGTTGATGTGAAAGTAATTTCGTCCCCCGGCGATGCAACCGTCCATGTATTCCCCGTCGTTTTGGAAGTCCATGGTAAAGAGCCCTTCCCCGTGATCCAGATTGCGAATGGCGCGGATGCGATTTTTCGTCGCCACCCGTTGCTCGGGCGTAGGCAGAAGTTCCACGGAGGCGTCGTTGCCCACGGGCATGTAGTGGAAGTAGAGGGCGTAGCGGCAACCTTTTTCGATCATGAGTTCCACAAATTCTTTGCTCGTCACTGATTCACAGTTTTTCGACGTGTAGCAAATGGATGTGCCGAAGATCAGGCCGTTTTCCCTTAAGAGATCCATGGCGGTCATGACCCGCTGATACACGCCGTCGCCGCGGCGCAGGTCGTTGACTTCCGGGGAGCCTTCCAAGCTAATGGCCAAGGCGAAATTGCCCACCCGCTTCATTTCGTCGCAGAAGGCCTGATCCACCAAAGTGCCGTTGGTAAAGGCGAGGAATTGGCAGTCGTTGTGTTCTTCGCAGAGCTTGATGATGTCGTCTTTGCGCACCAGGGGCTCGCCGCCGGTGAACATATAGAAGTGGATGCCCAGCTCTTTGCCTTGTTTGACGATGTCGGACATTTCATCGTAAGTTAAGTTCAATTTGTTGCCGTATTCCGCCGCCCAGCAGCCGGTGCAGTGAAGATTGCAGGCGCTGGTCGGGTCCATGAGTATGACCCAGGGAATATTGCAGCCGTGTTCCTTGCGCAGAGCGTGCATGGTCTTGGTGCCGAAGAGCATGGCCTCGAAACCCAGATTCAGCACCGTGGTCTTGACCACGCCGGGATCCAATTCGTCCAATGCCTTGTTTAGGTAGCGGTTCAAGGCGGTTTCCTTGCTCCCCACCAGGCCGCGGATCCAATCGTAATCCAGGGCCATCTCGTCGCCTTCCATGAATTTTTCCATAATATCCACGAGCTTGAGCATTTCTTCTTCCCGGTCGTTTTTGTTGACCTTCTTAAGTAACACGTCGATGCCTACACTCGCCGCTTTTCGTGCGGATAAATGTGTCAATTTTGCCATGATACTACCTCCTCAAAATCGATACCGTGTTCTGTACCACATAGAGATTCAAAACGCCGTCGATGATTAAATTAATTCCCATTAACATGATGATGGCGGTGCGGCCTTCATAGGGTCTTAAAAAGAGCATGGCCCCTGCCAGTGCCACGAGCAGTGCAAAAACCAAGATCATTCGCCAACGCTTGATGCCGATGCGCCACGCGTCCATGGCCGTCTGCATTCGGAGCAGGGCGTCCACGAGCATAAACAGGCCCATGCAGACGACGATGAGATCGAGGAATTTCGTCGTTTGGCTGAGCATGACGATGCCCAACAGTGCCGATAAGATGCCCATGGCGAAATCGAATTGAAAGGCCAGCTGCAGTATGTCTTTCGAAAAATAGCTGTAGAGTTTCACTGCGCCGAAGAAGAGCATAAACACCCCACCGATTTTGCAGAACACCTCGGCGGTCATGGTGGGTTTAAATAAAAACAGAGCGCCGAGGGCGATGAGACCGACGGAAAAGATACTGTACATCCTTTTTATTTTTATTAAACGGTCCATATTCTCACCTCGCTTAACTACAGTGTAGTCCCGCTCCGGGGGTATTCCAACGGACAAAAAAAGCAAAGTATCTGAATTCCAGACACTTTGCATCTTTTGTCTAATAAAATTTGATTTTTCTATCTTTCGCCGTGGCCCTCGATGTAGGCATCGATCATGGGATGGATGGTGGCGTAAAAAGCGCGCTCGACGGTTTCCATTAAATCTTCCTGAGAGGCCTCCATCTTCCCTTCCACCCATCGAAGGGTGGCGGCTAAGACGGCGTCGCTGTAAAAATAGGTGATGTGTTCCTTTCCCTTTGCGGAAAGCTTCGTGCCCGCGGCTTCTTCTTCCACGAAGCGGCCGATAAAGTAGCTGACGGCGGATTCCACGTAGCTGATGACGACCCGTCGGCTCTTGGATTCGTAGATGTGGATAATGGCGTCCCGATGCTCCAGGAGGAAATTCACCGTGCGCAGGTATTCCTCGCCGAAGTCGTTTTCGGCGCGGCTCTCCTCACGAAATTTGACGGACTCCTGCTGAAAGGCGGCCTCCAACAGATCATTGATGTCCAGAAAGTGGTAGTAAAAGGTGTTGCGGTTCACTTCCGCCCCTTCGATGATTTCCTTCACCGTGATTTTGTCGAAGGATTTTTCTTTCAACAGCACCATAAAGACATCGATCATCGCCTGTTGCGTATGCTTGCTCAACGGGTCACCTCCTCTCTTATCGGCTCTCGTCTACGGCGGCACCGACCTTGGGCACCAATTGTTTCTTGCGGGATAGAAGGCCTTCGGCGGAAAATTTGTCGCCTCGAATCTCTTTTCCGAACTCGCGGGCCAAGGCCTCTTTAAACCCGCCTACGACGATGATGTCGGACACTTCTCTGAAAATGTCCGTGATCATTAAAATAAAGCTCGCCACGGCTTCTTTTTTTACGTAATCTTCCATGGCTTCTTTCAGGCTCTCTTCCACGGCGGCGGTGCTGTCGGGATCCATGGTAAAGATCTGGCAGATGCGCACGGTGTCGCCGTCGAAGACGAAATTTTTCACGTCGGTGTTTAAAAGCTCTTCCGGCTTCTTCCCTTCCAGGCTCGTCCCCGCCTTAAACATCTTCATGGCGAAGTCTTCTACGTCGATGCCGGCGATCTTGCTCATTTTATTTAAAATGTAGCGGTCCGTGGCTGTGGACGTAGGCGAGCGGAAGAGAAGGGTGTCGGAGATCATGGCGGCGCACAAGAGCCCGGCCACTTTTGTGGAAGGCATAATGCCGTTTTCGAAAAACATTTTGGAGACGATCGTCGCCGTGGAGCCCACGGGTTCGTTTCTGAAAAAAATCGGCGACGACGTGGCCACATTGGCCACCCGGTGATGGTCCACAATCTGTAAAATCTCCGCGCTGTCCAAATCGTCGATGGATTGATTGCGCTCGTTGTGATCCACGAGGATGATCTTTTTCTTCAGATCCGTGATCAGATGGTAGCGGGAGATGCTGCCGATCACCCGGTCCTTTTCGTCCAGCACAGGGTAGGCGCGGAAGCGGGATTCCTTCATCTTCTCCCGCACCTCGTCGATTAAATCGTCCTTGTGAAAGACCACCAGCTTGTCTTTGGTCATAATGTGGCCGATGGGCACGGCTTGGGGCAAAAGGCGCGCCACCATAAAGGTGGACAGGCCCGTGGAGATGACGGCCACATCGCGCTCCTCGGCGAGCTTCAAGAGTCGCTCGTCCAATGTGGTGGAGATAGTAAGGATCAAGAGGGCCACGTCTTTTAGAATGGTCGCTTCCTGATCTTCCACGTCGTCGCCGACGATGACCACGTCCCCTTCTTCGATGAGGTTTTTGTTTTTAATGGCCTTAATCGCCATTTTCCCCGTAATGGGGCGGGGCGCCTCCGGCAGGTGGATCCATTGGCCCTTCAGCACGTCTTTAATATTTTCAAGGCTCGCGTCAGAGCGGCCCATAATGGTGTCGTCCCACACTTCCATGTAGGTGGCGGCGATATTGGACAGGCTGATGATGCCGATGAGATTTTCTTTGCCGTCGATGACGGGCAGGGAGGTTATATTATTTTTCTGCATAATCTCCATGGCCCCGGCCATGGAAAGATCAGGGCTCACGCAGTAGGCCCCATCCATATCCAGGTCGCGGATTTGCGGCATAATGGACGTCTTTAAGCGAGGCTTCTCCGCGCCGAAGTAATTCAGGACGAATTCCGTTTCCCGATTGATTTCACCCAGTCGAATGGCCTCGGCGTCGTATCCCATTTTATTTTTCAGCTCCGCCAAGGCCATGGCCGAGCAGATGCTGTCGGTGTCCGGATTTTTGTGACCGGTGATGTAAATCTTGTTCTTCATAATCCCTCCAAATATATGCCATTATAACATATTTTCAGGGGCGGACGAGGGACGCCGAGCGGCCTCTGCGATGCAAATGCCGGCGGCACGGGCGCGTGACCAGATAACACCTCCATTCGCCCATATGGTAAAATTGAATCGGAAGATCCGACATCACCCGTTAAATGTTGCGTTTCACCGATCTTTTATCTTACATCATTCGGAGGTTTACGATGAAAAAAAAGTTTTTTCTTGCCGGCATCATTCTTTTCGCCGTCTTATTGATCCTCGTAGAAAGTAATCCAGGTAGAAGTAAAAGAGTGCGCATGAAAGAGGTCAGGCAATTTACAGAGACCATGTGCCGTTCCGATGAACATATAAAAGACTTAAAGTTCTACTTTCAAAGACCCGCTTTGAGAGCGGAGATGGTCTATGAGGGTCCCTTGGAAAGAGAAAAACTGATTTCCATCATGGAAGATTTTAAGGCATTGGTCGATGTGCAATTTATGCAAAAAATCGGCGATAAATATTGGGGCGGCGCTCGACCCTACGGTTTTGCGTTATACATTTATTGCGACAAGGATAAAGAGGGAAATAATTACGATTACTTGATTGACAGTCGATACAATAAGACGTACATAGACGATGAAAACCCCGACAATATCGACGGCTACAAGACCTGGACAATCTCCGGCGCAGAAAATGAAGGGGTACTATATAAGGATTAAATCAATCAGAACCACCGACATCCGGTGGTTTTTTTCATGGAAAAGTTGCACTAAAAAAGCCCGACCCCGAAGGATCGGACTTTTTAATCGAAGGTTTATGCTTGAGCCTTTTCTTTTTCTTCCTTGATCTTTGCGAAGGATTCGACGATGGAATCGGCCAGGCCGTCCAATTCTTTTTCCGTGGAGTCGGTTAAAGAGGAGGAAACGGTGACTTCGCCGCCCAGGGTATCCATAAGCTTCATGTTCTTGTCTAAGAATTCTTCCATCAAGGTGCCCGCTTGCGGTGCCCAAGTTCCGTTTTCGATAATGCCGACGGTGCGGTTTTGCAGGTTCAGCATGCGAATTTCGTTGAGGAATTGGTGCATGACGGGATAGATTTCCAGGTTATAGGTAACCGATGCCAGCACGATGTGGCTCAGGCGGAAGGCTTCGGAAACCAGGTAGCTGACGTGGGTTTTGGACACGTCGTACATGTGGACATTGGTCATGCCCCGTTCGCAAAGTTTGGTGGCCAAACATTGTGCGGCGTATTCCGTGTTGCCGTACATGGAGGCGTAAACGAGGAGCACGCCGTCTTCTTCCGGTTCGTAGCGAGACCATTTGTCGTATTTTTCGATGAAGTAGCCCAGATCTTCTCTCCAGACCGGTCCGTGTAAGGGGCAGATGATCTTAATGTCGATGGTGCCGGCCTTCTTCAGAAGGTCTTGAACGTGGGGGCCGTACTTGCCGACGATGTTGGTCAGGTAGCGGCGAGCGTCGTCGAGCCAGTCGCGATCGAAGTTGACTTCGTCTGCGAAAAGTTTGCCGTCCAATGCGCCGAAAGTACCGAAGGCGTCGGCGGAGAAGAGGACGCCGTTGGTTACATCAAAGCTGACCATGGCTTCGGGCCAGTGAACCATAGGTGCTGCGACCCAGGTGATTTCGTGTTTGCCGAAGCTCATAGCGTCGCCTTCGGCTACTTGAATTTCTTTGCCGTCGACATTAAAGCCGAATTGACGCATCATCATAAAGGCCCGTTCGTTGGAAATGACCTTGGCGTTGGGGTAGCGAATCAAGACTTCGTCTAAGGATGCGGCGTGGTCCGGTTCCAAGTGATTGATGATCACGTAGTCCAGATCTCTGCCGTCCAAGACGTGTTCCACATTGTTTAAGAATTCCCGGCAAACAGCCCAGTCAACCGTATCGAATAGGACGGTTTTTTCGTCCATAAGCAGATAGGAGTTGTAGCTGACGCCACGAGGAATCGGGTGAATATTTTCAAACAGGTGCAGGCGGTGTTCGTTGGCGCCCACCCAGTATAAATCGTCGGTGACTTTTCTAACGGTATACATTGCTTACCTCCTAATCCTTATTTAAAGGTACGATCTTCGGGGAAGTCGACTTTGATGAAACTATCTTTTTCTTCGCCGCATTTCGGGCAGATGTATTCATCGGGCAGCTTGTCGAAGGGCGTTCCTTCTTCGATTTCGCTTTCTTCGTCGCCCCGTTCGGGATTGTATTCGTAGCCGCAGCCTTGGCAGACGTAGATATCGTCCTTCGGTGCGGTCTTTCTCGGTTTGGAGCGTTTCATCTTGACCATTTCAGGTGCTTCGCCCTTGCCTTCCGTACCTAATGCTTCGATGATCAGAGGTGCCACTTCTTCGATGTCGCCGACAATGCCGTAGTCGCAGTTCTTGAAGATCATGGCGTTGGGGGCATTGTTAATGGCGACGATGGTGGCCGCATCCTTAATGCCCTTCAAGTGTTGGCCGGCACCGGAGATACCGCAGGCTACATAGAGGTTGCCGCGGAATTTTTGACCGGACATACCGACGTAGCGTTCGATGGGGAGAACCTTGTCGGTTTCGGCGACGGGACGGGAGGAACCGATGGCGGCGCCGAAGGCACGTGCCAAGTCTTCTGCCAAATCCTTGTTGCCGTTAAAGCCTTTACCCATGGAGACCACGCGTTCCGCATCGACGATGGGCGTCATCAGATCGATGCCGACGCCGAAGTCGTAGCCGTCTTTTTGAAGAGCGGCGATTAAGTTCTTGACGTTTTCTTCTTGATTGTCGCTGTCGAAGATTTCTTTCTTGCGGATGCCGGTGATGGGGCCTTTACCCGCTTTCTTCTTGCCGCCGCCGCCTGCGGAGCGGGCAGCCTTGCCGATAATATTAGCGGCAATAACGACACGTTGAATTTCGTTGGTACCTTCGTAGATGGTGGTAATCTTAGCGTCTCTGTATGCGCGTTCAACTTCCATGCCCTTCATGAACCCGCTGCCGCCGTAAATTTGCAGAGCGTCGTTGACCACTTCAAGAGCCATGTCGGAAGCGAACATTTTTGCTTCAGCTGCTTGCAGACCGTAACGTTCGCCGTTGGTCTTCATTTCAGCTGCGCGGTAGATGAGCATACGAGCGGCGTCGATCTTGGTGTACATATCGGCGAGCTTAAAGGAAATGCCTTGGTTGGCTGCCAAGGGTTGACCGAATTGAATCCGTTCCTTGGAATAAGCCAGGGCGTGTTCGTAAGCGCCTTGAGCGATACCTAATGCTTGTGCGGCGATACCGATACGGCCTCCGTCCAAGGTGGCCATGGCGATGTTAAAGCCCTTGCCTTCTTTACCCAGGAGGTTTTCCTTCGGTACGCGGACATTGTTAAAGTGGAGTTCCGCCGTGGTGGAGGAACGGATGCCCAATTTGTCGTAGTGATCGGAGAAGGTGAAGCCTTCGAAATCTTTTTCTACGATAAAGGCACTGATGCCGTGGGTGCCGATGTCCGGTGTGGTCACGGCGAAGACAACGTAAGTGTCGGCGGCCGGTGCGTTGGTGATGAAAATCTTTTGTCCGTTTAGGATGTAGTGATCACCTTCCAATACGGCGGTGGTTTCCGTTTCACCTGCGTCGGAGCCGGCATTGGTTTCAGTTAAGCCGAATGCGCCGACTTTTTCGCCCTTAGCCAAGGGAATCAGGTATTTTTGTTTTTGTTCTTCCGTTCCGAAGTGATCGATGGGATAAGTACCCAAGGAGGTGTGAGCGGATAAAATAACGCCGACGCCACCATCGACGCGGGAAAGTTCTTCAACGGCAATGGCATAAGAGATCACGTCGGCTCCTGCGCCGCCGTATTCTTCGGCAGTGGGAAGACCCATAATGCCCAGATCCGCCATTTGCGCCACGATGTCTTCAGGGTATTTGTTTTCACGGTCGAGCTCAAAAGCGACCGGTGCGACAACGGTTTCCGCGAACTCGCGAACTTTCTTTCTCAGCGCTTCGTGCGCTTCGTTTGTTTTGAATAACATATTTCCTCCTTGCAATCAATGTCACAGACTACAATGCATGTGAGTGGCCGGTGTGAAGCCGGAACAACAAACCGTACCGCTTGTGTATAGTTTTACTATAGCACAGGCTTTTTCCGTTGTAAAGCCGTTCGAGCTTTTGTTTTTTCGAAAAAATGCAATATTTCTCGACTTTTTTCGCCCGCTCTCACTTCATACATTAGGAATTTACCCCTCGGAAATTTATTTAAGCTGTTTTTTTTGTAAAATATCAAATGTTTTAGCTTCCCGAGAAAACTATTTCATACAAAGCCTTTCACATCTTTCACATTTATTGCACTTTTCTGTTTTTTATCTCCATTAAAAAAAGGAAGCAGCACAAAATCCTCCACTTCCTTTATCCTCCTATTTACGTGTTTTTTACGTGTTTTTCCCATTTTTTATTTATTATTTTGTCGACCTTATTATTTCTTTCAAATCGCAACTATTTCTGCTTTTCCCCTTCCCTTTTTGCCTTTCAGCAACTATAATTAGGTTGATTGAAAAGATAATAACGATACAGGAGGCAAACAATGACCAACATGATCAAAAACCCCAATGCAAAAGTAATTCTCGTCGGCGACGGATCCGTAGGATCTTCCTTCGCCTATGCCATGACCTTAAAGGGCCTGGGACGCGAGCTAGGCATTATCGACGTGAACACGAAGAAGGCCCAAGGCGATGCTATGGACTTGACCGCCGCTTTAACCTACAACGCCGCAAAGACCATTTACGCCGCCGAATACAGCGACTGTGCCGATGCGGACATCGTCGTCATTACCGCCGGCGCGCCTCAAAAACCCGGCGAAACCCGCTTAGACCTGGTACACAAAAACCTGGCCATCGTCAAAGACGTCGTCGAACAAATTATGGATTCCGGCTTTAACGGCATCTTCCTCGTGGCCGCCAACCCGGTGGACATCTTATCCTACGCCGTCTTAAAGATCTCCGGCTTCCCGAAGGAACGGGTCATCTCTTCCGGCACGTCTTTGGACTCCGCCCGCTTCTGCGACGAAATCTCCCGCTACCTGGATTTGGATGCCCGCGACGTATCCGCCAGCATCATGGGCGAACACGGCGACACCTCCTTCCCCGTATGGAGTCAAGCATCCATCGGCGGCCGCCACTTAGACGAATGGCTCGCCGAAAAGACCGCCAACATCGATGCCGCCAAAGAAAAAATCTACACCGACGTTCGCGACAAGGCTTACCGCATTATCGACGCCAAAGGCGCCACCTACTACGGCGTGGCCACCGTCCTTGCGAAAATTTGCCGCATCATCATCGAAGACTCCCACTCCATCATTACCGTGGGCGCCTACCTGGAAGGCGAATACGGCTGCGACGACATCTATATGGGCACCCCCGTGGTCTTGAGCCGCAACGGCATCCAAAAAATCATCGAAGTCCCCTTGAACGAAAAAGAACAAGAACAAATGCAAATTTCCTACAAGGCATTGAAGGAAGTTCAAGAACAAGGCATGGAAAGACTCGGCCTGTAATCGAAAAAGCATTCCTCATAAAACATTCCTCATAAAAAAAGCGTCCCGCGGGGCGCTTTTTTCGTTTCCGGATTTAATTTTATCTTCCCGTCCTATTCCGCCATCTCGTATTTGCTGTTGCCCATAAAATCCACTCTGCGTTGGATTTTGCCTTCTTCCGCCAGTTGGTCCAGGGCGCTGATGAGGCCTTCTCTGGTAAAGGAGAGGCCGCGCTTTTCCAGCTCCGGCAGCACGGCGAGGATGTCGTTGGCCGTGGAGATGGGGAAGAGTTCCGCCGCGGCTTTCAGGAGTTGGTCCTGGGAGGCGGTCTTGACCTTCTTCAGCTCGTCGAAGGGATTTTCCGTGTGGGGGGAGGTGGTTCTCGCCATGCGTATGCGGGCGAAGGTGGTGCGGCCCAGGTGGGAGGAGGAGATAAACACGTCGCCGGTTTGCAGGTAGGGCAGGCGGCGGGATTCCTCCACGCTAATGTCCGTTTCGCCCTGAATGGTGTCGATGTCCTGTGCCCGCACGGTGCGGTAGATCATTTTACAGTTGAGCTGGGCGGTGATGGTGTCGTCCAGCAGGGTGGGCCGCTGGGTGGCGAGGATCAGGAACACGCCGTACTTTCGCCCTTCCTGAGCGATTTCACGAAGCACGCTCTTGGACGGGGCGGGGAGGCCCTTGGGGGCGAAGGTGTGGCTTTCGTCGGTGACCACGAAAAAGGGCGGGAAGTAATCGCCGCCTGCGGGCTGCACGAATTGGGCGTCTTTGTAGTCCCGACGCTTTTTATAGAGATTGCGAATGATGTAGGTGGCATACATTTGAATGAGCTTCACCGAGCCTTGGATCACGGCGAGCTTGCCTTCGAAGATGGTATCTTCCACGGGCTGGGAGTCCCCGGCAAAGAGGCCGTCTCGCTCCAGGCTGTTGAGCCGCCACAAAATTCCCCGCAGAGAGGAGATGTTGGTGGATTTGCCGAAGCGCTCGTAAAGATTTTGCACCCGCTGCCACTTTTTCTGATCCGCCGAGGGATCCATGGTCATTTCCCGAATCTTGTCCGTACCACCGGCTTCATGGCCTTCGATTAAATCGATGAGCCGCCCGGAAAAGGTGGAGAAGCTGCTCTTGCTTTGGAACAATAGATCCACGGTGCTCTTCATGGCCTCGGACAGTTCCGACACGGCGTTTAAAATGGTCTTTAAATCGCCGGCGGAAATGGACGAAAAGTCGATGCCGATGTCCACGCCGATTTGAAAGCGCCGGTGGTTTTTTTCGTAGCTCTTGCCCCCCTCCGCCGGATTGGAAAAGTCCATTTCGTAGTGGGGATCCAGCACCACGCCGGGGACGTTTTTCTCCATAAGCTCTTCTAAGAGCACCCGCATGCCGAAGGATTTGCCGCTGCCGCTGCCGCCGAAAATCCCCATGTGGGGGTATTGGTGCATGGCCCGAAGGTCCAGTACATAGGGCACATCCTTTTGAGGCGTGTGGCTGCCCTCTTCGTAAAGTTCGAAGAGCCCCTTGAGATTGTCTTCCATGGCATCGTACAAATAATCCGTGTGGCGAATGGCGCCGAGAACCAGCCCCTCATCGGGCGATGTGGGCACGAGGAGGCCGCGGATTTCCGAAAACTCCGGTCTGCGGGCGTCGGAGCCCGTGAGAGGCGGGTACGGGGTCTCGTGCAAAAAGCGCACCTTGGCCACGTAAATGGTTTCGTTGTGAATGTCGTAGCCCAATTGCCGCAAAGAGGCCAGCACGCCGTCGTCGACGAAATCGCCGCCCACGTCCATGGGGATGAAGCGGTTGTAGGTCTGTGCCTCCACCACTTCGCCGAGGATGGGCCCCTGCACCGGGTCTTCGATCATTAAAAATTCCGCCACGCGAAAATTGTGGTCCCGACTTCCCACGGTGACCTCTCTGGGATTGGTTAGTCCCACTACTTTTATTTGCATCACACTCTCCGATCTCTTTCCGATACGAAAAATCGTTCCATCATATCTCGGTCCAGCGCCTCTTCCAAAATCAGGCGCACTTCTTTCTGTTTGACCTTCACTTCCTTGTCCACGATGTCGATCCAGAAGGGCACGCCCCGGCCGTTTTTCGGCGTCAGGGTGTAGAGCAGACGGGCGAGGAAATTCAGTGCATCTTTTTGCTCGGCCAGCACATCCATGCCCACCACTTCCCAGTGGCGGGTGGGGCGGTAGAAGGCCCCCACGAGGCCCGCGGCGGTCTTGCCCTCTTCTTCCTCGTCTTTGTCGTCGGAAAGGATCAAAATCTCGCCCACATCCAGCTTGCCGGCTAAGTATTCCCGGTCGTAGAAATCCCGCCCCCGGTCCATACGACGGGCGATGTCTCTGGTCTTTATGTCTTTAATGGCGCCGACGAGGAGGGTGTCCTTCGCCAAACAGAGCCCCCTCAGCTCCTCCCACTTGGCCGGGGAGTTAATGGCGTAGCGCAGGAGGCCGCCGTCCATGATGAGAACCGCCACCTCCTCGTCCTCCACCAGGGCCATGGCCGCTTCCAGCTCCACCTCGGCCAGATAGCGGTCGTGAAGCTTTTCCGCCGTTACGGCGTCGTCCCCGGCGAGGAGGGGCGTGTAGATGCGGCGAATGCGCCGCTCCTTCTTCTGCATGCTCAGAGCCAGGCCCTGATAAAATTCCACATAGTGGGGATGAGCGCCGCCCTGGCGAATCACCGAGCCGTCCACGCCGGCGACGGAGCCCACTTCGCAGAGCTCCGCCTCGCTCAGGGACTCCAGCTTGTGAATGGTGCCCACCTCTTTCGTGAGGGCTTTTTTAAAATCCCGCCCCGTTTTTTGAAACAGGGGGGCGTACTTCGTCTTTAAGGCTTCGTTCAGCTCGCCGATTTCCCGGCGAAAGGCCAGCAGATCTTCTTGATTCAAAGCTTCAAACTCTCCTTATACACCACATTCTTCGGCAAATTCCATTCCTTGGCCACTTCCTTCGCCGCCTTGGAAGGGCTCATGCCTTCGTCGATTTTTTCCCTGAGAGCCGAGAGAATGTCCACGGTCTTTTCCTCCCCATGGGGCATGAGCACCACGGCGAATTCCCCCTTGATGGTGTAGTCCTCCATGTGGGTGAGGAAATCCTCGGCGGTGGTTTCGATACGCTCCTCGTACAGCTTGGAAATCTCCCGCACAAAAATCAGCACCCGATCGCCCATGGCCTCCACCACGTCTTGGGCGAACTTCTCGATGCGGTGAGGCGCTTCGTAAAAAATCACGGGCACGGGCAAGTCCTTCAGGCTTTTCAGCGTCGCCACACGGGCGCCGTGTTTTTGCGGCAGAAAGCCCCAGAAGAGGTAGCGGCCCTCTTCCAAATTGGCGATGACCGACGCGCTCACGTGGGCGCAGGCTCCGGGGAGCACCTCGTAGGGCCTGCCTTCTTTTAACAGGGCCGTCATAAGCACGGCCCCGGGATCGGAGACCCCGGGCATCCCTGCATCGGATATAACCGCCACATCTTCCCCGTTATCCAGCCGCGCCAAAATGGCGGCGATTTTTTCCGCCTCGTTAAACTTGTGGTAGCTTTCCATAGGCGTGGCGATGGCGTAGTGATTCAAAAGGGGCCGGGAGTGGCGGGTGTCTTCCGCCAATATCACGTCGACTTCCTTCAGCACCCTGAGCGTCCTTAATGTAATATCTTCCAAATTGCCGATGGGCGTGGGACAAAAATACACCTTACCTGCCATAATAGCCTGCTACCTCCTCGCTGTAGGCGCCGTCCTCGTAAACATAAAGGGCGGGCTCCAGAACCATAAAACAACCGCCGCCCGAGACCCCTTCGAAGAGAATGCGCCGGGCCGCCTCGCCTCGCTTCCAATAGACGGGCCTCATGCGCTTCAGAGCCACCTTCGCCGCGGTGAGATCCGCCACGACCTCCTGAAAGCGGGCCACGTCCACGATGCCGTAGATCTTGCCCCCGGGCTTTAAGAAGCGGGCGGCTTCGTAAAACCAGCGCATGTCAGGATCCAAATGCTTCGCCGCGGAAATGGAGGGGTCGTCATTCGTCATGCTGTCTCTGTAAAAGGGTGGGTTCGTAAAAATCACATCGAAAGGCGGAAGATCCAATTCTCTGAAATCCCCCACCGCCGTGTGAATGGTGACGCCGTTGGCCGCGGCGCTTTTTTCCACCAAGTCCACGGCTTCCTGCAAGCGATCCACCGCCACCACTTCGTCGACATCCTTCGCCGCCATTAAGGCCAAGTAGCCGCTGCCGCATCCCAAATCCAGCACGCGACCCTTGCTCTCGCCGTAGGCGGCGAGAAGCACGGAATCCATGCTGAAAGAAAAGACGCCCTTTTTTTGAAAAATGCGCATCCCGTTTGCGGGAATATAATCACTGCCCATAAGCCCTCCTTATAAATATTATACCCGAAGGACAGTCCGCGCACTAAAAAAGCCGACGCCCTTTTCCTTAAGCTCCCGGTTTTAAAAAAATCGCAGCTTAAAAAATCCCGAAAAAAAGATGGCGAAAAAATAGACTATTTCTTTCCCAAATGGATAATACTTGAATTCTTTTTATCTAAACAGTGGTAAAATAAAAGTAGTAGCAACTGTTTCTTTATCGACCTCTGCCAATAAAAATCGGCCCTGCAACCCGTCCGTTATTACTCATTCAAAAAAGAAAGGAAGTATCCGATGATGAAAAGAAAATTTTTATCCCTCATCGTTGCCCTGGTCATGGTGGTCGGTATCATCGCCCCTCCCCTAAGCAACATCGCTTATGCCGCAGGTGAAACCCCACAATTAGCCATCGGCAACTACATTAACACAAACGGAAACTTAGATTCGTCCACAGGAGACTATCAGGGAACGTGGACTGCCAGTATCCCCCTAGCTACGGTTATGAGTCCTATCATGACGAAAATTCCCGATCGCGGTTATCCCCACGGAAAAGATGGCAAAAACACGATCGCCTATATCGAATACCGCGTACAATTTCCGAAAAATGTAACCATCGGAAAAGGTATCACCACAGCGAACTCCTCCAATATTATCTATGGAAACGGCATTAAGGCCACGACAAGCGGCAATGTCGTTACCTTTAAAATTCCATTGCAAGACGTCGATAATTCAAGTTTGAAAAAAAATTACGCTAAGGACGTAGCGGAGGGTCCTTCTACGAAAACACTAGATCTTTCCATTCCTTACAGTTTTAACACGAAAGACGTCCCCGATGCAGGAAGCAAATCCATTACCTCCAATGGTGAAATCGAAGTCCATCCAAGTGGTACGTTCTGGAGCTTCAGAAAAATAATATTTGCATCAGATCAAGCAACGAAACCTTTGGCAAGCGATCTTTCTGCCACCCCCGACCCAGCTGATCCGGGCCAAGGTTCTACCATGGAAATTCCACTAGAAGGCGATATCTTGATCGGCGACCAAACGGAACACGACAAGGTGTTCACGACGCAAAAAGATGCGACGCTAAGCTTTACCGGCGCATTAGATGTAAGGCCTATTAAACAGCAACTGGCGAGTATCGAAACCGGCCATCCCGGAGCATCCGGCCAAGAAGATGAAATTGCCATCTCGGATCTGAACTTCTCGATGGTCGCCACCTTTACACTTCCGGATCAAATGGACTTTGACCCGGCTGAAGTCAAAGCGACGCTTGACGGCGCTAATGACAAGTTCGAAATTACGGACACGAAGACCGTGGGTCGAACGGTTACCGTCACTATGACGCTCAAGGACCAAGGCAAAGAAGGTAAGTACACTACCTTTACGGCTATTAAAGATGCCGTCGTAAACACCGGCGACTTCCTTAAGGTCACCTTGAGCGGTGCGAAATTTAACGACACTTCGAAGCCGGATACCAACTATACCGTAAAGGGAACCATCGGCGGAAGCTTCAAGGCGACCGCCAAATTGAACGGCAATGTCATACCCTTTAGTTTCGACTTTGTAGGCCGACAAAGTGACGCCGGGAAAGACTATACCATCGTCAATCAAACCAATAATAATTCCATTCAGTTTACGCTGAATTATATACCGGAAGTTCCCCTGGAAGGCGACATTTTGATCGGCGACGAAACGGAACACACCAAGGTCTATGAAACCGGCAAGGATGTGGTTCAAAAGTTTACCGGCACATTAAACGTCGTGCCCATTAAAAAGCAACTAGCGGATATCGAAAAGAAATATTCCAATGCCGCCGTTCAGGGCAGCAAGATTGCCATCTCGAACCTAGGCTTCTCGATGGTCGCCACCTTTGAACTGCCAAAGGAAATGGACTTTGATCCGGCTACGGTTACCGCGAAGCTTACCGACGCCAAGGACAAGTTCGAAATTACGGACACGAAAACCGAGGGCCGAAAGGTTACCGTCACTATGAAGCTCAAGGATCAAGACAAAGGAAAGTACAAAACCTTTGAGGATATTAAAGAGGCCGTCAACGGCACCGGCGACTTCCTTAAGGTCACCTTGAGCGGTGCGAAATTTAACGACACTTCAAAGCCGAATACCAACTATACCGTTAAGGGAACTGTAGGCGGAGGCTTCAAGGCGACGGCTACCTTCAATAAAAAGTCCATCGATTTCAGCTTTATTTTTAAAGGTCTACAAAGTAAAGACGGAAAAGACTTTGTCATCGTCAATGAAGCTAATAACACGGCGATTCAGTTTACACTGAAATACAAAGAGGAAAAAACTCCCTCGACCCCCGGTTGGACCGTGACGCCGATTAACCCGGCAGACAGCAAGCTGAATCTCGTCGATCACTTGGCCTATATGAAGGGCTATCCCGACCTGACCTTCGGGCCGGACCGCAACATGACTCGGGCGGAAGTCACTATGATGTTTGCCCGCCTGTTAAAGGATCGTCCGGAAGCGAACAAGGTCTACGCCATGCCCTACTCGGATGTGACGAAGGCTGACTGGTATGCCTATGCCGTCTCTTATATGACGGAAAACAAGCTGATTATGGGTTATCCCGACGGTACCTTTAGACCGAACAATCCCATCAGCCGGGCGGAATTTGCCGCCATCGCCTCGCGCTTCGATCAATTGAAGCCCGGCTTGAGCCTGCCCTTTAACGATGTGAAAGCAGGTCACTGGGCCTATGACGTTATCGCCTCGGCTGCCCATAAGGGCTGGGTCAACGGCTATCCCGACGGAAGCTTTAAGCCGGAAAATAAGATTACCCGCGCCGAAGTGGTCTCCACCACCAATCGCATGTTAAACCGCTACGCCGATCTCGCCTTCGCTAAAGCACACAAGAACGAGCTGGCGCCTATGCGGGACATGGACGAAAGCCACTGGGCTTACGGAGCCGCGGTAGAAGCCATGAACGGCCACGATTACCGCAGACAGGCAGACGGGAAGAACGAAACGTGGATCTTATTAAACGGCAAGCGCTTCACCTTCCCCATCGCTCCTTCGGGCATAGCGAAATAAGCAAACGACAAGTTTATCTCGTGATTTGAAAAGAAGGCTGAAAATTCAGCCTTCTTTTTTATGCCCGCACGCAAGAAAAAAGGGCGTCTCCGCCCGATTTTTCACAGCTATTCGTCCTTTGTTTCCCTTTGCTTTTCGCCCTCGAAGGTTCGATGGGCCTCGTGCTCTCTTCTCACCCTCTTGTTTTGGACCAAGGTGTAGATGACGAGGCCCGCCAGCACGAACACGTAGATACCGATCCAGATGGGCGTCTTAAAGCCGTCGTCCACGGCGCCGTAAAGCTTCAAGGTGCCGAAGAGGAGAAAGAGAAAGGCCGCCAGATAGCTCAGCGCCCTATGGGGAATTTTCTTTCCCAAGCTCCGCCCCACGAGGATCCCGAGAAGGGTCACGAGGATCATGGAGGAGACGGTGGCGAGAAAAATCACCGCCGGCCGCTCGCTGTTCATGGCCAATGTCATGGCCATGAGCTGGGTCTTGTCCCCCAGCTCGCCGACGAAAAAGGCCGTGGCCACGGTGAGTATGGACCCTCTGGTGCAGGTCTTTACCTCCTCTTCCTCATCCTCATCATCCGCTTTTAAGGTGGAAAGACCGAAGAAGAGAAACAAAAAGCCCGCCGCGATCTGCAAAAAGGTCATGTCCTTAAAGATGTCGACGATTAAAATAGCGGCGATGATGGCCAGGCCGTGATTCAATCCGATGCCCAGGCTCACGCCGCCCAGCACCGTCCTCATAGGATAGCAGGTGGCGAAGGCCAGGGCCAAAAATTGCGACTTGTCTCCCATTTCCCCCATAAACACCATGACAAAGGCTTCGATAAATTCGCGCAAAGCAATGACTTCCTTCCCTATTTCCGATTCTTACTTTCCTTGCCCCCGCACTAAGATAGAGAGGGAGATTCCGGCGTCCGGATCCACCTCCCCTTGGGCGGAGAAAAACACCGTGCTTGTAATATAGATCTTGTAAGCATAGCCGCCCTCTTCCCCTTCCATGGTCAGGTCCTCGGGCTCGAGCTCTTCCTTGGTTTCGCGCAAGATGCGGATCTTTTCGCGAATGTCTTTTAAATCCAGGGTGATCGCATGTTTGTCGTCGAGATAAATCATCAGGCGGCCGCCGCTTCGCTCGGTCTTTAAGCCTTCCGAAGCTTCCGGATCCCCTTCCCCGTAGGAGTCGATGTAGTAGATCTTGTCGTAGCCGGAGATGTCCATGCCCTTCGCCATGTCCATGGAGTAATTCAGATCCGTCACCGGTCCGCCGTCGTCGGGAGTAAAGCCGTAGATTCGCTCAATGGCTTCCGACGAATTGGCATCGCGCAAATAGGCCACGTGGGACACGTCGTGGTGTTGGGTGAGGTACTCGACGATTCCCTGAATCTCCCGCTTTTCTTTCGCTGAGAGATTGTTGGAAGGCACCACTTCCCCGCCCTTTAGCATGTGATTGGCGGCGAGAATGCGGTCGAGCCGCTTTTTCTGAGAGCGAAAAGCCACGCGGTCGGCGCCGATGGGCCCGCCGAAGACGGAAACCAAGAGCACCGCTATTAAAATCATGGGCAAAATCATGTGGAGCTCCCGCTTCTGGATGATGAAGTGGACCATGGCAAAGGCCACCCACAGGCCCAGGGCAAAGATCATGTAGCGATTCTCCGTGAGGCCGTATTGATGCACCCGCAAAAACCAGGCGTAGTACATTAGTCCCAAGAGGGGCAGGGCCGCTTGGGGAATGATCTTGCGAAAATAATAGGCGGCGGTGCGGTCCCGGTTGTGGTCCACCATAAAGAGGACGAAGACGGCGAGGGCCATGGGCCAAAGGATGAGGTTTACGACGCTGGTGGTGGGCAGCTGGCGCAAAATCAAAATCTTCGCCAGATAGACATAGAGGAGCAGGACGTATAGGCTCAAGACCGGAGCCAAAATATTGTTGAAGAGATTGTTGATCACGTGGATCCCCGCGCCATAGGGTCTGTGGCCACTTTCCACGGCGCTGAGGCGCGAGAGAAAGATCGTCGCCATAATCGGCATAAAGCAAATGGTGGCGAGATACATGACCGCCGAGGAAAAATCCACGATGCCGAAGAGCACGTCGGCTCCGACGACTAAGAGGCAGAGGGCCCCGAAGAGGACGAAGGCGTAGAGATAGGCCACGGCGATTTCGATGATAAGTACGAGGACATAGGCGGGAAAGCGCCGCTCGTCGTGAATTTTTCCGCCGCAAAAGACCATGAGCCCCGATGCGGCGAAGAGAATCAGGGTGGGCATGGCAAAGTAAATGTCGATCCCGTCTTTCCCCATGGCCGCCAAGCGGTAGCCGCTGACGACGAGGAAAAGAAAATTCCACATCCACGTGCCTATTAGAAGGGAATGAAAGTTCTCTTTCTCCCGCACGGTTTCCAAATACAGATAAGACGACGTGGTGACGAAAAAGCCGATAATGGACACGGAGGAAAAAAGAATGGGCGATGCGTTCAGTATCATCGCCTCGTCATGATGAAGCCACAAACACTGAAAGCTCGCCGCCAATATGGCGAAGGCCATGGACAGGGGGAAGCGGCGAAAGGCCTCCTTCCCCTGCCTAAGCTCTTCGGCAATTAAGTGCAACAGTTTCATCACAGCCTCCTACATCATCGGGGCGAAAATACGGAGCACGCGGCCCGCGGCCCGTTGGAAGTAGTTGAACTCCATACACATATCCATGGTAAAGGGCGTGCATTCCTTCAGTGTCTCTTGGAAGTCCGCCTCCACCTTTCGGGCCATGGCCTTGTCGAAGAAGTAGGCGGCACATTCGAAGTGCAAAAAGAGGGAGCGGTAGTCGCAGTTAATGGTGCCTACCACGGCCTTTTTGTCGTCGGAGACGAAGCTCTTCGCGTGAACAAAGCCCGGGGTGTATTCGTAAATTTCCACGCCGTTTCGGATCAGCTCCTTGTAATAGCTGCGGGTCACGCGAAAGACGATTTTCTTATCGGGAATGTGCGGCGTAATGATCTTCACGTCGGTGCCCGTGTGAGCCAGGTGGATCAAGTCGCTCTTCGTCTCGTCGTCAAGGATCAAATAGGGCGTCATAATGTGGAGGTAATTCACCGCCTGATTCACGATGTCGTTGTAGACCTCCTTCCCCACACGGTTCTTGCCGTAGGGGTCGTCGCCAAAGGGAATCACATAGCCGCTGTGCTTGCCCTTGTACTCTTCCTCCGGCGGCATGATATAGGGTCTGAAGCTTTCCGGATCGTCGGCGTTGACATCCCACATGGCCAAAAACATATTGGTAAAGCTGCGCACCGCCGCACCGTAGATCGTGACGCCGGTGTCCTTCCAGTGGCCGTAGGGGGCCTTTAGGTTCACGTACTCGTCGGCCAGGTTAATGCCGCCGGTAAAGGCCACCTTGTTGTCGATGACCAAAATCTTTCGGTGGTCCCGGTGGTTTTGATACAAACTCAGCACCGGCACGATGGGCTTAAAGACCTTGGTCTTAATGCCCAGCTCTTCCATGGCCTGAGGATAGTTAATGGGCAGCTTCGTCAGCACCGCCGTGCCGTCGTACATAAGGCGCACCTCCACGCCCTCATCTACCTTGCGCTTTAAAATAGCTAAAATACTGTCCCACATATCCCCCTGTTGGACGATGAAGTATTCCATAAAAATAAACTTCTTCGCCTTCTCCAGCTCTTCCAGCATGCGCTCCCAGTACGCTTCCCCCAGGGGATAGTAGTCGCACTCACCGTTTCGGTACAGGGGAAAATCTTCCTGATTCCACAGAAAGCGGGCCGTGTTGTAAAACAAAGGATCCATGAGACGGGTCTCTTCCATAATCTCCGGGTCTTGGCGGTAGTAGGTGAAATTTTTCTTCTTGGTCTTTTCAAATTTTTCCGAAAACCAGCGGCGCATAATGTCCCATTTGCTCAAAATATAGAGAAAGGCGCCGAAAAGGGGCAGGACGATGATGGTAAAGAGAAAGGCGACCTTATACACCGGGTCGTTCCGTTTGTCGTTGACGATATGAAGCCCCACGGCCAGGTCCACGACGAATAGGGCCCACTGAAATACGTCCTCGTTCTCCTTTAAAAAATGCCCCACGGCATAGATCAGGGCGAACTGCACGAAAAATAGGAAGCCGTAAAGGAACAGGGTGGTAAGTACCCCGGGCAGGGAATTTTTTATTCTCAATTTATTCTTAAGGTCCTGAAAATTTTTAATGTCCGTAAAATCTTTCATGTCGTCTCCATCTCTAACCCATGCCGAAGCGAGCCGTACTATGGAATCATTATAGCACGGAGAAGAAAGCCATTCCAGAAGCACAGAGCGCGCTAAGCACAAAAAAGCCGCCGGAGATTCCGACGGCTCATTTTTAATCATCCGCATGCTTTAACCGATTGACGGCACGCAACAGTGCCAGCTTGGTTTCTTCGATGCTTCCGCTGTGTTCTTCCCCGGTCTCGTGGGCCTCCTTCAAGCGAGCCTCGGCTCGTTCCTTGGCCTTTTGCGCCCGGGTGACGTCGATGTCGTAGGTCCATTCGAAGGCGTCGGTGGCAATGGTGACCACATTGTCTTTCATGGAGGCGTAGCCCCCGTGAACGAGGCCGACGCTACGCTTGCCTTCCTCATAGATATACATGACTCCGTAGCCTAAGGGAGTGACGATGGGCGCCGTGTTTTTCATAAACATTAAATCGCCTAAAACGCCGCGAACGATGACTTTGTCCACCTGCTTTTCAAAGCCATCGGCGTGAGGGGTCACCAAACGCAGGTCGATCATTGCTCGTCTCCTTCTTTCCCTTCGTCTTCGTCGTCTTTTTCAGGCGCGGCTGCTTCTTCTTTTTCAGGCGCCGATGCCTTCTCTTCTTCCTTAGCGGTCGCGGCCTTTTCCAAGACCTCGTCGATGCCGCCGACAAAGAGGAAGGCGGATTCGGGCACGTCGTCGTGCTTGCCTTCTAAGATTTCCTTAAAGCCACGCACTGTTTCTTCGATGGGCACATACTTGCCGTCGATGCCGGTAAATTGACTGGCGACGCTGAAGGGCTGCGACAGGAACCGTTGCACCTTCCGCGCCCGGGCCACGGTGGTCCGTTGTTCTTCGGACAGTTCTTCCAAGCCCAAGACGGCGATAATGTCCTGCAGGTCCTTGTACTCTTGAAGCACCTCCTGTACCTCGCGGGCGACGGCGTAGTGTTCCTTGCCCACCACATTGGGATCGAGTATCCGGCTGGTAGAGTCCAGGGGATCCACGGCGGGGTACAGGCCCATGCCGGCGATGTTTCTCGACAGGACGGTGGTGGCGTCCAAGTGGTTAAAGGTGGTGGCAGGCGCCGGGTCGGTTAAGTCGTCGGCGGGAACGTAGACGGCCTGTACCGATGTAATGGAGCCTTTTTTCGTCGATGTGATCCGCTCTTGAAGGGCACCCATTTCCGTCGCCAATGTCGGTTGGTAGCCGACGGCGGAGGGCATGCGGCCCAAGAGGGCGGAAACCTCGCTCCCTGCTTGGGTAAAGCGGTAGATATTGTCGATAAATAAGAGCACGTCTTGGCCCGCTTGGTCACGGAAGTATTCCGCCATGGTGAGCCCCGTTAAGGCGACGCGCATCCGGCTTCCCGGCGGTTCGTTCATTTGGCCGAAGACCAAGGCGGTCTTGTCGATAACGCCGGAGTCGATCATTTCGTAGTACAGGTCGTTCCCTTCACGGGTGCGCTCGCCGACGCCGGTAAAGACGGAAATGCCGCCGTGTTCCTGGGCGATGTTGTGAATCAATTCCTGAATCAAAACGGTCTTGCCTACGCCGGCCCCGCCGAAGAGGCCGACCTTGCCGCCCTTGGCGTAGGGGCACAGCAGGTCGATGACCTTGATCCCCGTTTCGTAGACCTCATTGGAGGTGTCCTGATCTTCGAAGGTGGGGGCCTTTCTGTGAATGGGCATGGTTTCCTCGCCCTTTAAGGCCTCTTTGCCGTCGATGGGCTCGCCCAAGACATTGAACATGCGGCCCAGGGTTTGATTCCCTACGGGCACGGAGATGGCGGCGCCGGTGTTGACGGCGTCCATCCCCCGCTTCAAGCCGTCGGTGGCACCTAAAGCGATGCAGCGCACCACGTCGTCGCCGATGTGTTGAGCCACTTCCACGGTGAGGGTTTCCTCGCCGTTTTCTATTTTAATGGCGTTTAATAAATCCGGCAGGTAATCCTGCTCGAATTGGATGTCTACCACAGGTCCGATGACCTGGCAGATAGTTCCTATATTCTCATTCATACCGATACCTCTTCCTATTGCACTGCATCCGCCGCCGAGACGATTTCGGTGATTTCATTGGTAATCGCCGCTTGACGGGCACGGTTGTAGTTGGTTTGCAGTTCGTCGATCATGTCGTGGGCGTTGTCCGATGCATTTTCCATGGCCACCCGCCGGGAGCCCTGTTCCGAAGCGGCCGCTTCGATAAGGGAGCCGAATATGGCAGTCGCCACGTACATGGGAATCAAATAGTCCAACACCGCCATGGGCGACGGTTCGAATTCGATTTGCGAACGCACAGCCGGTCGGTCCTCCTCGGCCTTCAATTCGTCGGAAGGCAAAATGGAAACCACCTGCGCGTCGTAGCTGATGGTGGAAATAAACCGGGTGTAGATGATTCGAATGGCGTCCACTTTCCCTTTTTTGTACAAATCCATGGCCACAGCGGCCAATTCCCTGGCGTCGGAGTACTCGGGATCCTCGCTAAGTCCCGTGTAGGACTCGGCGATGTCGTAATTGCGACGCTCGAAATAGTCCCTGGCCTTGGTGCCCACCACCAAAAGCTTCGAGGGACAGCCGTCTTCCTTAATCGTCTTTTCCGTCAGGCGCAGGACATTGGCATTGTATCCGCCGGCGAGTCCCTTGTCCGAGGTCAGCACGATGTAGAGAACGGCGTCTTTTTTTTCGCGCACCAACAGGGGATGATTTTCGTCGACGACGGATAAAATTTCCCGAATGTCGTCGACCACGGTTTGGTAATAGGGTTTGGTTTTGGCAAGTCGAATGCGGGCGCGGCGAAGCTTGGCCGTAGAGACCAGCTCCATGGCCTTGGTAATTTGCAAAATACTGTTAATGCCTCGAATGCGCCGTTTGATTTCTCTCGTTGATGCCATAAAAACCTCCTATCGCGTCTGTTTAAATTCGACGAGGCTCGCCTTGATGGCGTCTTCGATGGCATCGGTCATTTCTTTTTGCTCACGCAAATCTTTGATGAGGTCGGGATGGTGATTTTCCACATAGAGCAGATACTCTTCTTCGAAATTCAACACATCGTCCACGTCCACATCTAAGAGATAGCCCTTGGTCACGGCATAGAGGACCAGCACCTGATGCTCCAGCTTCATGGGGCGGTATTGGGGTTGACGCAAAATCCGCATCATCCGCTCCCCTTGAGCCAGGGTCCGTTGGGTTTCCTTGTCCAGCTCGCTGCCGAATTGGGCGAAGGATGCCAGGTCTCTGTACTGTGCCAAATCCAGCTTCATCGTAGAGGATACTTTCTTGATGGCCTTGGTTTGGGCGGCGCCCCCGACACGGGAGACGGAAAGCCCGGTGTTAATGGCCGGCCGCTGTCCCGCAAAGAACAGATCCGTTTCCAAAAAGATTTGGCCATCGGTAATGGAAATGACATTGGTGGGAATGTAGGCGGAAATGTCTCCCGCTTGGGTTTCGATAATGGGCAGGGCCGTAATGGATCCGCCGCCGAATTCGTCGCTCATACGAGCCGCCCGCTCCAGCAGTCTGGAGTGGAGGTAGAAGACGTCGCCGGGGAAGGCTTCCCGTCCCGGCGGTCTGCGTAAAAGAAGACTCATGGTCCGGTAGGCCACGGCGTGCTTGGTCAAGTCGTCGTAGACGATGAGCACGTCTTTTCCCTGTGCCATAAATTCTTCCGCCATGGTGACCCCGGCGTAGGGGGCGATGTATTGAATCGGCGAAAGCTCCGCCGCCGTCGCCGCCACGACGATGGTGTGATCCATGGCGCCATGTTGTTCCAGGGTATCCACAATTTGTGCCACCGTGGAGGTCTTTTGACCGATGGCCACGTAAATACAAATGACGTCCGTGTCCTTTTGATTGATGATGGCGTCGATGGCAATGGCGGTCTTGCCCGTTTGCCTGTCGCCAATAATCAGCTCCCGTTGGCCGCGGCCGATGGGGAACAGGGCGTCGATGGCCTTGGTGCCCGTTTGCAGGGGTTCATTGACGGATTGTCTGGTAATAACCCCCGGGGCGATTTTTTCGATGGGCATGGTTTTGTCGTAGGCGTAGTCGCCTTTGCCGTCGATGGGTGCGCCCAGGGCGTTGACCACGCGGCCCAGCAGGCCTTCGCCGACGGGAACCTGAACCACTTTACCCGTGGCCTTGACTTCGTCCCCTTCTTTAATATCGCCGTCGCCCAGCAAGACGACGCCGACATTGTTCATTTCCAGGTTTTGGACCATGCCGTAGACGCCGCCGGGGAATTCGATCAGCTCGCCGGCCTTGGCTTGCTCCAAGCCCCAAATGCGGGCGATGCCGTCGCCGACTTCGATGACGGTGCCCACTTCTTCCATGACCAAATCTACATTATAATTTTTGATCTGCTCCCGTATCACGGCGCCGATCTCTTTTGATCTTAGATTCATGTCTCACCTCTCTATGGTTTTATCTCAAGCTGTGCTCCAAATCCGCCAGCTGTCTCGACAGGCTGTAGTCGATGACGCCTTCGTCGGTGACGATTTTTACGCCGCCGATTAAGGAGGGATCGACCTCCGCCTCGGCCTTCACATCGCCGCTTCGGTTTTTTGCGTAGGCGGCGCGAATGGCCTCGACTTTTTCTTCGGATATGGGCATGGGCGTGACGATGCGGATGCGCTCGATGCGTTGATCTTCAAAGCACAAATCCTCGTAGGATTGGATGATTCGGTCCATCGCGTACGAGCGTCCGTTATCGGCCACGATCAAGAGCAAATTTAACAAGGGCTCGGGCAAATCGTCGCCAAATACGCCTTTTATAACGGCACGCCTTGCCTCCGGGCGAAGCTTCGGATGGGACATGGCCAGAAGCAGCTCAGGATCCTTGTAGGCCCCCCGCACCTCTTCCAGCTTGTCCAGCATAAAATCGTCCGACTCTTTCGCTACATCATAGAGAGCGATACTGTATTTGCTCAGACCTGCATCATACATGGTTCTTCTCCAAGTCTTCGATGAGGCCGTCTACCAATGCGTCTTGATTTTTCACGTCAATATTGTCTTTCAGCAGCTTTTCTGCGATCATCACGGCGAGATCGGCGGTTTCATTGCGCACCTCTTTTAAGGCCTGAGCCTTTTGACTGGCAATGTCCTTTTCAGCCTTTTCGATCATCGATGCCGCGTGGGCCTTGGCTTCTTCCAAGGCGGATTTTTCCAAATCACGGCCCCGTTCTCTGGAAGCTTCGATAATGTCCGCCCCCTCTTTGCGGGCCTTTTGAATTTTGTCTCTGTATTCTTCGCGAAGATCTTCCGCTTCACGCAAAAGATCCTCCGCCTCTTCGATTTCCGAGACGACGGCGTTTTGCCTTTTTGTCAAAAATTCGTTCATCGGCTTATAGACAAAGTGGCGGATGACGAGAAACAGGATAAGTGTGGCGCCCCATTGTGCCAACACATTCCACATGTCCGGCACGACAAAAATTTCCATAGGGACAACTCCTTTCGGTTCT
>QWCE01003376.1_pt1 | contig 41273 bp, 48 predicted proteins | sample 1972531 | NCBI WGS metagenome assembly QWCE01 (sample SAMN09866716, study PRJNA288562) | Human gut metagenome isolate term4_stool, whole genome shotgun sequencing... | reverse complement strand
TGATATAAACTCTCTTAAGTAGCCTTCATCAAGAAGTTCTTCTGTTAACTTAGTATCAAGTATGATGAATACACCATTTTCCATTTCGACATTAAAGCCCTCTTTGGACTCGATTCTTACATCTACATAATCTTTTTTGATTTCAGTCGCTTCGCCATTAAGCTCAACTGTTTGATCAGCGTGGTCAAGCTTGTCTACAAAGTCTATGCTATTAACATTAAGTAGATACTTAGTGAAGTCCTTTATCTTTGATCCAAGTATTGATCCAGCAACTTTGAAGTTTGGCTTCAAGTTGAAGTTCATGTACTTTTTCAAATCATCTTCGTAGTAAACGTTCTTTACGTTAAGCTCTTCCTTGATTAAGTCTGTCAAATCCTCTAAGTCTTCTCTATACTTACCGTCGATAACTATCTCGTTAAGAGGTATTCTTACCTTGATCTTAGCGTTTTCTCTTGATGATCTACCTAATTTAACGAGTGTACGAACTAAGTCCATCTTGTAAATAAGTTTTTCATCGATTTGATCTTTATTAGCCCTTGGATAATAGTCTATGTGAACTGATTCTAAATCGCCAAGTCTTTGATAGAACTCTTCTGCTGTATATGGAGCAAAAGGTGCTATGATCTTAGATACTCCAAGAAGTATTTCATATGTTGTTTGTAAAACTGCCTTCTTGTCATCATCAAGTTCTGTAGCCCAGAATCTTCTTCTTGAACGTCTGATATACCAGTTTGATATATCTTCAACAACAAAGTCTTGTATCATTCTAACTACATTTGTTAGCTCAAACTTATCCATCTCTTCTTCGATATTTAGAAGAAGTTTGTTATATTTAGCAAGTATCCACTTGTCTATATCGCTTCTCTTTTCATATGGCACGTCTAATGTCTTTGGATCAATGCCATCAGTTTGTAAATACATGTAGAAGAAGTTATATACATTTCTAAGTGTGTTAAAGAATTTTGAGCTGATGTCTTTTAAGCCATCTACATCGACTTTCTTAGTAGTCCAAGCTGGTGATACGTATAATAGATACCATCTTACAGCATCTGCACCATATTCATCAAATAACTCGAATGGGTCTATGGTATTGCCCCTACTTTTACTCATCTTTTTGCCGTACTTATCAAGTACTAAGTTGTTTACAAGAACATTTTTATATGGAGCCTTGCCAGTCATATATGTTGATATAGCTAGTAAGCTGTAGAACCAGCCTCTTGTTTGGTCTATACCTTCGCAGATGAAGTCTGCTGGGAACTTGTGGTCAAAGTCTTCAGTATGCTCGAATGGATAGTGCCATTGGCTAAATGGCATTGCGCCTGAGTCGAACCAAACGTCGATTACATCCTTTTCCCTAGTCATCTTGCCATGACAGTGTGGACATTCTAGGTGAACGTCGTCAACATATGGTCTGTGCAATTCGATGTTTTCATCTATGTCTTCAATAGCTTTTTCCTTAAGCTCTTTTCTTGAGCCAACGCTTTCCATGTGACCGCAGTCTTCGCACTTCCAAATTGGTAGCGGTGTTCCCCAGTATCTTGATCTAGATAGAGCCCAGTCCTTTAGGTTATCTAGCCAGAAACCAAATCTCTTTTCACCAACATAGTCCGGATACCAATTAACTGTATTGTTATTTTCAACAATTTTGTCTTTAAACTTAGTTACTTCTATATACCAAGATGGTTTTGCATAATAAAGAAGCGGTGTGTGGCATCTCCAGCAATGTGGATAGTTATGCTCTATCTTTTGTTTTCTATATAATTTATAGAACTGGTAAATCATATCTTCTAGATGTGTTATAGTCGTCTTCACCAAAAGCTGGTGCTGTGTGAACTATACCAGTACCATCTTCCATAGTAACGTAATCAGCTTCTGTTATGAAGAAAGCTTTTTTATCACAAGGTAAATATGGTAGTAATTGTTCATACTCGCCTCCAACTAGGTCTGATCCCTTCATCTCGGCAATTATTTCATAGTTTTCTGCGTCTTTTTCAAGTGCTTGTTTGAAAAGTGCCTTAGCTAAGTAAAGTATCTCGCCATTTTCTTTATGTTTTATCTTAATATAGTCAAAATCTTTATTAACTGTTAAACTTACGTTTGAAGGAAGAGTCCATGGTGTTGTTGTCCATGCAAGATAATACTCGTTATCAGTACCTTTCTTTTTGAACTTAACATAAGCTGATTCAGTTTTAATCATCTCATATCCTTGAGCTACTTCGTGTGAAGCAAGTCCAGTACCGCATCTTGGGCAATAAGGCATAATCTTGTGACCTTCATAAATTAGTCCATCCTTAAACATCTTATCAAGTATATGCCAAGTAGATTCGATATAGTCATTATCAAGAGTTATATATGGATTGTCAAGATCAATTAGATAAGCCATCTTTTCAGTCATCTGTCTCCATAGTGACTCATACTTAAATACTGACTCTTTACATTTTTCATTAAACTCTTTTACGCCATACTTTTCTATATCTTGTTTATTATGAAGTCCTAATTGTTTTTCAGTTTCAATTTCAACAGGTAGTCCATGTGTATCCCAACCGGCTTTTCTGTTTACGTAGTAGCCTTGCATTACCTTATATCTGCAGACAGAGTCCTTTAGTGTTCTACCACTTACGTGATGTATGCCAGGCTTTCCGTTAGCAGTTGGTGGACCTTCGAAGAAAACATATCTATTGTCCTTATCTCTTTTATCGTTTGTTAATTTAAGTAGATCGATACTCTTCCAATATTCAGATATTTGATGTTCTCTATCTGCTACGCGATCATTTGATAAAGCTTTTAAGTCCATAATTACCTCCTTGAAGCTTCGTACTTTGCTTCTATTTCTTTTCTAAGTTTATATACAAGCGTCTCACTATCAAGTTCTACGCTATTATAATCAATATTTTCACCTTTTTTAATATCTCTACTAAGGACTGTGCCTTCGTTTATGACGGATATAGGCACTAAATTCTTTTCTCTTGACTTTTCAAAGTCTATGCACTTGCCATAAAATGTGTAGCCTCCGATGTAATCGAGCTTCTCGCCTTTCTTCATGTCCTTCTTAGCAATAGCAACTACATCTGAGTATGGTATTTCAGATATAGGTTTTATGGCTTCAAGCTTATCGAAATGTGCCTTTAATACTGTGTTTATAGTTTCTATACTGGTCAAATGGTAAGGTCTGTATAAAACATAATTTGGGCCTTCGCCCATCTTTAAAAATCTCATTAAGTGATCAATCTTCTTTAAGTCGCTCTTAACTATGACAAAGACGCCCGGGGCTATACCATTGACATAATCAACTATACCATATGAATTAAGCACGCCACCTTCTGATTTAAGGCAAAGTTTCTTGTCAAGCGATTTTATATCGGATTTGATTCCGTGTCCGCCATCGACGTCTACTCTAAATCCAGTCGCATTGCTCATAGTAGCCATCTCGACCATGGTCTTAGTACCATCTACAAAGCTTGCTAGCATCTCTTTTTTAATGCCCTTTTCTTTGGCAGATTCACTAACAGTGTCTGGATTTGCTTCTAAATCGACTTCATTGTTCTTTCCTTTGCCAATGGCTAGAACATCAAAACCCATTATTTTAGCTTCATTATAAAGCTCAAGAACTGTTCCCGGCTCATCGCCATCGATGCCTGTATATATAAGTCCTTTTTCTTCAGCTATCTTTGAAAGTGTGGTTCCAACGCAGACATCGCTCTCTAAGTTAAATGTAATTACGTTTTTACCATTCATAAGAGCATTATAACTGATTTCAGTACCAACTATTGGTTCGCCTGTCGCATCTATCACATAATCAATGTGCTCTGATTTGTATAAAAGCTCTTTGTCCTCACATATATAATACTTATTTAAATCACTAATTTCGTCAGCGCTAGTGATTTTAATAATATCTTCTCTAGCAATACCTGCTGCAAGATAAGCGTCAATCGCGTCTTCAATATGCCTAGATGATGTTAGTAAAGGATTTAAAACCCCGCTTTGTATATATTGACTTACTAGTGCCTTGCCCATAAAGCCAGCTCCTAGTAAGGAAACATTTATCTTTTTACCTTTTTCTTTATATTCATAAAAATTCTTTTGATAATTTATCAAGCCTTCCACCTCGATCTTATATCGTCATATGCTGCCATGGCAGATAACCACGCAAAGCTTAGATTGTAGCCTCCACATGGGCCGTCTATGTCAATCACTTCCCCGATGAAGTATAGTCCATGAACTTTCTTTGACTCCATAGTCTTAGCGTTTATCTCTTTACTAGCTACTCCACCAAGGCTTATCTGCCCAATGCCATAGCCTTTATTTTTTATAATATCTAATTCAAAATCTTTTAATATTTTTATTATTTTATGTAAATCATTCTCGCTTAAATCCTTAGCAAGCATTTCTTTAGCAAGACCAAGTCTATCTATCACAGGAATTATAAGTCTTTTGTGTATAAGACCAATAAAAAATTCATCTAGACTCTTGTGTCCTAAATCTTTTCTTCTTTCGTTTAATAAAGCAAACATTTCTTCTTCAGTAAATGTATAAAAAAAGTCTATGCTAAATTTATAAGCACTTTCCTTGCCCTTAATGTATCTAGACAATTGAAAGACTGTTGGGCCAGATAGGCCATATTTTGTAAATAAAACATCATCTCTTAGTTTTGCTTTTACTCTTAGTCCATCTAGGTGCTTTAAGTACTTATAATCACACTCGTATGGTACTAGAGCTGGCTTTGTATCAATTACAGATATACCAAGCTCTTTTATTTGTTTAAATAAATTTGCATCCGAGCCAAATTTCGGCATAGCAGCGCCACCGCAAGCTATAACTAAGCTCTTGGCCTTATAAATATTTGAGTTTTGATCTTTAAGTACAAAGATATCATCAGCTTTATGAAAGCTTTTTACAAATACATCAGTTTTTATATCTACATTGTTTCTATCATTTTCATATCTAAGTACGTCAAGGACGCTTGATGCTTGTAGTGACATAGGATAGACTCTGTCATCTTCCATATATGGATATATGCCCATAGCCTTGAACTTTTCTAAAATTGTCTCATAGCCATATTCCTCAATCATATATGAAGTAAAGGTCTTATCGTTATATGGGTTTTCATTAAGCTTTGTGTTAGTGTAGTTACACCTGCCATTGCCAGTAGTAAGAAGCTTTTTGCCGACTCTATCGTTTCGCTCAAGCATAAGTATATTTAATTTATCCTTATTAAGAGCCCCAAAAAATAGTGCTGCTGCACCTGCTCCTATGACTATAACATCATATGTCAATTCTATCCACCACTTCTTTTAATATCTTTCCAAAGCCTTCATGAAAAACAAGTTTTGCATATCTATCGTAAGATGTTTTATCCTTATTTATAATTACTAAATTGTCTGAATTAAAGTATCTAATTAGTCCAGCTGCTGGATATACCTTTAGTGATGTCCCAGCAACTAAAAGCAAATCCGCCATAGATATCTCTCGTATAGCTTCACTAATCACATTATCATCTAGAGCTTCGCCGTATAAAACAACATCCGGCTTAATCAATGCACCGCACTCATCACAAGTGCAAGCACCTTTTGAGTGCTTGATATACATTGCGTCAAACTCTTTATGGCACTTAGTGCAGAAAGATCTGTTAATATTGCCGTGTAGTTCAATAACTTTCTTGCTGCCAACGTCTTGATGAAGATTGTCTATGTTTTGAGTGATAACTGCTTTTAGTATACCCATCTGTTCAAGTCTTACAAGCGCCTTATGTCCTTCATTTGGCTTCACATTCTCATAAATAACCTTATCTCTGCAAAAGTCAAAGAATATATCTGGATGCGCATGATAAAATGAATTGCTCAAAACTACTTCTGGTTCATATCCTTGATAAAGCCTGTCGTTATATATTCCGCCTGCTCCTCTAAAGTCAGGTATACCGCTCTCAGTCGATACACCTGCGCCTCCAAAGAAAACCATGTGCTTTGATTCTTAGTCCGTTAAGACTGATACTTTCAGTTATAGGAAGCTCTATAGTAAAGCCAAATAACTCTTTAAATAAACCGCCTGAAAATCCTATGAAAAGAATTGCTGCCATAACTATGATGTTTTTTATATTTAATTTAACATGATTATCTCTAATATTTCTAAAACCAATAAAGCCTATCATTGAGAATAGCATTATTGATATACCGCCCATAACTGCTTGTGGTATAGTTCTTAAGAAGCCTCCAAGCTTACCAACAAAGCCTAAGATGATGGCAAAGACTGCCGCAAGTCTTAGTATAGATGGGTCGTAGTTCTTTGTAATCGCTAATACTCCTGTGTTTTCGCCATAAGTAGTGTTAGCTGGTCCACCTATAAGTGAAGCAAATACTGTTGCTAAACCATCGCCAAGTAAAGTCCTATTAAGGCCTGGATCTTCTACAAAGTTTTGTCCAACTACTGCTCCATTAGTAGTGATATCACCTAAGTGTTCCATAAATACAGCAAATATTATTGGAACAATGATTATAATAGCTTCAATATTAAACAGTGGCAAAGTAAAGTTTGGCACCGCAAAATATTGAGCATTATTTATTGCTGTAAAGTCAACAAGATGTAAAGCAACTGATAGTATATAGCCAAATATTACTGCAACGAGTATAGATATTTGCTTTAAGAAACCTTTTACTAAATATGGCCAAGCTACAGCAACTGCAAGTGTAAGTCCAGCTACTATATATGATGTCTTTGCCATATTAAACGCTGTTGGCAATAGATTGAAGCCTATAACTATAATCATAGGTCCAATTACTTGAGGTGGTAGTATCTTTTGTATTTTTTCTATGCCTATGCCTCTAATGAAGAATGAAAATAATACATAAACCAAACCTGCTACCAGCATACCGCCTTGAGCGTATCTAAGATCGCCATATTGCTCAGCTACTTGCACTATAACTGGTATAAATGCAAATGATGAACCCAAAAATACTGGCACTTTTTTCTTTGTGCAGTAGTGGAATATAAGTGTACCACATCCAGCACTGAAAAGTGCTACTGATGGATCAAGTCCTGTAAGTATAGGAACTAAAACTGTAGCTCCAAACATAGCAATCAAGTGTTGCAAGGCTAAAATCGATTTCTTAATACTAAGAGATGCTTTCATCTTATGCCTCCAATTCTTTTAATTTTTCTGCTTGTTCGTGAGTTAGTAGAGCGTCTATCATCTCATCTAAATCCCCGTTCAAGAAGTCTTCCAATCTATATAATGTTAAGTTAATTCTATGATCAGTTACTCTTCCTTGTGGGAAGTTATATGTTCTAATTCTTTCAGACCTGTCTCCTGAACCTACTTGGCCCTTCTTAAGCTTAGCTAGTTCATCATTTTGTTCTTGTAGCATCTTGTCATATAGTCTTGATTTAAGAACCTTCATTGCTTTTTCTTTGTTCTTTAATTGTGATTTTTCGTCTTGGCAAGTAACTACAAGTCCTGTAGGAACGTGAGTAATTCTAACAGCAGAGTCAGTTGTGTTAACGCATTGTCCGCCGTGACCACTAGCTCTATATACGTCAATCTTTAAATCGTTTTCATTGATTTCAATCTCAACGTCATCAACTTCAGCCATAACAGCAACTGTAGCTGCTGATGTGTGTATACGTCCTGAGGCTTCGGTTTCAGGAACTCTTTGAACTCTGTGAACACCTGATTCATGCTTAAGTCTTGAGTAAGCGCCTTTACCATTTATCATGAAGATAACTTCCTTAAAGCCGCCTATACCAGTTTCGTTTGTACTCATGACTTCAGTTTTGTAGCCTCTCTTGTCAGCGTACATAGAATACATCCTGAATAAGTCTCCTGCAAACAGTGCAGCTTCTTCGCCGCCTATACCGCCTCTAATTTCTACGATAACGTTTCTATCGTCATTAGGGTCCTTTGGTATAAGCATAATTTTAAGGTCTTCTTCAGCCTTGGCAATATTTTCTTGTAAATTCTTTAAATCTTCCTTAGCAAGTTCCCTCATCTCATCATCAAGGTTCTCACCAAGCATCTCTTCAGTATCCTTAAGTTCATTTAAATAACCTTGATACTCTTTATATCTATCAACTATTGGCTTTAAGTCAGAGTATTCCTTCATTGTCTTTTGATACTCTTTCATGTCCTTCAAAAGATCTGGATCCATAACCTTTTCGCCAAGTTCTTTATACTTGTCTTCAATGAAATTTAATTTTTCTAACATTTTCTCATCTCCTAAATGCAGGCAGAAATAAATCTATCAAAGCCTTCAAGGTCTTTGTAGATTTTAATATCTTTATAATTATTCTTTTCTAATATATCTTTTACAATATTTCCTTGATCGTATCCAATCTCGAAAAATACCATGCGTTTAATCTTTTCTCTAGCCTGTCTAATGATTTTCTCGTAGTATTCATATCCTAAATCCCCGATAAGTTTCACTAATATTCTCAAATAAATCAGATAAAATGAAATTTATAGATAAATTGTTTAATTCAGCATTTTCCTTAGCTAAATTAAGTGCATCTTCAGAAATATCTGAGCATGTAACATCAACTTTTGTATTTTCTTCTTTAATAGCAAGAGCAATGGCTCCCGTTCCCGTACACATATCTAATACACTGTCATTAGGCTTAATAAAGCTATTAACAATGTCAATTAATTCCTCTGTACAAAACCTAGGTATCAAAGCTCTTTCATCAGTTTTTAGAACAATGTTTCTAAAATACTTCTTGCCTATGATATAAGCCATGGGCGTATCGTTTAACCTTTTATTAAGAAGGGCAAAAAACTCTTCTTCATCAATATCAAAATCTTTGTTCAAGCTTAAAAACAGCTTATCCTTGGCCGTTATATGCTCTAGAAGTATATATATCTCGCCCATTGGATTAGGTATATTTTTTCCTGATGCTTCAATATCAGCTAAAGCTTTTCTTATAATATCTTTAACTACCAAGCGTCTAAACCTTCTTCACTAGGTATTACCTCTTTAACCGCCGCTATAGCCGGCAGAGCTATAATTCTTGAGACTACTCTCATTACTGGAGATGGCCATCCAAAGAATGACAGCACTACTATTGATACAAGCATAACCATAAACAAGAAGCTTGTTCCGCATCTTGGATGGTACTTGCTCATCTTTTGTACATTTTCAACAGTAAGATCAAGGCCATTCTCATAAGCAAAGATGGTTTTGTGCTCAGCGCCGTGGTACATGAATACTCTCTTTAAATCCTTTTGATTCGATATTAAAGTAATATATATTAAAAATATAGATATCCTTATCAAGCCTTCAACGAAGTTTAGTAAGAATATATTATTGATTTTATCCTTTAAGAAGTTAGCTATGAATGTTGGAATTACAACAAAAAGTCCTATAGCTATAAAAAAAGAAAAAACAAAAGTAAAAATATTAAACAAAGTATCTTTAAATTTACTAGTTTCTTTTTTGTCCTCTTCATCGTCATAAAAAGAAGCAGAATAATAGAGAGCTTTAGTGCCTTCAGACATTGAGTCCACTAGCTTAGATATACCTCTTATGAATGGGATTTTGAAGATGAGCTTATTATTCTTAGCTGAATCATCTTTGACCTTGACTTCTATCTCACCATCTGGTTTTCTAACGGCAACTGAAGTCATTTGTGGTCCTTTCATAAGTATACCTTCGATTAAAGCTTGTCCACCTATACTTGTTTTAAAATTCTTTTTCATTTTTTCACCTATATAATGAAAAATTAGCAGAAAAAAGTCTGCTAATTTTCGTCTTTTTTGTATCTCTTCTTGAATTTCTCTACACGGCCACCACGTTCAGTAAATTTTTGTTTACCTGTAAAGAATGGGTGACATTCAGAGCAAACTTCTACTTTTAACTCATCTCTTGTTGAGCCTGTAACAAAAGTGTTACCACATGCGCATGTTACAGTTACTTCTTTAAATTCTGGATGTATGTCTTTTTTCATTTATTTCACCTCTCTTACCTCATTAACCACTAAATTATATCATATAAATGTTCATATTTCAAGTATTTTTTATAAAAATATAATAATTTTTTCTTTATTAGATATTTTTAAACTCAATATCTATTTACTAAGACCAGCATCTCTCATCACTGCTTTTATAATCCTTTGATTTTCTAAATAACCTGTCTTGTCCTCTTCACTCTCTTGAACAATAATATCAGGCACTGTTTGATCTAATTCATTAATTGAACCAGACTCAGTTAAACCCATATTGTTTGAAAATCTCAAAACAAATGCAGTATTAGGTAAAGCTACTTGCATTGGATCAAAACCAATACCGTCACCGCCAGTTCGGCTGCCAACTAAGGTAGCCAGCTTAGTTTCTTTGCAAAACGATGCTAGCATCTCAGCTGAAGAATAAACTCCATTATCTACCAATAAATAAATCTTTCCTTTGTAGTGAATAGAGTCTTCACTCGGCTCTATTATAGAGTCAAAAGCTACATATCCATCAAAATCTTTAAGAATATCTTTCACATCACGACTAAATGAAGACTTATCTAAAAATGTTTTTACGTCTTTACTAAAATACATTTGTTCAAAGATTTTTTTATTTAATTCTCCTGATTTTATTAAAAGATAATTTTTTGTTTCATATTTTTTATCTATTATTTTAGGAAGTAAAAAATAAGCCCAATATCTGCTGTCACCACCGCCATTGCCTCTTATATCGATTATTAAGAAAGGATAATCTTTTATTTCATTCAGATAATTAATAACAATGTCTCTATCTTGATTGATGTATTCCATACCTATAAGTGAGCTAATTCTGATATAAGCAAGTTTATCTTTAATTATATTCTCAGTCATAAGATTTTTTGAATAAGTCTTATTTACTTCATCATCACTCTTAATATATTGATTAATTACATTCTCAATAACTTCATTATTAATATTGTACCTTCTCCTGACATCGTCTTTTTCATATATTTTAGCTATATCGTGTCTCCATGTACATTTCGGATTAGAATAATAAGAAATATAATATTCTAACCCCATATAACTTGGAACAAGTTGAGTATGTCTGTTATTAATCTCGCCTAAAACATAATACATCCTATTAAAAAAGTCAGCATCATCTTTTGACTCAGCAATATATGCCTCATACTTCTCTTTATTGCCTAGCCAATCAACACCATATAATTTTTTATTGACTTCAAAAAATGGATAATGGTTCTTTAATACATCATAAGCAAAGTTAAAATCTTCAATATAGTCTTTTCTGCTCAAAATAAAATCTTTACGATCTAAATCTTTTAATTTTACCGTTCTTATATCATTAGTCCTAGTATTAATATAATTAGTATAGTTATTATAAGAAAAAATTGAGACTAATAATAAAAGTATAATAAGACAAAATGATATGATAGCATTCTTTTTCATGATTCATATCCCCCTTCCATGCAAATTTATATCTATAAATATTATATCACATAAAGATTAATAATCAACTTATATCATAAAAAAACATACTGATTCAAAATCAATATGTTTTAGATATATCTTATTTAATTAATTCTAATGAGTACTTAGTTGTTTTATAATTAAGCTTTCCTTGTATCGCCTTCATCTTATTTAAATTTTCATCAAGTATCTCTTTTGCCTCTTCAAATGAATGAAACTTAAGTATATTATTACCATCTATCTCTTTATTTTCTTTCAAGTCATCTAGATCATCTTTTATTTGAAAGCTCATTGCAAACAGTCTTGAGAAGATTAATACATTTTTCATTGTGTCTTCATCTTTATCAGCTAATATACATGGAACAAGAAAAGCTATATTGAATAGTCTTCCTGTCTTATTTAGTATCATCGTCTTGTACTCATCATAAGTATATGTGCTTATATCGCCACTCTCCATGCGTATGTCTTCTGACTGGCCAAGTATCATGCCTTTTACACCTGATGATCTATACATATAGCTCATTGCTTTTAAAATGTTTTTATTATCATTATCTCTAAGCTTGTGAGCTAAGTATTCCATAGACAAGTTCAAAAGAGCATCGCCACACAAAATTGCGTTTGCTTCGCCATATTTTTTATGAACTGTAAATTTACCGCGTCTATATTCATCGTTATCCATAGCTGGCAAATCGTCATGAACTAAGGAATAATTGTGAATTAACTCAAGTGCGACCGCAAAGGCATTTATTAGCTTCTTATCGAGCTCTAGCTCTCTTCCAAGGCTATATAGTATAAAGGGTCTAAGCCTCTTACCTGCATAGTATGAGGCGTATTCTATGGCCTCTGAGATGACGTCATCATTAAGGTAAGGCCTTAGCTCCATAGGAATCCTCTTGTCAAAGGCCTCTTTAAATTTATTAATATTCATCATCATCGTAGTCCAAATCGTCGTCGTGTGCTTCGCTAAAGTCTTTGAATGAGTCTATAGTTTCAAAATCATTATCTTCAACCTCATAATCAATTTCTTTTGATAAATTTAAGTCATCTATCTCAATCTTTTTGATCTTCATCTTGGCTTCGCTTAATTTTTTATTCAATTCTTTGTAAAGTTTAACTGCTTTTTCAAATTCATCTATGCTTTCATCTAAACTTAGCTCTTGACTTTGCAATTTCTCAAGAATATCGTCTAAGTTATCTAATGTTTTTTCATAATTTAATGTCATTATTTACCTCCAAAACATGAGCTTTAATACTGCTATTGTATGACTTAATTAATATATCCGAGCCTATCTTTATATTATTAGCATCTTTTATGGTTTTATTATCTAAATCACTTATCAAAAAGTAGCCTCTTCTTAAAGTCTTGTAAATATCGTTTATAGTAAGCCTTAGCTTAAACTTTTGTAAATCCTCTGTCATAGCGCTCAGCTTATTGTTCATAGCTTGATTAATATTAACAATTCTCTTGTCAATAGTGTTGTTCGCTTCGTCTATCCTTTTACTTACGGATGAATAAATTAGTCTAGAAGCTAGCATATCGACTTTTTTCTCTTTCGCATAAATGTACTTATCCATCTCTTTTTTAATTAATATCATAAGATTATTTGTCTTTGAATAAAAATTATCAATTAGAGTTTTAGTGTTTAAGCTGTTAATCAAATCTCTTTTGTTCTTTAAATTGGCTTCTTCACTTGAAATATAGTGATTCATTAAAAAGCTTATCTGTAATATATTTTGATCTAATAAGTCAGGTAGTTCATAGTAGTACTTGGATATAATTTCAGCCGCTTCAGATGGCGTTGCGCATCTTTTATCTGCGACAAGGTCCGCTATAAAGCTATCTATCTGGTGACCAACGGCTGTCATGACGGGTATCTTTGACGCAAATATTTTTCTCGCCATGCTCTCGTCGTTAAAAACAGCTAGTTCTTCATAGCTACCGCCGCCTCTAGCTATAAGAATGAGATCAACATCGTTCTTTTGATTGAAGTAATCCAGCCCACTGTTAATATTAGCTACAGCCATATCCCCTTGAACGAAGGAATCATATAGAATTATGTCAATCATATTCGTCCTTCGTCTAAGCACCTTTACTATATCTCTAAAGCCGGCACTTGTTGATGAAGCGATGAGTCCAAGTCTTCTTGGGTACTTTGGTATTTCTTGTTTAAATTCCTCGTCAAAAAGTCCTTCCTTTTCAAGCTTCTCAAGCGTTTTTCTAAACTCTCTCTTGAGCTTACCTACGCCAAGCTCTTCAACATAATCAACATTGATCTGGTAAGTGCTATTTTGATCGTAAGTAGAAATCTTTCCTTTGATAAAGACCTTCATACCATTCTCAAGCGTGATCTCTTCTTCATTCTTATAACAATAGAAGGCGCACTTAATCTTGGAGCTCTCATCCTTAATCAAAAAATATAAGTGACCCGAATTGTTTTTCTTATAATCAGCAACTTCCCCTTCGACGTATATCTCTTGCAAAAGAAAATCGCTGGCCAGAACGTCCTTTATGTAGTCGTTAAGAGCCGTTACCGTGAATTTATTCATGGTAATAGTTCCTTACGTAATCACCAAGTATAGCGTTAATAAATTTGTATGAGTTATCGTCTGAGAAGTTCTTTGCAATTTCTACTATATCGTTGATTATAATTTGATAAGCAATTTCTTCTTCTATATATATTTCAAAGATAGCAAGTCTTAGTAGTGCTCTGTCAATGTATGAGAGCCTTTCAAGCTTAGCATCTTTAAACGCTTTTTTAAGCTCTCTATCAATGGCATCGATATTATCAATAAAGCTTTCTAGTCTATTGCTAAGCTTTATCTTATTTTCTTCACTTATCTCAAGCGCTTCAAAATACCCATCTAAATCACTTACTGAAGTATATTTATTTAGGTCAATTTGATATATTGCATTCATTAAATTTAATCTAGTCTTGTCGTATGACATATTATCCCTCACTTAGAAGGCAGCTGTGTGCCTAAGTTTTTATTTAAAAAACTCCAGCGCAATTACTGGAGTTTAATCAAATTATTTATTAGCCTTTTGTATTTCTTTAACGCCCTTTACATGAACATTAACTTGCAAAACATGTATGTCAGTCATCTCTTCAACAGCCGATTTTACACTTGATTGAATATCGTATCCAACCTTGTCGATCTTTGCACCGTATTCGATGTCAACATATATGTCTATTATACAACCTTCTTCACTGCTTTCAATTTTAATTGGTTTATTAAAATTTTTTACTCCTAATAAATCAGTAATGTTCGATCCAATACCTGCTGATAGTGAGCAAACATGTTCTACTTCGCATGTTGCATTGCTAGCTATAGTTGCTATAACATCATCAGATATAGTAATCTTTCCAATATTGTTATTTTCCATATCTTACTCTATTTAGAGTCTTCCTCCTCGTCTTCATCTTCTTCTGGATATTCGAAATAATCATCATCATAATCAAAGTCATAATCATCATCGAAATCGTAGTCGTAGTCGTCATCATCATAATCTTCGTAGTCATCGCCATAAACATCATCTTCTAAGTAAGAAAGATCTTCATCAACTTCGAAGATGTAGTCTTCTAAGTCTTCGATAGCCACTTCGTTATCACAAACGACTTCAGCCATCTCATCAAGAATGTCGATGATTTCATTTAAAATCTTTTCTTCTTTACTTTCTTCATTCAAGCCTAAGCCTTCTGCAAGTCCCTTTAAATAAGAAACTCTCTTTGATAGTTCGTACATTTTTCTACCTCCTTAAACTCTAGATAAATATTCTCCACTTCTTGTGTCAATTTTAATTCTATCACCAATATTAACAAATAGTGGTACATTTAATGTAAATCCTGTTTCTACAGTAGCTGGTTTAGTAGCTCCAGTAGTAGTGTTTCCCTTAACACCAGGTTCTGTTTGAGTAACTTCTAGTTCAACAAAGTTAGGTGCTTGTACTGAAAATGCTTTGCCTTTGTAGAATCTTATAACTGCTGTATCATTTTCTCTTAAGAATTGAATAGCTTCTTGAACTTCGTCCTTGTTTAATGGAAGTTGCTCATATGTTTCGTTGTCCATAAAATAGTAAAGTGCATCATCATTGTAAAGATATTGCATTTCTTTTGTTTCCAATTGTGCGTCATTGAACTTTTCAGTTGGGTTGAATGTTACTTCCTTTGTTGCGCCGCTTAGTACGCTTCTGATAGTTGCTCTAACAAAAGCAGCTCCCTTTCCTGGCTTAACATGTTGAAAGTCCAATACTTGATAAACGTCACCATCCCATTCGAATGTAGCGCCATTTCTAAAATCACTTGCCGATAACATATATTTCCTCCTAATTTCTAATCTCTAAGACTATTATATCAGTTAATTTGCAAATTAACAAGTATTTTTTTAATAATATCGATATTTTTATAAATAAATATTATCTTTAATAGTTTGACCTAGTCACCTTTATTATTCCATTGAATGTTTTGCACCTTCTATACATCGTATTAAGCGACTTGAAACAGTCAATATTAGATTCTTTATCTATATCAATAAGAGCACCCATTATGTCGCTTTCACCCTCAATATTTAAGCTACCATCTATAATCAAAAGTCCTCTAAACTTAAAATTTGCTTTTACTCTAACATCGCCATCTATAATCATTATACCTGAACCATTAATGTTCGCGCATAAATCTTCATCATCAGCTGTGATTTTGACTATGGCGTTGCCATTGCCATAATCAAAGTTTCTTGCATCGATGTCCTCTATATCAATAAAGTAATTATTGATTTCGCTCACGCTAAAGTTTTGCACTTCTTTAACTTGAATAATTTCATCGCAAAAATCTTTTTTCTCTTTAGTGCTCGGATTGTCTTTGAAAAATATTCTGTTTAGTAGTGAATATTTTGTACTTTTAGATATTTTCTTTTTATTAGCTAGTTTTTCTTCGTAGTAAATATTAAATGCGTTCTTCGCAGTTGGATCATTAAGTGAGACTATCGCTTTTTGATTTTCAAAAACCGAGTAATTTTTGCCTATAATATCATGAATGTCACCGCCATTTAAATAAGTCTCTTGTATATCCTTAGTAATTATATTGTGTAGCGATTCTTCGTTATAAGCATATTGCTTCATCTTTGACCTGTTGAGATACATCATTCTTTCAACGCTTACGTATTCAAAGAGATATATTAAGAGAGCCGTTAGTAAAAATATTACAGATAAAACTACTAAGCTTGCACTGCCCTTCTTCATTCTATCACCTCAAGATACTTTGTAGTGAATAGCTTTTTATAGTCTTTGCCACCTACTTTGATTTGCATACTTACAAAGGCATCCTCAGCATTATAAGCAAAGGAAAGGTCTTCAAGTCCTGATAAAAAGTATGTTACGCCAATAGACTTAGCACCTGCAACTCTCTTTATTCTATCGCCGTCCATATAGTAGTCACATGATTTAAGTTCTCTCGAGCCTTTCTTTTCAAAATGAATTGAGTCACTTTTAACGCTCACTGCGTTATATAGAGTAAAATCATTTTCAATGAATGAAAAGAATAGATTGATGTCGTCTTCTTTCTCTAATCTTTCTTCGTATCTTTTAGAAAAACTTGTAAAGTTTTTGAGTAAGGAGCTTGCTTGGAACAAAACTATTGACAAGAGAAATAGAGCAATAATTAACTCAATTAATGACTCTGCTTTTTTATTTGATGATCTGATATTCTTCATATGTATTTCCTTCTTCATCAATTATATATAGTGTAAATGTATATAAATCTCCAGTATATGCTTCTTTAACGAGATTAAATTTACATTCTTCGCCTAAATTGTCTTTTATCTTATCTGAAATAGCATAGACATCGTTTGTGTCATCTGATCTAAGAATCTCCATAGCATTACTTGCAAAGGCATCAGCTTTTCTAAGCTTCTTTGTATCTGCCTCTAGCGACATAAAATTCTTCAAAAAAATAGACAGAAAAAGTATGAAGCAAGAAAGTATAGCAAAGGAAACTACAATATCCATCATTGTAAGTGCTTTTTTATACTTCTTCATACCTAACCTGTCCTCCAACTGCTGCTATAATCACATTATATTTCTTTTTACTCTTATTTGAAAGTAATGTCATATTATATGAGCCCTTAAAAGATTTTGTGCCGCCTTCACTAGTGAATTGAAAACTTTCACTCGATTCAAACTTAAGGTGCTCTAACTTATAAACTTTCTTCATCTCGTTAATATTTGAAACAACAATCTCGTCTCCATCAAGAACTACTTCAACATCAATCATTTGCATGATGGCACTAAGTCTAGCCTTTTTTATTATTTGAACAACGTTTTTGACCTCAGCCCTCTCACTATAATTAGTAAAAGATCTATACGCAAATATAAACATAGATATAATTATAGCTGCCACGCATAAAGAAATGACTGTATCGATGTATGTAAATCCTTTTTTATTCATAATCAATCTCACCTATAGATAAATAAAAAGCCATATCGTTATCTCTTATAAACTCGATAGACTCTATCCTTGCCCCTTTAAAATCATTTCCGATGTAGAAGTATTTAAAATCAGATGCACCCTCTAAATCAATTACTGCTTCTTTCCCATCTTTAATGATTTTTAATTTTGCCTCACTGCAGCCAGTAAAATCGATACTTACAAAATCTTTATTAATTATAATATCATTCTTTGGTAGTAAAACTATATTCTCTTTGCTGTCATTATATAAGACAAGCGAGTTCTCATCTTGATAATAAACGCTTCCTGACTTTAGCTCCCAAGTGTCCAGCATATGATTACTTATTTCACTTTCTAAAACTACGGCCTCTTCATTACCATCTTCATCTTCTTCACTAAAATCATCAAGGATATCAAAGGGGTCTTCTTCATCAAAATCACTATAGCTAATAAAGCTGTTTCTAGTAGACATTATGACCTTATTAATGATTTCATCTTTGCTAATGGTTTTCGCATCAGCATCATGTTTTGCAATATCAATCTTTTTTGCCTTCTTTAGCTGAGTATCGTTCTTATCTTTTGCTAGTGTAAATCTCTTTTTTACTTCGCTATCTGCATAATTTGGCTCTTCTCTATTTATAGGCAAAAATAAATTAGCTAGTATAAGTAAAACTATGATCAGCCCTTTATTTATATACTTTCTCATCTTATAAACCTCAATACAAGCAATACAAGTAAGGCTAGTATAATGATGTCTAGAACTATATTTATTATGAGTGAAAGATTTATCTTGCTTTTGTGTTTTGAACTAATAATTTCAAATAAATCTTTTAAGTATAAAATATTATTTACTTCTTCAAACTCTTTTGTCTTAAGTAGGACTAGGACCTTGCCATCAGTATTATTAGCTTGATTCAAAATATAGTTATTAAGCTGATCCTTGTCAAGACTATAAAGATTAATATCAAAGTTTGATTTTTCATATGAAGAAGTGATTGCGTCATACTTATACAGCGCTTCATCTGTAATAATCTTCATAATCTTTTCTTCTTTTAAGTTTAAGGATAAAAGATCAATTGTATCTAGGCTAGCTAAGTATGCGTCTAAATCACTATCATAATCATTTAGCTTAATAATGAGAGTATCTTTATTTAAGTATTTATTGTCTCTAAACTTCTTGAATAAGTACTTGAGGCTCTCACTTTTATCACTATCATCATAAGTAATTTGCTCAACAATGCTAGTTTTTTTATTATTTAAAAATACATAGGATGAATCAATGTACATAATGTTCTTCATAAGACCTTCCCCTTAAATAAATCAAAGAGCATCAAGATAAAAAATGCAAAGCTTATATATGGAACTAGTCTAACTCCACTATCCTTTTTCTTACGCCAATAGTTTTTAGCTAGATTTACAAGTATTGCGCTTAGAGTTGATATTATTATTAATATCAAAAATTTTTCAAAATCAAATATCATAAATAGCAAAATATATAGATCAACGTCACCATCGCCAATGTAGTCCATGTACTTAGTCTTTAAAATGCGCGAAAGAAATAAAGCTAGGTATATAAGGCCAATCTTTATGTAAGATACTCCTTTTAATATAGCTATATCTGAGACAATTATTATTAAAAAGTAAAAATAAAAACTATTGTACTCGGCTTCTTTTATGTCTTTGTATGAGATATATAAAAGAAGAAGTGACAGAAGTATATATAAGGCTATAAGCATTATGAATTATTAATGACCCGTTCCTGTTCCAGTACTTGTTTCGCTGCTCTTCTTTGCTTCTACCTTGTCCGGGCTAACTGTTATAACGCCTTGGTCGTCACGAGTCACTGTATATATCTTATCTGTATTACCTGTGCCAGCAGGTATTGATGAAGGAACTGTAACTTTGCTCTTTAAATAACCTTGGCTAAATAGTTCATCTGATGTAACTTTCTTTTCTTTAGGAAAATCAGTAAAGTATAATAAAGCAACTGAACTGATTTGATCAACGTTAGCGTTGTGAGCAGTTCTTTCAGCGCTAGTCTTAATCGCTTTGTATGCAGGTATAGCAACAGCTATAAGTATAGCAACTATCGCTATAGAGATAATTATCTCTACAAAAGTAAATCCCTTTTTCTTCTTAAAGTTCTTCATAATATTTCCTCCTCCTATGAAATAATACTAGTCATCGAGTCATACATCGGCTTAAATACCATTACAAGTATTAGCATAATCACTAGTCCCATGATTATAGTCAAGAGTGGCTCGATAGAATTTACAAACTTATCTAGTCTTCTCTTTAAATCTCTCTTGTATAGTGAGAGAACGTTTTCAATAATTTCAACTAAGTGCTCTGATTCATATCCTGTTATAAGTATGGTCTTGACATCATCTAAAAATATATGGCTAGAGTCAAGAACGTTTTGCAAGGTCTCTCCTTCATTTAACATCTTAGTCATTCTTTCGAACTCTTTTCTTAAGTATACCAAATCAAAATTTTTTGCAAAGAAATCAAAAATTTCATTAATTTTGCTGCCTGATCTAAGCATGCTAAGCATGTAATACAAAATTCTGTAATTTACTCTATATTTGTATAAACCGTTCTTCGATTCGAGTAAATATCTTTGCTTGATATATAAGTATGCATCGTTTTTATTAAGTATCGCGAAAACTATTATTATTATAAATATAGATGCGATATAGTATATGTAATGATTTTTTATTGAATTGCTTACGACTAGAAGTATTCTTAAGCTATCAGGCATTAAGTTCATGTCGTTATCAAATAAATAAGAAAATTGCGGCACTAAGAAGACTATAATCATAATTATAAAAGCAAGTAAAGTCAGCATTAAAAATTTTGGCTTAATCATGATGTTGTTTATAGTGTTTTTATACTCTTCTTGTTCATAAAGGTTTTCACTTATCTCAAGTATTTGCTCTGATAAGTCTTTTGAGTTTTTGCTTGACTTTATATGCTCTGACTTTTCAGCTATCCTAAGACTTAATAGGGATAGATTGTCAAGTATATCAAGCTTTGCTAATATGTCTGACAAAGTAAAGCCGTGTTCTATAAGCTCCTTGATTAGTAAATAATAATTCTTAAGTGGATCGCTAAGAGCTGATGAATTATTATACATTTGCTCTAGGATTTGTGGCAGGTTATTATTTATCTTTAGGTTAAAGGCGATGATTCTAAAAAAGTTTGCTATATGCTTTTTGCTAACGCTATTGATCTTAAGCGCTCTATAGATTTTCGCTGGCCTAAAGTATTTAACGTGCATAAAGTCAATATCTTTTTCTCTAGTCAATTGAAAGGCTTCGTAAATGTTTTTAGCTCTTAAGCTTTCTGTCCTTCCATCTTCAAAAGTGATTTCAAATTTCATTGATATCGCCCTCTTTGAACTCATCATAAGTCTTCTCGTCTATAAACTTATGCTCAAGTAGATAATTTATAGAATCTTCAAAGCTAACATAATCACTTAGCTTCTTCATCTCGTTATAAATCTCACTTGTAAGCTTTGTATTGTTCTTTAATAAAAGGTCTCTAATCTTGTCATTGATAAGCATTATTTCAAAGACAGCAATTCTGCCGTAGTACTCGCTCTCACTTGTATCATCAGCAAAATCAATATTATTATACGATGTCTTTAAACGCTTCACAAGACGTTGATTGACTATAGCGTTTAATGAGGTAAATAAATACGAAGCCTCTACATCCATCTCTAAAAGTCTGTTGATGCTAGTTACGGGGCTCATACTATGTAGAGTCGTAATGATCTTGTGACCAGTTAGAGAAGCTCTTACAGCTATCTGTGCAGATTCTTCGTCTCTTATTTCGCCTATGGCTATGACATCCGGGTCCTGTCTAAGTATGGCCCTAAGTGTATTTGCAAATGTTATGTCCTTGTAGTCATGTATTTCAATTTGATCAATATCATTAACTCTGTACTCAACAGGATCCTCAACGCTAACTATGCTTAGACGCTCCTTGTCTAAGTTGTTAAGCATAGTATACATAGTTGAGTTCTTGCCTGAGCCTGTTGGTCCAGTGATTATAGTCATTTGATATTTATATTTAACTATCTTTTTAAATAGTTCTTTTGCCTTGTCTGACAAACCTATATTGTCAATGGTAAACATCTCTTTATTATTTAAAATTCTTATACAGATTTTCTCTCCATAAATAGCCTCGATAAAGGAAACCCTTAGGTCAACATCGCCGTGACTAAATCTTCCGTCTTGTGGAGCAAATTTAATTGCAGTATCACAATCGGACTTAATCTTGATTATATTGATAATGTTTTGATAAGAGCTTTTATTGATCTTTTTAAAAAACACAAGTTCGCCATCAATTCTAAGCCTAATCAATATATACTTACTATAAGGTTCAAAGTGTATATCGCTAGCTCTATTATCAATGGCGTAGTCTATAGTATTTTTAATAAATTCTTCAGCTTTACTGCTTTGTATCTCTAGTATGCCTTTATCATCATATAGAGAAGATAATCTATTCATTGGCCTTCCTTCTAATCATATAATTATATTCAACCTTCTTATCATATGCTAGATAAGCTTCCTTCATAGGTGTATTTATATTGTCGACCTCGTTCATGTCCTCATCGTAGATCTCGTTTATGGTGAATTTGTCATAAAACTTTGGTCCAAATATCTCTACTTCGTCGCCTATAGAGAACTTGTTTCTCTCTTGCACCTTCATTAGCTTTTTGTCTTCATCGTAGTCAAGAACTTTCGCAACGAAATCATATAGTCTGATATATGAAGAATTATCATAAGTTAATGAGGCTTCCTTCACATCGCCAAAGAAAAAGGCTGTAGTAAAGTCTCTATGACTAACTTTTTCTATCTCTTCTAGATAGATATTATTGTCTCTATTGTAATTATATCTCTCAATATCTTCATAATAATCATCTATAGCTCTTCTATATTGGTAAATAACTGTTGCTACATAGTATTCGGACTTTACTCTACCTTCGATTTTGAATGAATCAACACCTGCTTCAATAAGCTCTGGAATATGGTTAATCATGCAAAGGTCTTTTGAGTTCATGATGTATGAGCCATTTTCATCCTCTGTTATTTGGAAGTACTCTCCAGGTCTTTTCTCTTCCATAAGATAGTACTTGTATCTACATGGATGTGCGCAGTCGCCCATATTAGCGTTTCTGCCTGTCATGTAGTTTGATAAAAGACATCTACCTGAGTAGCTCATGCACATTGCTCCATGAACAAAGGTCTCAATCATTATACTGTCTTTAACTTCATCTTTTATTTCTTTTATTTCTTTTAAGCTTAATTCTCTTGCCAAGATAACTCTATCTGCCCCAAGACTCTTCCAAAATTCTACTGTAGCAGTATTTGTGATATTTGCTTGAGTGCTTATATGAATCTCTTTACTAGGCGCAAGTGTTTTTACCTTTTGAAATATGCCAGGATCTGAGACTATAAATGCGTCTACACCTGCTTCATCTAAGCTTTGTATATACTCATCAACACCTTCTAGATCCTTGTTATGTGAAATAACATTAAGCGTTAAATAAACTTTTTTATCTAAATCATGAGCAAGCTTTGTTGCTTCCTTTATATCATCTAGGATAAAATTTTTAGAAGCAGTTCTTAAACCTAGCTTGTCTCCAGCTAAGTAAACAGCATCAGCTCCATATTGTATCGCAGTTTTAAACTTTTCTAAGTCTCCTGCTGGTGCTAGTAATTCAACTTTTTTCATCTTACTCCTTCCTTAAAAGCAATAAGCCATCGTGAACAGTGAGTAAACTCGCTGTAAACCTCTTATCGCTTTTAACATCTTCTATAAATTTTTTTAAATTTTTTATTATAGTTCTATATCTTTTATTGTCTTCCTCTTTAGCTACATAGCCTCTGAATAAGATATTATCAATAACTATGATGGCATTCTCACTTGTTAAATCGTATACTAAGTTTAAGTACTCTTCATACTGTGATTTGTTAGCATCAATAAAGCAAAAATCAAATTTCTTTTCTTTGTCCATCTTTTTTAATACGCTTATAGCGTCGTCATTGACAGCTTTTATCTTATTATCTTCATCATATTTTTTAAGATTCTCTTCTAGTATCTTGAATGTGTCTTCATCTTTTTCAATAGTTAATATATTAGCACCAGATGCTCTTTGCATAAGCAAAGATGAATAGCCTATGGCCGAGCCTATCTCTAATATATTCTTAGGCTTAATCGTTTTTAGTAAAAACTCTAAAAATCTAGCCACATCCTGTGAGACTATAGGAACTCTATTTTCTTCAGCATAGCACACTAAATCTTTAAACTTTTCTCTTTCAGAAGAAAAATCTTCTACATAGCGAAAAACATCTTCATCTACAAACTGACTAATCATTATTACTCTTGTAATCCTTTTTATCATCTAAGAACTTATTATAATCAGAAGAAAAATTATGTGCGCCGTCTGAACCAGGTTTAACTACAAAGTATAAGTAGTCAACATCAGCTGGATGAAGGCTCGCAACGATTGACGCTTCGCCAGGATTGCATATAGGTGCAGGTGGCAAACCATCGTGTGTGTATGTGTTATATGGCGAATCAACCTTTAAGTCTTCATTACTTAAATTAGGCTTTCTCTCGCCAAGTGCGTACTGAATTGTGGCGCATGATTGAAGCCTGATATTCTTATCGATTCTATTTAAGAAAACTTTTGCAATGATAGGTCTTTCTTCTTCAAGTTTTGCTTCTCTCTCAACAATTGAAGCTAAAGTGATGAGCTTATTTAAGTCATCAACTTCCCCACTAATCTTGCTATAAATATTGTTAAAAGCATTAAGCATCATAGTGATAATCTCTTCACTGCTTGAACCCATGGCAATATCATAAGTTGCTGGGAACAAAAAGCCTTCTAATGTATCATTATTAATACTTGATAAAAATTCATATTTTTCTTTGTATTTATCTACATTTTTGCATTCATTTAAAAACTCTTCGCTAGATACTAAGCCCTTTTCCTCAAGTCTTTGCGCTATACGTGTAAGCTCAAAACCTTCTGGTATAGTAACTTTAACGGTTTCGCCTTTTGGAGTTTCTTCTGCTTCGCCAGCAATTATATTAGCTATTTCTAACAAAGTCATTGATTTTTTCACCTTAAATGTACCGCTCTTTATATGCTTTTCAAGGTCATTTTCCTTTAGCACTTCTTTAAATGCAGTTCCATTCCTAATGATTTTATTCTCATAAAGCTCTCTAGCTACATAAGACGCACCGCTACCTTCAGGTATTTCTATAGTATATTCAGTATCATCATTTGGGTCATAAGGCTTATACATGCCTGATATGCATGAATTAACCTTCCATATAATTGCAAGAACTATAAGTATTAGTACAGTTATTGTAATTATTCTTCTTTTTTTCATTAAATCACCTTTTTTAATCTTTTATCGTAAATATAATAAATCAATGATCCAAATACTACAACGCTTATCGCTTCTCCACCCATGATTCCTAAAACTGTTGTAAAATATGGTATACCAGAGAAATATGACACCCATATTGATACTAAGAAACCATTTAAAATAATTGGTGGTAACATAGCTAAGTATTTAGATTTTGCTTTTCTAGTTAAATATGCTGCGAGTAATGTAACTAAACTTCCGCATATAATATCTATCATGCCATAGCCCGACATAAATGATAAAAAGATGTTTGAGACTAAACATCCTACGAATAGTCCAGGTACAGCAGCTGCTTCCATTAGTGGAAGAACTGTAAGTCCTTCTGCTAGTCTTAATTGTATTGGTCCAAATGTCAATTGTTGGAACGGTAATACTGTCTGTAATAGTATTAGTATTGTGTATAGTGTGGCGATTACTGCCGCTTTTGTAATTGTTTTTGTACTTGTTTTTGTTTTCATTTCATTGCTCCCTTGTTGAAAATTTATGTAAATGAGTAAACCTATAAGCCGTGTTCTGTATTAGATGGTTATCTATCTAGTTTTAGTGTTACCACTAAAATCAAGCAACTTACCTTACAGGAGGTTACGAGCAGCAACCTTTGATCCTTGTTTGTTTTGCTCCGAATGGGGTTTACATGTCACCTTTAGTCGCCTAAAAGTAGGTAGTCTCTTACACTGCCTTTCCACCCTTACCAATATGGCGGTTTATTTCTGTTGCACTATCCTTGAAGTCACCTTCACTGGACGTTATCCAGCATTCTGCTCTACGGAGCACGGACTTTCCTCATGCCTAAGCACGCAACCATCTGGTTTACTCATTACAAATTTAATTATACTACAAAATCTATAAAATTTCTATAATATTTCAATATTATCAGTAAAAGAAGAGAAATTTTTTATGATTTCTGCGTCTTCAAAATCTTTCTTGATAAGTTCTTCCATGATATTAACGAAAGCACTTTCGCTACTGTTATGGTCTTGCATAATTAAGTTGATTTTCGCGTTTCTTAGTGCTTGTACATCGTGGTAGCCTAGGTCTGATGTTATAAGAGTATCGGGTCTTTTCTCAAGAACATTGTCTAAAAAATCTTTTCCACTACCATTTAATATTATTACTCTTGTATTCTTATCGTTATTTTTATAAACTTGAATGTACTTTGCCATGTTTATGGCTTTTATTCTATTAGCTAAACTCATTATATCCATATCATAAAGCTCGCCCGCTATGCCATAGCCCAAGCCATCGTCTACTTTGATGGCAAAGTCTGTATTGACTAAGCCTAATTTATTTTCATAAAATTTGTAAAATTAAAAATTAAAGGATGATGCGTTATGACCATATCCACATCATCCAGTTCATTAATATTATCATATAAGAGATCAACGCTTAAATAAATTTTATTAATATCTTCTTTATCTGCATCTATAATCAATCCTGAATTGTCCCAAGGCTCTGCGTGCTCCTTTGGGAAGATGCTTTCAATTGCACTAATAATTTTATCTTTTTTCATTGATCTTCTCCATGTATTGTAAAATTTTATTTAATTCTTCTTCTAGTTCATTATACTTACTCAAGTTCTTTTCTTTATTGATCTTTTGAAGTATAGACTTTATATTTTTAATCTCATTGTCATAATAAGTATTTAAGTAAGAAATATCATTTCTATCAATGTTTACAGGGAATTTATAATCGGCGACATTAGTCTTTTTATTTTTTATCTCAAATAGCCTGTAGTACTTGTCCTTCTCAATGAATAGGCGCTCTTTTTCTATAAAGAAATTATTCTCCATGAAATACTTTCTTATGTTTGAGCCTTCGCCCATAGCTTGCAGGATGATATACTTAAAAGATCTTACTTTATCAATACTCTCATTTAGTATACTTATTATAGTCTCTTCACCAATGCCAGCAATTAAAAGTGTGTCATAAGTGCTTGTGTCAATGCCTAGGAGTCCGTCGCTCACAATGAATTTAACTTTGGCCATGTACTTTTCTCCTGAAAGAAGCAGCTTTGCCTTTTCAAGTGATTTTTCACTGATGTCGCTCTCTATAACTTTGACTATGGTATTTGAGTCTAAAAGCATCTTAGCGATGTAGCCGTGATCACAGCCAACATCGACTAAGGATGATCCTTCTTTAACTGATTTTGCTATCTCAGTAAGTCTAAAAGAATAATTCATTATAGTTCAAGGAAGTCTCTAAGCTTTTTAGATCTGCTTGGATGTTTAAGCTTTCTTAGTGCCTTTGCCTCAATTTGTCTTATTCTTTCTCTTGTAACGTCAAAGGCTTGTCCAACTTCTTCAAGCGTTCTTGTCCTGCCATCGTCAAGGCCAAATCTTAATGCTAGAACTTTTCTTTCTCTATCTGTTAGTGTATCTAAAACTGAAATCAATTGCTCTCTAAGCATAGTGTTTGTAGCTGCATCAGATGGTGAAAGTATTTCTTCATCTGGAATAAAGTCCCCTAAGTGTGAATCTTCCTCTTCGCCTATAGGTGTTTCAAGTGAGACTGGCTCTTGAGCTATCTTTTGGACTTCTCTTACCTTTTCTACATCCATGTTCATAAGCTCTGCAACTTCTTCTGGAAGTGGGTCTCTACCGAGTTCTTGGACTAGTTGTCTTTGTGCTCTAACAAGTTTATTTATAGTTTCTACCATGTGAACTGGTATTCTAATTGTTCTTGCTTGGTCTGCAATTGCTCTAGTGATGGCTTGTCTAATCCACCATGTAGCGTAAGTACTAAACTTAAATCCTTTTTTATGTTCGAATTTGTCAACAGCCTTTATTAGGCCCATGTTGCCCTCTTGTATAAGATCTAAAAATTGCATACCTCTACCCACATATCTTTTGGCAATACTTACTACTAGTCTAAGGTTTGCTTCAGCTAGTTGATCCTTAGCTTGCTGATCTCCTGATTCAATCCTCTTAGCTAGTTCTACCTCTTCTTCATAAGTCAATAGTGGTATACGTCCTATCTCTTTAAGATACATTCTAACAGGGTCATCAGTTATAACAACCTTGTTCTTTCCTTTTTCTCTAATAGCTTCAAGTTTATCTTCTTTGCTTAATTCTTCTTCAAAAGATCTTAATTCATCTAAATCAATATCTTCGTCTTCATCATCAGAAACAATATCAAGATCCTTTTCTAAATCTATCTCCTCTTCATCTGAGTTTTTTGAGTCGACAATAGTAATTTGCACAGCATCTAAAGCGTCATAGAAAGATAGAATCTCGTCTTCACTAAGATCATATTTGTCCAAGCCATCTTCAATATCTCTATATTCGATAAAGCCCTTTTGTCTGCTAGCATCAATTAGATTATACATAGATTGTCTTTTTTCTTCACTGACTTCTTCTTCTATTATCTTTATTGCCTCTTCATTTAAATTATCTTCTTGAATATTATTCGTCTTAGCATTCTTTTCTTTCTTCATAAGAACACTTCCCTTCATCATTCATTATCTTTTTGCTTTTTAATTAATTTTAAAAGCTCCATCGCATCACTTTTGCCATCATTAATCTGGCTCAATAAATCGCTTACGTAATCCTTTGATTTTAGCTTCTCTCTTTTTTCTAATAATTCTTCGAGATTCATGTAAGTAGATTCTTCCGATTTCTTTCTAATACTATCAATCTCTAAAAGCGCATTTTCTTTATCAGCTAAATCAAAGTCATCAAGCTCTATCTCGCCATTGCCCTCGTATTTGGATTTAAGTAGTGGCATATTAACTTTAAACACTTTACTGTAATTATCTATAGAAATTTCCTTATTAATATATTTAAAATATTTAATATCTGCAAGAGCATATATTAAAAGATTCTCATCTATAATTTCTATATCTAACTTTTTAATTCTTGGTACCTCTGGAACAGTGTATTTTTCTTTATAATTGTTAACGTACTTTGTTTTTGAAACTTGATTTGTTAATAGTCTCTTGTCTATAGAGTAGACCCTTGAAATATAGTCTATGTAAATCTCTCTTTCAATCTTATCGTTTATCTTTGATAATAAATCTGATAGTTCATTGATAAGCTGAAGAAGGCTTTCAGGATCGTTAACGTCATAAAGCTCCATAAGCTCTGAAACTTCGTACTCTACAGAATTTTTTGCTTCATTTATCTTTGCTTTAAAACCAGCAAGACCATACTTCTTAATATAATCATCTGGATCAAGGCCCTCTGGTAGTTCAACTACATTTGCCTTAGCATCTATTGACCTAAGTATCTCAATCGCCTTGTGTGTTGCGTTTTTACCTGCCTTATCACCATCGTAGCAGATATAAATCTTCTTCGCATTTCTCTTAAGTAGATTAGCTTGGTTTATGGTAAAGGCAGTGCCAAGATTGGCAACAGCGTAATTAACGCCCGCTTGATAAAGACTCATTACATCAATGTTTCCTTCTACCAATAGTATTTTATCTCTATCAGCTTCTTTTTTATATATATTGTAGCCAAATAATAATTCTCTCTTCTTAAAAACGATATTTTCGCTAGTGTTTAAGTACTTAGGCATACTATTATCCAAACTTCTTGCGCTAAAACCGAGAACGTGGTTATGTGAGTCCACTATAGGAAAAACTAGTCTGTTTCTAAAAGTGTCGTATGAACTATCTTTTCCTTCTTTTCTCTTCGCAAGGCCTGCTCTAATTATGAAGTTTTCGTCATAACCCTTGCTTAGTAAATAGTCTTTAAGCGCTGTCCACTCGTTTGGTGCGTAGCCTAATTGATATTTTAATACAGTGTCTTTATCTAACTTCCTCTTCATCAAATAATCAATAGCAATCTTTGACTTTAGTATTTGATTTTGGAAGAAGTCAAGAGCTGTTTTATTGATATCATAAAATTTCTCTATGAGATCATTTTCAGTTTTTTTTTTGCCGTTGCTTCTTGAAGCGTAATATTTGCCCTATCTGCAAGGTACTCAACTGCTTCTTGGAAAGAGTAGTTTTTATACTTTTCTATAAAAGTAATAACGTCGCCCGCTTCACCGCAGCCAAAGCACTTGTAGTAACCGTCCTTGCTATTAACGTGGAAGGAAGGAGTCTTTTCTTTATGAAATGGGCACAGGCCAGTATAAGATGTGCCTTTTTTCTCAAGTTTAATATTTTCTCCAATCACATCTTCAATATTATTAAATTCTTTAATTTTATCAATGACTGCTGCATTAATTACTTTCATAGTATAACCTCATTTTTCCACGTTTGTGGTACATATATCTTGTTAAATTCGTTTATTGCATATATATCAGACATACCCGCGATATAGTCACATATTTGTTGATTAAGACTTGCATCTATCTCTTTAATATTCTCAGGTAATTTTTCAGGATGCTCCACATAATAATCATATAACATTGATATTATGTTTTTCGCCTTATCATGTTCTTTGGTAGTTATTGGATTAAAGTAAACTTCCTTAAACATGAAAGTTCTTAAAGCCTCCATTGCTTCGCCAATCTCCTTCGACATGGCTATGTGATTTTGTCCGTAGCTTTCATTTAATATGTCTGTGATTAAGGTATTTATTCTCTTTGAGTGAGAATCTCCTAATATTTCTATCAAATCTTTTGGTATATCCTTTTCTGATAATATACCGGCTCTGATGGCATCGTCTATATCATGATTGATATAAGCAATCCTATCTGCGAACTTTACTAACTTTCCTTCAAGAGTAAAGGCTTCATTTTGTCCACTATGATTAAGTATACCATCTCTCACCTCTTCAGAAAGATTTAGACCGAAGCGACCATTTCTCTTTTCAAGTACATCAACAACTCTTAAACTTTGTTTGTAGTGCTTGAATCCGCCAAAGTCCTTACACTTTTCATTTAATGCGCTCTCACCAGCGTGACCAAATGGTGTGTGTCCTAAGTCGTGACCTAAGGATATAGCCTCAACCAAATCTTCATTTAGTCTTAAGGCTCTAGCTATGGTTCTAGCTATCTGGCTTACTTCTAGTGTATGAGTAAGTCTAGTTCTAAAGTGGTCACCTTGTGGTGCTAAGAAGACTTGCGTCTTATGTTTAAGCCTTCTAAACGCTTTTGAGTGAAGTATTCTGTCTCTATCTCTTTGAAAGTCAGTTCTTATAGTGCACTTTTCTTCTTCAATCTTTCTTCCCTTTGTATCTGAGCATCTGCAAGCGTATTCTGACAGGTAGGAATTTTGAAATGCTTCATAATTTTCTCTAAAATTAGTCATTCATCTCACCAAAATCTCTATTTAAACTTTCGATTATTATCGACGCGGTTTCTTCTATAGCTTTATTTGTAACATCAATTACTTGGCAGCCAATCTTGCCCATTATTTCCTTAGAATATAAAAGCTCTTCGTTGATTCTATCAGTACAAGCGTAGTTGCCTATGTCTTCTATACCTAAGGATCTCATCCTTTCAATTCTGATTTCGTTTATCTTTCTATCAGATGCGATAAGGCCGAATATCCTTCTCTTATCCTTTTCGAAAAGAAATTCACTCGGTTCTATCTCAGGAAGTAGTGGTACGTTAGCTACTTTGTAATTTTTATTTGCTAAATACATTGAAAGCGGTGTCTTAGACGTTCTTGATATGCCTAGCAAAACAACATCCGCTAAGATAATTCCTCTAGGGTCCTTACCGTCATCGTACTTAACAGCAAATTCTATTGCAGAGACTTTATCGAAGTACTCTTGATCGAGCCTTCTAATTAATCCTGCTTCTCTAATAGGTGCTTGATGCAATACTGATTCGATGGAATCCAAAACTTTGCTCATTACATTAACTGTAGGTATATTGTATTTTTTACCTAAGCTTTCAATGTATTGGGCATGTTCTTCAAGCACTGTAGTAAATATAACTACAGATGGAACAAGCTTTGCCTTTTCAAAGACATTGAAGATCTTGTCCTTGCTATCGACATATGGAAACCTTTTAATCTCATAAGCATCTGGCGAGAATTGCTTAATACACGATCTAGCAATCTTACCAGCTGTTTCACCTATTGAGTCTGAAATTACAATTGTTGTCAACTAAAACCATAGTTGTGTCTAAGAACTTATCTATACTGTCTTTATAAGTAGCAAGCACTTTTATCGCATCAACTATATCCATGTCTTGAATATTTTCGCCTTTTGCTTTTAATTCAGTATATAGATTAAATAATTCTCTTTCGCTCTCTTCCATGATATCTTGATTAGGATCAACTTTTTCGAATTCATTACCCTTAGATATTTGATATATTCTTCTAAAAGCAGCTACTGCATCCTCAAAGTCCTCGCTATATTTAATGCCGTCTAACTTAGATAGGATTTGTTTGATGCTTAGTAGATTTAAGTCTTTATGCTTGTTAATAACCGCTCTGATTAAGTTTGCATCGTATTTACTGTCTTGTAATATACCTACAAATCTTGCTTCTATATAGTCTAGCACAGTCTTTTTAACTTCATCATAGTCAAACTTTAGTTCATTTATTTTAACATAATTATACAATGTTTCTTCTACAAGCGAATCGATAGATATGTCTAAAGACTTTTCTAATACTATATTAATAATACCCAAACTTGCTCTTCTTATACCAAATGGGTCTTGTGAGCCACTTGGTTTTGTACCGATTGCGAATAGTCCTGATATAGTATCAAGTTTATCTGCCATTGCAAGTACAACGCCTGCTGTAGTTGTTGGTAGTGAGTCTTGAGCAAATCTTGGTAGATAGTGTTCGTAAATTGCTTCTTGAACGCCTATAGGCTCGCCTGATAGATTGGCATAAATCTTACCCATAACGCCTTGAAGCTCAGTAAATTCAACCACAAGCTTAGTAGCAAGGTCTGCTTTTGAAAGATAAGCCGCTCTCTTTGTAGTTTCTAGCGTTTCATCTCCAACGTTTAAGTCATCACATATCTTTTCTGCAAGCTTAATATTTCTTAATGTTTTATCATATAGTGTTCCCAGCTTATCTTGGAAGACTATAGTTTTTAAATCATTAACATATTCTTCTAAATCTTTCTTTCTGTCTTCATTGAAGAAGAATTTTGCGTCTTCAAGTCTAGCAGCAAGTACTTTTTCATTACCTTTTCTAACTATATCTAGATATTTATCGTCGCCATTTCTAACAGTAATGAAGTGATTCATAAGTCTATTCTTTGAATCAACTACTGGGAAGTATCTTAAGTGGTCCTTCATAGGTGTTATAACAACTTCATCAGGTAGTTCTAAGTATTGATCCTTGATTGTTCCAAGTAGTGGTGTTGGATACTCAACAAGGTTAGTAACTTGATCTATGATAGCCTCATCATCTTGTAAGCTTCCGCCAACTGACTTAGCTAGTCTTTCTGATTCAAGTCTAATCTTTGCTTTTCTCTCTTCATTGTCAACGATTACATGATTATCTTCCATAAGCTTCATATAATCATGAGCATCAGGTATTTCTATATCCTTTTTAGATAAAAATCTGTGACCATTAGTCAGATTAGAAACTCTTATATTTTCTAAATTAAATTTAACTACTTTGTCATTATAAAGAGATACAATCCATCTAATTGGTCTAGCAAATCTAAGATCTCTTCCGCCCCACTTCATTGATTTAGGGAAAACTATCTTTCTAATAATGCTTTCTGCATTAGCTTCGATAAGTTCAGTAAAGCTTAGGCTCTTGTGTTCAACAGAAGCAAAAACATATTCTGTTCCGCCCATGTCTTTATAAAAGATATCGTCAAGGCTTAAGCCCTTTGACTTTAAAAAGCCTTGAAGAGCCTTACTTGGATTGCCATCTTGATCAAAGCTTATTGCCTTTGATGGTCCCTTTATCTCTTCTTTTTCTATGCTTTCGTTTTCAATAATATTGTCAACTATAGTAGCGATTCTTCTAGGTGTTGTATATACGTTCACTCCGAAGTCTTTGTATGAGTTTTCACTTAATAATTTTTCAAAAGCATTTTTAAATTGTTCTATAGCTAATTTTGAGTAGCTAGCAGGTAATTCTTCCATACCTACTTCTAATAAGTATCTATTTGCCATCGTTAAAACCTACTTTCTTAGTAAAAGGAAATCCCATCTCTTCCCTTTGTTCTACATATTTACTTGCAATAAGCTTAGCTAAGCTCCTTACCTTAAGTATATAGTTTGCTCTTTGTGAGACGGATATAGCTCCTAGCGCATCAAGCACGTTAAATGTATGTGAGCACTTAAGTACATAATCATAAGCTGGAAGTATTAGTCCTTCCTCGATAACTCTCTTGCACTCAGCTTCATATCTTTCAAACATCTCTTGAAGCAAGTCTTTGTCAGCTAGTTCAAAGCTGTATACAGAGTGTTCGTACTCTGCCTTTTTAAATATGTCGCCATAAGTAAAGTACTCGTTCCATTGTATATCGTAAACATTGTCAACGTCTTGTAAATACATAGCTATTCTTTCAAGTCCGTAAGTTAATTCAGAGGATTCTAAATCTAGATTAAGTCCACCAACTTGTTGGAAATATGTGAATTGAGTTATTTCCATACCGTCAAGCCAAACTTCCCATCCTAAACCCCAAGCTCCTAGTGTAGGCGATTCCCAGTTGTCTTCAACGAATCTTATATCGTGCTTCAATGGGTCTATGCCTATAGCTTTTAAGCTGTCTAGGTATAGGTCTTGTACATCATATGGCGATGGTTTTAATATTACTTGTAATTGATGGTGTTGATAAACTCTGTTTGGGTTCTCACCATATCTTGCGTCCGCTGGTCTTCTAGATGGTTCTACGTAAACAACCCTCCATGGTTCAGGTCCAAGCGACCTAAGAAAAGTATGTGGATTCATAGTTCCAGCGCCTTTTTCAACGTCATAAGGCTCCATGACTAAGCAGCCTTTGTCCTTCCAATAGTTTAGTAGATTCATCATTAAATCTTGAAAATACATTTTGTCCTCCTCAATATTTGACTTTAAGAGTCTTAAATTCATCTTTATCAAATATATATAAAATATAATTTATAAATAATCTTTTTAAATTTGCTATAGATTTTTCTTCGCAGTCTATATCTATTAAGTCTGTAAATTTGCTATTTAATAAGTGTTTCATAAAACTAAGTTCTTTTATCGTTATGGCCTTGTTCGAATAAGCTTTGTCTCTTACCACAATCATTCCATCTTCATAATTAAAACTGTAGCTATTAAGCCCATCCTTTATTTGTATCCTAGGGAAATAGCCTAGTATGTATATAAGTTTCAAAATAAAGGCTAGTATTATTAGCTCTGCTTTTTCTGGATATATGTCCATAATGTTTAGCATAGTTAGTATCATGCTGTAGATGTACTCGTCGCCTTCTTGTGTATTAAGCAAGGTTACAAGCAGCTCTGATAAAAAGGCAAAATCATGTAGCTTTTTCATATCTGTATCTAAAAGCTTTGGTGCATATAAAACTTTTGAGTCATTCACCATGAATATCTCTTTGTATTGCGATAGGGTAAATTCTGATTCAGTAAATACAAAAGAGCTCCTCGCAACATTATCTCTTAAATCATATGCACTTCTTACGTAAGCCTTGATACGTCCTAATTCTACTGTATATATCTCAAGTATCTTACCATTCTTCTGATCACTTTTGCTTGCAATTACTATGCCCCTAAACTTTTCGGATTTACTTGTATCCAAAGAATTTCACCTTGTCTTCGTTCTTTCTCCAGTTTTTGGCAACCTTTACATTTAGTCTAAGATTAATATCCGTGTCAAGCATTTCCTTTATATCCTTTTTAGCGGCAAGTCTAATCTTTTTAATCATAGAAGCATCTTTGCCAATGACTATGCCCTTGTGACTTTCTCTTTCGCAGTATATAATTGCTTCCATATTTACCTTGTCTTCAAGTTCTTCGTATTTAGTAATTTCAACGTTGATGCCGTGAGGTATTTCTTCAGATAAGTACAATAGGCACTTTTGTCTAATCACCTCTGAGACTATAAACTTCATCGGCTTATCAGTTAAATACTCGCCATCGTAGTACATTGGTCCTGGTTTTAATGTGTTTTTAATCTCATCTAATAATTTATCTAAGTTCTCGTCATTACCAGCACTTATTGGCACGGTAATAGCTTTAAGATTTCTCGAGTTAATCTCAGCGATGATTTCATCTAAGTATGATTCCTCTTTATCAATCTTGTTTATAGCGATGACTACATCTTTATTTGAGCTCGTAACTATATCCATAAGTTCTTTTTCCCCAGCCTTAAATGGCACAGAACCATCTATAATATATAGTATCATGTCAGCATCTTCTATAGCTGATCTCATGGCCTTATCCATGTAGTCTCCTAGTTTATTTCTAGCGATTTGATAGCCAGGTGTATCCATGAAGATGATTTGTGCATCGTCATCTGTATATATAAAGTTGATTATATCTCTTGTTGTTTGCGGTTTATCAGAGATTATTGATATATTAAACTTAAGAAGTTTATTCAGTAGCGTTGATTTGCCAGCGTTTGGCCTACCTACAACAGCTACATAGCCTGATTTGAATTCCATCGTCTCACCTCTATTTATCATCTAATGAAAAAGATGCTGGTAACAGATCTTTTATATTATACACTTTGTAATCGCCCGTGTTCCTCGCAACAATTATCTTAGCATCCTTTGTAAACTCACTAATAAATTGTCTACACGCTCCACACGGGAACGGATATGAATCTGGATTAACTATTGCAATCTTATTTATCTTTCTTGAATCGCCATTCGTAATGGCATTTGCTATAGCGCTTTGCTCAGCACAAATTGTTAAGCCATAAGATGCATTCTCAATATTTACGCCATTATAAACACTGCCGTCGTCCATTTCAACGGCTGCAGCAACTTTATATTTAGAATAAACTGAGTATGATCTATCTAAAACGCTTAAGGCTGATTCAACTAGTTCTTTATATTCCATGTCATCCCTCGAATCTTTATTATACAATAAATTAGTGATAAATACAATACTTAACGCGTGATTTTAAGCTCATCAAGTATTTCTCTTTGCCTTTCTTCCATAATGACTCTGTCTTCGTCCTCGATGTGGTCGTAGCCAAGTAAGTGCAGTATACTGTGAGTGAATAAAAACATTATTTCTCTTTCAAGGCTGTGTCCATATTCCTTTGCTTGCTCCTCGGCTACTTCGTATGAAATAACTACGTCACCTAAGAGCGTCTCATCAGATGAAAAATCTTCTATAAGAGGAAAAGATAAAACGTCAGTAACTTTATCAATTTTTCGTTATTTATCACTATGTCCATCTTTTTCTTCTCTCTCTTTACTTTCTTTATCAAGCTTTTTGCTCTCATATGCATTATATGCTTCGATAATTCTTTGTACAAGTATATTTCTAACAACGTCAGTTTGAGTAAGTTCGATAAAGCTAATGCCATTTATATTTCTTAAGATATGGCTAGCAGCAATTAGACCTGACTTCTTTCCCTTAGGTAAATCCCTTTGAGTAATGTCTCCAGTTACTATAACCTTAGAGTTAAAGCCCATCCTAGTCAAGAACATCTTCATTTGCTCTTCAGTAGTGTTTTGTGCTTCATCAAGAATGATGAAAGCCTTATCCAAAGTTCTTCCTCTCATGTAAGCAAGTGGAGCGACCTCGATAAGTCCTCTCTCAGCGTTCTTTTCATATTGCTCCTTGCCCATGATTTCATATAGAGCGTCATAAACTGGCCTTAGATATGGATCTACCTTTTCCTTTAGATCGCCTGGCAAGAAACCAAGGTTTTCGCCTGCTTCCACAGCTGGTCTAGTTAATATAATCTTAGATACTTCTTTATTTTTGAAAGCATTAACCGCCATGGCGATGGCAAGATAAGTCTTTCCAGTACCTGCAGGTCCTATACCAAAGGTTATACCTGACTTTCTGATCATATCAACATATCTTTTTTGGCCAATAGTCTTTGGTCTGATGGTTTTGCCCTCGCTAGTAATTGCAACTACATCCTTTTGTATATCATATAATTGATGTTCCTTGGATTTTTTCACTAGATTGATGGAATAATATATATCCTCTTTGCTAAGTGATTTTTGCGTGTCGATAAGGCTTGACAAGGCTTTTATAAGTCTCTCAGTCATAGCCTCTTTCTCTTCGTCGCCTGAAGCTATCACAATCTTATCAGATTTGATATCAAGCTTCACATCTAATTCTTTTTCAATTATTTTGATATTTGTATCTAAATTACCAGCTAATGCTTCTTGCTTATTGCTGTCAAAATTAAGTTCTCTACTCATTAATCCTCCTTAAGGCAAGTGGTTTGTCTAAAATTTCTTTTATTACTATAGATTTAGCTAAATTTTCCTTTGTAAAATTAATACCATCGATCTCTTCAGACTCAATTTCATTATACGCGTTATTTTGAGCTGCAATTACTTCATTATTTTCTTCTCTAAGCTTTTCTTCTTTTTCGGCTTTATAATCACGAAGCCTATCTTTAATATCTCTAGAAAGGTATTCATCAAGCTTTTTGCTTTTTTCTGAGAAATAGTCATCGGCTCTTTCTTTGTAATCATCCCTGATCGCTTCGTCATAATGCTTTTCTAAATTGCCTATCTTTTTAACCCTTTCACGTTTTTTATTTTCTCTATCATTTGCTTTATTAGCATCTTTCATCGTTCTAGTGTAAATTTCATCAAGCTTTTTATTTAAAGTATCATTCTGTTTTTTCTTCTTATTAGCTTCATTTACAGTAGTGACGATAGATGATATTAGCATAAATAAAATCGCTAATACAAATAATCCATCCATAGTATCCTACTTATCTAGCTTTTGTGTGTCAGATATGGACTTTCTCATATCAGTATCTGAGTTGATATTATTCATCTTGTAATAATCCATAACTCCTAAGTTGCCGTTCTTTAGCGCTTCAGCTATAGCTAGAGGAACTTCTCTTTCAGCTTCAACAACTTTTGACTTCATCTTTTGAACTTCAGCCTTCATTTCTTGTTCGCTAGCAACGGCCATGGCACGTCTTTCTTCTGCCTTGGCTTGAGCTATCTTCTTATCAGCGTCTGCTTGATCCATAAGTAGTTTAGCTCCGATGTTTCTACCAACGTCGATATCAGCTATGTCTATAGAAAGTATTTCAAAAGCTGTTCCTGAATCAAGACCTTTTTTAAGAACTGTCTTTGAAATGCTATCAGGATTTTCAAGCACGGCCTTATGTGTATCCGCGCTACCAACTGTAGTTACTATACCTTCACCAACTCTTGCGATGATAGTTTCTTCACCAGCACCACCAACTAATCTCTCGATATTTGCTCTAACAGTTACTCTTGCTTTTACAACAACTTCGATACCGTTCATAGCAACCGCGGATATGGAAGGAGTTTCTATAACCTTAGGGTTAACGCTTACTTGAACAGCTTCAAGTACATTACGACCAGCTAGGTCAATGGCTGCTGCTCTAGTAAAGTCTAGTGGTATATCAGCTCTTTGTGCTGCGATAAGTGCGTCAACAAGTGTATCTACATTACCACCAGCTAGGTAGTGAGCTTCTAGTTCGTTTACTTTTATATCAAGTCCAGCCTTTGTAGCCTTAATCATTGGATTGATAATCTTGCTTGGAGCAACTCTTCTAAGTCTCATACCTGTAAGCGTAGCCATGCTAACCTTAACTCCTGAGAAGAATGCAGTTATCCATAAACCTATTGGAACGAACGAAAAGAACATACTTAAGACTATAATCCCAAGTATTACAAAAATTAATTTTCCTGATAATAATGCATTAATAAAACCTGCTAAAAACATAATTACTTAACCTCCCTGTCAACTATTAGATATCTTCCTTTAACTGCTATAACCTTTAGATCAAGACCATTGTCTAGGTAACCATCGTAGCTTATAGCGTTATATTTGACTCCATCAATCAAAACAAAACCTGTTGGTCCTAAAGAGCTGATTGATTTCGCCTTACTTCCTATGAGCTTTTCTAGCTCATTTACTTCTTCTTTATTCTCTTTTAAATTTGATTCGGTGCTTAAAACAAGATGAGTTAATCCCTTAAATGAATAACCCTTACTAATCATGTACTTAAGGAAAGCTATATTGCAATTTATCAATATAAATACAGTCATTAAGCCATATCTATAGTCAGTAAAAGCTAAAACTACAGATGTGAAATATGCTAGTAAGCCAAGTACTCCTGTTATAGTGAAGCCAGGAATAAATATTTCCAAAACTACAAAAATACAAGCAAATATGAATAATCCGAATGGATAAAAATTATTTGTTTGACATACAATTCTAGATCCAAACAAAAGAAGATGTGTTAAGAAAAATAAACTTATGTAAGCACTTTGCTTCTTCTTTATTAAAGCAAGACTTAAAAAGAGCGTGCCTATGATTACTAATAAAAATGCCGCTATATCGGTCAATAAAAAAACATCTGTATTTGCCACTAAAAATATATTTTGCATTAAATCACCACCTAAGTATATTTACCCAAAACACTCATCTTTAATCAAAAAAATCAAGGCTGACCACTATGACCAGCCTTTGCTTTTTATAAATCTTCTGATTTTTCTACGTTCTTAATCTCTTTTCTAGATGCCTTGTCTCTGAATGCCCACTTAGCTATCTCCATATTGCATCCTTGATTTATTTCGATTACATAAACATCTTCTTTAATTTGAACAATCTTACCTAAGATACCGCCAATAGTTACGATTTGATCACCTATCTTAAGTGAGTCTCTTAGTTCTTGTAACTTTTGTGCTTGTTTCTTTTGTGGTCTTATTAAAAAGAAGTATGCAAATGCACCAAATAATACAAATGGAATTATCATACTAAGTAATGATCCGCTTGCGTTTGCTTGTGTAGTTCCTGCTAAAAAATTTAATATCATCATATAACCTCCCTATATTGTTAATACTATTATACACTATATTACTTTAAATATCCATATTTTTTATAAAATTCGTGTTTATACTCTAAGAAATAATCGCCTAAAATTGATTCTCTAATATTCTTCATCATCTTTAATAAGAAAGTTAAATTATGAATAGTAGCTAATCTATAAGCAAGTATCTCGTC
>QWCE01001208.1_pt1 | contig 41290 bp, 38 predicted proteins | sample 1972531 | NCBI WGS metagenome assembly QWCE01 (sample SAMN09866716, study PRJNA288562) | Human gut metagenome isolate term4_stool, whole genome shotgun sequencing... | reverse complement strand
CTCAGTCGGTAGAGCGACGGACTGTTAATCCGTGTGTCGTTGGTTCGAGTCCAACAGGGGGAGCCAAGAGGACTGAAGAAATTCGGTCCTCTTTTTTTACCCCCATTCACGGGGCACTTTTTGTCCCGACCCTGAATTCCCGAAAAATTATCCTTCACTTCCAATATAGTTCTGAATCAAGCAACCAAAAAAACTTGACACCTAGCAATGCGAATACAAAGTTGGAGGGCTACAGCCGTTTCCAGGAAACAGAATTGTATCCTGCGGGGATTGGGGCGGAGCATCAACAAGCAGAAACCAGGCATTTCCGTTAGAGTGGAAATGCCTGGTTTTGTGCCTTTGTATATACGAAGGCATTGCTTGCTGGTATACTATAGTGTTACTCGACTACTATCCTTCGGCCAATTTATTTCGCTGCTCCTCTAATTTGTCCCTGTGCTTTTCCAGGAAGGGAATCAACGCTTCCAATTCGTTTTTCCTGGCTCCTGCGACAAAATCTTTATTTAAGACATATTCAAACTGCAATGCGCGCTGATTAAACTCATAGATGTCGTTCTCATCATCGATACGGTAGTGATGGATTACAGCTCCGTTTTTATCGTAACCGACATCCTCTGAAGATTTTAAGATGAATGCAAATTTCGGTGATACTGGGATAATGAGGTGATCGCGGCCTTTGGATTTTATGCAATAGTAGCCGTTCTTTGGGACAACAAAGTATTGATCTGTTTGGTTGGATAAATACGCAACCTGCAATTGCTCGACGTAACGATTCACTTTATTGTTTCCACCCAGTAACGCCTTTACCAAATCATCATGATTCTCCTGAGGCGTGCATAGCGCTGCTGTAAGACTTTTTTCTTCAAATGCCTTCATCCAATAATCACTTCTGGCAATCAGGGCCTTTACGTATTGTCTTACTGCGGTTTCCTTAGCTGCATGCACTGTAACGGAGTTTACCTTTCCATTGGCAAAATCTGCAATCTCGGACCAGAAGCTTCCAAGGTCGGATTCTACCGTTTTGCACAGGTATTGCTCCATATCCGCAGAATAGTAATCCGTAATGGTCCCCAATTTCTTTGGAGATGTCCTGTGAATTCTTCCATCAGTCAGGTTCAGATACCAGACCAGGCTGCTCTCCGGATCACGAAAATGCTGCAATATCTGCTTCGGAAGCTGAGTATGTGAATCTATGGACATTTAATCTCTCCTGCCTATAGTGATAATTTAACATTAATCCAATTCAATGTTTCCAGGCACAGTTAATGCAAAATCCATTGCCCCCGTCTTGTTCAAGGCCAAAATATGATCCGCAATCTGGGCATATATTATACTGGTTTTTTGAATGAATCTGACTTGTTGTACCTGCGTCGTCCCAGTCATTATAATCTTCCGTTTTATTGAATTCCTCTGCTCCATTGACTCGCCGCGGCAAAAGCGGATACCATTTACCAAGAGCACCATCTGTTGTCTCTATGCTGCCCCACCAAAGGACCAATGGACAAGTATTTGAAATGTTCATATCAAAGGCACAGAAGGACCCAAAACCAAACGACGGCCAGCGATTAAAGCCTAGCGGATAAAGAGATTTTTTTGATGAAAGCTGATGAAGATAAATTCCTTTTACGAGGAACTCTTTTTCAACAATGTTTCTATTCTCTATAGAGGAAAAAATACCCTTGTCTTTTAGCCATGGAGCTTTTCTGTACATATACATTTCCGGTTTCTTTCCTGAATTCATGAGATAGTCATAAAATTCTGCCACCTCAGTTATGCTTGCTGACGAGTCTGTTGGCCAAAGGCAAGAGTGTATTTTATCGTATTCTAAACCATTTGGGGTAACTTTTACAAACTTGTCATTTTGCAAAATCTTCCATCTATATATTTCCAATGTAACTTTATCCCGTTCCAGAACGTCATTGATTTCCTTATTCCCATATTTTATATATTTGATTGTTGAATCTACTGCCAGTATGTACATAGCATCAAGCTGCCCGTTTTTAGGTATCCATGACAAGCAGTCAATTAGGTCTGCACTTGCTCGCTTGCCCGTATAAAGACCATCATCCAGATATACATAATGTTGTGTCTTTGAATTTGGTTCCCTTACCAAGGTGATTCCGTATTGCTCCTGAATTCTTTCTGATAGACGCGACAAAATGATTTTCTGACTTTTGCCAGCTGTCTGATTTGAAAGAAATGCTGTGCTTGCTATCACCTCTTGCGTTGACTTCAGTGTGTACTTTTTCCTAAGGAATTCAATGAAGCAATCCACTATTTGATCAACATGGTCATTCGTAAAATACCATTCCCTCAAGATGTGGAGTGTTTCAACTAAAATGACTTCTTGGCTTTCCTCACTGAACTGACGAACCCATTTGTCAACATGATTACTGTCCAATGGTTTGGAAAGTTCTCCTAATCGGTAATTGCCAATTATCTCGGCAATACCCTGTAATGACTCATTTCGCATCCATATTGCCTCCTTTGGTACCTTTAGTAATCAGTGAAGAGAATACAAAATTGGAGGGCTGCTTCCATATTGAGGCAACAGCCCTCCTGTCATATTATCCTATGGCATTTTCAATCTGTTGCAGCCGGAAATGACTCGATTTTTGTAACATCAACAGTTGTCAAATAGCGAATTGCATCTAAGGTGCTTTGAATTGGTAACTTTCCCTGTACAGCGCGGATTCTCAAGAGCTTTAGATTTCCATACATATCCTCCCATTTTTCAAGCAGTGAAATGACGTCATCAGAATTCAATGCGACACCATCAGGTACACAATCAACAGTATATCTAATCTGACAGGCATTTAATGTGTGATATTTCTCACTCGAAATTCCGTGTAGGCAAATACCATAGTTGTAATACCACGTTTTAGTATCAAACTGCGATTTTTGAATGGAGAGGATAACAGTCAGGTCAGCTTTGTCCTTGTACCATGTCAACCCAGCCTTTTTGTACCCACGGTTCTTCGCTTTTACAGAAATCAGCTTAACCAATTCATCTAAACAAATCATAGGTAATCTCCATTAATAAGTAATTAGAATTCTAATCCATGTTCCACCGTATTTCGTTTCAAGCGCGTTAACATATCGTGTCAGCTGCTTCCAACCTTGTCTAATTGCTCGTTGGTTATTGGGTTTTAACTCATAGACAATTCGGTTACCCAAATCTACTGCATCTGCCCGTCCTACTCCATCAATTTTGTATTCTTTGAAGATGCTCTTTCCGTTTTGTCCATAATCCCATTCCTTGTGCATTTGCTTTCCACGTTTTGTTGCAACACTTTCACCACCACACCTATTGTGTACGAGTACACCGCAAGCAACATAATAGGTATGATAATCCTCAACATGGAAATTGTAGACAGCGACTGGTGCTTCGAGAATTTCGTGCTGAATCTTCTCAACAACTACATACTCGCCGTTGACCAGAACCAGTATGTCGCCGGCACGGAGCTGTGCCGCCTCTGTCCATCCTTTGACGGGGGAGTAGAACGGATGCCTAGGTGTTGCTACAATTTCTTCCTGGTTCACGAAAACATGGACCAGCTCGTCTGTTTCATTGACATAGGTCTCGACAACCTTTTTAATGCCAACCGCACCGGTTTCTTCATCCCATGCCCATACCTGGTCGCCAGCTTGAATCTGTTCAATGGCCACTGCCCCTGCGGCGGTCAAAACAGTGGTTCCGGCTACAAAGCAATAGGGAGATGTTACCGCACCTGTTATCGCACCGGTAATCGTTCCAGTCATGAAGCCGGTCGCCGCACCGTTAATTGCGGCTTGTTCGGCTCCACTCCAGCTTCCGGTTTTCAGCCTGTGCGCTACAGCGCCAGAAACCGCGCCTGATACAGCACCAATTGCGCCCTGCGTCATGGCTCCGACCATGGCACCATGGGCTGCGCAATTCACGGCTGCCAGCAGCGTTCCTGCAGCTGCACCACCGGTGGCCACAGTTATAGCAGCCGCAGCAGCTATAATGCCAACGCCAATCGCAACTTTTGCCCAGTTAGGCAGAGATGCGTTTCCGTCAAGGTCGTATCGGTTGACTGGATTGTTTGCGCAGTATGCAAACTGGTTCAGTGTAAGCAGTGTCGGTTCCGCACCCAGATTAGAAATATCATCTGCATTGATAAACCTGCCAATCGCCGGATCATAGTACCGACTTTGCAGATAATAGAACCCCGTCTCCTGGTCGTACACATAGCCGCGATACCGCAGAGGATTCAGCTCCGCAAGGGCACCATCACATGCCAGGATCTTGCCCCAGGCATCGTAATAGTAGTGTGCGCCCAGCATACCATCCATGGTCTCAAGGCTTATTACGTCTCCCTGCAGGTTGGTGATGTAGTAGTAGACAGTCCCGTTGTGGATCAGCGTGAGGGGCGCGCCGTTGGCATCATAGGTGAAGTCCAAGATGTCGTCGCCCACAGTCATCCGCACCAGCTGATTGCCGTTGTAGATGTAGTTGTAGGTCTTCTCGGCGCTGGAACGCTTGGTACGCAGGCCGCCAGCCTCATACTCCATGGTCCAGTCACGGACATCCAGTCTGACCGTTGCGGCCCGTGTAGAGCCCATGTCGCCGTTGGCATCGGTAATGAAGCAGCAGTATTGGGCACCGTCGCTCTCCGCAGTCATCTCCACACGGATGGTATTGGTGGTTGCGTCACTGCTGGTGCAATAAACCAGTTCGTCTGTACCGGGGGCCTGATACAGCCACTGATAGGACAGGTTCTTTCCCTCGGCCTCTACGATAAAGGTAGCAATGTCACCGGGCCGTCCGTAGTAATCGTCCGGCTCGTTGATGATGGTGTACTCAGGATCCCACGCGCTTTGGCTCGCAATAGAGGAAGCCAGCTTGCCCGCCTGAGAGGTAGCAACATGACCCATGAAGTCCTTGGCGATACAACGGTACTGGCTTCCGAAGTCACTGCTCTGAATGGTCACATTGAGGGTTTCGGAGGTTTCACCGCTGATGTCCGTCCATGTCTTGCCCTCATCCTTGCTGCGCTGCCACTGGTAAGTCACCCGGTCGCCTTCTGCCTTCACGGTAAAGATGGCGGTGCTGCCGGCGGTGCCGAAGAAGTTCTCAGGCTGGGTCGTGATGATGACAGGGAGCCAAGCTAACAAGGGTTCTGTTGGAATGGGAGGGCTGCCGCCCCTGGACGAAAGCCCTCATGTAGTGTGTTTTTTAGAATGCCCTGTACATTTCTTCAGTTAACTTAGAATAAACAAAAATAGTCTCAATTGTTCCTTATTACATTCGTACATTCAAAATATTACGGGTGTACTGTTTTGTGTTGCAAAAATGATACCAGACTTATATTTTTCCTGAAACACCGGTGCAACATATGCGCACACACATTTGCTGTATAAATAGTTCTTTCGAATATACCGCTGGAGCTTTTCATATACTGTGCTGACTTCGACATCTGCATCTTCTTTGTCACTTTTTCGATAGTATAGACGACCAATTTCATATTTTTGCTGTGCAACTCTGCCTTTGGTTGGAAGTGAAAACGTAATTCCTATTGCATGACCTATGAGCATATTGAGACTCAGCATCCACTTGTCTCTACCTGTTTTCGATAAAATCACACATTGATTAGGAAAGCTAGACATATGCGTTACTACATAGCCTTTCATCTCCGTTGGTGAAGCAACAGTATTTTCTCCAACTATCACAACCCCTAATGTTTCCATGAAATCCAAAAATACCAGCATATCTTCTTCTGTTTGAAAAAAACGAATTTGGCGTCCCATACATAAACTCTCCTATTTGTAGCTAAAAAAATTTCTTTGTGCCGATTTCGCTACTTTGGCAATGCCGCAGAGTCATGCATAGAAATCAGCTGAGGCATTGATGCGGGTGATCTAGTTCAAACTCTCCGACATTAGAAAATATGCAAGTTGTGAATCAATGCAATGACTTACCACGCTCCTTTAGTAAACCTACTCTTGGCGTCCATTCTAATTTTAACTTTGTTGTCGCTATGTTGGATGAACCTCTAATCCATCCAGAGACTGTGCCTAAAACTTTTTTCGCCGAAAAGAAGAAACAAACATAGCTTAGGCAGTTTACAATTACTAATATAGCAGCAGGTAACCATATAATCACTTGTTGTTCCAAATGATTTCTCGCATTAAGGACGAGAATCATTGCTTCAAAAGCTATTACTAAAGCATCCCATATCACTAGAAATACTTCTACAGACTTTGCCAATTCTAAGCGAATCCTTAGTTGAGCATTCTCATTAACCCCTGTAGTATCGATACATACTTCCGGCATAAAGGAATTTCTTCTTAAGAAATCCACATTTTTTGTGGAAAAACGAATTCTTCTATAATCCTCTCTGCGCATGGTCGTTACATTAAAATCAACTGGCTGATAGGATCCAAATTCCTTGATCCGCTTTTCTACTTCATCTGTTGAAAGATTCTGCTGAATAGAAGCTATAAAATATGGAAGCAACATTGTCATTTTTACCTCACTGTAACAACATAGTGAACATAGTACGACTGCTCGGCAACCTATTTGTATTGTTGATAGAACTATTGCGCTTTGGGGGCTTCTTTGCCTGTTTCAAGTTGTTCAAACTGCGCGTGTAGGAGTCAGCCACATGAACATCCAACCCTACCCCAATACCTCCGACAAATTGTATACCGTCAACTGTATTGGTCACATCTTTGGCTTGCGAGAAGGATACAATATCTGCACCGACATACCATATTGGCCCGAAACTTGCCCCGATATACGTTGAATGTCCGTATAAATCGTATACGGTATCTGCATGTGTAATTTGGATGGCACCTCCTGCACTTAACCCTAAGCCACCAACTACTGCGGTTCCGCCAACTCAGGGGACAGCATAGCCATACTGCCAGTCAAAATTACCGTGACCATCAAATGCAAACCCAAAGCTCCCGGATACGCCAACACCAAAGACTCCGCTTACTGTTATAGAAACGCTAACTGTCCAAAAGCCAGCGATATCTACATTCGCCACAGGATTATTGTTACAATATATGAACATATCATGACCAGAGACACCTTGCCCTGTAGATGTATAGCTATCTGCACTTACAAACCTGCAAATAATGGGATCATAATAGCGACTTTGCAAGTAATAGAACCCCGTCTCCTGGTCGTACACATAGCCACGATACCGCAGAGGATTCAACTCCGCAACCGCACCATCGCATGCCAGAATCTTGCCCCAGGCATCGTAATAGTAGTGTGCGCCCTGCATACCGTCGGTGGTTTCGAGGCTCATTACATCGCCCTGCAGGTTGGTGATGCAATAATAGACCTTCCGCCGAGGTCAGCAGATCTTTCCAATCGGCAGAATTCTAATATCAGGACTCTGCCGTTAGTTCAGTGCTGCCGTTTTACCCTGCTTACTAGCATTTTCATTCCTTTATGATAATGTCTACTGAACAACCCTCAGTTTTTCGCACGGTTGCAAAAAGCCGAGCAGCCAATCCAGAAATTGTAAAAAAGCATACTGAATCTTTCGCAGATTCAGCAGCAGAATGGGCGGAGCAACCACATGCGCAGCTGTATCTTCCAGCTTCGCCGTCACCAGACCCATTCCACATTTCCGCTTTCCCAGGCTGAATTTGCGCTCTACTTCTACCCGCTCGCATTCGTCCCGGTAATCCTGAACCTTGTTCCGTTCCTCGTTGGGCCTTCCCAGCGCAGGGCCGGACAGCCGGATACCCCTCTCTTTGCAGCAGCGGAGATTTTCACGGTTTCGGTAGATTTTGTCTGCCAGAACACGACTGCAGGGGGCTTTCTGAAAGGGAGACCCCTGCTGATTTTATAGGATCTATTGATGCTTGATCGTATCAACTTCAGTTTTCCAAATGCAGCCAACGGGCAATTTTCTCCCCCTTGGGCAGCAGCATGCAGTCTTCCTTACGGAGAACTTTTAGAAAGATAACGGCGGCAAGATAGACGATTGCACCCACAGATACCGGCACAGCGCAGAGCAGCAGCCGACTGCCGATATGCGCCGTCAGCATAGCCTGATAGCATCCGTAGGCACAGGCCCCCATGAGAAGGCCGGAGAGCAAAGGCCGCAGCACATTGGGCAGAATCTGCGGTGCATCGTTGTAAAGATGATGAATAGACAGCAGATTCAGCAGAAAGATGAGCACATAGCACATCAGATTGCTGATGGGTGCACCAACAATGCCGATTTTAGGATTCCTGGCGAGAATATAGACGCTTAGCAGGCGTATACCGCCTGCAAGTGCCATATTCACCACCGGCAGAATCACATTCCCATGGGCCTGCATAATGGCGGTGGTGACCAGCACCACGGCGTTGAAGAAGACGCAGATGCCCAGAATGGTCATGAGCCTTGCAGCCAGGTCCAGCTTTTCACCGGTGTAGCCGCCAAGCAGCGCCGTAATGGGCCGGGCAAGCACAGCCAGGCCGATGGCACAGGGGATGGCGATAAGTCCTGTAATCCGGGCAGCGGATTCCTCGGTTTTCCGGGCATCCGCATGGTCTCCGGTGGTGAGCTGGGCTGTGATGGCGGGGATGATGCTGACCGTAATGGGTGTGATAAAGGCGCAGGGCATATTGAAGATGGTCTGCGTCATGACATGGATGCCACGCATGGTGTCCGCAGAACGCTGGGAGATACCGGAGGCCAGCAGTCGCCCCATGTAGATTTTGCTGGCAAGGGCCGTAATGATCTGCAGACAGGCAGAGCCCAGAGTAATGGGGATGGCAATCAAGAGCAGAGCCTTGACGGTTTCCTGATAACTCCAGGGCTTGTCCTTGGAGCGAGGCAGGTGTTGGAAATGCTTCCGGAATACGATAAAAAGATAGACCACGCTGATCAGACAGCTGGCAGTGACACCCAGAATGGCACCGCCGGCTGCCAGGGAGACAGAGCCGGTAGAGCGCAGCAGCAGCACGGCTGCCCCCATGCCTACAACCAGTTTGACAACGGCCTCGATAACCTGGGAGACGGAGGTGGGTACCATATTACCCTGTCCCTGGAAGAAGCCCCGGAAGGTGGAAATGATGCAGATCAGCAGCACACAGGGCCCCAGAAAGCCGATGGCGGCCCAGGCATCCGGCTGGTTCTGAAATCGGGCCAGTTGGCGGCAGAAGGCCGTCATGAGCACGCTGCCGACGATACCGAAGGTCAAAAAAATACTTCTGGCTGCGGCGTAGATGCGGCGGACCTGATTGTAATTTTCCAGAGAATTGGCCTGGGAGATCATGCGGCTCATGGCAACGGGAAGCCCGGCGGTGGAGATCATAAGCAGGACGTTGTAGATTTCGTAGGCAGTGTTGAAATAGCCGAAGCCCTGTTCGCCAATAATGGCGTTCAGGGGAATTTTGTACACAGCGCCCATGATTTTCACCAGGGCGGTGGCCATGGCCAATATGGCAGTGCCTTGCAAAAAGTTCTGACCTTCCTGCTTATTCGACATCATTTTCCTCCTTTGTGAAGAGCTTGGGGATGGCGTAGGTTGTCAGCTCCTCCACCACGGCGTTCAGGTCGATGGTGGGGAAGCGGCCGTTCTGGTAGAGAATGTTGCCCCGGACCATGGTCATGGCTACATCGCCGCCCTTTGCGGCATACACAAGACCGGTGAGTACATTGTGGCAGGGCATCAGGTGGGGTGCTGTGAAGTCCATCAGCACCAGGTCGGCATCCATACCCTCTTTCAGCATACCGCACTCCTGGGCTCTACCCTGGGCCTGGGCCCCGCAGAAGGTGGCCATCATCAGGGCGGCGGAGCTGGGCAGGGCGGAGGGGTCTCCCTTAGAGGCCCGGACGGACATGGCAGCGCCCCGCATGACTTCGAACATATCCAAATTGCCCGCCTGGATGGCCCCGTCGGTCCCCAGAGCCACATTCATACCGGCCTTCACCAGGTCTGTAATGGGGGCGCAGGGCTGGCCGTTTTTGGCGGCGGACAGGGGCAGGGCCACGGCGCTTACCTTTTTCTTGCCCAGCATTTTGACCTCCTCGCTCTCCAGGAAGGCGCAACCGGAAGCCGTGGCCGGGACAGCGAAGAGCCGGTGGCAGGCCAGCAGCTCCCCGGGGGTCATGCCTGTGCGGTCCAGGCAGGAGTCCACCTCATTCCGGGTTTCGCTCAGATGCAGCTGCATGCCCAGCCCCTTCTCGCTGGCGAAGCCCGCCAGAGATTCCCAGAGGGGATAGTTAGAGGTATATTCTGCGAAGATGCCCGCATCGATTTTGATCCGGCCGTTGTCATAGCCGTGCCACTTGTCCACAACCTTTTGCAGCTCCCGGCACTGCTCGTCGGTCTCAAAGTCGAATTCCTCGTTCTGGTCGATGTAGCGATAGCTGGACAGGGCCAGATTGGCCTTGATGCCGCTTTCGGCCACGGCCTGGGCGGTGGCGTTGGGGTAGTAATAAAGATCGGACACGGAGGTCACGCCAAAGCGCAGGCACTCCGCAATGGACAGCAGAGCCGCTGCCTTGGCGCTGCGGGAGTCCATCTTGGCTTCCTTTTGCAGCAGGGCCTCCAGGGCCTCTTTATTGGTCAGGTCATCGGTGAAGCACCGCAGCACAGAGGTTGCCAGATGGGTGTGGCAGTTGATGAGGCCTGGCATGGCCACCATGCCGGTGCCCTCAATAATGGTCTTTGGCATTTCCTCCGGGACCTTTTTGGAGATAAATTCGATTTTCCCATCGGTAATGCCGATGTTGACCCCAAAGAGGACCTCGGTGCCGGGGGTCATGGTCACGGCGGTGACGTTGGTAATTAAAGTATCCAAAATACGCAATTCCTTTCGGTGAGATAAAGCCGGAGAAGATCAGACGATCCCCTGCTTTGAGGGATCCAGAGAATCCAGCAGCGCGAAAATCTCCCTTTTCTGCGCCAGTACGGAATCGATCTGCTCAATATACTGCTCCGGGAACTTGGGGTTGTGGAAGCGGGTGAGGTGTCCATCCGGCAGGTTTACCTTGGTCATGCCGCCGCCGCCCAGGGAGAGAATGGTGTGGGTCTCCTCCATCATGTAGATGTTGTACAGGCAGTCCCGTCCGTCCCGGCTCCAGCCTACGTTTTCGAAGGAGCCGGACATATATTTTTGCCGGTACAGGTAGTAGGGCTTGTACCCTACGGCCCGGAGTCGGTCTTCGGCATAGGCAACCATCCGGGTTACATCCTCGGCAGAGGGCAGGTTTTCCCGCTTTTCGAACAGGTCCGCTCCCTTTTTCAGCGCCAGAGTATGTACGGTGATATTGGCGGGGTTCAGATCGATTACCCGGTCCAGACTGCGGCAGAAGCCATCCACGGTATCCGTTGGCAGGCCTGCAATCAGGTCCATGTTGATGTCCCGGAAGCCTGCATCCACCGCCTCGCCGTAGGCGCGAAGAACATCTTCGGCCTTATGTGGCCGCCCGCAGGCCCGGAGTACGGAGTCCTCCATGGTCTGGGGGTTGATGCTCATCCGGTCTGCGCCGTGGTCAAAGATGGTTTGCAGCTTTTCCGCATCCAGGGTATCGGGTCTGCCGCCTTCTACGGTGAATTCCAGGCAGCGGGACAAATCGAAGCTGTCCCGGATGGCGTCCAGAAGCCGGGCCATCTGGGGGCTTGTCAGGGTCGTGGGGGTACCGCCGCCCATGTAGAGGCTGCGTATTGTCCTTCCGGACTGCCGGAGAAGCGCGCCGGTGCACTGAATTTCCTTCAGCAGCGCCTCCAGATAGGGTTCCATCAGCTCGGTTTTCTTGCCAATGGTGCGGCTGACAAAGCTGCAATAGGCACAGCGGGTGGGGCAGAAGGGAATGCCCACATAGACGCTGACATCGGAGGGCTGGGTCTTGTGCACAGCCTCCACGGTGGAAACAGAGCAGTCCACCGCCAGACGTCGCCGCTGGGGTGTGACGAAATAGACATCCTTCAGGAGCTTTTCGGCGCTTTTGGGTGTTCCGCCCTCCAAAAGGCACTTGGTGGTCAGCTTGGTTGGGCGAACCCCGGCCAGGGCACCCCAGGCAGGCTCTTGGGGGAGCAGCTGTACTGCCGCCAGATAGACGCTCTGCTGCAGGGCTCTGCGCCGCAGCCGGACGGTTTCTTCCGTTGCCCGGATGCGCCGGGAAGCGCTGACGGTCCGGCCGTCCAGGGTGATTTTTGCCGTGGCAGTGAGCCAGTTTTGCCCTCTGTGCAGGGCGGAAAATGCCTGGACCTGGGCACTCTCAGGGAAGAGAGACAGCAGAAGCTGCTCTACGGCGTAACGGTCGTCATGACCGGATAAAGTCAGTTGAATCATGGGTCCGTCCTTTTATAGATAGGGATTTGTCTTCTTTTCCCGGTTCAGCGTGGAGCTGGGACCGTGGCCGGGGCAGACCCGGTAGTTTTCGGAAAGGGCTGCCAGGCGGCGCAGAGAATCCCGCATGGCCCGGGCATCCCCACAGGGCAGGTCCGTCCGCCCGCAGGAACCGGCAAACAGGGTGTCTCCGGAAAATAGGGTGTCCTCCATAATCAGGCACACGGAGCCGGGGGTGTGGCCCGGAGTTTCCAGTACCTGAATGGGGATACCGGCCAGCGTCAGCGTGTCGCCATCCCCGTAGCCGTCCGTATAGTATAGGGGCCCGTTTGTCAGCATAGGGGGCATGGCCAGCTCTTTCTTATCGAGGAACACCTTGCAGTCATACTGCGCCGCCAGATCTTTGACGGCCCCCACGTGGTCAAAGTGGCAGTGGGTCAGCAGGATCGCTTCGGGGGTCAGACCCTTTTCCTCCAGATAGGAAGAAATGATCTCCGGCTCGTAGCCGGGGTCAATGATGAGGCAATCGGTGCTGTTTTCTTCATGAACGATATAGCAGTTGGTTTGGTAATCTCCCAGGGGGAGAACGTGGATCTTCAGCATACACTCAGCTCCTTCTGGGGGTGTTCATCAGCTGGTCGGTGTCCAAAATCAGGGTGATGGGGCCATCGTTCAGGGATTCCACCTTCATATCTGCCCCAAACCGCCCGTGCTGGGGCGGGTAGCCCAGGCGCTCGCATTCCTTTAAGAACTGCTCATAGAGCTTGTTCCCCAGCTCAGGGTCTGCGGCCTCCGTAAAGCTGGGGCGGCGGCCCTTGCGGCAGTTGCCATAGAGGGTGAACTGGCTGACCACCAGAATTTCTCCCCGGACGGCTTCCAGTCCTAAGTTCATTTTCCCGTTTTCGTCCTCAAAAATCCGCAGCCCCAGGGCCTTTTCGGCCAGGACACGGCAGGTTTCTTCGGTGTCCTCCGGACCAACGCCCAGCAGAATCAGAAAACCATGCCCGATTTTCCCGACGACCTCTCCGCCAATGGTGACGGAGGCGTATTTGACTCTTGTTAAAACCGCACGCATAAAAGGGCCTCCTTTAATTCTGGCCCCGCTTGGAGCCTGTGACATCGCGGATATTCAGGAGCTTTGTGCGTATGGCATTCAGCTCGGCGGTGTTCTTCACCTCAAAGCGGACGGTAATGGTGCTGCGGCCGTTGGCAAGGTCCCTGCCGCTGAGCTCCTTCACCCGGACCCGGGCGGTGGTCAGTGCCTGGGCCACATCCAGCACCAGGCCGTCTCTTGTGATGCAGTCCAGCTCCAATGTGGTCTCGAAGGGCTGCTCTTCCATATTGGCCCAGCGGACCCGAACCCAGCGGCCTGCCTGCTTGGGGTCTTCCCGGTTCTGGGCGTTGGGACAGTCCGCCCGGTGGACGGAAACGCCAAAGCCCTTGGTGATAAAGCCCACAATGGCATCCCCGGGAACGGGGGTGCAGCATTTGGCAAATTTGATCATGCAGGAGTCAATGTCCTCCACGATCACGCCGTTGACCGCGTGGCGGTTCTGCTTGACGGCCTCGCTGTCGGGATTCACCCGCAGAGGCGACTGGGGCAGCTTTTCCCCGGCCTGGGCCTTGATGGATTTGTTGATATCGTCCCGGATGCGGCCTACGGCCTTCACGGCAGTGAGGCCGCCGTAGCCGATGGCGGCATACATATCGTCCCAGTTGTCAAAGGCCAGCTTGCGCAGCAGTGCGCCTTCCAGCTCGGGGTCATTCAGGGCGGACAGGGGCAGACCGGAGCGCTTCATTTCAGACTCGAAGGAGGCCTTGCCGTGGATGATGTTCTCGTCCCGCTTCTCCTTCTTGAACCACTGCTTGATTTTGGTACGGGCCTGGTTGCTCTGGCAGATGTTCAGCCAGTCCCGGCTGGGCCCCTTGGCGGCCTTGGAGGTGATGACCTCTACGATGTCGCCGTTTTTCAGCTTGGTGTCGATGTTGGCAATGCGGTTGTTGACCTTGGCCCCCACCATGGCGTTGCCCACACCGGAGTGAATGGCATAGGCAAAGTCGATGGGTGTGGAGCCGGAGGGCAGGGAGACAATGCGGCCCTTCGGGGTGAAGACGAAGACCTCGTCGTCGAACATATCGATTTTCAGGGATTGGACGTATTCCTCCGCGTCGGCATCCTGCTGGCTTTCCAGAAGACGGCGGACCCACTCGAAGTCCTTTTCCGTACCGGAGCCGGTGCCCTGCTTGTATTTCCAGTGGGCGGCAATGCCGTATTCGGCGGTCTCGTGCATTTCCCAGGTGCGGATCTGTACCTCGAAGGGAATGCCCTGGGAGCCGATGACGGTGGTGTGCAGGCTCTGGTACATATTGGGCTTGGGGGTGGAGATATAGTCCTTGAACCGGCCGGGAATCAGGTTGAACAGGTCGTGGATGTGGCCCAGAACGTTGTAGCAGTCCGGGATGGAGTCCACAATGACCCGGAAGGCGTAGATGTCGTACAGCTCGTCCATCCGCTTGCCCTGGGCCTGCATTTTCCGGTAGATGGAATAGACGTGCTTGATGCGGCCATAGGTGGTGTTGTGGATGCCCATGGCGGTAAGCCGCTGGGTGATCTTCTCCTGAATGGTGCGCATGAAGCTTTCGTCCTGATCTTTGTGCTCCTGGAGGTAGGCCGTTATCTCATTGTATTCCTTGGGAGCCAGATATTTGAGGGAGGTATCCTCCAATTCCCATTTGACCTTCTGCATACCAAGCCGGTGGGCCAGGGGCGCGTAGATGTCCATGGTCTCCTGACACTTGGCAATCTGTTTTTCCGGGGTCTGGTACTGCATGGTGCGGATATTATGAAGCCGGTCGGCAATCTTGATGAGCACCACCCGGATGTCCTTGCTCATGGCCATGAACATCTTCCGCAGATTTTCCATCTGGGCCTGCTCCCGGGAGGAGAAATCCGCCCGGGTCAGCTTGGTGACGCCCTCCACCAGTTCGGCGACGGTGGGGCCGAAGAGCTTCTCAATTTCCTCGTGGGAAGCGTCGGTGTCTTCAATGCAGTCGTGGAGCAGCGCGCCTAAGATGGCATCCATGTCCAGGCCCATCTCCGTGACGATCTGGGCCACGGCCAGAGGGTGGATGATATAGGGAGAGCCGTCCTTCCGCTTCTGGGCGGCGTGCTTTTTATTGGCATAGTCAACAGCCTTGTCAATGAGGGCAAAATCCGCATCGGGCATCCGCTTGCGGATGGTGTCCATCATGGAGGCATAGTGTTCTTCAAAGGTTTCCATATGTGTCAACTCTCTTTCGCATGCAGAAGACGCTGCATGGTTTGGCTTTGTGTCAGATCCGCCTTCTGGGTGCCGGGGGTCAGGCGGATGGACAGAGAAAGATGTACCCGTTTCAGCTCCAGCAGACCCACATCATGGAAGATGTCCAGGCAGGTCAGCAGGGTTTCCAGACGCATGGACACGCCGGTGCTGCGGACGATTTTCCGGCACAGGCATAGGGGACTCTCCAGAAGCTCCCCATTGGAGGCGGAGGCCAGATACCGCCATACATTTGCCAGGGTGGGACGGTCCGGCAGCAGGGCAGCGGCCTGCTCCCGGGTGATGGAGCCCTGGCGCAGGCAGCGGTAGCGCGTGACCTCCATGGAACAGGGGGCGGCGCAGCTGGGGCGGATATCCACCACATTCATCTGCACGCTGCGTTCCCCACGGAATTCATTGATTTGGGGATGGAACGCCACGTCCACAAGGTCCCCCTGGGCAATTCCGGCGGAGACCGGGTCTGCGGAGAAATAGATGGCGTTCAAATAGCTCCGCCCCCGGTGAAGCCGCAGACGCATATGCCGCCCGTTTCCAACCAGCTGAATGCGGTCTACGGTCAGCCCTGTCATCATGAGCACAGGCTTCGGGCAGCCGCTGCCGCAGGGCTCCAGGAGATCCAGCCCCTGGATCTCAGGAATGGTCAGCATCTCCGGAGTGACGGCACAGTCCAGGTCCAGGGTGCTGATGTGGGTATCATCGGCATAGAATTCGGCAGCTATGGCGCAGATTTTGCGCCGGAACTCCGGGATGTTGTCCCGGCTGATGGTAAAGCCCGCCGCCAATTCGTGGCCGCCGTAGCTTTCCAGCAGAGGTGACAGCGAACGCAGAGAGTCGAAGAGGTTAAAGCCGCCGTGGCTCCGGGAGCTGGCCTTGCCGTGGCTCCCATCCAGGCAGATGAGGAAGGCCGGACAGGCGAATTCCTCGGAAAGACGGCTGGCCACAATGCCCACAACACCCTGGTGCCAGCTTTCGTCGGCCAGAACGATGGCCTCCGGCGGCGTCCCCTCAGGAAGCATGGCTATGGCCTGCCGGTAGATGTCGGATTCGATCTGCTGCCGCTGCCGGTTCAGCTCGCACAGCTGGGCGGCGTCTGCCCGGGCCCGCTCCGGGTCCTGGGTCAGAAACAGGTCCACGGCCACGTCTACCTGCCCCATGCGCCCGGCGGCGTTGATCCGGGGGGCCAGCATGAAGCCAATGGTGGAGGCGGAGATGTCGTTCTTGGCACAGCCGCACTCTTCAATCAGGGCAGCCAGACCCGGCCGCCTGGTGCTGCTGAGGGACTGTAGACCCCGGGAGACGAAGACCCGGTTCTCTCCCACCAGGGGAATCACATCGGCTACGGTGCCCAGGCATACCATGTCGGCATAGCTGTCCAGCACGGCCTCGGTATCTCCGGAGAGGGCGCAGGCCAGCTTAAAGGCCACGGCAACACCGGAGAGATTCTGGTGGGGATAGCCGTCGTCAGGGCGGTGGGGGTCCACTACGGCCACAGCCTGGGGCAGGGAGTCCTTGCACTCGTGGTGGTCCGTAATGACCAGATCCATTCCCAGCTCCCGGCACAGGTCGGCCTCCTCCGTGGCGGTGATGCCGCAGTCCACGGTGATGATGAGCTTCACCTGCTCAGCGGCCAGCTGACGCAGGGCAATGGGGTTCAGACCGTAGCCCTCCTCCAGTCGCCCGGGGATATAGCAGATGCAGTCTGCACCCAGCCCTCGGAGAAAATCCGTCAGCAGGCAGGTGGCGGTGATGCCGTCCACATCGTAGTCGCCGAAGACGGCGATTTTTTCGTGAGAAACCAGGGCTTTCCGGACCCGGCCGGCAGCCTTGTCCATATCCGTCATGGCAAAGGGGTCCGGCAGCGCGCCGCTGCAGCAGAGAAAATCCTGGGCTTTTTTTGCATCCTTCAGTCCCCGCCCGGCCAGGACCATGGCAGCCAGAGGCGGGAAGCCGCCGCTGACCAGTGCGTTCACATCCTGCGCCTCGGGCTGGGCGCACTTCCAAATTCCGTATTTCAATACCACACACATCCAATTAAAACATTTTCTCTCTATTATAACAAAAATGCGTGCAATACACAATAGGTAGTTGGAAATTTAACCGGAAAGTTCTGTTCTGCCCGGAAGCATCTGCATGGCCGCGGCACTGAGCATGGGCAGCATCAGCATTCCCAGGATCCCCCATAGGCGGTAGCCGCAGTACATGGCGATCAGGGTCGCCAGAGGGTCCAGCCCCAGGTGCTTTCCCACGATTTTCGGCTCCAGTATGGAGCGCAGCAGGGCGGCTACGGCATAGAGCCCCAGAAGCCCCAGAGCTCTGCCCCCATCGCCGGACAGCAGGCACACAAGGCTCCAGGGCAGCAGCACCGTGCCGGTGCCCAGCACGGGCAGGGCATCCACCAGGCACACGAGCCCTGCGATCAGCAGGGGGCTGGAAATGCGCAGCAGCAGGAAGCCGACGCTCAAAACGCAAAAGGTGATGAGAAGCAGCTTGCACTGGGAACTGAACCAGCCAACCAGAATGTCCCGAAGCTGCCGCAGCGTGCAGAGCCACTTTTCCAGCTGCTTCTGGGGCAGACGTTCGGAAAGAAAGCGGCGGATGGCGGCCATCCGGGCGCTGATGAGAAATGCGGAGAGCAGCCCGGTGCCAAGACTCAGGGCGGTATCGGGAAGACCTGTGATCACGGCCCCGGCGGTGCCCAGTGCGAAGGTGCTCATTTTTTCCAGCAGTGCGGTGCTGCCGGAGAAAAACTCCGCTACATTTTTCTGATAGGCGGCCCGAAGCCCCTGGGGCAGGTCATCCGAGAACGTCAGCAGCCATTTTTGGAGCAGGCCCATTCCGCTGCCAACGGTTTGGGTAAGCCTGGGCACCCAGCTTTCCGGCGGACGGAGCTGCCGCAGCAGCAGCCCCAGAATGAGCATGACAATGGCCAACGCTCCGGCAACGGTGGCGCTGACGCCGATCCCGGAGGCCAGAGCCCGGGGGAGCCTTCCCCGCCGTGTGAGAAAGCAGACGGCAGGCTCTGAGGCCAGGGCCAGCCCGGTGCCCAGCAGGAAGGGCAGAAAGAACGGCAGCAGAAACCGGGCGCAGAGCCAGAGCAGCAGCAGAAGGCCGCAGAACGAGAGGGTATTCTTCCAATGAAATTCCATAAATGACCTCCGTGCTGAAATGTGTTTTCGATTTGTGGACAAAAAAAGAAAGAAAATCGGATTGGGCTTGCTTTTTCTGAAAAGTATGGTACAATGTAAACAATACAAGAACAGTTGTGCGCCGCAGATGGCGCATCTTTAATAGGAGGGCCATATGTCCAAACAACCACAATACTATATCGTCGAAGCGTCCGCTCTGCCCGAGGTTTTTTTGAAGGTGGCGGAAACCAAGCGCTTGCTCTCTACGGGCGAGGCCGGAACCGTCAACGAAGCTACCCGGATGACGGATATCAGCCGCAGTGCTTTTTACAAATACCGTGACGCTGTGATGCCATTTCAGAATATGATGATGGGCCGCATTGTAACCATCCAGCTGCTGCTGCACGATGAGGCGGGGCTGCTTTCCGACATTCTGCAGATTCTGGCCGACGTGAAAGCCAATATCAAGACCATCAATTCCATTGTACCCACAAACGGCACCGCTGTTGTGACCATCTCCGCCGAGACCATGGATCTGACCATTTCCCTGGAGGACCTGATCGAAAAGCTGAACGGTACCCACGGTGTGATCAAGGCCAATGTATTGGCGGGCTGACATATCCACCCATAGAGGGCTGCTCCTGAACGGAGCGGCCTTTTTTTGCGCACTTTCTGCCGGAAAAACGCATATCCTGACAATGAAAGAGCAAAGGAAAATCATCCGGACAGGGGCCGGTATTTGCGGGGGGAAGGGTATGCTGATCGTTCAAAAATACGGTGGGACTTCTTTGCAGGACGGCGAATGTATGCTGCGCGCAGCCAGACGGCTGATGGAGGCCCATCGCCGGGGAGATGAGGTCGTGGCGGTGGTTTCCGCCCAGGGGCAGACGACGGACGAAATGATCGCCTGGGCGGCCCAGGTCAACCCGAGGCCATCCAGGCAGGAGCTGGATGCCTACCTGGCGGCGGGGGAGCAGATGTCCGCCAGTCTGATGGCCATGGCCATTGGGGCCCTGGGCGGCAAGGCCATCAGTATGACAGGCTGGCAGGCAGGAATCCGCACGGACAGCAGCTTTGGCGCGGCCAGAATCGTGGCGGTGGATCCGGACCCCGTTCGCGCGGAACTGGTCAAGGGGCGGATCGTGGTGGCTGCGGGCTTCCAGGGAGTGGACGAGACGGGACGCATAACTACCCTGGGCCGGGGCGGCTCAGACACCACGGCGGTGGCCCTTGCTGCGGCACTGGGGGCGGACAAATGCCAGATTTTTACGGATGTAGACGGCATTTATGACCGGGACCCCCGGCGCTTTGCGGATGCCACCCGGTTTGACCGGATCGGTTACGGGGAAATGCTGCGCCTGATTGCCAGCGGGGCCCAGGTCCTTCATGACCGGTCTGTGGAGATGGCAAGAGATGCCCGCCTGCCTTTGGAGGTCCTGTCCTCCTTTCACCCGGGACCGGGGACCATCGTGGGCCCCATGGAATAATGCTCCCCGGGAAAGGGGGCAGCTATTCCGAAAACCGCAGGAAAAATGAAAAAAAGCCCTTGACAAAGGAGAGAATCCATGGTAAAATCTCCAGGTAATCAAGAAGGCTGAACATCCGCCTCACCGTAAGCCATGCGAAACGGTTCAATACAAAGCTTTGTTCCTTTCGGAATTTTTGCGAGTATGCGGATGCTTTGGCATCCGCTTTTTGTTATTTGTTTTGGAGGTGCTTACCATCGCAAAGTTAGACCATCAGCTCAACGAGGAAATCCGGGACAAAGAGATCCGGCTCATTGGTGCAGACGGCGCCCAGCTGGGGATTGTTTCCGCAGCCCAGGCCAACGCCATGGCGGAGGAGCAGGGGATGGATCTGGTGAAGATATCGCCCAACGCTGTGCCTCCTGTGTGCAAGATCATGGACTATTCCAAGTTCTGTTTCGATCAGAAGAAGCGGGAGAAGGAAGCCAAGAAGAACCAGCGGGTCGTGGAAATCAAGGAGATCCGTATGAGCCCCAGCATTGACACCAACGATCTCAATACCAAGGTCAAGGCAGCCCAGAAGTTCCTGGCAGACGGAAACCGGGTGAAGGTCAGCGTTCGTTTCCGCGGACGGGAAATGGCCCATACCAACCTGGGTGAGAAGCTGCTGATGGATTTCGCCGATGCCTGTGCCGAGGTCGCTTCCATGGAGAAGAATCCCAAGCTGGAAGGCCGCTTCATGGCGATGTTCCTGACCCCCAAGAATAGCAAGTAAAGTTTTATTACACAAGATACGGAAGGAGAACTACCTATGCCCAAGCTGAAAACCCATAGCGGTGCAAAGAAGAGATTCAACCTGACCAAGACTGGTAAGATCAAGAGAGCACACGCTTTTAAGAGCCACATCCTCACCAAGAAGACCACCAAGCGTACCCGTCATCTGCGCAGCACCACTTACGCCGACGTGACCAATGTGGATGCAATCAAAAAGATGATTCCGTACAAATAAGGGATAGACAGGAGGATTATAGTATATGGCTAGAGTTAAAGGCGCAATGATGACGCGCAAGAGAAGAAATGCAACCCTGAAGCTGGCAAAGGGCTACTGGGGTTCCAAGAGCAAGCACTTCAAGATGGCCAAGCAGGCCGCTATGAAGTCCGGCAACTACGCTTTCGAAGGCCGTAAGCAGAAGAAGCGTGCTTACCGCACCATGTGGATCGCCCGTCTGAGCGCTGCTGTCGCTCCCTACGGTCTGAACTACTCCACCTTCATGAACGGTGTGAAGAAGGCCGGTATCGAGATGAACCGCAAGAGCCTGTCCGAGATGGCAATCCAGGACAATGCCGCTTTCGCCGCTGTTGTGGAGAAGGCCAAGGCTGCTCTGAACTAATTGAGGTTATAGAGACTGCATAAAATGCTGTCATTGCGAACCAGTGACCGATGTCACTGGTGTGGCAATTCCCCCGGTTAGGGGGGAAGGCCCTGACTTCCTACCGAAAAAGTTTGAAAGTCCGGGAGATTGCCACACCAGCGTGCGCGCTGGCTCGCAATGACAGCTTCTTTTTTAAGTTTACGGAGGGGACACGCTATGGAACTGACGATAACCGCAGCCCGGGCAGGGAAGCTCAGCTCATTTTTGAAAAACGAGCTGAAGATGTCCACAGGCCTTGTGAATAAAGTCAAGTGGGCGGACGGCCTCCGGGTCAATGGCCTCAGCTGCCATACGAATTACCAGGTAGAGCCGGGGGACGTTATTGCAGTGCGTTTGGAAGAGGCGCAGCCGGAGTATCCGGCAGAGCAGGGGCCTCTTACAGTGCTTTTTGAGGATGATTGGCTCCTGGCGGTGGATAAGCCTGCCGGAATGCTGATCCATCCTTCCCGGAACCGAATCACGGGAACCCTTGCCAATCTTGTCCAGGGCTATTACGCCCGGACGGGGCAGCGGGGGGCCTTTCATCCGCTGACCCGGCTGGACCGGGATACCTTCGGCATTGTGCTCATTGCCAAGAATTCCCATATCCATGCGCTTTTGCAGCAGCGCAAGCCCCGGAAGACCTACGAGGCTCTGGTTTTCGGCGGGCCGGATGGGGAAGCGGGCCTCATTGATGCGCCCATTGCCCGAAAGGAGCTTCCCAGCCTTCTGCGGGAGATCCGGCCGGACGGCAAGCCCAGCGTCACCCGTTACCGGGTTTTGGAGCGGGGGGCACAGGTGAGCCGCCTGGAGCTGGAGCCCGTTACCGGAAGGACCCATCAGCTGCGGCTGCACTGCGCCTATATGGGCTTTCCCATACTGGGAGACCCCCAGTATGGCAGCGAAGCATCCATGGCCTTTTCTCGGGAGAGGGACTTTGAGACCCAGCTGCTGCTGGCAAAGTGCCTGGAATTTATCCACCCCATTACCGGGCAGACCATGGCGCTTGAGAGCCGCATGACCCTGCCGGAGCTTATGTGAGGGATAGCAGCTCGACTACATCCGTAAGGCTGTCGCACAGAGCGTGGATGCGTGCCAGGTCATCTGCATCCGGTTTATCCTGATCCGGGACCATGACGGTCATGCAGAGCGCGCTTTCGGCGGAGAGCAGCCCCGCTTTGGAATCCTCCAGGGCCACACAGCGTTCACTTGGCAAGCCTAAAACCGAGGCGCCTTTCAGGTAGATGTCCGGGGCGGGCTTGCCTTTTTGAACGTCGTAGCTGGTGACAATGGCAGCAAAGCGGTGGAAAAGCCCCAGAGGCTCCAGATACTGCTTTACCCGCGCAATAGGAGAGGCGGTGCAGATGGCTGCGGGGACATGGGCGCGTTCCAGAGCGTCCAGCAGCGCATAGATTCCGGGCTTCGGCGGTATGCCCTGGCTTCCTACGTAGGCGTCCATCCGTTCAATTCGTTTGTTCCGCATTTGGATATAGTCAGTGCCCGGGCCAAAATAGCTTTCCAGTTGGGCCGCAGCCGCACCCCGGTTCAGTCCCCGCATGCCGATGGCCTGGGCATGGGTCATGGGATAGCCCAGGGAAAGAGCCGCCTCCTGCCAGAAGCGGGTGTAGAGCCCCTCGGAATCCAGAATCACGCCGTCCATATCAAAGAGAACCCCCTGCACCTGGGAGATGGGCTTGAAGATTTGGTATGCCATAGAGTTGCCTCGCTTTCCTTTTTCTGCGACTATGATACAGGATTCAAAAGGCGTTTTCCAGTGGGAGATTCTGCTTTTTTAATCACTTCTTAATGATTCCCCCTCTTTCTAATTAAGAAAGGGAATGGTATAATGGTCGCAGATGGAAAACAAACGGAGGAATGGATATGTATCGGATTTTGATTTGTGACGATCAGAAGGATATTGTAAACGCGCTGAAGATCTATCTGACCCCGGAGGGGTACGACTTGTATGAGGCCTACAACGGCCAGGAGGCGGTGGAGCTGTGCCGGAAAACACCGATGGATCTGATCTTGCTGGATGTGATGATGCCCGTCATGGACGGCGTGACGGCCACTGCCAAAATTCGGGAATTTTCCAACGCACCCATTATTCTGCTGACGGCGAAATCCGAGACCGAGGATAAGGTCTTGGGGCTCAACGTTGGTGCAGATGACTATATTACCAAGCCCTTTGTGCCGGTGGAGGTACTGGCCCGGATCCGCTCTCAGCTGCGGCGGTATTCCCGGATGGACAGCCGCACGGAGGACAAGGAGACCCTGACCATCGGCGGTATTTCCCTGGATGACCGCACCAAGTCCGTCACCGTGGAGGGGGAGCCCGTAAGCCTGACCCCCACGGAGTATTCCATACTGCATCTGCTCATGTCCAACCCCGGCAAGGTCTATTCCACCAAGGCCCTCTATGAGGCTGTCTGGCAGGAGGCCGCTCTGGGCAGCGAGGGCAGTGTTGCCGTGCATATCCGCCATCTGCGGGAAAAAATCGAGATCAACCCCTCTGAGCCTCGGTACTTAAAAGTCATGTGGGGCCAGGGCTATAAGCTGGAGGGGGAGAGCAAATGAGCAATCATGTGATCTTTAAGTTTCTGGCGGTGGCCCTGTGCGCCCTGTGCCTTATGGGGGCCATCGTCTCCGGGGGCAGTCTGGTGGTGCTGGCGGGGCTGGGCTTGCAGGACGGCCAGAGCCCCCGGGAAAAATGGCGCGAAGAGCTGGAGAACAACCTGCAATGGCAGGCGCGGAACTATGTGGCCCGCTATGCCGCCCAGGCAGAGGGCCAGGCCGACCAGGCGTTTGTAAACCAGCGTTACAGTGAACCGGCATATGACTACCAGATCAAAGACAGCAAAGACGATGTGGTAGCGGAAAGCATCACCATGACAGGCGGGTTCACGGAGTTTGCCTATACCGTCAATGCGGGGACCGTATATTATGAGTTCCCGGTAAGCGAAGGCGTTACCAGCAAATTCCCCAATTGGGAGGAGACCCGGGAGCAGCTGGCGGAGGAATATCAGAAGAAACACCCAAATGCGGAATTTCATATTTTCGGTTTCTGGGTATCCGATAATACGGAGGTTTACTATGTTGTGCAGGAGCAGCCCACCAAACAGGACTATACCGTCATTTTCCACATCGCAAATTCGGGCCTGGGCGGAACCCAGGCAGATCGGCTTTGGTCTTTGGCGGATGCCGTCTGGCGGCACGAGCTGGAAGTATCCGTGGCCCTGGGGGTGTGCCTGGTGCTGTTTGCGGCGCTGGCGGTGTATCTGTGCATGGCGGCGGGCCGGAAGCCAGGCTCAGAGGAGATCCGCCCCGGCGGCCTGAACTGCATCCCTCTGGATATCTATCTGGCGACGGTGGTGCTTGGGGCAGCCGGCTATGTGGTCTGCGCCGCAGAGGGGCTGCGCTATTTCATCCAGCAGAGTATGCTTACCCTCCTCAGCATCTATGGCTATGGGCTGTATGCCTGGTGCCTGCTCTTCGTGGGCTTCTGCTTTGCCTGCGCCGCCCAGTTCAAGACCCCGAATTTCTACTGGTGGCGCCGCAGTGTCACGGGCCTATGCTGGAGAATTGCGGTCTGGTGCTGGCATTTCGGCTGGAAGTGCCTGGGCTGGGCCTATAAGATCCTGTGGACCGTGACCATCGGCCTTGTGAGCTGGGCCTGGAAGACCATCAAGAAGTTCTTCTCCTGGCTGATCGGCTGGGTGCGCAAGCTCTACGGCCTGCTGCCCCTGAGCTGGCAGTGGCTGGTTGGGGGGCTGCTGGTCGGCGGCTGCACCTTCCCCGGGCTGCTGTGGGACAGCAGTCTGCTGCTCTTCATCAGCTTCGCCATCGCCCTGGCAGTGGTGATCTACAGCGCCAATGTCTATGCCACCCTTCTGGAGGCGGCCAAGCGGATGCGGGGGGGCGACCTGGAGATCAAGGTGGACGAAAAGCTGATGATCGGCGGTTTCAAGGATATGGCCCAGGAGCTGAACGGCCTGTCCGATGTGGTCATGGTGGCGGCCCAGAAGCAGATGCGCTCCGAGCGGATGCGCACCGAGCTCATCACCAACGTCTCCCACGACATCAAGACCCCTCTGACCTCCATTATCAACTATGTAGACCTGCTGCAGAAGCCCCATTCTCCGGAGGATGCGCAGTCCTATCTGGAGGTGCTCTCCCGGCAGTCGAACCGCATGAAGCGGCTGATCGACGACCTCATCGAGCTGAGCAAGGCCTCCACCGGCAATATCACGGTGAATCTGACTACCATGGACGCGGTGGAGACCGTGAACCAGGCCCTGGGCGAATTTACGGACAAGCTGGACGCCGCCCACCTGATGCCCGTCTTCCGGGCACCCAAGGAGCCCCTCTATATCCACGCCGACGGAAGACTGGCCTGGCGGGCCATGAGCAATCTGCTGAGCAACGCCGCCAAGTACGCCCAGCCGGATACCCGGCTCTATGTGGATATGGTGGCGGTGGACGGAAAGGTGTGCATCTCTTTCAAGAACATCTCCCGGGACTCCCTGAACATCAGTGCCGACGAGCTCATGGAGCGCTTCGTCCGGGGCGAGGCCTCCCGCAGCCAGGAGGGCAGTGGCCTGGGCCTCAACATCGCCAAAAGCATGATGGAGCTCCAGCACGGCGCGTTGGAGCTGCTGGTGGACGGAGACCTGTTCAAAGCAACCCTGATCTTCCCTCAGGAAGTATAAAAGATGGAGCTGTTAGAAAACGCACTGTCATTGCGAACCAGCGCGCACGCTGGTGTGGTACCCCAAGGGTATTTCCTTCGGGCACAATCTCCCGGATTTTCAAACATCTTGGCGGTAAAACCAAGCTGTTTCCATTCAACCGGGGGGCTGCCACACCAGTGACGTCGGTCACTGGTTCGCAGCGACATACTTTTCTAACAGCTCCATTTTTACATATTTTTCACAGAAGCTTCACGCTATTTTGATTGTTTCCCTCCGATTTTTGTGGTATACTATGGAAAAATTGAATGAAAGGGGAATGCCAAATGGATAAGCGGAAAGCAAACCAGAATGAGGACATTGATGACCTGATTTTTGAAGACTGCGACCAGAGCGTCAGCGAGCGATAAATCTCAAAGGTTATTGGCAAGAACCACACTTCGAGGGTGTGGGTTTTGTTTTTTATATGCAAAAAAGCGTTCCGACTAAAAAGGAACGCTTTTTCGATTTTTATTAAATTTTATGAATTACCTCGCCGTTCAGTACGGCCTCTTCCAGAATATCCCCCCGGTAGCGCAGGGTCAGCAGAAAGAAGGGCGCATCCTGCCACAGCAGATCCAGAAAGATCCTGTCTCCTTCCCACGTGGGAAGGCTGTTCAGAAATTCCCGGCTGACCCATTCCAGATCCCCCTCGTCGCAGAGGTGCATTTCCCCTTCAAAGCCGTCGGCGGTGAAGAGGTACATGAATTCGCCCTCGCACTCCGTGTTCAGGAAGGTGACCACGCCCCGGCAGCGCCAGGAGGTCAGGGTCAGGCCGGTTTCCTCCCAGGCCTCCCGGAGCAGGCATTCGTCCGGGCTTTCCTCTGGCAGGAATTTGCCGCCGATGCCGATCCATTTGTCGTGGTTGATATCGTTTTTCTTCTTGACCCGGTGGAGCATCAGCACCTGATCTCCCCGGGTCACATAGCACAGTGTGGTATTTTTCATCTTATTGACGCTTCATCAGCCGGTAGGCCAGGTGCTGCGGAGTGACCACCACTTCGCTGTGGCCCTCTTCCCGCTCGCCGTCCAGGGTCCAGGGCATTTCCGGGTCGGCAAAAATGCGGATGTGGGTGGCAGACCGGAAGGTAAGCATGGCGCAGTTGTATTTCTGGGTGTTCAGGGCTACGATGCACTCGTGGATCTCCGCCAGATTCTTAGGAGCCCGCACCAGCAGAATTTCCAGCTTGTTGTCCTGTAAATCCACAACCTCGGGGTCCAGGGTCAGAATACCGCCCACAGAGGTGGAGTTGCAGATGGCGCCGAAGAGGAAGTCGTCCTCCACCACTTCGCCGTCAATGATCATCTTGATATGCTCCTTGCGGATCTGGGACAGCTCCTGAATGCCCTCCAGCACGTAGGCCGTGTGGCCCAGGGCGTTTTTGATGCTCTGGGGGGTGGCGTAGCTGGTGCGGGTAAAGGCACCGAAGGAGGCCACATAGGAGAAGTAGCGCTTCCCGAACTTGCCTGCGTCATAGGCAACGGGAGTGCCCAAAATGATGTCCTGGGTGGCCTCCAGAATGTCCGAGGAGAGCTTCAGGCTGGAGGCAAAATCGTTGGTGGAGCCGGCGGGAATGTAGCCGATGGGGGTATTGAGGCCTGATTCCAGGATGCCTGCCAGGGTCTCATTGAAGGTGCCGTCGCCGCCGCAGCAGACCACCAAGTCCACGTCCCGGCATACACGGGCCGCCTCCACGGTGGCATCTCCGGGACCGGCGGTGATGTAAACCTGAACGGTGTAGTCGGCACGGTTGAACATGGCAATGATTTCCGGCAGCAGCTTTGCGGCCTTTTTCTGCCCGGAATAGGGATTCACGATCAAGAGCAATTTTTTCATGGAAAAACCCTCGCAATATTACAATTCATAGCTTCTTATAAAACCTATTATAGCACGTTTCTGACTCTTCGCAAGCGGGGGACACATCTGTTCGTAAAAATGTTACAATTGATTTTTTTACATGCTGTTTACGGCTGCGAAAAGCTCAGCGGGAGAGAAAGACAACTTCATGCTCAGATGAAATGCGGTCTTTTAGTCCGCTGGTGGCGTACAATGTGCCATCGCCGGAAATCAGGATGGCCTCAAAGCTGTCGGCGTGGCTGCGCCAGTATCCTGTGGCCTGCTCCAGCCCCATAATATAGAGTGCGGTGGAGAGCCCATCGCCCAGAGCGCCGTCATTGGTGATAATGGAAACAGAGCTCAGGCCGCTTTGGGCGGGATAGCCTGTGCGAGGGTCTAAAATGTGGCGGTAAATCTTGCCCGTTTCCGGGTCCTCAAAGAAGCGCTCGTAGCCTCCGGAGGTGATGACCGCCTGATCTTCCACCTTTACGGCGGCATAAAGTGCGCTTTCATCGCCGAAGGGATCCCGGATGCCGATGTTCCAGGGGCTCCCATCGGGCTTGGTACCGATGCACTGGATGTTTCCGCCCAGGCTGAGAAGCGCCGATTCTATGCCCGCCTGCTTCAGAATCTCACAGGCCCGTTGGGATGCATAGCCCTTTCCAATGCCGCCGAGATCGATCTGTTGGCTCGTCCCCAGGGTGACGCGGCTGCCCTCTATGCGGATGCGATCCGCCCCCACCAGAGGAAAAAGGTCGCCCAATTCCGCAGATGTGGGGACATGGTAGCTCTTGTCATAAAATCCCCAGAGCCTGACCAAGGGGTATACGGTGGGGTCAAACAGCCCCCCGGTGGAATCATACAGCTCCAGCGCCCGCTCCAGCAGGGCCAGCGGCTCCTGGGAAAGAGACGCTGCGCCTGCCTGATTCAGCCGGGAGATCTCGCTGTCCGGCAGCCCTGTGCTGAGAAGGCTGTTCAGGTTTTCTATTTCCGCCTGAGCCAGATCCAGCCCCTGCTCCCGGTGGGGGCCATAAGCCGTCAGGGTCATGACGGTATCCATGGTGGTCAGGTAGCGGGTGGAGGCTTCGTTCTTTTCCGTACTGCACCCGGACAGCAGCAGAAGCATAGATAACAGCAGAACAAAAATTTTTTTCATAGTGTCCTCATAGAGCCGTTCCGGGGCAATTTCCGGAAGAACGGCTGCAAAATTTGTGGTTTTCCGTTTGATTATAGTCGAACTTGGGGCCGGTGTAAAGAGGCGGCGTAAATTTGCCTGTTGCAATTTGCTGGAAATTGTAATAAATTATACATGAACAGGTAAATAGGAGGGTATTCGAATGAACGAAGCAGATCGATATCGCAAGCGAAACCTTTGGCTGTTCCCCCTGGGCACGGTGGGCCGGGATATGCTCTACCAGTTGTTTACCAATTTCCTGCTGGTGTATGTCCTGTTTACCAGGCAGCTGACCGCCGGACAGCTTATGGCCATTACCGCCATTATGGTGGCAGCCCGGATATTTGACGCGCTGAATGACCCCATCATGGGCAACATCATTGAGCGGACCCGGACCAAATGGGGCAAGTACAAGCCGTGGCTGACCATTGGCATTGCGCTGACCTGTGTGGTGGTATATCTGGCCTTTAATGTGCAGCTCCAGGGCTGGGCCTTTGTGGTGTTCTTTGGGGTGATCTATTTCTGCTACTCCATTGCCTACACTATGCACGATATCTCCTATTGGGGCATGATTCCGTCTCTGGGCAGCGACGGCGCAGTGCGGGACCAATTCACCTCCCGGGCAACGCTCTTTGCTGGTGTTGGCGGTACCCTGGCGGGTATCCTGGTGCCCATGCTGACCACCGGCAGCCATACCCTGGGCGGCAGCGCTCAGAAGGCCTACGGTCTGGTGGCACTGATGTTCTGCATCATCGGGCCGGTGTTTTTGTGTTTTACCATCTTCGGTGTCCGGGAGGACAGAAGCTATATGCAGGAGGCAGCACCTCCCGTCAGCTTCAAGAAAATCTGGAATACGGTTACGGGCAATGACCAGCTGCTGTGTATCGCGTTCATCTTCCTGCTGCAGCAGGTGGGCAACGGCCTGGCCATGGGCGGCCTGGGCTCTGCCTATATTTATTTCGCCTTCGGCTACGAGGGCGGGCTCTACTCCCTGTTCAGCACCATCGGCGTGGCGGCAACGGCTTTCCTCATGCTGTCCTACCCGGCCATCTCCCGGAAATGGCCCAGAAAGACCCTGATGAAGTATATGGTCTTCACCGCCAGTGTGGCGTATCTTGGGATGCTTCTGGGTGGGCTTTTCCTGCCGGGCGGGACCGGAAAGTTCTGGCTCATTACCGTGTGCTACATGATCACCAATCTGGGGCAGTACTGCTTCTATCTGGTGATGATGATCTCCATCCTCAACACGGTGGAGTACAATGAATATAAGCGGGGCGTCCGGGATGAGGCAATCATTGCGTCCCTGCGGCCCTTCCTGACCAAGATGGCCTCTGCTCTGATCGTCCTGGTGACGACCCTGAGCTATCTGGCCTTCGGCGTTACGGGCTATACCAATCGCATCTCCGAGCTGGAGCAGATGGCAAGCCAGGGCCTGGTGACAGAGGCGGAGAAGCTGAGCCAGATCAACGCCGTGGTGGCCGAGGCAACTCACTTCCAGACCGATGGTCTGCTGCTGGTCATGAGCCTGCTGCCCTGGGTGTGCATGGTAGCCTCTTATATACTCTATTGCAAGCATTACATTCTGGACGAAGGGGAATACAGCCGAATCGTCGGAATACTGCGGGAAAGGAAAGAAAAATGAGCAAGCTTTTTCTCGGTGTGGATGGCGGCGGTTCCAAAACAGAGCTGTGTGTGGCAGACGGCAGCGGGAAAACCCTGCTGACTCTGAACGGTGGGGCAACCAGTTTTAAGTCCGTGGGCAACGCTGCGGCCTTTGCCAATATGCGGGAGCTGGTGCGCCAGATGGAGCGGGCCGGCTTCCGTGCGGAACACATTCAAAGAAGCGTCTGGGGAATGTCCGGCTGCGATACGCCGGCGGACCGGGTGGTCTATGAGGCCATGATCCAGCAGGCCGGTTTCCCGGAGGCGCAGACCACGGTGGTCAACGATGCTCTGCTGCCCTTCTGGGCGGCGGCGGATGTGCCCGGCGTGGTGGTCATTGCGGGCACAGGGTCCATTGTGGTTGGCATTGACAGCCAGGGCCACTCGCAGCGTATCGGCGGCTGGAATTATTCCTTCTCAGACCTTGGCTCCGGCTACTGGATGAGCTGCCGACTGCTGCGGGAGATGACGCTGTGGCTGGACGGCTGCCGGGAGGACTGCTTTACCTTCCGTGCGGTGGAAAAGAAGCTGCTGCCCCAGGGCGGCGGCAGGGAAGAGATGCTCTACCGCCTCACCAACCTGACCAAGGGGGACGAGATCGCCTCCTTTGCCTCCATCGTCCTGGAAACTGCGCAGTCGCCCCTGTGTAAGAAGCTTCGCCAGGGGGCTGTGGACAGTCTGACGCTGTACGCCGGGCGGATGCTGGAAAATCTGCGCGCCCAGGGCGAGCAGAATTTGAAAATCGTCCTGTCCGGCGGCCTGTTCAAGAGCGACTGCTTCCGGGCCCAGGCATTGAAAGCCATGGAAAAGCTGGCCCCTGTGGTGGTGAACACCGTTTCACCGGCCCTGGGCGGCGTACGCATCGCCCAGAAGCTGGGCTGATTGTTCCGTTAAGTAAGAGAAAACTGCCTCAAATGACCGAACGGATCATCTGAGGCAGTTTTTGCCGCTATCGTTGTGCTTGGATATTCAAAAAGATAAAAAATGTCATTTTTGGAAAACGAAATGTTACCATAACAACGAAAATACAAAGATAAGAAGATGAAATACATAGCACGAAAAATCTTCTGTGTTTCTTAAAATTACGTTAAGAATCAAAAATACCTGTTGATTTTGTGAAGAAATTCGATATAATACAATTTGTAATCTTTGAATTATGTAACCGAATTGGTAACCGAATCAACGGAGGATATAAAATGCTTTCTATAAAAAAGGTGGGAACCGGTGTGCTGGCCTGCACGCTGGTGCTGAGTATGGTTGCCTGCCAGAGCAGGGGAACCGGGCCTGCCCCCACGACCATTGCAACCATGCCGGAGGCCCAGACCAAGACCACCGTGGCCGCCGTACAGACCCAGGGGGCAGAGGACCTGACGAAGGTGCTGGATCAGATCGTTGACAACGTGTTCCCCGGCACCGCAGGCTGCACCATGACGGCGGTGCCCTATACGGCCAAGCTCCTGGACTGGTGTAAGTCCACGGGCCTGACGGAAAATGAGATGAACGCCGCGCTGACCACCTGGCTTCAGGGTCAGGATGCGCAGGAGATGGTCCGGGTTTTTTCCCTGATCCGGGATACTTATGAGGCTCTCTACAGCACCACGGCCAAGGACCTGATGGACAATGCAGGCTTTGAAACTGACAGCTACCCCTGGCCGGATTCCTGCCGCCAGATCATGGACACCCTGCTGGAAACCCTCAGCCCGAAGGATGCAGACGTAAATTTCTGAAAATAGTGCTTGACTTTTCTTACATAATACGATATAATCCCTACTGTTCCGAGTGTGCTTCGGAAGATGGACGATTAGCTCAGCTGGCTAGAGCATCCGCTTGACGTGCGGAAGGTCATAGGTTCGAGTCCTATATCGTCCACCATTTTTTCGGCACACAAGGCAAATGGACGATTAGCTCAGCTGGCTAGAGCATCCGCTTGACGTGCGGAAGGTCATAGGTTCGAGTCCTATATCGTCCACCAAAAGAAACACCACCCGAGAGGGTGGTGTTTCTTTTGGTGGGCAGGACTCGAACCCACTCAAATGCAAAATGCCGGTGGCATTTTGCGCAGCCAGTTCAAAAACTGGCTGCAACCATATGAATTTGCCCTAGGGGCAAATTCAGCAATCGAGTCCTATATCGTCCGACGGACCACCCGAGAGGGTGGTGTTTCTTTAATATGGTTCTATAATAAATGGGGACTCAAGTAAATTGCGGGGCGGCTGCCGGAAAGGGCGGTCGCCTTTTTGCAGCGATTCTGGAAATACATTGATTTTCCGAACGAATTTGCTATAATATAGGCAAGAGCTTTTGCCCGGCAGCAGGATGCAGCAAATTCTGCGCCGGATGAATTTGGAGGGGCCTATGAAACTGATCCACTGCGCCGACTTACACCTGGATTCCCCCATGGGGACCCACATGACTATGCAGCAGGCATCTGCGCGGAATACACAGATCACGGATTCGTTCCTGCGGCTGACGGACTTCGCGCGGGAAAACGGCGTCCGGGCGGTCATCATTGCAGGGGATCTGTTCGATGGAACCCGTGTCCGCAGCCGGACAGTGGACGAAATTCTCGCCGCCATGGAGCGGACACCGGAGGTTGACTACCTGTATCTTCCGGGAAATCATGACGGTGCAGCCAGAGCCTTTTCCGACCGGGTGCTGCCGGAGAATTTGAAGCAGTTTCCGACCGACTGGACCACCTTTTGTTACGAAAACGCGGCAATCTCCGGTGTGCAGCTCTGCGCGGACAATGGGGAAACCATTTATGAAAACGTTCCCCATGTTCCGGGCTGCGTCAATATTGCGGTGCTCCATGGCCAGGCAGGCACCGTCAGCGGGGAGAACCAAGTGAACCTGAATGCGCTCAAGGGCAGGGGAATCGACTATCTGGCTCTGGGCCATATCCATTCCTTCACCTTGCAGCCGCTGGACGAGAAAGGTGTCTACTGCTATTGCGGCTGCCTGGAGGGCCGGGGCTTTGATGAGTGCGGGGAGAAGGGCTTTGTACTGCTGGATGTGGACGGGAAAAACGTCCACCCCACGTTTGTGCCCTTTGCCAAATGCCGCCTGCACAGAGTGACTGTGGATGTTACCGGCCTGGATAACAATGCCCGGATCGCCCAGGCCATGAAGCGGGCTGCAGCGGAAATTCCCAAAGAGGATATGGTGGAATTTCTGCTGACGGGGAAGACGGACCCGGGGACGGACCTGTCTGTACCTTATTTGCAGGAGCTGGTGAAGGGAAAATTTGCCTTTACCAAGGTCAAGGATGAAACCGCCATGGCGCTGGATCCGGAGCAGTTCCAAAACGACATTTCTCTGAAAGGAATGTTTATCCGCATGGTGCTTTCGGAGGTGGAGAACGAGGAGGAGCGCGCAGCGATCATCCGCACGGGGCTGGAAGCGCTGGCAGGGGAGGAGATCGGGCTATGAAGCTATTGCGGTGCCATGTGGAGAATTTCGGCATTTTGTCCGACTTTGACCTTACGTTTACGGAGGGCCTCAATGTGCTCTGCCGGGAGAACGGTTTCGGAAAGAGCACCCTGGCGGCGTTTCTCAAGGCCATGTTTTATGGCTTGCCCAAAACCCGTGCCAAGGCGAGCGAACGCAAGCGCTATGACCCCTGGCAAGGGGGAAAATACGGCGGCTTTTTGGAATTTGAATACCGGGGAAACCAATACCGGGTGACCCGCTATTTTGGGAAGAAGGAGGATAGCTTTTCTCTGACGGACCTGACAAACCGCACGGAGAGCACCGCGTTTTCGGAAAACTTGGGAGAGGAGCTTTTTCAGTTGGACGGGGATTCCTTTGCCAGGAGCACCTTTGTTCCCCAGCTTTCCGACCGGGAGATCACGGCCACGACTTCCATTCGCGCGAAGCTGACCAACCTGGTGGAGGACACCAACGACTTGAACAATTTCGATACCGCCATGAAGAAATTGCAGGAATACCGCAAGAGCCTGAAACTCTTCAAGGGCGAGGGCGGCCGGACTGCCCAGCTGCGCCGGGAGTGCCGGGAGCTGGAAGCGTCCATTCACAGCGCGGCAGAGAAAAAGGAGCTGCTGGAAGCGGTTTGCCAACAAATTGACGCCCTGAACCGGGAGAAAAACGAAAAAACTGCGCAGCAGGCATTTCTGCGGGAGCAACTCCGGCAGGCCGATGCCCAGAAGGCGCTGCGCCTGCAGCAGGAAAATCTGGAGCGGCTGCGCGGGCAGGTTCGGGGGCGGGAGAAGGAACTTTTTGACCTGGACAGGCGATATCCGAAGGGATATCCGGCGCTGGAGGCGCTGCGTGCCCAGCAGGAAAATCTGACCAGAGCAGCCCACGCCCGGCAGCGGATCGAGCGCCGGGCCAATGCGGATGCTTCCGGCCTGTCGGAGGAAGAGAAAACACGGTTGGAGGCCTTGAACAGGCAATTCTCTCAGGGTATCCCCGGAGAAGAGGAGCTGGAAGCCTGGGAAAAGATGCGGCAGAAGCGGGATGCTCTGCTGGAAAGCCGGAATGCGGACTGCTTTTCGGCACGGGAACAGGCAGACTATCAGGCCTTGGCGAAAACCTTTGCCCAGGGCATCCCGGACGATGCGCAGATTCGGGAGGCCCAGCGGCGGTGCAGGCGCATCCAAGAGCTGCAAAATAGCCAAAGCACGGAAACGAAAGGACCCGGGAAAAAGCGTGACTTTTTATGGCTGATTTTCGGGCTGTTGTCTGCGATCCTGGGACTGCTGCTGAAAGTGACAATTCCCGGAATTTGCGCTATGGCGCTGGGTGTCGGGGCCCTGATTTGGACGATCGTTGACAGAATTCGAACATCCCGGGCAGCTGCGAACGACGTTGCGGAGCATGTCCGGGCGTTGGAGGAATTGCAGCGGCAGCTGAATGCTTTCTTGGGGCACTATGCGCTTGATGGAGCAACCCCGGAAGAAAGGTTGGCGGCATTGTTGGCGGACCGGCAGCGCTATCTGGAGCTGTCCGGACGAAAAGCGGACTGGGCAGATCGGTGCAGCCGGACGGAAACGCAGCTGCGGCAGGTGCAGTCTGATTTGCAGCAGATATTTGACCGCTTTTATCCCAACGAGTGCTATGACGATGCTTTCCTCAAAAAACTGCGGGAAGCATTGGAAACCTACCGGCGTTTGAACTGGCGCATTGCCGAGAATAGAAAAAGATGCGATATAGAGAATGCCCAGGACCGGCAGGAGGCCAAACAGGCTGTGGAAACGGTGCGGGATTTTCTGGAAGAGTATGACCTCATTGGAGATACGGAATCGGAATGCCTGGAAAGGATGGAGACAGACCTGCACCGCCGGAAGCTGCTCTGCGAGGAACTGGAAAATGCGAAAAATGCGCTGGATGACTTCCTGAAGAAAAACGGAGATGTGGGCCCGGCGCAGCAGAACGCTTTGCCGGAGGCAGAGGTGCTGGAGCAGCAGGAGCGGCTTACGCAGGCGCGTCTGGATGAACTGGAGCAGAAATTGCAGCAGGCCCGGGCACAGCGCAAAGTGCTGCAGGCAAGCGTGGAGTGCATCCCGGAATGGGAGGATCAGTTGGCAGTCCTGGAGGATGATCTTCGGGAGGCGGAGCGAAAGTGCGATCTGACGGATCGCACCATGGCCCTGCTGGAAAAGGCCAAGGACGCTCTGGCAAACAGCTATATGGACAAAATCGAGCAGGGGTTCCGCAGCTATACCCAGCAGCTTTTTCCCCGGCAGCTGGGCAGCGTGATGGTGGACAAGGATCTGCAGCCCCATATCGATGTCCGGGGGGCGGCCCGAGAGGTGGAGAGCTTCAGCGCAGGGCTAGCCGACAGCATCCTGCTGTGTATGCGTCTGGCGCTGGTGGATGCGCTGTTTGGCGAGGAGACTCCCTTCCTGATTTTGGATGACCCCTTTGTAAACCTGGACGATGAGCATACCCGGCGGGCGCTGGCGATGCTGCAGGAAATGGCGGAAACACACCAGATTCTGTATCTGGTGTGCAATACCGGTAGAGTGTAAAAAAGGAGTGAATGGCATGAACGATAGTCTGTGCAATGATTGGTTTTTCACGGAACATTGCGATGATGCTTTTTTGCGGGGAGAACCGGCAGAGGCGGAGCGCGTCCGGCTGCCCCACACCTGCCGGGAGCTGCCCCTGCACTATGCTGCCCCCAAGGACTATGAAATGGTCTGCGGCTACAGGCGGTATTTTGCGGCGCCGGAGTCTGGGGATAGGCTGTTTCTGCGGTTTGACGGTGCGGCCCACCAGGCGGAGGTATTTGTCAACGGAAAGAAGGCCGGGGAACACCGGGGCGGCTATACGGCCTTTACCCTGGAAATCACGGACCTGGTGCACCCCGGAGAGGGAAATCTCCTGTCTGTCCGCCTGGACACCCGGGAGGATCCGACGCTGCCGCCCTTCGGCTTTGTCATTGATTATCTCACCTATGGCGGGCTGTACCGGGAGGTCTGGCTGGAAACCTCCGCCCAATGCCGAATGGAGGAGCTGTTTGTATATACCCCGTCTTTGACGGAGGCCGACATCAGCTTAAAGCTGGACCGGCCCCGGGAAAATGGACAGCTGCGCCTGTCTTTGCAGAATCCTGCCGGGGAGACCGTGGAAACCAAACTCCTTTCCCAGACGGCGGAGATCCACGCGCGCATTTCCCTGCCGGATGCGGCAGCCTGGACACCGGAAACACCGGTGCTCTATGCCTGCATGGCGGAGCTGCTGGATGAAAAGGGGCAGACGCTGGATGTGTGCCAAACCCGTTTCGGCTTCCGCACGGCGGTTTTTCAGGCGGACGGCTTCTATCTGAACGGGAAAAAGACCTTTCTGCGGGGTCTGAACCGGCATCAAAGCTACCCGTATATCGGCTATGCCGCCCCGGAGCGCTTGCAGCGGGAGGATGCCCGCATCCTGAAGCAGGAGTTGGGCTGCAATGCCGTGCGCACCAGCCACTATCCCCAGAGCCAGCATTTTCTGGATGCCTGTGATGAAATGGGCCTTCTTGTCTTCACGGAGCTGCCCGGCTGGCAGCACATCGGCGACGCAGCCTGGAAGGACCTGGCATGCCATATGCTGGAGGAGATGATTTTGCAATACCGGAATCATCCCAGTATTGTCCTGTGGGGGGTACGCATCAATGAAAGCCAGGATGACGACCCCTTCTATACCAGAACAAATGCCATTGCCCACGCTTTGGATCCCAGCCGGGCCACCTCCGGCGTCCGGTATCTGGAAAAGAGCAGCCTTTTGGAGGATGTGTACGCCTTTAACGACTTTTCCCATACGGGAAACAACCCCGGCGTAAAGCGGAAAAAGGACGTTATGCGGGAACGGGACAAGCCATTGCTGATCTCTGAGTGCAATGGCCATATGTACCCCACAAAGCCCTTTGACGATTGGCCCCACCGGCAGGAGCATGCGCTGCGCCACGCCCGGGTGCTGAACGCGGCCTATGCAGACGGCGAGCACGTGGGCTGCTTCGGCTGGTGTATGTTCGACTACGCCACCCACAAGGATTTTGGTTCCGGGGACCGTATCTGCTATCATGGCGTTCTGGACAGCTTCCGCAATCCCAAGCTGGCGGCAGCGGTCTATGCCTCTCAGGCAGAGACACCGGTGCTGGCGGTTAGCTCCTCCATGGACATCGGCGACTATCCGGCGGGACAGGTGGGCACGGTCTATGTCTTCTCCAATGCCCAGCGGGTGGAGCTCTATAAGAACGATGTGTATGTGACAACCTTGAAACCCAGCCCCTGGACGGCGCTGCCCCATCCACCCCTGTGTGTAGACGACACCATCGGCGAGCTTTTGGAAACCCAGGAGCACTTTGAAAAGTCCAAGGCGGATGCCCTGCGGGACTGCCTGCTTGCCGCCGGAAAATACGGTCTGGCTGGGCTGCCGTTGCGTAAGAAGCTGAAAATGGCCCGGTGCATGGTCCGCTACAAGATGAAATTTTCCGATGGAGTGGACCTCTACGGAAAGTATGTGGGCAACTGGGGCGGCGAGGCCACCCGTTGGCGGTTTGACGCGAAGGACGGGGAGAAGACCGTTGCTTCCGTGACCATGAGCCCCGGCGGCAAGCTCCATCTGGAGGTCCGCGCCTCTGGGGGGGAGCTGACAGAGGGGGCTTCCTACGATATGGCAGCGGTCCGGGTCCGCATTCTGGACGAGAACGGCAATGTGGCACCCTATGCCCAGCTGCCTCTGCAATATACCCTGGAGGGACCGGCCCAGCTGGTGGGTCCCGGCATCCAGACTGCCGAGGGCGGCATGGGCGGTACTTACCTGCGCACGGTGGGCGCAGCCGGACAGGCGAAGCTGACCGTTAGCGCCCCGGGCTGCGAAAGTGTCAGCGTTGTCTTTGAAATCGAAAAGGAGGAAGGCTAAATGGAACAGTTTCTAACATTTTGCGCCGGAACGGACGCCGGAAGCCTGGAAGGAACGGCGGCTTTTTCCCCGGACTGCGGCGTGCTCCGCATCCGGGCGGCGCTCCCGGCAGGAATTTTGGCGGATGCCCAGGCAGAGCTGCCCTGGGCCATGGAGGAGACGGAAAGGCTCTTCATGAACGGCTACCAGACCTGGACCCACTGCCCGGAGCTGGGAAAGCAGGATAAGCTCCGGGGCCTGGACGGTGTGCCTGGGTTTATCCGGAAGCATTATGGCCTGGACCGCTACGGGGACTACTTTTTCGTGCCCTACAGCGGAAAAAAGGGCCAAAGCCACGGCTTTTCCTATTGCTATTTCCGCAAAGGAGATACCTACCGCCTGATCGGCTCCCTGGATGAAACCCCCGGCTACACCATCTTCGGCTACGATGCCCAGGCAGGGAAGCTGACCGTCCGCCGGGACTGCGCGGGAGTCCGCCATCCGGGCGGAGAATTCCCGGCCTTTGCCCTGTTCTTCGCCCAGGGCAGTGAGAGACAGGTGTTCGATGCCTGGTTCGCGGCCATGTGCTGCACGGCAAGACCGGCCCCCAGGCTGACGGGCTATTCCAGCTGGTACAATCGCTACCAGAATATCAGTGCCGCCTCCGTGGCGGAGGACCTGGAGGGCTACCGGCAGGTGCTGCCCAAAGGGAGTCTATTCCAGATTGACGACGGCTGGGAACCCTTTGTGGGAGACTGGATGGAAACGGATCCGAAGAAATTCCCGGATGGCCTCGCCCCTTTCGTGGAGAAGAGCCACGAGAGCGGCCTGCTGGCTGGGCTGTGGCTGGCCCCCTTTGTGTGCGAGACAAAGTCTAAAATCTACCGGGAGCACCCGGACTGGCTGCTGAAAACCGATGGGCAACCTTGGTACTGCGGCTGCAATTGGAGCGGCTTCTATGCGCTGGATATCGACAATCCCCAGGTGCAGGACTATCTCCGGCGGGTTTTTGAACGGGTCTTTGACACGTGGCATTTTGATCTTGTGAAGCTGGATTTCCTCTATGCCGTGGCCCCCTTTGGAAACGAGCGGGAGTCCAGGGCCGCCAGAATGGGCCGGGCCATGAAGCTGCTGCGGCAGTGGTGCGGGAACAAGCTGATCCTCGGCTGCGGCGTACCGCTGATGCCCTGCTTCGGGGTAGTGGACTATTGCCGCATCGGCTGCGATGTGAGCCTCAGTTGGGACGACAAGTGGTTCATGCGGCTGCTCCACCGGGAGCGGGTCTCCACCAGGCAGTCCATCGACAATACGGTTTTCCGCCGCCAGCTCAACGGCCGGGCCTTTGGAAATGACCCGGATGTGTTCCTGCTGCGGGAGGAGAACTGCCGGCTGACGCCGGAGGAAAAGGACAAGCTGAGCACAGCCAATGCGCTGTTTGGCAATATCCTGCTCTGCTCAGACAATCCCGCCAACTACAGCCCGGAGACAATGGCGAAATTCGCCCGGGTTCAGCGCATCTTTGCCCAGGCGGAAGAGGCGGAAGTTCAGGCAGATGGCGGCATTCAGCTCACCTATTGGCTGGACGGCCAAGAGGAAAAGCAGGCAATTCGGTAACGCTGGGGCTGTTGAAGCCCTGTGGACAATACAACAGGAGTATGAATACGCTGAAAAAATCACCCAGACAGCAGGCCGCACCCGGTTGGGGGACTTTGCGCCTATGTTTGCCCACCTGAATGATGATGTGCTCTTCGGTGAGGTCTGGAAAACAACGGCACCCTGAATTTGAACGGCTACACCATTATGCTGGCGGATGGGACGGTTTTGCGGTAAACGAATATAAGAAAAGACGGGGCTGTTAGAAAAGTATGTCGCTGCGAACCAGTGACCGATGTCACTACTCCGCGCTAAGAGCCGGCTTCGCCGGTTGCGCTATGTACGTGACTGCGG
>QWCE01001200.1_pt1 | contig 41560 bp, 41 predicted proteins | sample 1972531 | NCBI WGS metagenome assembly QWCE01 (sample SAMN09866716, study PRJNA288562) | Human gut metagenome isolate term4_stool, whole genome shotgun sequencing... | reverse complement strand
TTGAACAAAGTGAAAACCAGCGCCTTGAGACGCTGGTTGGTATCACTCGGGCTTATAGCCCGTGATCAAACCACCCGTTTGACGGGTGGTTATGATTTTCCTAATTTTAACTAAAATAAAAAGGACTTAATTTATTTTAAGTCCTTTTAAGATTTAAACTAGTCTAAAAAATTGTAAGTCTAGTTTCATATTTATAATGATTTTATTAGTCTCTCGTACTCTTCTATTAATTCTACTGGTATTACAAAATTAAAATATCCTCCTGATTTTGACAGAAATAGGTACATTATACCTAGACTTGTGAATTTTTTCATGTTTATGTAGACATTTTCGTCTGTGTAGTCTACTGCTCCATTGTAGAAATCGTAAAAGGATTTATGCTCTTTTTCTGTAAAATTCATAAGTGTGTTCTTAAATTCTGACAAAATCACTTTATGAATTTCATCTATTTCTTCTCTATCCCCGAGACTGCTTAGGTCCAAATCATAGGATGATGCTATGAGCTTTCTTTGGTCCTGGTCTAAATTTTCTATAATGGGGTATAATTTATCAATAGGTAGCTTGTTAATGCTTTCGACTTTAAATAGTTTTAATAAAAAATCGCTCATAATTCACCTCGTATTTATTATACATGAAATGAGCGAAGGGAGGAAATATGTCTAGTATAAAAAAATTAAGTGATGGTGTTTATTGTAAAATTATTCCTCTTAGGGGCAACCCTTTAAAGAGTATTAATATTTACATGGTCAAGTCTAAGGGCGAGGCAATGATCGTGGATACTGGTTTTAATACAGAGGAAATAAGGAATGAAATGCTTTCTTTTATAAAGGAAATGGATGTAGATCTCAATAAAACAATTTTATTTTTAACTCATCTTCATTCAGATCACACAGGTCTTGCTTCTTGGTTTTCAGAAGAACTTGGAGTTGATATTTATATGGGAGATATTGACTATCGAATGATGTCTTCTTTTGCAAATGCCGATTCAAAGAGATGGAAGGAAGTTATGGAGATAGCTCACATTGAAGGTCTTGATGAAGATAATTTAAAAATAGAAGAACACGCAGGTTTTCGCTATAGACCAAAAAAAGAATTCCCATATATTTCTTTTAACCCAAATTATGTCTTAAAGGTGGGAGATTTTACTTTTAAGGGCATGGATTTTTCTGGTCACACTCCAGGAATGGTTGGTCTTTATGAAGAAGAAAGAAAGATTTTATTCTGTGGCGACCACCTTTTAGGTGATATAACTCCAAATATCACTTTTTGGAATTTTACTGTTGGGGATAGTCTTGGAAGATATCTTATAAATATTGAAAAATTAAGAGAACTTCCTATTGAGCATTTGTATTCATCACACAGGGCCTTAATAGAAGATATTCCAAAGAGAATTGATGAATTAAAAAATCACCACAAACATAGAGTTGATGAAGCCTTAAAAACTTTGAAGGAAAAAGGAAAATGCACTGTTCGTGACATTGCAATGAACATGTCTTGGGATATGAGGGCTAAGGATTTTTCTGAATTTCCAAATACACAAAAGTTTTTTGCAGCAGGTGAAGCTCATGCTCATTTAGAGTATCTTAGAGCAGAAGGAAAAGCTGATTATGTTAAGGACCAAGAGGGTGTTTTGGGGTACTATGCAAAATAATTTGCATTTGATTTAAAAACTAAGAAGACATAAAATGTTTATAGTATAAATATTTATTAAAAATAAGAGCTGGAGTGAATAATGGAAAATTTAGTTTGTAAATACAAAGATAAAACTTTAGAAAGCGGCAAAGAAACAATATTGTGTGGAATTGTCAACGTGACGCCAGATTCATTTTCTGATGGTGGATTGTGGTATGGAAAAGACAAGGCAGTTAATAGAGCACTTGAACTAATTGAAGCTGGTGCTGGCATGATAGACATTGGTGGAGAATCAACTAGACCTGGTTCTACTTATGTAGATATCAAAGAAGAGATCGAAAGAGTTGTGCCAGTTATAAAGGAATTAAAGACTAAGACTGATATTCCTCTTTCTATTGACACATGGAAAGCTGACGTAGCAAAAGTAGCTATTGAAGCAGGTGTTGATTTTGTAAATGACATAACAGGTTTTATGGGAGATCCTAAAATGGCAGAAGTTGTGGGAAGAAGTAATGTGGGTGCAATTTTAATGTTTAATCCAAAAATAGCAAGACCAAATCACAAGTCATCTGCCAACTTTCCACCTTTTGGAGGAGAAGGAGCTTTCACAGAAGAAGAATTAAAATCCTTTGAAGACATGGATATAGTTGAAGTTATGAAAGCATATCTTACAAAATCACTAGAACGTGCAGAAAAAAATGGCATTGAAAGAGAAAGGATAATGCTTGACCCAGGCATTGGATTTGCTCTTACAAAAAAAGAAAACTTAAAATTAATTGACAAAATAGATCTTATAAGAGAAATGGGATGTTTCACATTTTTAGGTGTTTCAAGAAAGAGATTTATAACAAATATTTTAAGTCAAAACAATATTGACGCTGATGGCAACAATGAAGAAGGATTTGAAAATAGAGACGAAGCATCAGCTGCACTTACAACTATCGCAGCTTACAAGGGAGTAGAAGTTTTAAGAGTTCACACAATGAAGCATCACTTAATAGCAAAACTCGTTGCTGACTCTGTTAGACTAAACCAAGTAATAGAAGATGTAAATTTTAAAGCATATTCACTTTAAATTAATTTTCATAAGATATATAATATTATTTAGTAATAACAAAGGGGGACATTATGTCATTAATAGAAGAATTAAAAGGAAAAGTAAGACAAGCAAAACCAGAAATAGTATTTCCAGAAGGCGATGACTCAAGAATTTTAAGAGCAGCTATTAGACTAAATAATGATGGAGATATTAAACCAATAGTTCTTGGAAACAAAGAAGAACTTCAAGCTCTTGCAGAAAAAGAAGGCGTAGAACTTGGAAATCTTGAAATTCTAGATCCAGCTAACTATGAAGGAAAAGAAGAAATGGTTAAAGCTTTTGTTGAAAGAAGAAAAGGAAAAGCAACAGAAGCACAAGCAGAAGAAATCCTAAAAGATCACAACTATTTCGGCACAATGCTTATCTACATGGGAAAAGCAAAAGGACTTGTATCAGGTGCAGCACACACAACTGCAGATACAGTTAGACCAGCACTTCAAATTATAAAAACAAAAGAAGGATATAAGAGATGTTCTGGAGCATTTATCATGCTAAGAGATGAAGAAATGTATCTAATGGCTGACTGTGCAATTAACATTGACCTAGACAAAGAAGGACTTGCAGAAGTTGCAGTAGTATCAAACGAAACAGCAAGACAATTTGGCATGGATCCAAAGATTGCAATGCTTTCATTCTCAACTAAGGGATCAGCGTCTCACGAAAGAGTAACAATGGTAGCAGAAGCAACAGAAATTGCAAAAGAAAAAAATCCAGAAATGGCAATAGATGGAGAACTTCAATTTGACGCAGCATTTGTAGAATCAGTAGCAAATAAAAAAGCACCAGGTTCAGAAGTTGCAGGTCACGCAAATGTATTTGTATTCCCTAACATTGAAGCAGGTAATATTGGATACAAGATTGCACAAAGATTTGGTGGATTTGAAGCAATAGGACCTATCCTTCAAGGACTTAATGCCCCAGTAAACGACCTTTCTCGTGGTTGCTCAGAAGACGAAGTATATTCACTAGCAATCATAACAGCAGCACAAGCAGTTCTTTAATAAATTTTGACTTAAAGACTTCCTTAGGGGAGTCTTTATTTTTTTGCTCTTAATATATATAATGATGTCAAATAAATTTTAATGAAAAAAGTAGGTTGTAAATATATGGAAAATAGAAAGTGGAAGATTTTTTTAGTTGAAGATGACAAAGTAATTGCAGAAGAAATAGAAAGGCACCTCAAGTTTTGGAATTATGAAATAAAAATAGCAGAGGACTTTCAAAATATTTTTGATGACTTTAAAAACTTTCATCCTGATTTAGTTTTAATGGATGTAAGTCTTCCCTTTTACAATGGCTATCATTGGTGCAAAATTATTAGAAAAAATTCTAAAGTTCCAATTTTATTTATTTCAGCTGCTGATGAAAACTTAAATTTGATAATGGCAATGGACCTTGGAGCAGATGATTATTTGACTAAGCCCTTTGAACTAGAGCTGCTACAAATAAAAATAAGAGCCTTACTTAGAAGAGCTTACGAATATGTTGAGACAAAGAATATTATTTACAAAGACATAAGGCTTAACTGCGACAACATGATTATATCGAGAGAAAATGAAGAAAGGGAACTTACGAAAAATGAATTTAAAATTTTAGAAATTCTCTTGGAAAGACCAGGTAAAGTTGTTAATAGAGATGAAATTATTGATAAAATTTGGCAAACGGACTCTTATATTGACGATAACACCTTAACAGTAAATGTAATGCGTCTCAGGAAAAAGCTAGAAGAGATAAATATTTTTGATCTCATAAAAACTAAAAAAGGAGTAGGCTATTATGTACCAGCTGCCAATTAAAAAATTTTTAAAAAGAGAAAAATTCACAATAATTTTTGGGATTTTTATATTTTTTTATATTCTTGGAGTATATTTAATTTTTGATTTTGAAAGAGAAAAATCTTTTTATATATCTTTTTTATATCTATTTTTATTTTTTATATACCTGATTTTTCTTTACTTTAAAAGAGACAGAAATTACAGAGAAGAAATTGCTCTTTTAAATCAAAAAAATTACAAAAAAATTTTAGAAATAAAGGATTCTCCATTATCACAAGCTCTTTATAAAAGCGTAGAAGAAAATAAAAAATTTAGAGATAGTGAAGAAAAGAGAAGAGCTGATGTAAAAAGTTATTTGACCATTTGGACTCATCAAATAAAATCTCCAATATTTGCACTAAAACTTTTACTCAAAAAAGATGAAATAAATAAAATAGAATGTGAGAAAGAAATTTTTGAAATAGAAGAATATGTGGGAAATATTTTAGGCTATGCAAGGCTAAATGCAGACAGCACAGATTATGTCTTTGGCAAGTATAATTTAGATGAAATTATTAGGGGAGCAATCAGAAAATATTCAATTCAGTTTATTGGAAAAAATAATAGTCTGGACTTTTTTGAAACTAAGAAAATAATTTTAACTGATGCCAAGTGGTTTTCTTTTTTATTGGAACAAATTATTTCTAATGCAATAAAGTACACGCAAAATGGAAGAGTGGCAATTTATTTAAAAAAAGATGAACTCGTAATTGAGGATAATGGAATTGGGATTATGCCAGAAGATTTACCGAGAATTTTTGATGCAGGTTACACTGGTTACAATGGTAGATTGGAGAAGAAGTCAACGGGACTGGGACTTAACCTTTCAAAAAATATTGGGAAGTCTTTAAGAGTGACACTAAGATGTGAGTCAGAGCCAAATATTGGCACAAAGATGTATATAAATTTAAAAAATATCTTGGATTAGGGTGCTGGGCACTCTTTTTTTATATCTTACAAAAATGTCACATTAAAGCTTAGTTTGTAATGTAAATAAAAGGATTTATTTTATTGCACAATTTATAATGTAGGTAGAAGGTGAGAAAATGGTAAAGAAAATTTTTAAGGGAATTCTAATTTTTTTAGTAGCTCTTATTTTGCTTGTAGTGTTTGGAGATTTTTTGTGGATTAATCTTCCAAAGTTAAGTGCAAGAAAAAATATATCTGACATAGAAGACTATGGCAAAATGGTAAGCCAAATAAAATTAGATGACAATATAAAAGTTGTTGGACTTGGCGAAGCGACACACGGCAATTCTGACTTTCAAGATTTAAAATTAGAAGTTTTAAAGACTTTAGTTGAAAAAAATAATTTAAAGAACTTTGCTATCGAAGCTGATTTTGGCGAAGGCATGATTATAAATAATTACATTCATGGGAACAAAAAAGATGAAAATATTTCGAGAATTTTTTCTTTTAATATTTATCACACAAAGAATATGAATGATCTCATAAATTATATGTTTGACTATAATCAAAAAGTAAATGATGAGGACAAACTTTCTTTTTACGGCTTTGACATGCAAAATCCAGAAAAATCTATGGAATTAATTTTAGATTTTTGCAAGGAAAATAATATTTTAAAAGAAAAAGACTTGGAAAAAGAATTTTCTTTTATTAAAGATGAAAAATTTAAGATTTCACAGATAAAAGATAAGGAAGATTTGCTGTTAGAGATAAAAGCTCACGCAGACGCATTATCTTCTCCTAATGCAAAAATAGTTTCAAGAGCTCTTACAAATGTATTATATAGCTTAAAATATTATGAATTAGATTTTAATGATTATGCAAAAGTAAACAATGTGAGAGATAAATTTATGGCTGAGAACGTTAAGTGGATAAGTGATTTTGAAAAATCAAAAGGAAATGATTTGCTCTTAATTTCTGGTCACAATGGTCATCTTTCTAAAAGTGAAAAATTTTATGAGCCAATGGGCTCTCACTTAAAGAAAATATTTGGAGAAAAATATTTTATTATTGGAACTGACTTTTATAAGGGCATTGTAAATATTAATGAAATTGGTCCAGATAATAAGAGGGCAAACCATGCCTTTGTATCTGCTGATCCACTTGCCTACAGTGCGAGAAAATTTAAGGGGAAATATTATTTAGATTTCACAAAAGTTAAAGATGGAGAAACTTTTGAACTTATAAATAAAGAGATTAACATGGGAAGTTTGGGCGAAGGATACTCTGCCCTTATGAAATTTATGCCAAGGACTTATAGGGTAAAGGAAGTTCCAAAGAATTTATATGATGCAATGATTTTTGTTTATTATGCAAAACCAATTGCTGTGATTTATGAAGATTAGTTTTAAAGAGGTGTAAGATGTTAGAAGTTCAAAATATAAAAAAGATATATAGAAGTCGCTTTGGTAAAAATGACCTTGAGGCATTAAAGTCAATTAATTTTACTGTTGAAGAGAAAGAATATATTGCCATAATGGGAGAGTCTGGAAGTGGAAAGACAACTTTATTAAATATATTGGCACTCCTTGACAGACCAAGTTCAGGAAAAGTTATTTTAAGGGGCAAAGATTTGTCAGAAATAAAGGACAGCCAAATGGCAAAATTCAGAAGAGAAAATTTTGGATTTGTTTTTCAAGATTTTAATCTTCTTGATACCTTCACTGTTAAAGAAAATATTTTATTGCCCTTAGTATTAGCAGATGAGAAAGTCTCAACAATGGAAAAAAAGTTATCAGAGGTTGCAGCAAAATTAAATATTCATGATTTATTAAATAAATATCCCTACGAAATAAGTGGTGGTCAAAAACAAAGAGTAGCAATCGCTAGGGCACTTATAACAAAACCAGAGATGCTTTTTGCAGATGAGCCTACAGGTGCGCTTGATAGCAACAGTACGAGAGAACTTTTAAAAGTTTTTAAAGAATTAAATCTTGAGGGGCAGACAATTTTAATGGTTACACATTCTATTATGGCAGCCTCTGAAGCAAATCGAGTTTTATTTATAAAAGATGGAAAGATTTATCATCAACTTTATAAAGGAAATTTAGAAAGTTTTGATATGCAAAAGAAAATTGCAGACACAATGCAAATGTTACAAAGGAGCTATGAAGATGAAATCACTTTATAGGAATCTTGCACTGTCTGGTATAAAGAGGAATAAAAATATTTTTATGCCATTTATTGGAACTATAATTTTTCTAATTGTACTTAATTCAATTTGTTTAAGTCTTGTCTTAGATAAATCGCTTGAAGGAGCAAGTGGAATGGAAACAATGAAGATCTTTCTATTTTATGGAGTTGTAGTTTTATCAATTTTTTCACTTATAATGCTCTCTTCAGTGTATTCTTTTATTCAAAAGAGAAAATTAAAGGAGCAAGGACTTTATTTAATACTTGGACTTGAGAAAAGGCATCTGCGAATAATTTTATTTTGGGAAATAATTTATATTATTATTTTTTCCATCATTCCAGCAAGTATTTTTAGTCTTGTTTTATATAAACTTTCCCTTGGAATTTTTGTGAAGCTGACAAATATTTCAATAAATATATTTGAGGGTGGAATTTTTAATAATATTTTAGCAGTAGCCATCATAGCTTTAATATTTATTGCAATATTGATTTTTGTATTTGCAATTCAAATTTTTAAGATGAGAAATTATTCTCCAATTGATTTAGTAAATGAATCCAAGGCAGGAGATAAGAAAAATAAATTCACAAAAGTAGTTGCCTTATTAGGAATAATTTTTATTGCGTCAGGTTATGCAATTAGTTTGACAACAAAAAATCCAATGGAAGCCTTTATAAAATTTTTCTTAGCCGTTTTGCTTGTAATAATAGGAACTTATTGTGCCTTTTCTGTTATTGTAAGTTTAATTTTAGAAATAATAAAAAACAAAAAAAATTTATATTACAAAAAAGATAATTTCTTTGCAATATCAGGGCTTTTGTATAGAGTGAAAAATAATTCAAGGTCCCTGGCGAGTATTGCCATACTTTCGACAGCTTTTACTGTGGTTCTAACTTCGGGAATAAGTTTATATGTAGGAATAGATGATGTGGTAAATAGATTGTTTCCATCAGATTACACAATAGAGATAGAGGATAATTCTATAACGATAAATAACTTGGAAGAATATAGAAATAAGGTAAATAAATATCTTGATGAAAATGAATTTAATGCTAAACCATATACTACAATGGAATGGAATGTTCCACTTTTAAAGACGGATAGTGGAGTTGAATCTTTAAAAAGTGAAGATATAGATAAGGCGGCATTTAAAAATAATTTAGTTGACCTACAAGTTATTTATACAAGAGATAGCAATTTGAAATTTGATGATGCAGATATACTATATTTTGAAGACGAGGGAATAAAAGATTGGATTGGAAAATTAGATTTTAAAGCAAAAAGCATAATGGAAGAAGAAAATGACGTACCCATTGAGAATGTAATAACTGTATTTGAAAAGAATAAAATATTTGTAAAAGATTACAAAATTGCAGAAGAGATAATTAAAAAGTATGAAGTGAAAGGTTCTAATATATTTAGCATAGAGCCATTAGTGAAGACAACGATTAATGGAGTAAATGAAGAAAACTTTGCAGAAAGTCTTAGAGAAAACATAAATAAGATAAAAGTAAATGAAAATCAAAAAATAAAAGTTATAGATAGGAGCGAAACCAAGATAGAATTTTTGAGAATGTATGGTGTAATATTTTTTGTTGGCTTAATACTATCTTTAGCATTTTTAGTTACAATGGGGCTTTCAATATATTATAAAGAACTAACAGAAGGCTATGAGGATGTAGAAAGATTTAGAATTTTAAAAAAGCTTGGTCTTGGAGATATTGAGGCAGAAAGAAGTATAAAGAAACAAATGGCTATACTTTTATTTTTGCCAATAATTTTTTGCATAGTTCACACATCTTTTGCATTTCCAAGCTTAAAAAATTTGCTAATGATAATTGGGCTTATGAATATAAAATTATTCATAAAGTCGATGATTCTTGTGATTTTGATTTATATAATTATTTATCTTGGTATATACAAATTCACAGAAAAAGTTTATGCAAATATAGTTTTAGAAAAATAAAGATTCTTCTTGATTCATGTAACACAATGTAATACAATTGGCTTAGAGGTGATGGTATGAAAACTGTATCTGTAAGACTTAATGCTGAAGAGGAGAGAGCTTTTACTGCTTATGCTGATCTTATGGGCGAACCTCTTTCTACTCTTTTTAAAAAATTAATGGAAGAGAAACTTGAAGATGAATTTGACATGAAGGTGGCAGAAGACTTTCTTGATAGAGAAGCTAAGGGCGAAGTTGAATATATTACTCATGAAGAGTTGATGAAGGAACTAGACTTCTGATATGTATGATTTAATTTATGATAAAAAATATTTAAAAAGTTTAAAAAAGTTAGACATACAAGCTCAAAAAATTATAAGTAACTGGGTAGAAAATAATTTACTAAATTGTGAAGATCCTAGATTTTTTGGAAAACCCTTCACAAGAAATTTCAAGGGAGTTTGGAGATATAGGATAGGCTCTTATAGGCTTCTTGCAAAAATAGACGACGAAAAATTAATTATTTTCGCCATAGATGTGGGACATAGAAGAAATATTTACTCGTAAGACTTCCTTAGGGGAGTCTTTATTTTTTGCTCTGGAAATAAATGAACTTAGAAAATAAAAAGAATTATTAATAAAAAATTAAATACAAAATAAAAAACTCCATAGATTTTATTCTAAGGAGTTTTGTTTTACATTAGTGTTAAAGCATATTTTATTCCAATTCCAATTACTGCTCCAAGGCCTATTAGTTTAAATAGGTCTACTTTTTTTAGGTAGAGGATGAAGCCAACTACAAAGGATACTAGTGCTGCAAGGCTAATTCCTGATAGTTTTAGTCCTTCGGGGAAGACTGATGACTGAAATAGTTTTAGAGTTGTTATAAAAATTAATGATACAACTCCTGCTTTTATGCCAAGTAGGGAGTAGTCCATGATTTTAAATTTTTTGCCCTTGCTAAAGAGAAAGTATCCCAATATCATCATCAAAATAAATTGTGGAAGGACAAGTCCAGTTGTTGCAACAATTGATCCTATTATTCCATTTACACTTTGCCCAACAAAGGTTGCTGAATTTATAGCTATTGGTCCTGGAGTCATTTGTGATATTGATATTAAGTCTATAAATTCTCTTGTTGAAATCCAAGCATTTTCTTCTACAACGTATTTTGAAATTAGGGGTATTACTGCGTAACCGCCACCAAAGGCAAAGCATCCGATTTTAAAGAAAATTAAAAATAAATTAAGCATTTTTGTATCTCTCCATAACGCTAAAATAAGATATTCCTGCTAGTGCACAGAATAGAATTATTAGTCCTGTGTTTATTTCTGTGAAAAATGCAACTAAGAAGACAAGAATTATCATAGCAAGGCTAAATCGTGGGTTTTTCTTGTAAGATGAAATTCCCATACGAACTACTGTTATAAATAGAACTGCAGAAATTATTCCGCTTATGCCTTCTAGGGCTGCATTTATAAAAAAGTTTGATTTAAATTCTTGGTAGAAGTTTGAAATCACAGATAAAATTATTAAACAAGGAAGGGATGATGCAATAAGGCAAGTTATTGCCCCAATGGGTCCTCTCAAATAGTAACCTGTTAAAACTGAACATGAGATTGCCATAGCACCAGGTCCACCTTGTGATATTGCAACTATATCCATCATCTGGTCTTCTTCGATTAATTCTAAATCTGAGACAAAGATGTCCTTTATAACGGGGACAATTGTATATCCTCCTCCAAAGGTTATGGCATTTATTTTAAAAAATGTTAAAAACAATTTAAAAAGAGAAATTTTTTTCATGAAATCACCGCCTTAAATTATAGCATAAAAATGAAAATTTAAACAAATTCGTGTATAATCTAGGTAAGGAGTGATGAGATGAAGATGGGAATTATAGGCCTTGGCAACATGGGTTCTGCCATGGCACATGGTCTTTTAAATAATGATATAGAAACTTATCTTTTTGACATGGATAAGGATAAGAGAGAAGCTTTTAAGGATTTTAAAAAGGCAAATATTATGGAGTCAGAAAATGATGTTGTAAAAAATTCTGATGCAATTATTTTTACAATTAAACCCTTTGTTTATGCTGAAGTTTTAGAAAAAATAAAGAAAGATGTAGAAAATCAAATTATTATTTCAGTTACTTCAGCCTTTGATCTTAAAAAACTTGAAGAAATTTTGCCTGGTAAAAAACTTATGATGGCTCTGCCAAATACACCTGCAAAGATTTTATCTTCAATGACAGGTATTTGTCCTGGAAAAAATATTTCAGAGGAAGAAGTAAAAGAAATAAGAGAAGTTTTATCAAACTTTGGACAAACTGAAATTATTGAAGAAAAGAATATTAAAATTTATGAAGCAGTTTCTGGTTGTATGCCAGCTTATGTTTACATGTATATTGAAGCAGCAGCTGATGCAGCGGTTTCTTATGGAATGCAAAGGGATATGGCTTATAGAGTTATTTCGCAAGCAGTGGCAGGTTCTGCAAAGATGGTAAGAGAATCTGGACTTCACCCAGGAGAATTAAAGGATCAGGTTACAACACCAGCAGGAACAACTATTAAGGGAGTAAAATCTTTAGAAAAGGATGGTTTTAGGTCTGCAATTATAAATGCAGTGGATTCTATAATGAACAAATAGGAGGTCATTATGAAAGATTTATTGGTATTTTTGGCAGAAGGTTTTGAAGAAATTGAAGCTCTAACAATTGTTGATGTTTTAAGAAGAGCGGATTTAAAAGTAGATACAGTATCAATTAAGGATAGACCAGAAGTAAAGGGCGCTCACGATATAAAGGTATTTGCTGATAAGATTTTTGATGAAATTAATATTGAAGATTATAGAGCTATGTACATACCAGGAGGTCAACCTGGTGCTACAAATCTAATGAACGACAAAAGAGTCCTAGAATGTGCCAATGTCTATAATGATGAAGAGAAAAATGTAGTTGCAATTTGTGCTGGTCCACAAGTTCTTGATGCTGCTGGTTTATTAAAGGATAAAAAGTTCACTTGCTATCCTGGAGTAGAAAATAGGTTAAAAGTAAAAGATCCTGTGGATGAAGCAATTGTTGAAGATAATAATATTATAACTGCTATGGGTCCAGCTCTTGCTATTCTTCTTGGTGTAAAGTTAGTTGAAGTATTAGGATCCAAGGAAAAGGCAGAAGAAGTTGCAGAAGCTTTACTTCTTCCAGAACTTAAAAAATTTATTTAAATTAATTTAAATATAAGCTAGAAAATGTGCCAGATGATACTGGTGCATTTTTTTGTATATAAATTCTAAATTAGCAATGGTATTTAACTCTTTTCTTTTCCTTTTATTACTAATCTACTAGTGTTATAATGATTGTAACTGAGGAAATCTGTTTGAAGTGGGCTTTTAGCCTATTTTTATTTATAATTAAATTTTTTGGAGGATAAATGCTCGCAAAACTTATTTTAAAAAGGGGAAAGAGTGCCTATGGTTATGACAGGGCAAAAATCTCGAAAGAGACTTCCCTTCTCGGACTTCTATCCAATATACTTGTAGCTCTTTTAAAAGTTATCTTGTATATTTTTACTGGCTCAATATCAATTTTATCTGATGCAGTAAATAATATAACTGATTGTATTAGCTCTATTATTTCTATTTTAGGAATAAGACTTGCTGCGAAACCTAGAGACAAGGATCATCCTTATGGACACGGCAGACTTGAATATTTGATTTCTCTTGTAGTTTCTGGTATCGTACTTTCCGTTGGTTTTCAATTTTTGAAAACATCAGTTGAAAAAATAATACATCCAGTGGAAATATCTTATCCAAAATCCACTATTGTGATTTTAATTTTAACTGTAATAATAAAATTTTGGCAGGCTTCCTTATATTCGAATGTGGGAAGAAAAATTGATTCTGTGACTTTAAAGGCACAAGAGAAGGACTCACTAAGTGATACTCTTATAACTTCAGTTGTAATTATTTCTATAATAATAGAAAAATTCACTGGCAAGCTATTAGATGGTTATGTTGGACTTTTAGTTGCCTTGTTTATTTTATACACTGCCATTTCACTAATATATGAAACAATTTCAATTATACTTGGTCGTGGTCTTAGTGACGAAACAAGACACGAGATAAAATCAAAAGTTTCAAATTATGAGGGTATATCCAATGTTCACAACATGATGGTGACAGATTTTGGTCCAGACAATATGATTGTTATTATTGATGCTGCCCTAGATTATAATTTGACCTTAGAAGAAGCTCACAATATTGTTGATAAAGTTGAAAGAGAGATATCTGATTTACTTGGAATAAAATTAATTATTCACGCCGATCCAAAGGGAAGCAGCAATGAAATAGTTAATTCTGTATCTTTAGAACTAAAAAAAATAATAAGAGAATCGCTTAATATTTATTCTTTTCACGATATAGTCCTTGAAGAGGATAAAATTTATATAGACATTGATTACAATGCTGATTCTGTAAAGACAATACATGAAAAAGAAGTTCTCAAAAAAGAAATAAGAGATAAATTGAAATCCATCTATCCCGATTATGAATTTGTGGTAAAACTTGATGCGATTTTTTAGGAGGAATATATGAAGGCTTTAGTTGTGGGCGCCGGGAAATTAGGTTATAGACTTGCAGCTTCACTATTAGATGAAGATTATGAAGTAACTGTAGTGGACAACAACGAAGATGTTATTGAAAACATATCAAATTCACTTGACGTTTTTAGTATTTGTGCAAATGCTTTGGATTTTGGTGTTTTAGAAGAACTTGATATTTCTCTATATGATTATGTTGTTGCCACAACTACAAATGACGAGGCCAATGTAATACTTTGCACAATTTCCAAAAAACTGGGTGCAAAATATGCAATTGCAAGGGTAAGAGACCCTGAATATAGAAAACATCTTGACTTTATATCAGAGGAACTAGAAATTGACAAGATAATAAATCCAGACAATGCAACAGCAAGATCTATTGTCAAGTATCTTATGAAGAGATACCAACTTTATTCTGATGAGTTTGCTGGCGGAAAAGTTTCTCTTGTTGAATTTAACATTGCTAATGATCCAAACTTTATTAATAAAAAGATTAAGGATATTCAAAATATAAATGACTTACTTATTGCAGCTATTTCCAGAAATGGAGAAGCAATTATTCCCAATGGTCGTACTGTTCTTGAAGAAAATGACGTCATAATTCTTGCTGGGAAATCTGAAAAAATAGAAGTTTTTGATAAGGATCACACAGGTGTAAATAGGACTAGGTCTCTTAGGAGTACAATGATCCTTGGTGGAGGAAAGACTGGACTTTACCTTGCAATGTTACTTTTAAAAGAAAATATAGATGTAACTATTGTAGAAATAAACAAGGAAAGATGTCTTGAGTTAAAGGAAATGGTTCCAGATGCCAATATTATAAATGGTGATGGAACTGACATAGCAATTCTCGAAGAAGAAATGGTCCACACTTATGATTCCTTTGTCGCAGCAACGGGAATTGATGAAGCAAATTTACTTATGAGTCTTGTGGCAAAGCAAAGTGGAATTTATAAGTCAGTTGCCAAAATTTCTAGGACAAATTATGACAAAGTCTTAGATAAACTTGACATTGATGCAGTTTTTAATACGTCTTATATAACTGCTGCAGAGATGTTAAAAGAAATTAGGGGAAAGAGTTCCCTTGCCCTACACCTACTTTTAAATGGTCAAGTTGAGTGTGTGGAACTTATGATAAAAGAAAAACACCTTGTCTGTGGAAAGGCTCTTGAAAATTTAAATCTCCCAGACGGAATTTTAATTATTGCAATAATAAGGGACAACAAGATGTTAGTTCCAAATGGTAAGTCAGTTCTTGAATCAGGAGATAGAATTATTTTATTCTCCATGCATCAAGTAGCTCCAAGAGTTCAAAAGATTTTTTCATCTGAAGGAAAGTTAAAGGACGCAATCAAGTCAATTAAGAATAGAGGAAAGAAAGATGAATTATAAGCTGATTTCGAAAATACTAGGATATATTTTATTAATAGAAACAGCATTTATGGCTCCATCTCTAGTTCTAAGTCTAGTGGAAAAAGATGGGACCTCACAAGGCTTTTTAATCCCAATGGCTATAGCAGTTTTTTTGGGATTAATTTTAATTAATTTGAAAATAAAAAAGAGATCACTTTCTCCAAGAGATGGAATTTTGACAGTAACCGCTTCTTGGATATTAGTTTCCATTATTGGAGCAATTCCACTTTTTATTTCTGCTGACATGACTTATGTAGATTCTTTTTTTGAGATAGTTTCTGGTTTTACAACAACAGGAGCTACAGTTATATCTGGCATAGAATCTTTTCCAAGGTCTGTCGTACTTTGGAGATCCATAACTCACTGGATTGGCGGTATGGGGATTTTGGTTTTTACAGTAGGACTTTTGCCAAAACTTGGAGTTGGTGCTTTTCAAATTTTTAAGGCAGAATCACCAGGTCCTGTTGCAGGAAAAATAGAGTCAAGAATTTCTCAATCATCTAAAAGGCTCTACATAATTTATATTATTTTAACCTTAGCCCTATTTGTAGCCTTAAAAATTGCCGGAATGTCTATATTTGACTCATTAGTTCACGCTTTTGGTGTTCTTGGAACAGGTGGATTTTCATCTTACAATGATTCCTTTATGTCCTATGAAGGAAATGCAGTTCACTTTATTCTTTCAATTTTTATGTTTTTAAGTTCGACAAATTTTGTAATTTATGCTCTAATTTCTAAAAAGAAATTTAAGGAAGTTCGTCAAAACGATGAGTTGAAGCTTTGGATTTGTATAATTTTTGGATCAATTGTCTTAATAACAATAAACTTACTTTTAAATGGTTATACTTCAACTTTGATGGCTTTTAGAGATTCAGCCTTTCAAGTAACTTCAATTTCATCAACATCTGGTTTTGCCAATGCAGATTATGAATTATGGCCAAGTTTTTCAAAATTTGTCTTGTTAATACTTATGTTATTTGGTGGTTGTGCAGGATCAACTGGCGGTGGAATAAAGATAACAAGAATTTCTATTTTATTAAAATTAATAAAAAGGGAAATGAAAAGAGCAACTCATCCAAAGGCAGTTTTGCCAGTACTAGCAGATGGAAAGTCACTATCCGATGAAGTTGTTCTTGGCATAAATGCTTATCTTGGAACTTATTTTGTAATTGCTTTGTTTTCTACAGCTATTGTAACTTTATCTGGAGTAGATGTAATTACAGGATTTTCTTCAGTGGCAACAACCTTATCCAATGTTGGTCCAGGATTTGGAGACATTGGTCCCACAAAGAACTTTCACTTTTACAGTGACTTTTATAAATTGTATTTCAGTGCACTTATGCTCTTAGGAAGGCTTGAATTCTTTACAATTTTGGCACTTTTCTCAAGGGGAAGACACAGAAAGGAAATTATTAAATTATAATGAAAATTTTAATTATAGGTTCAGGAAAAGTTGGATCAACTATTGCCAACACCCTAAGTCTTGAAAAATATGAAGTTGATATAGTAGATAGAAACGAAAAAAACTTTGAAAATATAACAAATACTGTAAATAAAATAAAGGCAGATGTTTTAGAAGAAACTTTTATTTTAAATAATGATTTAGAGAAGTATGATTACGCCATTATTGCCACAGACAGTGACAAGACAAATCTTATAATGGCATCTATATTTAAGGGTTTAGATGTAAAAATAATTCTTCGTCTTGATGAAATGGAAAATATTTCTGAAATAGGAATTATAAAAAATACTCTTCCCAATATTGTAAATATTTTTAATTTAAGCTTAGAAACTGCAAAACTTGTTACAAAATTAATTGGATCTTCTGATTATTATGAAGCAGATTATTTTGGCAAGGGAAAAATTGAAGTAACTGGTCACTATATTGATATGGATGAAGAATTTGAGAATCAAAAAATAAAAGACATTGGTTCTCTATCCACAATTTTAGTAGTTGGCGTCCTAAGAGAAGGGGAATTAATTGTACCAGATGGTGAAACAGTTTTAAAAACAGGAGATTATATTTATCTAATGGGGCTTTCCTTTGATATAAGAAATTTCAAACACGCTCACTTTGAAATCAAAGAAAAGAAAGACCAAAGGGATGTTGTCATTGCATCGGGAGATTATAATTTTAACAGGATAATCTCAAATCTTGACAACATAAATTTAAAAATAATTGAGCCAAATAGGGAAAAATTTGAAGAGTACAGAAGAAATTTAAATAGAGCTTTTGTTGTAAATAAAAAACTGAGAAACGATAAAATTTTTAAAGAAGAAAATATTTCAAAAGATGGAGTATTTATTTCTATGACTGGGTCAGATGAATTAAATATTGTTCTTGGTCTTTTAGCTAGAAATCATGGAATTTCTAAAAATATTATTATACAAAAGGACAACAATTACGATACAGTCTTAGAAAGTCTTGGAATTTATAGGGTAATAGATCCAAAAGTTATTGTTGCCAATGAAATTATAAAGGCAATAAACACTGACATGAAAGTTGCAGTCAACTATATGTTTGGTGGAAAGGCACAAGTTTATGAAATAAAAATCCCAGATGATTTTGTCTACATTGGAAAAAAATTATCTGAAATTAACCTTCACAGAGAAATTATTATTGGAGGTATAATTAGATTTGACAATTCAGCAGTAATACCAAGGGGAAATACTAGGATAGAAAAAGGCGACAGACTCGTAATTTTCTCAACAAATGAGAGCAGAAAAGAATTGGAAGAGTTAATCGATCCAAGCTTAAAGAAGAGCATCTTTGATTTCTTCAGGAGATGATTTTGTGAAAGAAATTTTTAAAAATGATTGGCAGGAAATCCTGCAAGATGAATTTGAAAAAGATTATTACAAGGACCTAAGAAAACTTTTAATAGAAGAATATAGAAATTATGAAATTTTTCCAAAGGCTCAAGATATTTTTAATGCCTTTCACTACACTTCTTATAAAGATTTAAAGGTTTTGATTTTGGGACAAGACCCTTATCACAATGTGGGGCAAGCTCATGGACTTGCTTTTTCGGTTAAAGAGGGAGTTATGGTTCCACCTTCTCTTAAAAATATTTACAAGGAGCTAAATTCTGATTTAGGACTTGAAATTCCAAATACAGGTTATTTAAAATCATGGGCAGATCAAGGGATTATGCTTTTAAACACGACCTTAACAGTAAGAGCTCATCAACCAATGAGTCATTCTAAAATTGGTTGGGAAATTTTCACAAACGCAGTCATAGAAAAAATTAGTGAAAAAGAAGAACCTATTGTATTTATTCTTTGGGGAAATCACGCAAAGGCCCGCAAAAAATTTATAAAAGAAGGAAATCATCTCATAATAGAAGGACCTCACCCATCACCACTTTCTGCAAATAGAGGATTTTTTGGATCAAGACCTTTTTCTAGAGCCAATGAGTTTTTAAGAGAAAATGGCGTCACTCCTCCAAGCTGGGAAGTTAAATAAAATTTAAAAATATATTTAGCAAAGAATTTATAAAATTATTATATTCTTTGCTTTTTTATTGGATTTATTTTTACTCTTTAAGAAATTTTATATATCTTTGATATAATATATTTGAGGTGAATTATGGAGTATTTAAAGTCAAATTGTTCAGATATAAAAGAAATTAAAATTGGGGATATTTCTCTTGTCGTAATAGAACCTAAGGAAAAAACAAATAAGACCCTTGTTTTTTATCATGGTTGGGGTTCAGATGTAGAAAGACAAATTTTTAGGGGCAACATTTTTGCTTCCTATGGATATAGGGTAATCCTACCAGAAGCAAGATATCATGGCGAAAGAAAAGATATAGATCTTGATTATGGGGACGAAGAAGTGGAAGGAAAATATATTTTAAAAGTTATAATGCACAATATCGAAGAAGCACCGATGATTTTTAGATATATTGAAGAGAATTATCCAGAAACTGAAATTGCAGTTGGAGGTCACTCTATGGGAGCCATAACTGCAGGTGGTCTTTATGCTTTTAAAAAAGATTTAAAAATGGCGTTTATTTACAATGGCATAAATGATTGGCATGAACTTGTAAAAGGCGTAAATCAATTAAAAAACCAAGAAAAAATAGATGAAAGAGAATTTAGGATAAATGAATTTTTCCTAGATATGGATCCAATGGAAAGTCCAGAGGCTTTTAAAGACAGACCTATTGCCCTTTACAATGGAAAGGACGACGAGGTAATAGATCCAAGTGGACAAGAATCTTTTGCAAAAGAGATAGAAAAAGTTTATGATGATAAAAAGCTTTTAGATTTTCAATTATTTGAAATGACAGCTCACCAAGTGACTACACAAATGATTGAAGAGTCTATTAAATTTTCTAAGGAAATCGGGAGATTTTAATGAATACTGAAAAATATTTAGTTAAAGAAAAGAAAAAGTTAAATTTATATGATGTTCCAACTTCTTATAATGGAAAGCTTGAAAAAGAAGAAGTAAAAGAAGTCTTAATCCCTGCAAATATAGAGAAAATGCGTGAGTACCACGAAAAACTTTATGCAGAAAACAATCAGTCACTTTTAATTGTGCTTCAAGCTATGGATGCTGCAGGCAAGGACTCCCTAATAAAAAATATAATGACTGGAGTAAATCCACAGGGCACAAAAGTTGTTTCTTTTAAAAAACCGAGTGAAATTGAATTAGACCACGATTATCTTTGGAGAGTGGAACAAGAATTGCCTCCTCGTGGAGAAATTGGGATTTTCAACAGAAGTCACTATGAAGATGTCCTTGTCTCAAGAGTTCACAATTTAGTCTTAGATCAACCTTTCCCAAAAAATTTAGTTACTAAGGATATATGGGAAAAAAGATTTGAAGAAATTAATAATTTTGAAGAATATCTTTCAAATAATGGGACAAAGATTGTAAAATTTTTCCTCCATGTTTCTAAAGAAGAGCAAAAAGAAAGACTTATGGAGAGAATTGAAAGACCAGAAAAAAATTGGAAATTTGCATCTTCTGATATAACAGAGAGAAAGTATTTTGACGATTACATGAAGGCTTATGAAGATGTGCTTATAAACACGTCAACAAAATATGCTCCTTGGTATATTGTGCCGGCAGACAGAAAGTGGTTCTCAAGATATCTTGTATCAGAAGTTATTGTAGAAAAATTAAAGGAAATGGATCCAAAATATCCTAAACTGTCAAAAGAAGAATTAGAAAGTTTAGACAAGTGGAAGAAAATATTGGAAGAAGATTAAAATAAAAATAATTAAAAAAATTTTCCTGGAAAACTTTATAAAAACCTATCAAATCATGATAAAGGCTTCATTTTATGGAGCCTTTTTTTGTATGTTTTTTAGAACTATTATATTTTGATATAGATTTACATCGTGAAAGTATTGTGTTATACTTTCAATAATTTATTCAAAAAAGGGAGGAATAATTATGAAAGATCAATGGCAGTTTGCCAACAGCCCACTAATGTATGTGGCTTGTTCTGTTGGTATAATCTTAGTTCTTTTCCAAGGAACATACCTCTTGAGGAGAGCCTTAAAGGCAACAGAGGAAATGGAAATGGATAAGAGGAGAATCAAAAAAGGAATAATGACAGCTTTAGTTGCTTCTATTGGACCAGCACTTGGTATTTGTGGATCCATACTTGCACTTATAGTTACTTTGGGAGCACCTGTTACAGCTCTAAGAATGTCAGTAATTGGTGGGACAAATTATGAAACTATGGCTGCAAATTTTGGCGCAAAAGCTTTGGGTTCAGAACTTTCTACTACAATGGATCCTACAGTTTATGCCAATGCCCTTTGGACACCTGCACTTGGTGTAATGGGATGGTTAATTTTTATGATAATATTTGGTCACAAAATGGAATCAGTAAACCACGTCTTGACTGGCGGAAGAAAGGCGCTTCTTCCTGCAGTTTCTGTTGGAGCAATGCTTGGAGCTTTTGCATATTTTTGTGTTGATAATTTATCAAAAATAAATACAAATCCAAAGGTCACTTTCGCAACTGTTTTTGGCTTTATAATTATGTTCATTTGTCAAAAACTCGGGAAAAAATATTCTTGGTTAAAGGATTGGGGCCTTACTTTTGCAATGTTTATTGGTGCAATTGCATCTCAATTAATTTTTTAAGGAGGAAAAAATGACAGCTTACGAAAAATTTTCTAAATCAATTCACAACTTTGGAAGACTGACTATGCTTCTTGGAATGATAGCTGTGCTTCTTCCACCAATGCTTATGACTTTTTATTTTGGATATAATCCTGGTATTGCAGCTATAATAACTGGTGCAATTTCTCAAATTTCTGTATCAGGAGCCTTTTATTTTTCAGAACCAATAGCAAATTATCCAATTATTGGACCAGCAGGTTTATATATGTCAATTTTATCTGGAAACAGCGTAAATTTAAAAATTCCTGCAGCAGTTTCTGCAATTTCTGGTTCAGGATACAAACAAGGAACTGATGAAGGATCAATGATGGGGACAATTGGCATAGCTGTTTCAATTTATGTTGCGACATTTTTTGTCATTTTATCAACAATTTTTGCTCAAACAGTAATTGTAAATTTGCCAGAAAATGTAAAAGAAGTTTTGACACTAATAATCCCAGCTCTTTATGGAGGTATTTTTGCACAATTTTCTGTAAAATCTTTTAAGACAGGAATATTTGCCCTAGTAGTTGCCTTTGTAATGTCAAAAATAGTTGGACTAATTCCTTTTAATGCAACTTTTTTAATAACACTTGTGACAGTTTTCTCATCAATTTATTTTGCAAAGACTCAACTAGAAACAATTAACAAAAATTCATAGGAGGAAATATGAAAGATTTTAGTAGAGATAAACTTTTGGAAATTTTTGAAGATTTACTTTTAATTCATTCACCTTCATACAAGGAAGAAAAAGTAGCTAATTATATAATAAATTTTGTAAAAGAACTTGGAGGAGAAATTTATCTTGACCAGTCCCAAGAAAAATATAAGGGAAATGCGCCAACAATTTTTGCAAAATTTAAGGGAGCTGTAGAAGGTGTTACTTTTTCATCTCACATGGATGTAATTGAACCTAACAAGGGTTTAAAAATTATAAAAGAGGATAAAATTTGGAAAAGTGATGGAAACACAACTCTTGGAGGTGACGACAAGGGAGGTCTTGCAGCAATTCTATATTCAATTTATTATCTTATAAAAAATAATATTAAGCACAGAGATATTTACGCAATTTTCACACCTGGCGAAGAAGTGGGAATGCTTGGTGCAAGAAACATAAATTGGCAAGAAGTTTACAAAAACATGAATCCTGCAAAAAATATGATTGTTGTGGATAATGCTGGAGCTTGTGACAAAGTAGCATATAAGGCTCCAACTTCTTATTCTTTTACTTTTAAGATAAGAGGAAAATCTGCCCATGCAGGAATAGAACCGGAAAAGGGAATTTCAGCAATTGTCCTTGCAGCAAAGGCAATATCACAATTTAAAACTCTTAGGATTGATGAATTTACTACATCAAATATTTCTGAAATTCATTCAGATTTTCCAACAAATGTTGTGCCAGATTATGTAGAGTTTTCTGGAGAAATTAGGGGACACGATAAAGATCACGTCCTTGAAATTTTAGAAGAATATAAAAAAATAGTTGGAGATTTAACAGAAGATTTTGAATTCGAAAAAACTTTAGATTACCCAGCTCTTGCTCCAAGAGATATGGAATTTGCTAAAGAAATTTTAAAGTCTTATAAAAATGTGGGAGTAGATGCCAAAGAAGTTATAATTGGTGGCGGATCTGATGCTAATTTTTTCGCTGACCAGGACTTTAACTCTCTTATAGTTGGTGTTGGAATGGAAAAAGTCCACACAAAAGAAGAATATATTGTCCTCGAAGATTTGGAAAAAACCACAAGGGCAATAATAGATTATTTAAAATTAGATTAAAATAAAAAGTCATGTGAAACTGTAATTTAAAAACAAGTCACATGGCTTTTTTATTTATTAAATATTATAAAAGTTTAGAAATAAATATAAATGATTTGACTTACATCATAAAAATTCACAAAAAAAGAAGGCACAAGGCCTTCCTCAAGAAATTATTCAGCAGGTTCAAAGTCTGATTTTTCAGCTCCACAGATAGGGCAAACCCAATCTTCAGGTAGATCTGCAAATGCAGTACCAGCTTTAATTCCGTTGTCTTCGTCGCCTACTTCAGGATCGTAGATATATCCACAAAGTGTACATTCATATTTTTTCATATTTATCTTCCTCCTAATAAAATTACTTGCCTATGCAAGCTTATTATCATTATAACAAATTGATAAATATAATACAGTAAAATTTTAAAATTAATAAATCTCAATGTTTTAAAGTTTAAATGGACAAAGTAATGGGTACTTTGTAAATAGATGGAGTGAGAATTATGGATACTTTATATAGATTTAATGGTTCTGTAAATAGCGACATATCCTTGATAAAGAGTTTTTTGGATTCAGCCATGATGGATTTAAATTCTTACATAGCTGATCAAGAAAAGCTTTTTGACATAAAAGTTATATTAAATGAGCTTGTTATAAATGGAGCTATTCATGGAAATCAAGAAGATTTGGATAAAAAAGTTTCTTTAAATTTAGTTTTAAATAGCGACTGTTTAAAAATTATAGTTTGTGACGAAGGTATGGGAGTGGATTTTGACACCTCCTTATATGATTGCGGAGAAAAAAAGTGCAATGGCAGAGGCCTATTAATCGTTGAAGCCTTGACAGATGAACTTATCCTAAATCAAAATGAAGTTATTGCAATAAAAAATCTTTGAGACTTTATTAATTTATAAATTATATATATGTAAATTTATGTAATTTATTAATTTATAAATAATAGAATAATTTTAGAAAGAGAAACCTAGTGGGGTTTCTTTTTTGTTAAGTAAAAAATGGCTGCCTCTTGACAGCCATAAATTTTATAATAATTTTATTTAATTTCTTTTAAAACTTTCTTTAAGTGTTCATAAACTCTATTAGTTGAAGAAATTGAAAGAGTTTCTTTTTGAGAGTGGGCACCAGTGATATCTGGTCCAATGGAAACAATGTCAAGTTCTCTATTTTTTGTGAAGAAAACTCCACATTCAAGTCCACCGTGAGTGAATTCTTCTTCCATAGAAGAGCTTGTTAATTCTTTATAAATTCTTTCTACAAGTTCTCTAAAGTCAGATTCTTCTTTGTATTCCCATTCAGGATATGGATTTATAAATTCAGCTTCTGCACCATAATTTTTTACAATGTCTAGATAAATATTTCCAAATTCTTCTGAAAGAGAAGAGCTTGCGAATCTAAGAGAAACATAAACTTCTATTGTTCCGTTTACTTTTTTTGCTATTGCAAGATTTGATGAAGATTCCAATACTTTTTTCTCTTCATTAATGAAAGTGTGTGGTCCAGTTGGAAGTTCAAGTAAATATTTTGCAAGTTTTTCAGTAGATTCTGCTGTTAGAAGTCTTCCTTGGTGAGAAGTTTTTTCACATTCAATTGTAAGTTCACCAGCAACATCCTTGAATTTTTCTTTTACAAATTGTATTGCTTCGTCTAAGTCTTTTTCATCCGCAACAAGACTTACTTTTCCTTCTCTAGGTATTGCATTTTGTTTTGTTCCACAGTCTATATCAATTAATTTTGCATTATCAACTTTATTTAGGATTTCTGCAATTACTTTAATCATATTGCCTCTGTTGTTGGCAATTTCCATGCCAGAGTGTCCACCTAAAAATCCGTGAAGATTAAGTTTAAAGGCATCGCCAGAATAATCTTCTTCTTGGAATTTAAATTTAGATTTAAGAAGTTTTCCACCTGCAGATGAAACTGTTAGTATTCCTTCTTCTTCTGAGTCAATATTGATTAAATATTTACCTTCAAGGTATTTTGCATCAAGGTCTTTTGCTCCGTGCATGTCAGTTTCTTCTGATACAGTTACTATAATTTTAAGAGGTCCATGTTCTTCTTCAGCAAGGGCAAGTGACATGGCAACACCAATACCGTCATCGGCACCAAGAGTTGTGTCATTTGCATGAAGAGAATCTCCTTCTGTTATTAATTCTATTGGATCAGTTTCAAAATTGTGTTTTGAATCTTTTCCCTTTTCACAAACCATATCCATGTGACCTTGTAAAATTACCTTTGGTCTATCTTCCATGCCCTTAGTAGCAGGAACTTCCATTATAATATTTAGGCTTTCATCTTGGACAACTTCGTAGCCTTTTTCTTCAGCAAATTTTTTTAGAAAATCAGAAATTTCTTTTTCATTGCCAGATTCTCTAGGGATTTGTGATAATTTTTCAAAATAATCAAATACTTTTTTTGCTTCTAAATTCATATTAACCTCACTTTATAATAACTTTGTGGTAAACTTTTTTACCCTTTCTAATAATAATTTCTCCGTCTTTAAAGTCGTCTATTGTAAGTTCAAGTTTAGGATCAGTAATTTTTTTATCATCAATGCTAACTCCACCTTGATTTATAAGTCTTCTTCCTTCAGAGTTTGTTTTTATAAGTCCAAGTTCTGTCATAAGATTTAAAATTCCAACAGCTTCTTGGAATTTTTCTTTGTCAAATTCTGTTGAAGGGATATCTTCAGATGCCTTGTCGCCACCGAAAAGTGAATGAGATGCATCAAGAGCAGCCTTTGCAGCTTCTTCGCCGTGAATATCTTTTACAACTTCGTAAGCAAGAACTTCTTTTGCCTTATTTATTTCTGCCCCTTCCAATTTTTCGTATTCAGCAATTTTATCTAGAGGAAGCATAGTTAGAAGCTTCATAAATTTAATTACATCTCTATCATCACAGTTTCTTAGGTATTGGAACATTTCGTATGGAGTAGTTTTCTTAGGATCAAGCCAAATTGCTCCAGCCATTGTCTTACCCATTTTTACACCAGCAGCAGTTGTTAGAAGTTTAAAAGTCATGGCATAAACTTTGTCGTTTTCAAGTTTTCTAACAAGTTCATAACCACCAAGGATATTTGACCATTGATCTGATCCACCTACTTCTAATTTACAGTGGTGTTTTCTATATAAATACAAAAAGTCGTAAGATTGCATTAACATATAAGAAAATTCAAAGAAAGTTAGTCCTTTTTCCATTCTATTTTTGTAGCAATCGAATTGTAGCATCCTATTTACAGAGAAATGAACGCCAATTTCTCTTACAAATTCTAAGAAATTTAATTTTAAAAGCCAATCAGCATTGTTTTCAATATAACCCTTGCCATCAGAAAAATCTAAGAAATTAGAAATTTGTTCCTTAAATCTAGAGGCATTGTAGTTAATAGTTTCTCTATCCATAAGAGTTCTCATGTCGCTCTTGCCAGATGGATCCCCAATAGTTGTAGTTCCACCACCAAGTAGTGCTATTGGAATGTGACCAGCATTTTGCATGTGTTGCATTACCCTAATTTGGATGAAGTGACCAAGAGTTAGAGAATCAGCTGTTGCATCAAAACCAACATAAAAAGTAACGGGTTCTTTGCCAAGCATTTCCCTTAGTTCATCTTCGTAGGTACATTGATCTAAGTAACCTCTCTCATTTAAAATATCATATACATTTTCCATAAATTCCTCCAAAAAAAATAAAAAGAGCCCCAGGAACGAAAGGACGCATTCGTGGTACCACCTTTCTTCGCCGAGGCCTCAAAAATTTAAAAGACTCCAATATTGTAATTCAGCTTTCGCCTACTGTATATCTTCAACGTCAAATATTCATACTATTTATGATATAATAATCGAAAATAAAAAAATTGTCAATGGTGATAGCATGCTTGGAATAGATATAGTTGAAGTAGATCGAATAAAAAAGTTAATGGATAAAAATGAAAACTTTTTAAATAAAGTTTTTAACGAAGATGAAATAGAAAGAATAAAAAAAAGAAAAGAACCCTACGAAAGAGCAGCGGGGGTTTTTGCAGCAAAAGAAGCAATTGCAAAAGGCCTTGGCACAGGCATCGGAAAAATTTCTTTTAAAGATATAAAAATAAAATACATAGAAGATCAACCTTATGGAGAAGTTTTTGACAAAAAGTTTGAACTTTCCATTAGTCATGAAAGGAATTACGCAGTAGCTGTGGCGAGATTAGATGGAGAAAAAATTGTGGAAAAAGAAATAATTATAGATAGGGAAATGAAATCCCTCTGGAAAAATAGGGATGACTTTGGACACAAGGGAGACTTTGGGAAAATTGGAATCTTGGGAGGATCCATGGGCATGACTGGATCATCTTTTCTTTCATCAAATGCAGCCATAAGATCAGGTGCTGGTCTTGTTTATAATATTGTGCCAAGAGAAATTTTTGAAATAATGTCAATAAAATTTGTTGAACCAATTGCAAAAACTTTTGATGATATAGAAGGAATGGAAAAATTTTTAGAAGGTTTAGACCTAATAGCCATGGGACCAGGGATGGGACTTGGTTCTTATGCAAAAACGGTATTTGAAAGAACAATAAAAATAGAAAAAAAACTTTTAATAGATGCTGATGGACTAAACCTTTTGTCCAAAAATTTAAATTTATTGGAAGAGAGAAAAGATTTCTCAACAATACTTACTCCTCATGAAGGTGAATTTGCAAGAATCACGAGGATAAGTTTGGAAGAAATAAAGAATAATCGTGAAAAACTTGCAGTGGATTTTGCAAAAAAACACAAGGTAATTCTAGTCCTAAAGGGTCATGAAACAATAGTTACAGATGGAAAAAATATTTATATAAATAAAACAGGAAACTCCGGCATGGCAACAGGTGGATCAGGTGATGTCTTGACGGGAATAATTTCTGCTTTTATGAAAAATTATAAACTTTATGATGCAGCAAGACTTGGAGTTTATGTTCATGGACTTGCAGGAGACATTTATGCAGACAAAAATTCTAAGACAAGTTTAAGGGCAAGAGACCTAATAGAAAATTTAAGTGAAGTTTTTAAAGTCTTAGAAAAAAATTAAAGATTATAAATATTGTAAAATAATAAAATTAATTTCTATTATATAGTTACAATGAGAAAAATTGTGTTAAAATAAAAGAAAGGTTGCTCATAGATCAATCTTTTAAATCTCTCTCGCCTTAAAAGGTGAAAATTATGATGATAAAGAGAGGGGACATATTCTATGCCGACCTGTCTCCAGTTATTGGATCTGAACAGGGAGGAGTAAGGCCCGTAGTTGTTGTTCAAAATGACATTGGAAACAAGTATTCGCCTACTATAATTGTAGCTGCAATAACATCTCAACTTAACAAGGCGAAGTTACCAACCCATGTTAATGTAAAAGCTAAAGATGTGCCACTGCCAAAGAATTCAGTGATTCTTTTAGAGCAGCTTAGGACAATCGACAAAAAAAGGTTGAGAGAGAAAATAGGTAGATTCGACAAGGATGTTATGCAAGAGGTGGATGCGGCAATAAGAGTTAGCTTGGCGATAAAATAATTGAGCAACATACATATTGACTATCTCGCAGGGGATAGTCTTTTTTTGTAATTATTTTTAAATAAAGTAAGGTCAATAATATTTTTTAATTTTATATATCTGCTTTTTTAGATTTTATGGGATATTTCTATATAGAAATGGAGTTGCCTATGTGATAAACTTATTATCGGAGAGATTTATGGAAAAAGTAAAGATTTTTGGAGTTGAAATTTTTAATATTGATAATTCTCAGTGTGAGAAGATTTTAAGAGAATTTTTACATGGAGATTCCCTTAAAAAGATTTATACACCTAATACAGAAATTGTAATGGCTGCCAAGAGAGATGAGGAATTAAAAAATCTTGTGAACTCTGGCGATTTAGTCCTTGCCGATGGTATTGGCTTAATTTATGCATCTAAAATGAGAAATAAGCCCTTAAAGGAAAGGGTAACAGGCTACGATACTTCTATTAAGTTACTTGAGATAGCTGATGAAATGGGTCTTAATTTATATTTTTTAGGTGGCAAGGAAGGTGTTGCAAAAGATGCAGCAAAAGCTGTTAATGAAAAGTATAAAAATCTCACAGTGAAGGGATTTCACAATGGTTATTTCAATTCCAAGCTAGATGGAGAAAAATCTAGCGAAGAAGAAAAGATAATTGAAGAAATAAATTCTAAGGATATTGATATTGTCTTTGTTGGTTTTGGCTTTCCTCGTCAGGAAAAGTGGATTGATGCTTGGAAAGACGAGTTAAAGGCAAAAGTTATTATTGGAAATGGTGGAGTCTTAGATATTTTATCGGGAAGAGCAAATAGAGCGCCTGATATTTTTATTAAGCTTGGTCTTGAATGGCTTTACAGGCTTATAAAAAATCCTTCTAGGATAAAAAGGCAAATTGATTTGCCAAAATTTTTGTTGGCGGTAATGAAAGATAAAAATTCAGTTGAGTGAGGAGTGGAATTTTGAATATCGAAAATAAAGCGGTTAATACTATAAGAATGCTGTCTGTTGACCAAATTGAAAATGCTAATTCAGGTCACCCAGGTTTACCACTTGGTGCTGCACCAATGGCTTATTCTCTTTTTAAGAATCATTTAGTGAGAGATTCTAAAGATTTAGATTGGAAAAATAGGGATAGATTTATCCTTTCTGCAGGACACGGTTCAGCTCTTTTATATTCACTTTTTTACCTATTTGATTATGGTTTAAGTCTTGATGATTTAAAAAACTTTAGACAACTTGACTCTAAGACACCAGGGCATCCAGAGTTTGGACACACAAAAGGTGTTGAAGCAACAACTGGACCACTTGGACAAGGTATAGCAATGGCAGTTGGTATGGCAATTGCAGAAGAAAAACTTGCTGCACTTTATAATAAAGAAGATTTAAAACTTGTTGACCACTATACTTATGCCCTAGTAGGTGACGGATGTTTAATGGAAGGTATTTCTAATGAAGCATCATCTCTTGCTGGCACATTAAAATTAAATAAGCTAATTGTTCTATATGATTCAAATAAGATTTCTATTGAAGGTTCAACTGATCTTGCCTTTTCAGAAAATGTTCGCCAAAGATATGAAGCTCTTGGTTGGGACACTTTCTTAGTAGAAGATGGAAATAATCTAGAAGAAATAAATGAAAAAATTGAAGAGGCAAAAAAATCCGAGAGACCTGCTCTTATAGAAGTTAAGACAAAAATTGGATATGGATCACCAAGAGAAGACTCTGCAAAGGCTCATGGTGAACCTCTTGGCAAGGAAGATAGAAAGACAACTCGTGAATTCTTTGAACTTCCTGATGAAGATTTTTATATTTCTGAAGATGTAAAAGATCATTTCAAAAAATTAGTTGAAGAAAATACAAAAAGAGCAAATGAAAAGAAAAAAATTGAAGAAGAATATAAAAAGAAATATCCTCAAGAATATGAAGATTATTTAAATTCTTTTAAAAGAGAAAAGAAGGATTTGTTAGAAGATTCTTACTACGATTCTTTCGCAAAAGACATGGCAACTCGTGCCATTTCTGGAGAAGTTTTAAATAAAATTGCAAAAGAAGATATCCACATATTTGGTGGATCAGCGGATCTTGGTCCATCAAATAAGACTATGTTAAAGGGAGAAGAATATTTCTCAGCTGATAACAGGTCTGGCAGAAACTTAACTTTTGGTGTTCGTGAAAATGCTATGGGTGCAATTACAAATGGAATGCTTCTTCACGGCGGATTAAGAACTTATGTAGCTACATTTTTAGTTTTCAGTGACTACTTAAAACCAACAATTAGACTTGCAGCTCTTATGAACATTCCAAATGTTTATATATTCACTCACGACTCCATTGGAGTTGGAGAAGATGGTCCAACACATGAACCTATTGAACATCTTGCAATGTTAAGATCTATCCCTGGAGTAATAGTTTTAAGACCTGCCGATGGACGTGAAACTGCAGCATCACTTAACCTTGCCTTTAATTCAAAGAACACACCAATTGTTCTTGCCCTATCAAGACAAAATCTTCCACAACTTGAAAACTCATCAAGAGAAGTAAATAAGGGTGCTTATATAATTAAAAAAGAAGAAGGAGAACTCGAAAAAATTGTAATAGCAACAGGTTCAGAAGTTTCTCTTGCACTAGAAGCAGCAGAAGGACTAAAGGGAGTGCGTGTAGTTTCAATGCCTTCTATGGAACTTTTCGATGCACAATCTTCTGAATACAAGGAAAAGATTCTTCCATCAAATATAACAAAGAGAATTTCCCTTGAAGCACTTTCTTCCTTTGGATGGCACAAATACATTGGCATGAAGGGTATGGCAATATCAATTGATACCTTTGGTGCTAGTGGAAAGGGATCAGAAGTCTTTGAAAGATTTGGATTTACCAAAGAAAATATAAAAAGAAAAATTCAAGAATTTTAATAGAATATAGAAGAGGAGGGCGACCTCCTTTTTTAATATAAATTTTTATTTGCAGTTTTAGATTTGAATTTTTTAAAATTTTAATGACTTATAATAATTTTTGGGACATCAATAGTGTGAATAATTATTTTTAAAATATATAAAATTTACTAGATTGGAGGGTAGAAATGAAACTTATAAAAGAAAAGAGATGGGCAATAGTCTTTTCACTTTTGGCAATGCTACTTTGGGGATCTGCCATTCCTCTTATTAAACTAACCTATATCCATGCCAATATCTTGCCAGACGATCCAGGTGGGAAAATTTTTATTGCAGGAATAAGGTTTTTTATGGGAGGACTTTTGACTTTCATCTATTTTTTTCTTTTCAACAAGGAAGAAGTGAAAAGGGAGAATGTAAATTTTAAATTTATTTTAATTATTGGATTGTTGCAGACATGTTTGCAGTATTCTTTCTATTATATTGGACTTTCCAACACCTTGGGGTCTCTTACTGCAGTTATACAATCTTCAAATGCTTTTATCACAGTTTTGTTTTCCGTTCTCTTAATTAGTGATGAGAAACTTACTAAGAGGAAGGTTGTAGCCTTACTTGTTGGTTCAATTGGTTTACTTATAACAAATTTAAACTCACAGGGAAGCTTTCACTTTAAGTTTACTGGCGAAGGTTTTGTCTTAATTGCCCAAACAGTTAATGCCCTGTCCAGCGTCCTCATAAGAAAGTATGGTAGGAACTTAAATGGATTTCTTCTAACTGGTTCACAATTTTCCCTTGGAGCTCTGCCACTTATAATTATTGGGGCATTGACAAAGACTTCTACTGTAAACTACGACTTCCTTTTATTCTTAATGTTATCTTATGGTGCCTTTATATCAGCAACGGCCTTCACAACTTGGACCTTTGTCCTTCAAAATCACAGCTCCAGTGAATTTGGAATTTACAAACTATTTATTCCAATTTTTGGGGCAATTTTATCCATTCTTGTACTTGGAGAAGAGCTTACAATAAATATAATCTTGGGATTATTTTTCGTTCTTTTTGGGGCAATAATTTTAAACAAAAAAATCTTATAAATAGGGGGGGCAAAGCCCTCTTTTTTTATGCCATTTAAATGCAAAAGTAAAAGTATAAATGTTATAATGAAATCGGGAGTGGTATTTTGAAAATTAAAAAAAATCACGCAATTATTTTATTATTACTTGTAATTTTTATAGGATTTATATATTTTAATCACAAAAACTTTTCTAAAGACAGAACTATTGTAAGACTCAAGGGTGTAAGTGTAAATGAACCAATTGAGGATTTTAGCATTTCATCAAAGTCTGTATTTTTGTGGGCTGATCCAGTTTTATATATCACAGACAAGGAAGGCAATATTGTCAAAAAAATTCAAAGAGAAGATGAAAATATAGAAGCTTTTTTTGCCAACAATTATGCTTTTCTTTATGAAAAAGATTTGGGCAAGGTTCACATGTATTCAGAGATGGGAGAACTCTTATCTACCACTGATGTCAAAGGAGATATCTTTAATATTTCTTATGAAAATGCAAATATAATTTTTCACATAATAGATGAAAAAAATGAAATTTTGTACTTAATGGGCAATGATTCAACTTTGACAGAAATTTATAAAACTGGAAATCAAATTTTAACCCACGATGTTGTAGATGATAAAAATCTTTCAGTTGCAGAAATAAAAAATGATGCATCAGGTTACAGTTCTCTTATTTACAATTTGAACAAGGGTGAAAAGAAAAGTCAGGTCCTAAATCATGAAATAGTAATGTTTCTAAAAAAAGATAAGAGATCTCTTTTGGCACTTACAGACAAGTCTATCTACAGGTTTATGAATTCAGGCACAAAGTATGAAGACAAGGTTCCAAATATTTCCGATATCTTAGTTGAAGGCAAAAAAACTTATCTTCTACATTCAGGGATAATTACAGAGTACAATTATATTTTAAAACCAGGAGAAAAAAAGATAATCGCAGCTAATGTCAACAAGATGGAAAATATCTCTGGTTCAATTTATGTATATGGACCTAGTGATGTTGGTGGAGAAATTGGAAAATCAGGAGAATTTTACACAAGGCTTGGATATTCTCTTGACAAGATAAAGATAAATGGACTTCTCATAGGGGCCCTTAGAAATGGCGACTTGAGTTTGTACTCAGTTGTAAATTCAAATACAACAAGAGAAGAAGATAGTAAAATAGAAACAACATACAAAGAGGTGTAATAGTGAACATAGATAAAAATACAGGAGCAGTAGCAGACGAGGCGGATAGAGCCCTTAGATCTACCTTTGGTGGACTGGAATCTTGGGAAAGGCTTCTTGTAGTTTCCCTTGTAATTATTGGAATTTTTATAATTTTAAGACTAATAGATTCTTTTATAAACAGACAGTTAAATTCTGAAAAAATAATGGAAAAAGGATCTTACAATAGGATCGTCACAGTTACAAATTTAATAAAACGTGCAATTAAAGTAATCCTACTTTTTATTGGAGTCACAATAATCATGAGCGTCTTTAACATTTCCATAGCTCCAATTATTGCAACTCTTGGAGTATTTTCACTGGCAATAGGTGTTGGGGCTCAAAGTCTTGTTAAAGATTTTATAAATGGATTTTTTATTATTTTTGAAGATCAATATTCTGTTGGAGATTTAATTGAAATAGGAGAAATCGAGGGCATAGTGGAAGATTTAGGACTTAGGGTCACAAAAATTCGCGACTTTGATAAAATACTTCACGTTATTCCCAATAGCAATATTTCCATTGTTTCCAATAAAGAAAGAGCTAACATAAGAACCAAAATTGAATTTTATTTGGATAACTCATGTGATCCCGACTTTGTAGAAGAAAAAATAAAAGATGCTATTGAAAAATATAGGGACCACAAAGATATGGTCATGGGACCAAATTTTTGGGGAGTTACAGAAAATGGAAAAGACGCTTATAAAATGACTCTTGTATACTACACAAGACAAGGTCATCAATACGATCTTGAATTTGCTCTTAGATCAGAAATTTTAAAAACAATGCAAAGAGAAAATATTAAATCTCCTATGGTTAGGAATAAATTTATAAAAGGAGAAGATGAAGATGCTTTACTATGAATTAGGTGATATAGTCACTCTAAAAAAAGGACATCCCTGCGGAGAAAACAAGTGGGAAATAGTAAGAAAGGGTGCAGACATGAAATTAAAGTGCCTAGGATGTGATAGAGTTGTTTGGATGAGCCGCATGGATTTTGAAAAAAGAGTGAGAAAAATATTAGAAGGAGAAAAATTTGTAAGTATAGTCCATCATAAAAAAGAAGGTGAATAAAATGGACGTGAAAGAAGTTTACGATGCCAAAGAGAGACTTGAAGGTCATATCAAAAAAACACCTGTAGTTTATGCACCAAATCTTGACGATGATATTTATTTAAAAGTTGAAGTTCTTCAAGATACAGGATCCTTTAAACTTAGAGGAGCCTATAACAAAATTGCAACCCTATCTGATGAAGAAGCAGAAAGAGGAGTTGTGGCTTGTTCTGCAGGAAATCACGCCCAAGGTGTTGCCAAATCAGCAAGTGAGAGGGGAATAAGATCTGTCATTTGTATGCCTTATCACGCTCCACTGTCAAAAGTAAAAGCAACAAAAAGTTATGGAGCTGAAGTAAAATTAATAAAAGATTCCTTTGACGATGCAGCTGCTTATGCAAAAAAATTATCAGAAGAAGAAGGTTACACTTTTATAGCTCCCTTTGATGATGAAAAAATTATTGCAGGACAAGGAACAGTTGCCTTAGAAATCCTAGAAGAAGTAAAAGATATTGACATAATAGTTGTCCCAATAGGCGGTGGAGGACTAATTTCAGGCGTTGCACTTGCAGCAAAATCAATAAATCCAGATATAAAAATAATAGGAGTTCAAACACAAATTTCTCCATCTATGTATGAATCAGTAAAAGAAGGAAAAATTTTGACTGTCAAAGGTGGCTCCACAATAGCTGATGGAATTGCAGTAAAAACCCCAGGCAAAATTACATATGAGCTAGTAAAAAAATATGTAGATGAAATAGTTCTAGTGACAGAAGGAGAAATCTCTTCAGCAATATTAACCCTTCTTGAAGAAAACAAAATAATAACAGAAGGTGCAGCAGCATCAACAGTGGCAGCCCTAATGTATAAAAAATTCAGTCATAAGGGCAAAAAGGTTTGCTGTGTTTTATCTGGAGGAAATATAGACGTCACAAGAGTTTCAAAAGTTATAGAAAAGGGACTTTATAAAACCAATAGGCGCATGGAACTTAGAATAAAACTAAATGACCAACCAGGTCAGATATCTAGAGTGTCAGAAATTTTGGAAAAAGAAGGAGCTAACATAGTCCAAATTGGTCAAAATATAGACTTAGTTGGGGATACAATAGACTCCATGATAGTTAGCGTCGTAATTGATACAAAGGGAAAAGACCACCAGGATCAAATTTTGACAGCACTAAATCAACACGCCTATGTCTATAAAGCAAGATATAACGATGCCCAATTCTAAGTGAGAACTAATTTATAAAAAAATTAAAATTATCTAATAAATTGAGAGGCTTTGCTCTCTCTTTTTTTTTAAAAGGATTTTAGTATAAATTAAATAAATTTTATATATTAAATTATTTTCTAAATCTCAATAATAATTGACATTAAATAGAATGGGTGCTATTATAATAAAAAATAACTCAATAGGAGGAAGAGTATCCTTATTGACTGATTAAAGAGAGCTTCGTTTGGTGAGAGAAGTAGAGGGAGATTTGGAGAACATGGTCCGTCTTGAGGGTCTGTCGATATTTAGACAGTCACGGGAGCGCCCGTTATAGCGATAGAGTATGATAGTACTTGAAGAGTCTTCCATCGCGAGTTGGAAGAGAATTAAGGTGGTAACACGAACTAGCTTTCGTCCTTTGTGGGGCGGAAGCTTTTTTTATTGTTTTCCTTCCTCAAGTACAAATAAAAAAGAGGAGAATAGAAATGCCATTAATAATACCTAGAGATTTAATTGTTGAAGAAGTTTTGGAGAGAGAAAGTATTTTTACAATGAGGGATTCTTCTGCTAAAGAGCAGGATATAAGACCTCTTAATATTGCAATTGTAAATTTGATGCCCAAAAAAGAAGAAACAGAACTTCAACTTTTGAGGATGTTATCAAATACTGCCCTTCAAATTAATATTGACCTTGTGAGGATGGAATCTTACAATCCAAATAACAGCGACGTTAAGAGGTTGAAGTCCTTTTATAAAACTTATGATGACATAAAAAATAATAAGTACGATGCAATGATTATAACTGGTGCACCAATTGAGACCCTAGCTTATGAAAAAATTAAGTATTGGGATGAACTAAAGACAATTTTTGAATTTGCAAAGAAAAATGTCTATTCCACAATGTTTATCTGCTGGTCTGCACAAGCTGCTCTTTATCATTATTATAAAATTAATCATAAGTTAAGTGATGGAAAAATCTTTGGAGTTTTTGAATTTGATAAGTTAAAAGAAAATAAAATTATTAAGGGTTTTGACGATACTTTTTTGATTCCAACTTCTAGACACACTTATGTTGATCCTGAAGATTTTGAAGGTTTTTCTGATTTAGAAGTTCTTGCAGCAAGACCTGATACTGGTGTTTCACTTGTTACAACTAAGGACAACAGATTTGTCTTTAATTTTGGACACTGGGAATATGACAAAGACACTCTTCACAATGAATATATAAGAGATCTTTCTCAAGGTAAAAAAATAAGTCCACCTGTAAATTATTATGAAGACAATGATCCTAAAAAAGATATAAAAATTAGATGGAGATCTGCAGGCAACTTATTTTTCTCAAACTGGCTCAACTATTGCGTTTATCAAGAAACACCTTTTGCTATTGAAAGTATTGAAGGTAAATCTGTTTCTAAATTTGGAGGTAGCTCTCTAAAAGATGCAGGTCAGTTTGCAAAAGTCAAAAAAATTATTTTTTCTAAAGAGGACAGAGACGTTATAGTTGTGTCTGCACCTGGACGAAGATTTAAAAAGGACACAAAAATTACTGACGAGTTAATTTCGCTATCTGATAAAAATTTAAGAATTGGAGAAGTTAGGGAAATTATCAAATCTCTAGAAGAAGAGTTGGAAATCCAAAGTTTGAGTCGTGACAAACAACTTGAAAAAATTAAAAACAGATTTTTATCTATTGCTGAAGATTTAAATTTGGAAGAATTTTGGGATGATGAATTAAAATTTGTCTTTGATGAGATAAAAAATTCTAGAGATAAGGACTTTATTGTAAGTAGGGGAGAATATTTAAACGCAAAACTTTTATCAAAATATTTAAATTATGATTTTATTGATGCAAAAGATCTTATAATTTTTGATGAAAGGGGACAAGTTGATCTTGAAAAATCAAAAGAGGCAATAAAAAATCACATAGGTGAAAATAAAAAGGCAGTTGTGCCAGGATTTTATGGAAGTGACAAGGATGGTGACATTGTTACTTTCACGAGAGGTGGCAGCGACTACACGGGAAGCCTTATTGCCTACGCTCTTGATTCAAAAGTTTATGAAAATTGGACTGATGTAAATGGAATAATGACATCAGATCCCAATAGGGATCCAGATGCCAAGACAATTGATAAACTTAGCTACACAGAATTAAAGGAAATAATCGAAGGTGGAGCAGAAGTCTATCAAGGCGATGCCATAAGTCCAGTTGCAAAGAAAAATATTACAATTAAAATCTTAAATACAAATGACCCAGAAAATCATGGGACGATTATTAAAGATTAATTTATTAAGCCAGAGTTTTAAAACTTTGGCTTATTTTTGTAAGAAAAAAGAGCTCACGCAGATGAGCCCTTAATCTTAAAAATAATTTGTAAAAATTATAGAGATTCTACAATCTTTTCTGTTAAATCAATAACTCTTTCAGTATAACCCCATTCGTTGTCGTACCAAGAAATTAATTTAACCATTTTTCCATTAACTGTTGTAAGAAGTGAATCGAAAATAGAAGAGTGAGTGTTTCCAATGATATCAGAAGAAACAAGTTCGTCTTCAGAATATTCTAGAATTCCCTTTAATTCATTTTCAGAAGCTTTTTTGATAGCTGCATTGATTTCTTCTACTGTAGCTTCTTTTTCAAGTTCGAAAGTAACATCAACAAGTGATCCAGTAGGAACAGGAACTCTTAGAGCAAAACCTGTTAATATTCCGTCAACTTCTGGAATTACTTTTCCAACAGCTTTTGCTGCACCAGTTGAAGTAGGGATAATATTTTCTGCACCCATTCTTGCACGTCTCATGTCCTTTTTGTGAACACCGTCGTGAATATTTTGGTCATTTGTATAAGCGTGAACAGTGGACATAAGTCCTTTCTTGATACCAAAGTTTTCAAGAATAACTTTAGTTACTGGAGCAAGACAGTTTGTTGTACAAGATGCATTGGAAATAATATCGTCTTTTTCTGGATCGTATTTGTCGTCATTTACTCCCATAACAACTGTAAGCATATTTCCCTTTCCTGGAGAAGTTAAGACAACTTTTTTTGCACCACTTTCTAGGTGACCTCTTGCTTTTTCTTCATCTTTGAAGGCACCAGATGAATCGATTACAACATCAACTCCAAGTTCTTTCCAGTTCATTTGATCAGGAGTTTTTGATTCAACAAAAGTAACTTTTTTACCGTTTATGATCATTCCGTCATCAGTAAATTCAATTTCTCCAGGGAACTTTCTATAAATTGAGTCGAATTTAAAAAGGTGAGTTCTTTCTTTTAAAGTTTTTTCTAAATTTCTAACGGCTACATGAGTAACGTCAAAATTAACATCATCTCTTAGGGCCCAAATCCTTAGAGCATCTCTACCAATTCTTCCAAATCCCATTATGCCAACATTTTTTTTCATAAAAACCTCCATTGTTCATTGCATTCTTACATTCATTATAACACAAGTAGAAAAAAGTGAAATTCAAAAATTATTATGATAATATAGGGAAAAAGGAAGTGGAAATATGAATAGTGGAATTAGTAGAGAAGATGCTTTAAAACTTTTAAAAGATTATAACAAGGAAGAGTTTCATTTGAGACACGCTCTTACTCTTGAAAATGTTATGGGATACTTTGCAGAAGAGTTTGACAAAGAAAATGTGGACTTTTGGAAAATTGCTGGTCTTCTTCACGATGTAGACTATGAAAAATATCCAGAGGAGCACTTGAAAAATACTCCGGAAATTTTAAAAAGTGCTGGTGGAAGTGATGAATTAATCCATGCGATTATGTCACATGGCTCTGGAATTTGTTCTGATGTTGAGCCAGAACTTTTTATGGAAAAAGTTTTATTTGCAACTGATGAATTAACAGGTCTTATTTATGCGGCGTCACTTATGAGACCGTCTAAAAGCACAAAGGACATGAACTTAAAGAGTGTTAAGAAAAAGTTTAAGGACAAAAAATTCGCAGAAGGCTGCTCTCGAGAAGTTATAAAAAGAGGAGCAGAAAATTTAGATTGGCAATTAGATGAATTAATAGAAAGAACTCTAAAGGCAATGCAAGATAGAGAAGATATTATAGAAGAAAACTTAAAAAAGGAAGCTAGCTTCTAAAAAATGCCAAAAATCGTATAAATTCGTTGATTAGCAAGCCTTCCTGTGTTAGAATCTATATGTTATAGAAATTTAAGGGAGGTATAAGTTTGCAAACTTTATTATCTATTGTAATTATTGTTGCTAGCATAATTGTAATAACTGTAGTTGCACAAATGGAATCTGATCAAGCTGGTCTTGGAACTCTTCAAGGCGAAGAAACTAGCATGTGGGGATCACATAAAGGTTCAAGTAAGAAAGACATCCAAAACAAAATTGTGATCATTTCAAGCATCGTTTTTGCACTTGCACTTATTATATTAGCTGCAATTTAATTAAAATTTAAGGAGGATTAGAATGAATATGTTATATCTAGCTCCTATCGTCGGCGTTTTGGCACTACTATTTGCTGCATACAAGGCAAGCTTTGTGTCAAAACAAGATGCCGGTAATGAGAGAATGAAAGAAATTTCTTCTTACATTTCAGAAGGAGCCATGGCATTCTTAACAAGAGAATACAAAGCCCTTGTTGTTTTTGTCATTGTACTTGCAATTATCTTGGCAGTAGGACTTAAATCAATCCCAACTGCTATTTGTTTCGTAGTAGGAGCTATCTTTTCAGTAGCTGCTGGTTATGTTGGTATGAAAGTTGCTACAAAAGCAAATGTTAGAACAACTAACGCAGCTTGGAAGAGTGGCCTAGGTAAAGCACTTGACGTTGCCTTTTCAGGTGGAGTTGTAATGGGAATGTGCGTTGTTGGTCTAGGAATTATTGGTATTACTTGCGCATATTTCTTAACAGGCGGACAAACTGAAATTATTACAGGATTTTCACTTGGAGCATCATCTATTGCACTTTTCGCAAGAGTTGGTGGTGGTATTTATACTAAGGCTGCAGACGTTGGAGCTGACCTTGTAGGTAAAGTTGAAGCTGGAATCCCAGAAGACGATCCAAGAAACCCTGCAGTTATCGCTGATAACGTAGGAGATAACGTTGGTGACGTTGCTGGAATGGGAGCTGACTTATTTGAATCTTACGTTGGAGCACTT